>Ga0066710_100005224_pt1 | contig 11769 bp, 13 predicted proteins | sample GraSoiAngelo_159_FD_79666 | JGI IMG/M metagenome (GOLD analysis project Ga0066710, IMG submission 79666) | Grasslands soil microbial communities from the Angelo Coastal Reserve, California, USA - 14_1009_16_40cm | ecosystem: Environmental > Terrestrial > Soil > Grasslands | place: USA... | reverse complement strand
TCCCGGAAGCTCCCATTCACCCCGTATCCCACCGGCTCAACGGTATGAATGTCGGCGACGGGGCCGCTACGAATCGGCTTGCCGGTCTTCGGATCGTGATAGGTCGAGCCGACAGGCTCGACAATCAGTGTGCCGAACCCGCCGTGCGGCCACGTGGTCGCGCCGAAGGCATGATCGTGCCAGAAGACCGTGCCCACGTCCGCATCCACCCACAGGCGCGACCGGGTAAACTCCACGGTGACGATATCGCCCTTCGGATGGTCGTTTTTCAACGGCCGCTGCAAGGTGATGGTCGTGCCGCTGATGGACGCGATCCTCTGAATCTCGTTCCCTTTGACATTGTCGGCTCCGATAAGCAGCTCCGTGCCCACGTGATACTGCGCCGCGTTCTTGACCGTGAAGCTCTTGCTGCCCGCCTTTGCGGGCGCGGTGAACACGGTGTTCATCGGGGCGGGCAGACCCTTGTGATCCTTCTTCTCCAGCATCGTGAACGGCCGGACCGACTGCTCATAGGACATGCCCGTGATCACGCCATCGGTCGCTTGATTGTCGAACTGGAGGAAGTGCGGGTGAATGTTGATCTTGGAGGATTGGAAATTCGTAAAGTCGTCGTCCACCCATTCACTGGTCAGCGTGTAGTCCACGCAATCGTACACATTTGCGCGGAACACGAGCGGATATTTCAGGTCATTGTTCTTTCGAACCGCCTCTTCCTCTTCATGTAAGACAAAGATGAGGCCGTTCGGATCGACGATCGCAGGCTCCTTGCCATGCGGCTTGCTGATCTCGATCGGCAACCGGATAAAGTGAATGTTGTAGTACTTGCGGCCCGCGTTTTCCGGGCACAGACTCCAAATACCGTTCTCGCCGGGGCGGGCCGGCATCACGCTGCGACTGCCGTCCTCTTCCTGGTGAATCATCTCAAGCCACGGAGCGGGGTTGTGGTTCGGAGCGAACATCACCCGCTTCCCGAAATGCGGCCTCAAATGCGGCCACGACACCTTCCCGGTCGCCGGTTCGAACTGGATCGGGATCCGCTGGCCAGGCTTGGGGGATTTGTACTTGGGATTGTCGATCGTGCTCTCCTTCTCGGTCAGAGCGGTCGTCCCTTTCCAACCCCAATCCAACACTGTCGCGTCATAGGATTGGATCTGTCCCTTCTCGTCGTCCTTGTGGCCGGGCTTGCCCTGCGTCGGCAGCTGCATCTCGACCCAGTCTTTGATCGTCACGACGGCCGGATTGCCCTTCCAGTTCGTCTTCCCCTTCTCCACAATCTGGAAGGTCTTGCCGAACCAATCGAGGGTCTTGCCGACAAGCTTGTCTGACGTCACGCCGAATTTGATGCGTCCCTTCCGGTCCGGCAACTCCCGCAGGTCCGGCATCACGTCAGTGTGCATGTCCCCTTGCTGCATCGTATTGTAGACGCGCCAGTATCCCCACATGCCGGCCACATAATGGTGTGCCACGTGACAATGGAAGAGGAAGTCCCCGGCCAGCTGCTGACAGAGACCGGATCCGCATTCGGTGTCCAGATCGAACACCTCGGACGGGCCGATCACCTGCACGTCCACGCGGTCTGATTTCGTCCGAATCACCGGATATTTAACAGGACCGTTCTTGGCGGCGTGCCACAACGGCATCTCATCACTGGAACGAGGACTTCTCAACCACCGGATGGTGCCGCCGTGCGGATGGTGCGAATGAAAGACCTCGGAGCCGCCGTGCACGAGCCTGAACTTGGCGGGATCGCCGAGGTAGGACCTTGGGATCGTGGTCGGCGCGTCGCCGAATGTATAGGAGCTGTATCCCATGGACTCATCCTCGAACCCGAAGTATTCATGCTGCACATGCATATTATTGATGCCGAACGGCTCGCTCCGGTAATTCAACGCGCGGCCGCCGGGGCGATACGCATCCGTCAGCGGATCACGCTGCGGGAGGAAGTCGCCCTTCTTGTTGACAGGACGGAACGCCTCATCGCCAACCTCGTGATAGATCAGGACGAACTCCCGGAAGTCAGGCCCTTGTGGCGTATCGATAATCGCCTGCCAACCGCTGCGCATCTCAGTGGGGTCTCCCTTTCCGAGTGGATCCAAATAGCGTGAACCTCTCGGTTCAACGACAAACGTTCCGAACATCCCCAGAACGGTCAATTCACGATCGTTGCTGTAGGAATGAAATTGGCGACCGCCCTCCTGAGTGTTAGGATGGATGTACCATTCCATCTCGATGCTCTTGCCTTTGGCGGCGACGGAATCAGGATTGGTGGTGGTGGCCGGTTTCCCCGTTGAGCTCATCAGCATGCTCGATCCATGAATATGGAGACTGACGGCTTCGCCGCCCTCCAAGGCATTCCGTAACGTGACCTTCACGCAATCCCCTTGATTCCCGCGGATCACGAGAGGTTGAATCCAGTCGCCCTGGATGCCGTTGGTCACCGCTCCCGGATCGTACTGATCCTTCTCGTTCTCCCGTGCCGCCTTATTCTTCGCTTCCTCGGCCCGGACTTTTTCGAGATTTTCCGTCAGGACGTACATGTAACCGGGATACATATCGAGCCACTGATTCAACGTAATTTCTACGTTGATGGCCGAGATGTCGTACGCCTTGACAGGAGCCGTGGACGGGCACCGGCCGCCGACGACTTTCACCGGTTCCATGTCCGGCTGGGAAGCCAAGAGATACCCTTGGCCGTCGTACTGATGCATCGTCGACATGCCGTTGAACATGCCGGTGTTGGTCGTCTGGCCGACCTGCACCTGTCGTGTCATTTGTTCCATCAGCCGATTGTGCTGCATCTCCACAAGCGAGGAGCGATTCGCCCGCCCGGCCATCGCATCTTCCACGATCGTTTGGCCTTTGAGCTTCTGGGCCCACGCCTCGTTGGAATTGTCCACCATGCCCATCGCGGCATGGTTCATTTGATGGCCTTGATGCTCCTGAGAATCTTCGGCAAAAGCGCCCGGAGCGGCGATGACTAGCGAGGAAACCAACAAGGAAAAGGTAAGAGCCTGAAAGAGTGACCTTCGCATGGACTGGCCTCCTGAGAAAGGTAATCCGAAGTTATGGATCTGAGTTGAATTCAGCGAATAACTACCGACCTTGAGGCGAAGAGCCGTACACTACATCCTGAAACGCTAAGACAACTACAATGACAAGAAAAAACGCCGTCTGTCAAGGGTGGGAATTAACTTTCCCAGTGATACTTCTTATAAGTACCTATTACACCTGATGGGATGCACCGAAAAGAGTGAGACGGCAGGATTGTCGGGTGAAATGCTGTCGGCTTCCGTCGTGGCTCGGCAATTTATTTCTTGTTATGATGACCGCAGGGAGGGCACCTCACCGGGGAGTAGGGATATGGCTGTCCAGGTCTATGGTTCAAACCATGTCGCGATTGAAGTGGACGATGCCGAGAAGGCCATGGCCTTCTATTCAGACGTGTTTAATCTGGAGCTGCTCCGGGGCGGCGAAGGAGCCGCCTGGTGCAAGCTGGGCGAGCACCAGTTCCTGGCCATCTTCGAAGTGAAAGAGCTTCGCCCAGATCGCGTCAAGCATTTCGGCATCATGGTGCGGGATGACGCGCAGATCAATGAGGTCCGCGAGAAGATCACCAAGAAGTATGGGCTCTCCGTGGAACCGCACTTCCGCTGTGATTTTCGAGACCCCTGGGGCAATCGCATCCAAGTCGGGGATCTGCACGACGAGTCGTTGGTATGGCTGTTGCCGTACCGAGAAGTTCAAACGGCGGGCATCCAGTTCGACGCCGAAGGCCTGCCGGCTCGGTGACACGCCAAGGGCTCGCCAGGTCCGTTCGGAGGGTCAGAAAGGGGACGGCATGCCCGGGGGGTGATCAGTCTCCGGCGTGTCGAGATCGGGATACAGCACTTTCATGCACCTGTCGCAGATGCCGTGCGTGAATTCCACATGTGAGTGCTCACGGATATAGACCATCATTTCTTCCCAATACCCCTGGGCATTTCGGATATTCTTGCAATTGGCGCAAATGGGGATAAAGCCCTGCAAGACTTTGATTTCCTGCAGGGCGAGTTGCAGAGCGTGATTCCCCTTCGTTAATTCCAGCTCTCGGGCTTTGCGGCAATCCATCTCATGCTTGAGCAGTAATGCCGAGCGAACGCGAGCCAGCAATTCGACTCGCTTCACCGGCTTCACCAAATAGTCCATCGCCCCGGCGTCAAACGCCGTCTGTAAATCCTCCGTCTCAGCTTTCGACGTGACGACGATGATGGGAATTCCCCGAAGATGTTCCGTCGCTTTCAGAAGCCGGCACGCCTCGATGCCGTCCATGTTAGGCATCAGCAGATCCATCAGGATCAGGTCCACGGCGGGAGGTGTGGACGCGGGCTCGTAAAAATTCAGATATGAGAAGGCTTCTCTGGCGGATTCCGCGAGCGTCACGTCGCTATAGCCGCCCGCTCTCAGCATGGCTTGAAGCACCAGCCGGCTCTCGACCGTATCATCGCAGACAAGTATGCTCATCTACCTAAGCGTATCCCAGGTTGGAGACGATAGCAATTATTTTTACAAGATAAGCAATCCAAAGAATAATACTGGCAGAATTGAGGTTGCGGAAGAAACGAGGCCAGGCGCCGGCTTCTGGATGTTAAGTCCGTATAGAGGGAGATTTTCGCGGTTGTAAGAGAAGACGATTGACGACGTCACCGCATTTATAGATTCGCAACAGGTCCTTCTTCCCCGCATCCGCAGCAGGTCCCGGTGCTGATCCAGACCGACCATGTTGTTCGCCAGGCCTTGCGTATGCGTTCCGTCCCGTCTGAAGACGTAATGTCTGCCTGCTTGCACAGACATGCAAGACAGTACCTTGAACTGAGATGATTCTTCAGAAAGGCCAACGCCTGGTCGGGAACAGTCATGGTCGCGGGTCTCTTCGCCTCGCCTTCATCGCCGGTACGCATCTTTCTCTCGGATCACATTGGCCAGAAGAGAATGGGTCAGCTTGACTGTCGGCCGGCTTATGTACCAGCGTCGACCAAGGAGCATCCCTAGCGCAAGAAGCATCAGACCGACGGCAACCTCAATCATATTCATGCGTCTCCCTATCTCTCTTCTTTTTTTCTGCAGGACACCTTCGCGCAAAAGCCGGAATTCATTCTAGCACGAGGAACGACGCTAGGTCTCGCGACATCGCACCCACACTTCAGCGGCTCTTACTGCCGCCTCCTCTGCCTCTTCAGGGGTGTCAAACGTGCCGTCGGCATAGTGTCCTTCACCTTGTTCGCCGATGCCGGCGCCGACGTCAATTGCGTAAAAACTTCCCACCCAACGGCCGTTATCGAGCTGATCTGAATTGAGAATCACGCTATGACGGTTAAAGAGTAGCGATCGTGCGGCCATTGTCTCCGCTCTAGTGCGCGGGTACCGTCTGACTTGCCAGCCACTGAAGCGCGACCGGCAGCATGAGTTGCGAGGCTTTCTGAGCCAAATTGCCGGGGATCATCTCATGTTTCGGATGGGTAAACGCTTCCATTGTCATGGGTCGGAGGCTTTTGCCGCTCACGCGATAGATAAGATTGAGCGAACAGGCAATGCTGTTGATCCGCGCCGGTGCGCCGGCTGGCGGGGTTTTGACGGTGAGCTTGTCGCCCTTGAGTATCAACCACACTAACCCGAATGGTGTATTGAGAAAGACTGGTGCCGACATTTTTCAACCCTCCTCAGATGACCCTCCAAACCAGTTCACCGTAACCTTTCACTTCACGAGGCGTCGGGGATGACCGCCCGGGGCGCAATCAGCGCCGGCACAGGGCCGGCCGCTGCTTTTCGGCCCCCTCTCGTTCGCCAACCCTGATCCAGCAACCAGAGAATCCCGTCAATCATTCCGACGACCACGTAGATAATGACGAACCAGCTTCCGACCACCAGCGTGGGCACAAGCGCGAGCGTGGCGGCAAACCACACGGCCATCCAGATCATCAATTCCACGGCCCACCTCCGTTGTACAAGAGACACCGCCTCAGGGAGCAAGCCCGAAACCGTTGCAATCTCACGGGACGGGTTTGCCCGGCTCAAGCTTCGCGACAAGCGTTTCCTGCGCGACCATGACGCGCGAGATTTCAGCATTGGAGATGGCTTGTTGCTCCATCCGGTGTTTCGACTCTTCTCCGACCTTCTGGATGGATAACCGGCCGACACGCTGGCGATAGGTGTAAAGGGCATGTAGGACCCTGCAAATCGTCTCCTTGTCCGTGCCCGATATCGCCGCCACCTTTTCCACCTGCGCGCGAATCGCCGGGGCCAGCATGGCCTCACAATGAGTCAGCGTGACCTCGTATGCGGCCAGCTCAGCCTCTTTCTCCCTGGTGTCCATGTCGATCAACGGTTGCATCGCGGCAAGATACGTGAACAACGTGACGCCGGCCGCGGCAGCTTCACCAGTGATGTCGAGGTCGCGCGGCCACAGGTTCCAGGGAATACCGCACAGGTAGATCCGCTTGACCGCCTCAGGATCCAGCTTCGTCTGCTGGGCCAAGTACTGAAAGAAACCGGAGGGAGTCAGTAACTCGCTCAATCCAGCTTGGTTCATATAGGCGCCCTTTCAGTCAGGAGCAAATGGTTAGAAGCGGGACCCCATCGCAGGCTTCCATTGTTGGTAATACGGTTCATACCGCCCCGTCCACCTGGCGTACCAGAGATCCGTCCACTTACTGACGTCACCCTTCATCTCGCCGTAACGTTTTTCAATGGCGCTATTGAACTTGTCCAGACTACCTGCAATCCCCAGAAGATCATCATCCGTCAGTTTTGACCAGTGTTGTTTAAGATGTCCTTCGAGTTGCTCCCAACTTTGCGTGAATTGCTCCGTGTTCATGACGTCCTCCTCGATCTTCCGACCTTCATTTCCATGTGCGATGGCGCTCGCTCACATGCTCGACCCCAAAACTCTTTTCGATTTCCCATTCGACATCATGGGGAATCTCAACAACCTTCAGTGCAGCCGACGATCCATCGGCTTCGGTCCCCAACTCTTCCACGACTTGGATAAGCTTCAGATCGTCGCGTGGAATAAGCGCGCCGCACTTATTGAGCGCCGGCTCCTCCGGTCCTGCCCAACTCGGCCAATATTGACCGAGGTCATGTTCTTTGAGCGTCTCCTGTTGACTCAACTCGCGCAACCGCAGGAATGCTTTATGGCTGACGCAAAATTCTCCATAGCTCTTATTGATGACGATTTTTTTCGTGGTGACGGTCATTACTGCCTCCTGGTCGCGGCGGTTACCTGACATTCTCCGTGTCCATAGACTACTCTGATCAGTCAGAACCGGAAGATCAATTCAGATCAGACGGGACACTTTGGCGTAGGAGCGGCGGAGACGGGGAATCGATCGCGTAAGGAGGGATCAGGAAACGCGAGGGATAGGATAGCCTGCGGGGCTCAACACGTCGTGTTCTCACAGTACACGGGAAAGATGCTGTGGTCAAGCAATAAGCCTGAAAGAGCGGCGATATTTGATCGTTACGCAGCCTGCCGTCGATAACATTCGATCAATCCCGCAAAGATCTCGGTTGAGCGGAGGGTTTATACGGTTGATTCGAGATCTTGAGCAAGGGTAAAGACGATGATCCGTTCGCCGATGTAGGTGTCGATATCGGTGAAGAGTGCGGTGATTTTCACTCCTGTGATCTCCGCGATTTCCTCAGAAAGATTCTTTCGCCCCTGCGCGATCAGCGTTTGGCGCAGCTGCTTGACCATCTCGATCCCCTCTTCGGTCTTGGCCAATTGCCGTTCGGCCGGCGTCAGGACTCCCTTGAGCCTGACGAGAATAATATCCCGCACAATGAAGGCACGCACATCTTCCGGCCCTCTCCCCATGAATTCCTGCTCGAACCGAATGATGGCGTTACGGACCGCGCCTTCGATTTCGCCCTTTGTTCGTCCATTCTTCATACCATTCAACCCGTTACGTGCGAGGTGTCAAGATTATAGAGACACGGCCCGCCTGAGAACAAGCGTTAGATGGGACGGGTCGGTCGTCCATCAAAGCTTCGGCAGAAAGGCCTAGCTCGGTTGGATGGGTGATTTTTGATTGAATCTGATCACCTAGGTCTGGTATCAGTGAGTCGTGACAGGTGGTGCCACCGGTCCTTGTTCCCACAAAGACAGGCGGAGCCATCGTTCTTTAGATTACGCTAAGCAACGCTAAGGCAAGTAGGGTAGCCGGTTCCCGATTCAGAGGGCCGGCCACAGTGCAAGCCAACCGTCTGCTCCTCGGAGGCTTTTCGAGGACGCCGGTTGGCTTTTTTTGTTTCGAGGGAGGATCTCCGTTTATGGGGATAACGCAACCATGCCCTTCGTGATCCTCGTTCCGTTCCTGCCCCTGCTTGCGGCGGTGATCGTCGTGACGGGCGGCGTCCGCTCGCGGCAGGCGCGCGCGCGGCTCGCGGCATGGCCGATGGGAGCGGCGTTTTGCGGCGCCGTCGCCATGCTCTACGTCGTCGCGACAGAGGGTCCGATCACAATTCGGTTTTACGACCCTGCATCCCTGGCTTCGCTCGCCGTGCGCCTGGGCTTCTACATCGACCGGCTCAGCGCGGTCATGATGGTCTTGATCTCCGCCGTTGGGACGATCATCTACACCTATTCGATCGGGTACATGCATCAGGACCCCCATGAACACCGGTATCTCGCCCTGATCGGGTTCACTACCTGTGTGCTGCTGTGCATGGTCTCCAGCGCCAACCTGGTCATGCTTTTTGTATTCTGGCAACTCCTGAGCTATTTGCTTTATCTCCTCGCCCATAACCACGCGCACGCCGCGACGCTGGCGGGCGCATACAGGACCTTTACGCTCTTGCGGGTCGGCGACGCGGCATTCCTCGCCGGCATCATCCTCGCGTACTCATTGTACGGCACCTTGGAGTTCCCAGCGCTCTTTACCAAAGCCGTCGCCGCCCCCGTCATGCTGTCGCCCGCGCCTGGATGGGAAATCAACGGAGCGACCGCGGTCACGCTGCTTCTTTTCATCGGCGGCATGAGTAAATCCGCCCAGTTCCCCATGCACGTTTGGCTCCCCCGTTCGCTGTATGCGCCCACGCCCGTGCACGCGCTGTTGCACGCGGGAATCATCAACGCGGGCGGCTTTCTGATCAACCGACTGGCGCCGCTGTTCGGGCTGAGCTCGACGACCCTGCATGTGGCCTTCGTCGTCGGGACGATGACCGCCATCCTCGGCGCCGCCATGATGCTGGCTCAGAACGACATCAAGAAGACGCTCGGCTTTTCGACGATCGGCCAGATGGGCTACATGATCATGGAATGCGGCCTGGGCGCCTTCTCCCTTGCCGTGTTCCATCTCATTGCCCATGGGCTCTTCAAGGCCACCGTGTTTTTGAACTGCGGCAATGTCATCCATAAGGCGCGGCACGAGCCGCATTTTCCCGATCCGGGCCACCAGCAAGAGCAAGAAGGTTTCTCCCGGCTGACGTGGTTGACGGGCTTTCTCACGACGCTCTTTATTCCGTTGCTCATCCTGCTCCTCACGCACGGCGCACTGCACATTCCGCTACTGGAAACGCAAGGCACGGTGATCTTCCTGTTCTTCATCTGGGTCACCTCCTCGCAAGCTATCTTGACGCTCACCCGGTTGCGCGCGGTCGCGTCCTGGAAAGTGTCCGCGGCGATGTTGCTGACGCTCTTGTTCATCGTGTTCGTATATTTGTTCGCCGTGGAGTCGTTCACGGCGTTTCTGTATCCCGATCCCCAACAAGTCGCCTCGTTCTTTCAAACCGCCGCGCTTCCGAGCGGACTTTTTGACGCCATGATCGTCATCTCGACGCTGATGACGATCGCGGGGTGGACGTATCTGTACATGACCGCCCACGGCCGGACGATGCGGACGCCCCGCTGGCTGGACGGCCTCAAAATCCGGCTCTATGTCCTCTTCATGAATCGGCTGTACGCGGACGAGTTGTACGAACTCCTTGGCGACGTGGCAATGCGACTCATTCACCGATTCGACAAACGTAAACAAGGGTGGTCGCAATGACGGCGGCCGCTGCTCCCTGGTTGCTGGCCGGCATTCCTCTCGCCGGCGCGTTGTTGAGTCTGTTCGCCTGGGCCAACGCCGCGCGGCTCAGGACCTCGGCCGTCCTCGTGTCTGCCATCACCTTTGGTGCGGCGATCGGGCTGACCGGCCGACTGGCGAGTCCGCCGGAAGGAGCGCTACTGCTCTATCTGCTTCCGGTGGCAGCATGCGTGTCGCTCTTAGGACAGCCCCTTCACCATGACCACCGGCTCTCCTGGGTTGCAACCTTGCTGCTCCTCGGCTTGGGACTGGGCGTTCTGGCGCTCCCCACCATCGGGGGCCCGCTCTTCTTGATGTTGCTGCTTGGTTGTCTGATCGCGCTGCTGTATCGGTACCATACGCCGCTATGGCCGATCTCCTGGCTGGGCATCGGCACGTATGGATTCGGCGCGATGTGCGCGGCAGTCTCGATGATCGCTGCTCGGCCATTCTCAGCGGCTGCATCGCTGCTGGCATGCGCAACGCTCTTGCCGCTCGTCCCGTTTCATGAAGGGCATGTCACATCGATCACGCGGCTGCCGGGCAGCCTTCCTTCGTTCATCGTGCTCCTGCTGCCTGCCCTCGGACTGCACGGCCTGGCCGCGGTCCTTCCCGCGGCGCCTGGGCCCATCGCGTGGATCGTGACCCTGCTCGCAATGGCCGGGTCGCTCTACGGCGCCGTGAAGGCGCTCGCGCAATCGCGGGTGCGATTGCTGCTCGCTTACGGCAGCTTGTCGTTCTTTTCGATGGTGTGGTGGTTTGCGGCTTCGGCCGGCCATGCAACGTCGCAGGCATCGGTGTTTATCGGCGCGGCCGGCTTTGCCACGAGCGGCCTCTTGCTCGCCTGGCAAGTGATCCGCACCCGATACGGCGATGACGTGGACCCGCAGGCCATCAGCGGCCTGGCGTTCACGATGCCCCGGTACGCCGTGTTGCTCTCGCTTCTCGCGCTGGCCGCGATGGGGCTGCCACCCTTCGGCGTATTTGCCGCGTTCATGGGGCTCTTTCTCAACACCCCGATTTCTTCCGCGCTCGGACCATTCATCATGCTCCTGGCCTGGCTCACGGCCTTCTGGTATGTGATGCGGATGGCGCAGCAGTTACTTTTTGGAACAAGGCGATCCGACCTCCGGTACGCCGATCTGATCCACACCGAATTCGCCTCGCTCTTCATTGTCGTCCTGGTCCTGCTCGCGCTCGGCGTGACGCCTTCGAATCTGTTCGCGCCCGCGAGGAACGCGCCGTCGGCAACAATGGATTCCATCGCATGGCAGAAGTAGAAAACCAGTTCGCCCTCGAAGCGAGACGGATGGAACTGCGGGGCATCGTCCGCCTCGCGGGCGAGGTCGTCGCGCAGTATTGGACGATGCGCACGTTCGTGCATCACAACCCGCTTCACAGCCTGGAATACCTCCCTTTTGAGGATACGGTCAGGCGTGGTAAAAACTTCATGGGCGGCAAGGGCTACCTCCTCGGACATGTCTATCGCGCCTATCTGAAAACCGGCAGGATTCGATCGGCGCACCTCGACGCGGCCTTAAAGCCGCTCGTCGGCGACAAGGATGTCTTCATCGGACAGCGCAGGGTGACGCACGGCGAGGTTCTGCGCAGTTGCCTCTCGGACGGTCTCTGCTCGGCCAGCGCCGAGCCGCTTGATGATCAGCTTCCCGATCCGTCGCGCGACCTCATCGACCAACTCGCCGCAGAGCTCTCGCCCGTGCTGACG
>Ga0066710_100005223_pt1 | contig 11769 bp, 12 predicted proteins | sample GraSoiAngelo_159_FD_79666 | JGI IMG/M metagenome (GOLD analysis project Ga0066710, IMG submission 79666) | Grasslands soil microbial communities from the Angelo Coastal Reserve, California, USA - 14_1009_16_40cm | ecosystem: Environmental > Terrestrial > Soil > Grasslands | place: USA... | reverse complement strand
GGGTCTCCTTGCAAGCCTCAACTCTCAAGTTGAAGTTTCTTCCCCTTGAGACGGAAATTTGAATAGGTAAGCTACCAACTGATCATGCATCATACGCCGAGAAGTTTACCACTGCAATTCAATTATTTCGGCACGAGCCAGAATCATCACATTTTGATTGTAGCGACTTGTGAGGAATGCTTGACATTAACGGCGGGCCGGCGTGATATGCGTCTGCCCTTTCTTTCGCCCAATCTGTGAGGAAAGGCTTAAGAGGCCGGAAGAGACTCAGACGAAGACCGCGAAGTGCGGAGTCAAAAGCTGACTCTGCGCTACAGAGGGTGCTGCGGGGTTGGAGGGTGCTGCGGGTTAATGAATGGTCTTCACCTTCTTCTGCATATAATCCATCAGGAGGTATTGCCCCAGGGTGTAGGGTGTCGTGAAGTAAGCCTTGCCTCGGCAAATTTCAGTGACTTTCTTGACAAAACTGACCAGGTCGTAATCGCGAGCCAGCATAAAGGTGTTGATCAGAATACCAGACTTGCGACAGTTGGCCACCTCTTTGATCGTCTCGGCGACGACATGAGGGTCGAGCCCAAACGCGTTTTTATAAATGTGACCATTCTCTTTGGTGAGAGCCGAGGGTTTTCCATCGGTGATCATAATGACCTGTTTCATGTCCTTGCTTTGCCGGGCCAGAATTCTTTGCGCCAATCGCAACCCCTCCCGGGTATTCGTGTAATAAGGTCCCACCTGGACGCGCGCCAACTGGCTCAGGGGTAGTTCCTCGGCCGAATCGTGGAACAGAACGAGATTCAAGGTATCCCCAGGATACTGAGTGCGAATCAGGTGGGCCAAAGCCATGGCTACCTTCTTGGCAGGAGTGAACCGATCCTCCCCATAAAGAATCATGCTGTGGCTGCAATCCAGCATCAGGACTGTCGCGCAAGAGCTTTGATATTCCGATTGATGAACCTTGAGGTCTTTGTAGTCCACGTTCAGAGGAACTCCCAACCCCTCTCGTTTGACTGCGCTCAACAAGGTCCCGCTCACATCCAAGTTCAAGGTATCGCCGAATTCGTAGGCTTTGGATGCCCCGCTACTTTCAATGCCCGTGGAAAGGTCGCGGGTGTCGTGCCGCCCGAAACTGCTTTTTCCGAGAGAACCGAGAAGATCTTTGAGGGTTTTGTAGCCCAGGAAATCGAGGCTTTTATCTGTCAGCTCAAACTTTACCTGGCCTATTTCCATATCCTCATGAGCTGGTCCCGGCATTGTCTCAGCCCCCGTTTCCGGAGACTGGGCCTCCGAGAAAGAAATGTAACCTTCCTCCTGCAGACGTTGTATCAGTGCTTGCACTAATTGGGAAAGTTTTGAGTCCTGCCCTTCCTGCGAATCTCCCAGTAGTTTCTCCAGCATCTCATCAGACAGCATTCCTTGACTGAGGAGTGCATCCAATATCGCGTCGTGCAAGCTTTGCAGGTTATGATCCTGGCCCATCTGCTGGAAACCGTAATAATCGCTGTAAAAACCGCTCTGTAACAGAAAGTCGGAAAGCTTGTTGAGTAGCTCTTCCAAACTTAGAGAGTCCCAATCGAAGCCGGTAAATTTGGAGTATTGGATTTTCATGGATCAGTTGTACGATTTTCTGGCACGGCCGGTCTGATCATCGAAGAAGACCTCGGATCGTTTTTTCTCCGAGGCAAAGTAGCCTTTTTCCTGACTGCGGCTGATCTTCCGCAAGGCATATAATCCATCCAGGATAAACTCGCAGGCAGACACTAAGAGGGGTGGGTCCTCTTTCCGTTTAACTCCCAGCACAGAGGCTCTTTCAGCCAGTCCCTGGATGACACGCAGTTGATCGAAGCTTTCCTGGGCCGAGGTCTCATCCGAGAGTTTAAGAGTCCCTCCTAAGTCGAACCAGTTGACGATCTGCTGAAAATCAACCGCGTCAAAATAGCGAGTGAAAATCTGTCCCACGGCGTTGCGAACTAACTCTTGGGCTACATTATCTGCTCCTTTGAGTTCCCCTTCGTATTCCAGCTCAATCTTGCCTGTCATGGAAGGTAAAGCCGCGTAGATATCGCATACACGGGGCACTATCTTTTTCTCTTTGTTGAAAATGGCTCGCCGCTCGGCGTTCGAGACAACATTCTCGAGAACGGAAATAGGCAGCCGCTGGCTGACACCCGATCGCTTATCTACTTTCTTGTCCTCGCGGGCCTGAAAGGCGATCGACTCGACGATTTCCTTAATGTATTTAGGAATAGTTAAGCGTTCATCGGCATGACGAGCCAGCCAGGCCTCCTGCTCGGTAATCGCAATACCATGTTCCAGTGTAGCTGGATAATGAGTTCGAATCTCAGAGCCGATTCGATCCTTCAACGGAGTGATAATCTTACCGCGGGCGGTGTAGTCTTCAGGGTTGGCGGTAAATACGATCACCACATCCAACAACAGACGAATGGGATAACCTTTGATCTGGACATCACCCTCTTGCAGAATATTGAAGAGGCCCACTTGGATCTTTCCCGCTAAATCAGGGAGTTCGTTGATGGCAAAAATGCCCCGATTCGAGCGTGGCAGCAAACCGTAATGAATGGTCAGTTCATCCGACAGGTGGAGACCGCTGCGGGCGGCACGGATGGGGTCTACGTCGCCAATGATATCGGCAATGGTGACGTCTGGAGTCGCCAACTTCTCCACATAACGATCTGCGCTGGATAGGAGTGCAATTGGAACGTTATCCCCCTTTTCTTGCAGGCTGGAACGGCAGGCACGGCAGAGCGGTGCGAAAGGATTATCGTTGATTTCACATCCAGCCATCACTGGGATTTCCTCATCCAGGAGGGCGGTTAGATTTCGCAGGATTCTCGATTTGGCCTGGCCTCGAAGCCCCAGCAGAATCATGTTGTGCTTTGACAAGATGGCATTCACAACCTGGGGAGTAACGGTGTCCTCGTAACCGATGATCCCGGGAAAGAGAGGTTCACCCTTTTCCAGTTTTCGGGTCAGGTTGGCCCTCATCTCGTCCTTGACGCTGCGCTGCTGCATGGACGCTGTTCCCCAGGCACTGCCTTTAAGCTCGCCCAATGTTTTTGGCTTGTTCATAATCCTCGTCTAGTCAATGGGAAGTGTATTATGGAAATTCCAATCGAAGTCAACCTCACGACATTCCTTTCTGGTGGCACAAATGCTTTTGAGCCGATGCACCCCATTATAGACATGGTTTTAGCAGGGTGACAACTCATTCCTGCCCAGTCAAGGATCTGAGAAATTCGAGCAGCGTTTCCTTTTCCTCCGAGGTCAAATGGAGTGGCTGGATCAGAACGTCAAGCTGAGGATTTGGATTCCCTCCCTGGTCATAAAAATCGAGGACAGCCTCCAGAGTAGCCAGGCTGCCATCGTGCATATAGGGGACTGTTTGGCAAATCTGGCGGAGGGTGGGCGTCTTAAAGGCGCCACGATCTTTGAAGATGCCCGTCACGCCATACCGACCCACATCGCTGAATTCCTTACCATTCCAGCCAACGCCCAAATTATGAAAGAGTCCATCGCTGAAATTGAAACCTTGGTGGCAGAGCTTGCAATGAGCCTTTCCATTAAACAAGTCCAATCCTCGAAGGGCTTTTTGATTGAGAGACGTTTTGTTTCCAGCCACGTATTGATCGTAAGGTGAATTTCCCGACACGATGGTTCTCTCGAAGCTGGCGAGAGCTAGAGAGATGTTCTCACGGGTAATGGGCCCGTGGAACACTTTTTGGAACTGCTCCCGATAATAGGGCAGTCCTTTCAAGCGTGTCACTGCTTCTTGAGCACTCGGTCCCATCTCGGCAGGATTATGCAACGGACCGAGGGTTTGATCTTCCAGTGAACTGGCACGTCCATCCCAAAATTGATAAGGCTGAAAGGCCACGTTAATCAAAGTGGGCGTATGCCGCAATCCCTTCAGTCCATGCATCCCTGGGCTTAGGGGGTTCGCATCGCTAAATCCCTTCTGGGGATTATGACAACTGGCGCAACTGACCGTCGCATCTTCTGAAAGCCGTTTATCAAAAAAAAGCTCCCGCCCCAAGTCTATTTTATCCTTGGTCATCGGATTGGAAGCTGGAACCGGAATTTCGGGTAAACCCAGTGGCACCTTGATCGATGGCTCCAGAGGGCTTTCTCTCTCTTCTTTCGGACCCTGCGATGTTTGAGAATGCCGAGGTTGAATAGAGCCGGAAGGAGTCTTTAAATTGAAACTCAAGAGGCCAAGGAGCGCGAGCAGTAAAATGGATCTCCTTTTATCTCTCTTGCCGGGCATAAAACCGTTCCGAGTCAGACGCAATTATTATCTCATTCTGTAATTGATTTCTAATGCAAGAGGATTATTTTTCGCTCAAAATGATATAGGGTGACCATGGAAAATCCCCTGAATTGGCGGGTCCCTCCAAATGAGGTGTGGCTTTAGACGATGAGGAAAGTCCTCTTTGTTTGCATTGGCAATGCTTGTCGAAGCCCAATGGCCGAGGGTTTTGCCAATTACTACGGCAAGGGATGGCTGACCGCCTACAGCGCTGGATCCTCCCCGGCAGGCCTTATCATGCCGAATACCATTGCGGCAATGCAAGAAAAGGGCATCGACATTTCGCAGCAGAGTTCCAAAGGATTGTCTGCCGTCAGCCTTGAACTGATGGACTGGCTTATCATCATGGAAGCAGCGCTCTCCCGTTGCGTCCCAATGAATTCTCTTCGGGCTCAAAGGCTCCACTGGGTTGTCCCGGACCCCGTCGGTCAATCTATGGATGTTTATCGAAAAGTTAGAGACGAGATTGAAATAAGGGTCTTAGATTTTATTGAGATGGTCCGTAAAGATTCTTAAGTCATCGTCGTGCCACTTCAATATTCGTGCTAGACCACGCAGTTTTTTTTCTGGCCAAACGTTTCGTCGCCGGACAAAACATTGAAGAAGCAGTCCGCGTAGTCCGGGCCTTAAATGAAAAAGCAATCAGCGCAACTCTGGATGTCCTTGGAGAAAATGTCGAAGACCGGCAAGCGGCGTCAAACGCAGTCTCGAGCTATCTCACCGCGCTGGACTGGATACGAAAAGCCCGGCTCAGGTCCAATGTTTCTCTGAAGCTGACTCAGATGGGATTGGATATCGATCGGGCGTTTTGCTATTCCAATCTGGCTCGAATTTGCGAGCAGGCAGCAGCTTGTCATAGTTATGTTCGAATCGATATGGAGGGCTCGGATTATACCGAAAAAACCATTTCGGTCTTTTTGGATCTGTTCCGCTCCTACAAAAACGTTGGCATCGTCATTCAGGCTTACCTGTATCGCAGCCAGCAAGACCTCCAGCGGTTAATTGAGATAGGCGCTCGGGTGCGGTTGTGTAAAGGCGCCTACAAAGAGCCAGCCCACATCGCAATCCAAAAGATGCCGGAAATCCGGGCAAACTTTAGAAAACTGGCTGAAATGCTATTGCTTCATGGGAATTATCCTGCGATTGCCACTCACGATGAGGCTTTAATCTGCTGGGCCAAGGATTACTCCCGATCTCACAATATTGGGAAGGAGAAATTTGAGTTTCAAATGCTTTATGGAGTCCGGTCGGAAACGCAGCGCAGCCTGGCACAGGAAGGATACAATATGAGAGTTTACGTGCCTTTTGGGTCTCATTGGTTACCGTACTTCTATCGGCGCTTGCGTGAGCGCAGAGAAAATGTTTACTTCGTTTTGAAAAACCTTTTTAAGAGCTGATTACAACACGAAGCCATAGTAGTGCGGCCAGCCGCCACAATCAAAAAAGCCACTGAGGCCCGGAGACATAGAGAAACGCTCCTGGCACGCAGATGAGCGCAGACCAAGGCAGATTTCGCATATCAAATTTTGTCAAGAAAATGAGGTAGCGCGATTTTGAGAAGGGACGCCGGAATGGCAAACGGGACATCGTTCTTGGCTATCAATAGCGAGCAACCTCTTACCGCCAAGGGTCGGGTCTCCTAAAGGAGCCGACCCCTCACCCGGCCTGCGGCCACCCTCTCCCCATGGGAGAGGGAAGTAATAAATTACAGTTTACTCTCCCCTCGCCCCCATCGGGGGAAGAGGATGAAGGCTTGATAAGCCTTCATGGGTGAGGGGCATCGCCTCAGTGGTGCATAATTTGGGTGCTAAACTCCCTCTTCATGACCTTCGTGCTCTTCATGGTGAAGAGATTCAAACGGTGATCGTCACTTGTCACCCGGCAATTCCTCCACTCCAACAACTCATTTATATCCCGGTGGAGCGGGCGCTCTGCGCACGCTGGCTACTACTAATACCATGAAGGACATGAAGACCATGAAGGATCACAAGAGGAAGCTCCTCAGACCATCCACTAACCGCTTTACATTAAGATTGATCAGAAACCCCTGTTTCCTATCCGTAGGCTTTCACTTTGAGTCAGTAGGAAACTCTATGAGGTGGACCAGTTTTCGGAGTATTGCTTCATTGGCAGGGGGGAACTGATAACTGGATAATTCGCGGAGAGGCACCCATTTGAATTGCCGGCAACCTAGCGCTTTAACTTCGCCCCTCACGTAGCGACAACAGTAAAATCGAAGGGTGACAGCTTTTTCGGGGTACTCATAATCAACTCTTTCGAAGAAGCTTTCCACCGCGATCTCAACGTTCAGCTCTTCTCGAATTTCCCTTCGGAGACAATCCTCAAGGGTTTCATCCTTTTCTCTCTTTCCTCCGGGGAACTCCCAATATCCTGACAGGTGGGAGTGTTCGTCGCGCTGAGAGATGAGGATTTGCTGCTGTTTGAAGATGATGGCCGCCGCCACTTCGATCTGAGGCTTCACCTATGACCTATGAAGAATTTGAATCTGACGCAACTTGGATTTCCGGAAGCTTTCCTAAACACGTGATGCGTGACACGTGAAACGTGAAGACCGAAACCGGTCGGGCTTGTCACGTATCACGCTTCACGTATCACGTATCACGGTCAATGCCCTTGCTGTTCTAAATACCTTTCTGCATCCATACCCGCCATGCAGCCGGTTCCAGCGGCCGAGATGGCCTGGCGATACACATGATCCTGAACGTCGCCAGCAGCGAACACACCGGGCACACTGGTCTTGGTGCCATCATGCGTGACGATGTAGCCATTGGCGTCCATTTCAAGCAGGCCTCTGAAAATCTGGGTATTGGGGACGTGCCCGATGGCAACAAAGACGCCCTCACATTTGAAATCGGTGACTTCATTGCTCTTCAGATTTCTTAGCTTAACACCCTTAACGGTTTTGGCGTTGATATCATAAATCTCCTCTACGACCGTGTCCCAGACAAAATCGATCTTGGGATTTTTGAAAGCTCTATCCTGCATGATTTTTGAAGCTCTCAATTGATTCCGGCGATGAACCAGGGTGACTTTGCTGGCGTATTTGGTCAAAAAGGTTGCTTCTTCGATGGCCGAGTCACCGCCGCCAACTACAAGGATCTCTTTGCCTCTGAAGAAATATCCGTCGCAGGTGGCGCAGGTCGAAACACCGTAGCCGATTAACTTCTTTTCCGACTCGAGGCCGAGCAGGCGGGCAGACGCTCCGGAGGAAATAATTACGGTTCTGGTCTGGGTCTCCCCGTCGTCAGTGAAAACTCGAAACGGGTTATGCGACAGGTCGACTTGGGTCACCATTCCTGGCAAATATTCCGTTCCAAACCTTTCCGCTTGCTTCTTCATATCCTCCATTAGAGCAGGGCCCATGATGCCTTCCGGGAATCCGGGAAAATTATCAACCATGGTGGTTATCGACAGTTGCCCCCCGACTTCAAGCCCTTCGATCAACAGGGGATTGAGATTTGCCCGGGCCGTATAAATGGCTGCAGTATAACCAGCGGGACCCGAACCAATGATAACTACATTTCGCATTGCCACTCTCCAAGTCTCATTATTATGAAGCTGGCTCTGTAGGTTTCCATTGAAGTCTGACTGCTAATCAACTGGAAACCAACCTCTCATCCTAGCATCTTAGCATGACCTTCTGAACCAAAGAAAAATGTGATTGGCGATGTTTGCGATAAGGGCGGGCGCCGGACAAGGAGACCGTTTGAGTAGGGGGACCGCGAAGGTCTCGAGGTATGACAGTTGGCTCTGACGACTGCTTGACTAAATGCTTGAGGGAACTGATGTAATCTTAATTTTGTTGAGCAAAAGCGCTTGACCGTCATTTTTTATTGTGATATTTTTCTCATTCTTTTGCGGTAGGATGGGGCCTTCTATAGCGATCCTTCTTAACTTCTGCGCCTGAGATTCGTTGGCTTTATGAATGCGATGAACCTAGACTTGTCCGTGGTTTTAGTCATGATTCTGGTGTGGAGCCTTTACTTGATCCTCAAAAAGTCCTTCTTTGACCCTATCAACCAGATTCTGACCGAACGCGATGCCGAGATCAATGGAGCTCAGCAGGAAGCTCGGGGGAAATTGGCAGAATTTGAGCAGAAGTCGCGGGCCTATCAAGACTCCCTAAAGCTGGCTCGTTTAGAAAGCTACCGGCAGCAGGAAAGTTTCCGAGCGGAAGCGTTGAGGGAACGTTCCCAGGTCGTCGCCGAAGCACGTAAACAGGCTGAGCAGATCATCAATTCAGCCAAGCGCGAGCTTCTGACTCAGGTAACTACGGCCAAGAGGACACTTGAATCCGATATCGATAACATCGCCAATGGAATCGTTAGGACACTCCTGCGCTGAGCGGAGCGTGAAAAAATACCTGGGGGCCTTGGGGATTCTGCTGACGGTTCTTATAGTTCTGCCTGCCACCGTTGCGGCACAACATGAACCGCAAGCGCATGCCCCCCCGGCAGAGGCAGGTCGCGGTCAGCATCAGGCAGAAAGTCCTCTGGCGATTGTTTGGAAGTGGGGCAACTTTTTTATCCTGTTTGGAGGATTGGGCTGGTATTTGCGCAGACCCCTTCAAGAATTCCTGAACTCCAGAACTAAGGCCATTGAAGAAGGCCTGGCCAGTGGACGTCAGGCCAGGGAAGCCGCTTTACAGAAATTGTCTGAGATTGAAGCTCGATTGGCTCAATTGGACAAAGAGGTCAAAGAGCTGAAGGATCAGGCCCTGAAGGAAGTCGAAGAGGAAAGAGGCCGCATTCTTGAAAGTGCAAAGCTGGAGTCCGAGAGAATTTTAGACCTTGCCCGGCGAGAGATAAAAGGGTTGGAGAAATCAGCTCGTTTGGAGCTGAAGAGTCACGTCGCCGAACTGGCAGTGAAGCTGGCCGAAGAACGACTCCGCAGCTCTATGAGTTCAGAAGAGAATAAGAGAATTTTGAATCAGTTTCTTCAGACCTTAGACGCGGCAAAGAATTAAGGGCGCTCTGAAAACTGCCGGGGTCATAACGCTCCAAGCAGCCGGAGCATTGTTGAAGGCCATCCCCAGCGGGCATTGATCCCCAGTTCATTATTGAGGTTGCAACGTTGGCAGTCATTGCAAATCGATATGCCAAAGCGCTCGTCGATGTCAGTCTCAAACTCGGTCAGCAGGAACGGGTTGGAAAGGAACTGAACCGATTCGAGGAACTTCTCAGCCAAAATAAGGAACTCTCTTCTTTCTATGCGAACCCTGCCATTCCGCTGGCCAAAAAGAGGGATGCCACCTCCGAAATCCTGGCCAAGCTTGGTTTCTGCAACACCACTTCAAACTTCATTTTCATTCTGATTGATAAGCATCGCATCAATTACTTCCCCGAGATTCGACGGGCTTTTCAACAAGAGATGAATGAGCGGCTGGGAATCATTCAGGCAGAGATCACTACCGCGTTTGAGGTGGATCATGAGACCAAAAAACGATTAGAAGAAAAGCTGGCCGGTTTGACGGGGAAGAAAGTTTTCCTGAAATTCAATCTTAGTTCTGCGCTCATCGGAGGAGTCATTACCCGGATTGGGGACACTATTTACGATGGATCGATTCGTCAGCAATTAGAGTTAATAAGGGCCCGATTAAGCTCGGACTGAACCTTTGTCAAGAATTTTGGAGAGTGAAATGGAAATAAAGGCGGAAGAGATTAGCAAGATCATTCGAGCTCAAATCGAAGACTATGGTTCCAATGTGGTGGTCAGCGAAGTGGGGTCCGTCATCTCCGTGGGAGATGGGATCGCACGCATTCACGGATTGGAAAAAGTAATGGCCGGTGAGTTGTTGGACTTTCCTCATGGAATTTCAGGCATGGCGTTAAACCTGGAAGAGGACCAGGTTGGGTCTGTGTTGCTGGGTGAGGCCTCTGAGATTAAAGAAGGCGACTTGGTTAAACGGACCAAAAAGATCATGGCAGTCCCGGCAGGAGAGGCCATGGTGGGTCGAGTCGTCAATGCTCTGGGCCAGCCTGTGGATGGGAAAGGACCGATCATGACTGAGGTCTTTAATCCGATCGAACGCCTGGCGCCGGGCATTATCGATCGTGAGCCGGTGAAGCAACCTCTGCAAACCGGGCTGAAAGCCATCGATTCAATGATTCCTATTGGGCGAGGTCAACGTGAGCTGATTATCGGTGATAGACAGACCGGCAAGACAGCGATCGCCATCGACACGATCATTAATCAAAAAGGGGGTGATGTGATCTGTATTTATGTGGCGATTGGTCAGAAACGCTCCACCGTTGCCCAGGTCGTCAAAACCTTAAACGACTACGACGCCATGAGTTACACGATCGTCGTCTCGGCTTCGGCTTCCGACCCGGCCCCCTTGCAATACGTTGCACCCTACGCGGGTTGCGCCATCGGCGAATATTTCCGCGATCGTGGGAAACACACGCTCTGTATCTATGATGATCTTTCCAAACATGCGGCCGCCTATCGTGAAATTTCTTTGCTTCTCCGCAGGCCGCCTGGCCGTGAAGCTTTCCCGGGAGATGTTTTTTACCTGCACTCCCGACTGCTGGAAAGAGCCGCCAAATTGAACGATAAGCGAGGTGGTGGCTCTCTGACGGCTCTGCCCGTCATTGAAACTCAGGCGGGGGACGTTTCGGCTTACATTCCGACCAATGTCATCTCCATAACGGATGGCCAGATCTATTTGGAGGCGGACCTCTTCCACTCCGGCATTCGCCCGGCCATTAACGTCGGTCTTTCGGTTTCCCGCGTGGGTGGCAACGCTCAAATTAAGGCGATGCGACAGATTGCCGGGACGTTGCGTTTGGAGTTAGCCCAATATCGCGAACTGGCTGCCTTCGCTCAATTTGGGAGTGACTTGGATAAATCGTCCCAAGCTCAGTTGTCTCGCGGAGAGAGGCTGGTGGAAATTCTGAAACAAGGGCAGTATTCTCCCCTCTCAGTCGAAAAGCAGGTGATCCTCATTTTTGCTGCAACCAATGGGTATTTGGATTCATTGGAGGTTGCCGAGTGCTTGCCCTTTGAACAATCCCTGTATCGTTTCTTGGATAACAACCATCCTTCCCTGGGCCAGAAGATCCTCGAAAGGAAGCAGCTTGACGACGGGTTGAGAGACGAATTAAAGAAAGTGCTTAGCGAATTTAAAGAGAGATTCCTGGCGGAAAGAGAACAGCCGGTCTCGTCCACTTAACCTTCAGCGGTTCCAGGTGTGTGGCAGGTATTTCCTGTTGGCCGTTCATACGGTCCTCGACGTCATCGGGTAGCCCCGGAGGGGCATCAGATGATAGGCCACGGCGTCAGCCGTGGGTCAAGGGTCATACAGGAGCCAAGCCCCGGCAGGGGCGAAAGACTCCGGATGGGAGATAAATTGTTATGCCTTGCGTTTCGCCCCTCCGGGGCTCAGTCATCCATCTGCCTTATCCCACGGCTGACGCCGTGGG
>Ga0066710_100005222_pt1 | contig 11769 bp, 11 predicted proteins | sample GraSoiAngelo_159_FD_79666 | JGI IMG/M metagenome (GOLD analysis project Ga0066710, IMG submission 79666) | Grasslands soil microbial communities from the Angelo Coastal Reserve, California, USA - 14_1009_16_40cm | ecosystem: Environmental > Terrestrial > Soil > Grasslands | place: USA... | reverse complement strand
GAAGCTCCAGCTGGTTTGACAGGTAGCACGTCCGCGTTCGACAAGGGGGAGGGCCGTAGCAGCGGTTCTCCCCTCGACGTTAACCACCCCATCCAGGAGAGTGCGCGTGCAGGCTGCGACCACGTCCGCAGCACAGGCCTTCCAGATCAAGTATCACGGCGGCAAGAGATTCGTCTACTGCGACCATTGCAAAAGCCCCGCTTCAAATTCGATCGTCACCCACCTCAAGAAGAAGCATCCACACGTTTGGCGCCGCTACGTGGAGGTGTTCGCGGAGCTGCGAGAGCAGGGCTACAGCTACAAGAAGATCATGTGGCATTTCGGCCGGGCGTTCAGCTGGACCGTTATCGAGCGCGCGCTAGTAGAGGAGGGCATTCCACCCGCTCCAGCAAAAAAGCGTAACCTGCCTCTTCACCCCGCCTCGTTCCACGAGGAGACCACGACGTTCTGGTCCTTCGAGAGCCGCGGGAGCTGGGCGGTGCACGACGCGGTCTACCGGGGCAACTGGGCGCCCGAGGTTCCTCGAAATCTGATCCTCAAGTACTCGAAGAAGGGCGATTGGGTTCTGGATCCATTCATCGGCGGCGGGACGACCGCGATCGAGTGCCTATTATTGGGGAGAAAGTGCATCGGCTACGATGTTAGCGGCGGCGCTGTCGCCCTCACGAGGAACAAGATACACGCTCTTAAGCGGCGCGCTCGTGGGGAGGAGAAACATCGCGCGCTAGCGAAGGCGGTCCGGAGCGGAGTCCTTCGTCTGTTGAGGGGGGACGCGAGGAATATGAAACAGGTGCCTACCAGCTCCGTTCAGCTGGTGTGCGCCCATCCACCCTACCTGGACATCATCGGATACACCCGGAGGGATCCAGCTGATCTTTCGACGATTAGCGATCCCGACAGATACGTGAGGGAGATGCGCAAGATCGCCCTCGAGGTATTCCGATGCCTGAAGGCCGGCGGTACCTTCTGTGTTCTCATTGGAGATGTGAGGCGGAACGGCAGTGTTATCCCGCTCGGCTTGAAGGTGCTAAATGCGCTGCTCGATACATTCGACCTCAAAGAGATTGTCCTGAAGAAACAGAATCGTTGCCAGACAGGGCCCTTTTGGAAAAAACATCGCTTCCTCCAGATCCAGCACGAGTACCTCTTTGTGCTGAGGAAGCCGTTTCCACAAGAGCTCACGGGAGACTAGGTTGATGGAACGACTCGTTGCCACCTTCCACAAGAACTCCCGGGAGCAGGTCCAGGTACTGCTCCGCACGTACAAGGGGAGGGACCTCATCGATCTTAGGGTATTCTGGACTCAGGACGGGGAGGAATGGCTCCCCAGCAAGAAGGGGCTAGCATTGAGCGTCGACCAGTTACCGGTCCTTCTAGCAGCACTGCACAAGGCTGCAGAGCTTGTAGGGGAGGCGGATCTTGAATCCGAAGTGACTGGGGACGAACTGCTCACTGATGCCGAAAGAGGTGAGCTGGCGAGGCTGTTCAAGTTAAAGCCCGACCAGATCGAGGACAGCGTCTGGGGCTAGTTAGTGGCGAGCTCCTGGGCTATTTGAGGGACCCAAAGAACGTAATCGAAGGCGCTCGTGGAGTCCCTGGCTTGGAAGGGTTCACCGCTCTCATTCTGTCGAAGGTGACGCGGGAACTGAGATCGGCTCCGGTTGGGTCTTCGTTGCGGAACATTTGTAAGAGGCGTACAATGACCCCTCACTGAGACGCTTCACCCAGAACGGTCCACCTCCATGTCAGATGCTCTTGAGGAGCTGACCACCCTCATCCAGCAGGGCCGGTCAGCCGACGAAGCACGAATCAAGCCGGCCGTTGAGGCTCTTTTTTCGCAGCGATACCACAAGGCTGCCTGGAAGGACGCACAGGTTCGCAACGCTTACGCGCTTGCACGAGACGAAAGTGAGGGTGGCGTCCCGTACGCGGGTTTGATCCATCCCGAGAATCCAACATCTGGGCCCTACGGAGGGACCAGCCTTGTGTGGTTTCCGGGGAATAAGAGCAGCTTGATCGGGTACGGCATCGGGACGCGCGGGATATCGCCTGATGAGGGTATTCTGACCCGCCCTGGCCACAGACGGCGCATTGCCGCACTTAGGAGGTACTTTGCGCGTCAAGGAGTCCGGGCGTGGTCGAAACCCGACCCCGCGTCGTTGGGTCTTGAGATTCCGCAAGTTGTTCGAGACTGGTGGCCGGAGTTCACGGCGACCTTCCGGCGCTACGGCTCAGAGATGTACTGCTTCGTACAGGTCCCGGAGGATAGCCAGCAGGCGCAGAAGGTAGTTCAGGCCTACTTCGATCTGTACGCATACGAACGGAGGTGGAAGGCTCTCGCCGACGCCCAACGAGAGGTAGATGATCTAATCGCACAGCTTCGGAGCGATCTCTTTGAAATCCCGTCTGCGGACCTTGTTCACGCACTGCTCCTTCAACGCCGGTTTGTGGTTCTCCAGGGCCCCCCCGGGACTGGCAAGACCCGATTGGCCGACCTCGTTCGCAAGCGGTATTTCGAAGGTCACGGGAAGACGATTCAATTCCACCCCTCGGTGACATACGAGGACTTCATCATTGGGCTGGCGCCTGATCCAGCTCATGGAGAGCTCCGGTTTCAAGTACGACCAGGTGCGCTTCTCACGGCGGCGGCGGAGGCTACCCACGGGCCGTACTTACTTGTCATTGATGAGGTGAATCGCGCAGATCTTGGCAAAGTGCTCGGCGAGGCGATCTATCTGTTCGAGGCTGGTGAGGTAGGCGGGGCAAACGCGCGAGTCGTCGAACTTCCCCATCCCAATGACGGGCAGCGGGCATTCAAGATTCCCGGAGGTCTTTACGTACTCGCGACCATGAATACGGCAGATCGCAGCATCGCCGCCGTAGATCTAGCCATTCGACGGCGCTTCGCTTTCGTCGCGGTTCCTCCGGACCGCTCGGTGGTGGCGGATCAGGGCCTTGAGCTGGCGCTCAATGCGTTCGATCGATTGGCGGATGTCTTTGTGGAACATGCTTCGGACGAAGCACTCGCCCTGATGCCAGGTCATGCGTACTTCCTTGCAGGCGACGCGGCAGTCTTCGGTAAGCGTGTGCGATTCGAGTTGATCCCATTGCTTGACGATTACCTTCGCCAAGGGCTCCTGGGTGCGGCAGCGGGAGAGCTTCAGGCTGTCCGCGACTCACTGGCGGACCAATACGTTCATGACTCCAACTAGAGGCCGACGCGGTCCAAGACGACGCTCTACATGGCCGATCTCGGCTGCTCCGGATGCCAAGCGGCTCTACCGTGCCGTCGATCACGGGTCTCCTATCGCGCTACATCAGGCTGACTTCGCCCCACCATCCCGCTCAGGAGGTTGGGGAACGTTTGCTGACTCGTTTCTCCGCCTGAATGAGAAGGCTCTTACTGCCCTCGATGTGACGGCTAGGATCTCACCCGGAAGCGTTGAACCCACCGTGGAGCTCCTTCCGGGCCGGCGAGCGGGTGCGATTCCTTTGAGGTCGGCACAGTCTGGCCAGCCTGCTGCCGGCCTGCTTGTTCAGCCAAGGTTCGGTTGGAGTGGCATCGGCGAAGTGATGTCGGAGAGCGGTTGGGCCGCAGCACCCCAGTTTCTCGAATTGCCACTCGTTCCGGGAAGCGCGCGCGATGTCCCACCCTGGGTACTAGCGGGTCCGGTTCTTGTAAGACTCGGTGACCTTCTCCGCTCATTGGGTCGCGGTTATGAAGTGCGCGAGGCCACACTCCAGACGCCGAGGGGACGTATCGTTTGGCCCCGCTATGTCACTGAGTCAGTCGTAAAGGGTCAATGGCATCGGTTGCCCTGCAGGTTCTCAGATCTTACCAAGGATCCCCACTTACGGCGAGCGATTCGCTGGGCAATTGAGCGAGTCCGTGGAGAACTCGTTACGGTGGGTGGAAGTGACCCCGTTGCTAATCACTTATCCCAGATTGCTCGAGTGCTGCTGCTGGGATTGCTTGACGTCACGCCGCAGAAGCCCCGCAGTGGCGATCTTGAGCGACGCTTGAAGCTCGGCATGGGGTTGGAAATAGCCATTCAGCGAGGTGTCGAGGCCCTCGGTTGGGTTGTAGACGAGCGCGGGCTAGGCGGTGGGAGGGAGCTCGATGGCCTGGCGTGGCAGCTACCATTAGACGAACTGTGGGAGAGATACGTGGAGGCGACAGTCCGTCAAGAGGTCGCGAAGGAGGGCGGAGAGGTTCTGGTCGGAAGGCTGGGCCAGACAACGATTCCCTTCCACTGGTCCAGTCCCGGCATGCGATCGATGGGCCATCTGGTCCCCGATATGGTGGTAAGAAAGGGGAAGTCCGTTCGCATCGTCGATGCCAAGTACAAGGCTCACCTCGCAGATCTAGACGAGGTTGGGTGGCGGGCTGCGTCAGAAGAGCTTCAAGCGGGCCACAGGGCAGATCTTCACCAGGTCCTAGCGTACGCATCGTTCTTCGATGCGGATGACATCACGGCTTGCCTCGTCTATCCGCTTCGCCGGAGCACGTGGGAGGGCCTTCGAGCGCGACGCCAGGACGTCTGGACAGCGGACGTGCCTTCTAAGGGCAGAAGCATCCGCCTGGAGCTCCGCGGGCTGCCATTCGGGTCGCGTCGGGCAGCCTAGCAGAGCCGCCTAGCGAGCGAGCCTCAGCTCGCGGGGACCGAGCACTACTTCTTCAATCGTCTCCGGGTCGGGCTGCTGGTAGCACTTCAGCAGCGTGCTCGTGTCCTTCCATCCCCCAGCATAGGCGACGTCCTTCAGGCTGAGATGCTTCCGCTTGCTCGCCCAAGCCCGCCGGAACGGGTGCCACACACCGCCCTTGAGGGGCTCGAGCCCCGCCAACCGCTCCGCGACGTGTAGCCACATCGCGGCAACGTGCCGTGTCACGGGCCGGGAGGGGTCATCCGTCGCAGAAAAGAGCAAAGCGTCGCCCACGCCTGGCCGGTACCGTCGGGCCGCTTCGAGCGCATCTCGTACGCGCGGCGTGACCGGCGTCGTCCAATCCTGCCCCACCTTGTCGTGCTCTGCGCGCCAGCGGATCGTGCCGTGGGCACCGACGTCGGGAGCCCAGTCGCTCCACCGAAGCGCTAAGATGGAGCCGATGCGGCGTCCGGTGCCTTCCGCGAGCACTAACAGCTCGGGCAGGTACGAACGCGTTAACTCACCCTTCGCGTCCAGCATCATGACGCGGTCTGCCACGGCCAGCAGACTCTCGAACCGCGTGGTGTCGGCTACAGGGCGCCGCGGGTTGTTCTCCACGGGTACGGGGAGGCCGCGCGTCGGATCGTTCTCGAGCAGGTACGCCCCCGTGATCGTGCGGTAGGTCGCTCCGAACCGACAGGTCTGCCGCAGCAGCTTGAGTGAGCGGGCGACCGTCCGCGGGCGCACGGGCCGGCGCTTGGTGGGCTTGACCGGTTGGCCGCGGCCGCCCATCTCGCCTGCCTGTCGCGCAGCAATGAAGGTGTTCCACTCGCGCAGGCCGAGTCTCGAGAGGACGAATCCCTCGCCCAAGAAGGCGCGCCACAACGCGAGGCCGCGTCGGGTCTCTTCCTGAGTCTTGGGGCGCTCCCGTGGAACGACCTCGCGTTCGAACACCGCGAAGAGCTGTCCGATGGTCGTCTGTACCGCCGGCCCGGCGCCCCGGATCAGCCGGTTCGAAAGCTCTAGCGCGTGTCGCTTCGCCTGTGCTACGTGCTCCGAGATCAGGCCGCCTGCCGCGTCGCGTACGCGGAAACCGAGGGCGCGCTTACGCCGGCCCCGGAGGGCGCGGTCGTAAGCGTACAGGTATACGGGGCCGCCGAAGACTCGCTCGCGCGCCGTCACGCGGACACCAAGCGGTCCGACTGTGCAGCTCCAAGGTCTGTTCGACAGCGACTTGACCACGACCAGTTAACCAGATTAAGCCCACCGGAAAAACGGGTTCGCTGACTTCGCTCACAAGTATTTCTACTTGCGGCCAGCGAGGATCTGAGCGGCGAGTGCATCCACCTCGGGCGTCGGGACGACCGATCGCGGTCGGCGTGGCAGGTCTGCCCGGCGAATCCGGATCTCCCCGCCATTCCCTGGGGGTCGCTGATTCGGCAGTCGCCCCTCGCGGACGAGCTCGCGGAGCCGGTCGGGGCTGTATCCCGATTCGCGGCTTGCTTCGCTGACTGCCAGCTCGGCTAGCCACCAATCTCCGAAGGCGCGCTCGAGCTCACCGACGATCTGTGCACACGTGGTCGCTGCTTCGATCGCGCCGTACGCACGTAAGAGTGCTTCACGAGCACGGAGCATCGATGCGAACTCCCGAACGAATGTGTCGGCACTCATGCGCCCTCCTTAGGGTCTTCTCTGGGATCGTCTTTGAAGAAGTCCGACTCGTATTCCGCCAGGGTGCCCCCGCCGCCACTGGGGTGCGGGAAGGTGTCCGAAGGGTCCGAGGTGTCCGCCGCCGCGCGCACGTCATGGACGGGTCGGACGGGTCGGACGCGTTCCGACGGCCGCGGTCTAATCAGGAGCAGCCTGCTCCTGTTGCGGGAGCTGTCGCGGTAGCGCTCCACCTCCACCCCGATCGCACGGAGCGCAGGAGCGAGGCGCAGGATCCGCTGCCCGAGCGCAGTGGCGGTTTGGGGCCAGTCCCTGCGCTTAGTCGTGGCCTCCGCCACGCACACGCGGAGACGCTCGAGCAACTCCGTCGCGGTGCCGTGCCACGGGCCGCTTTCTGCAAGGTCCGACACCGCGGCCGCGACCGGGTCGTCTTCGATACTCTCTTCGATTGTCGACTGGCGCTTCTGGAGGAGCGCCGCGAGCATCGTCCCGGCCTTGATGCCGAGGGCTGCTTCAGCAGCCGTGGCCCAGCGTGCAGCGTCTGCCATTCGAGGACGAACCGACAGCTGGACCTTGGCCACATCCCGTAGGGCCACGCTGACTGCCTGGTACAAGGCACCGAGAATGCGCGGAAGCACCGCGTCGAACTCGCCCCAAAACGTCTCCTCGTCACGGCGCTCCTCGTCTGGTACCGGTGGCAGGTGGAGGATGATCGCACGATCGCGCAGATCGTGCCGCACGACAAGATCTCCGATGCCGTTGACGGTAATGGGCCGCTGGGAATCGAAAAAAACTTCTTCGCGGTCGGTGTACAATTCGCGTGTGGTGAAGCCGCCACCTGTCGCGATGCGACAGAGGGCATCGGATAACCACTCGGGAATCCTGGAGATATTGTCGAAGGCGAGCAGCCAGCTGTTGCCGGCGGCAATGACGAGGTCGTGCTCGCTCCGGGGCTCGGAGCGGAGCGGTGCCGACGACGGATCGACGATCTCTCGGATTACCCCACTTGAGGTGCTCTTGGCGGATCCCTGCTCCCCCTGCAACACCAGCACCGGATAGGGGCCCGTTGGACGGACGGCCGTCACGAGCCACGCAACGAAGAGGTACCAGTCGTCTGGTTCGTCAGCGAGATTGATGAACCTCCGCACCTCGTCGACCCTGCCACCGGGCACGGGATGCGGCAGGGGAAGGAGCCCCTTAGCGCGGCGGAAGCGAACTGGCGGATCGGCCACGATCCGCCAGCCGGACGTGGTGATCTCGACCGCTTCCCACGCGTCGTTCGCCAAGTCCACATAGATGGCATCCTTTGCCTCCGCGATCCGGACGAAGACGCGGTACACAGGTCCGTCAATCGTGGCCTTCGCAACCAACACCTCGACGACACCCTTCAGTGCCTCTGAGCTCGGAGGCTTGTGTTTCAGCTCGTAGAACTCGCGGTAAAGCCACTGGCGAAAACCTGAACTGCGAACCGGCCACGTCTCCCGATGGCCCGCCACCTCGAAGCTGGCGTACGCCTCGCGGTCGGGCGTGTGGAACAGGTGCACGCCCTCAGCAAGCGCGAGCAGGACCTTCGCGGTGCTCTCGGCCTGCACGCTAGTCTCGTGACCCCGTATCACCACCTCTGTTGACTGGGGACCGCTGACCCGAGGGGTCGGGTGCGCCGGCGCTGGTCCCGGCCCCATCTCATCCTCCTCGTCTGTTGACTCTTCTGCCTCCTCGTCGTCCTCCGCTTGTCGGCGTCGCTTCTCCCGTCTCTCGATGCTCGCGACGACCTTGAGGACCTCGTCTTCGGGCAGAGGCGGATGGAAGCGCTTCTTGTTGGCGGCGAGGCAAGACTCGCGGAGCTTGTCGCCTCGAAGGCCTCTTCGCAGCAGACGTCCGGCCAAGCGCGCCATCGTGTCGTTGCGTTGCCCCTCGGGAACCCCTCGTGCAAGGATCGCATCGACGCTTGGCTTCACCTGGCGCTCGCCGCGCCTTGCGCCGCTTGGAGTCTCGCGCAGCATGTTAAGGACGTTGAGGGGCAAGTGTCCGGGTACACCCCTCAATCCAATGCGGTTCTCGGTGTCCCACGTGTAGCGACGCCCGGAGGCGTGTAGAGAGGGCGGCGCCACGACAAGTCCTCCATCGCCGCGGACATCAATCCCGCGAGACCCGGCAAAATTGGGGACCTTGTCCAGCTCCTCGGGATACTTGTAGTAGGCGTGGCGGCCGCCGCCTCCGGTTCGCACGACCAGTTGAGTTGGACAGTCGAACAGCAGCTGGTCTATCGATCCACCACGCTTCGGGTCCTCGTCGACGACGATGATGTTGCTGCGCCGTCCCGTCGCGATGCCGATGTTGGCGTCCGGCCAATCCGACCACCATCGCTCGATCTGTTTGAGGTTGTAGGTCGCTTCGTTGACCCAGTTCTTGATCCGAGGATGCTTGCCCGCACTCTGACACCTCTTGTCTCCGCACGAGCACAGGTCGCTCGTAACCGAGTGAACGGGAAAGACCTTCCAGCCCCTGCGGGCGTACACGAGCGCCGCGTCACGCAGCGGGTTCTGTGGATGAGCCATGGGCGGACCTCCTGACGGCCGGGGAAACGAAGAGGCCCCACGTCGTGCGGGGCCTCTTCTCCCATATATCCGCCCAGAACGGCAGAACGTGGGTGAACTACAGCAAGTCTAGGTGCGGACGGAGCTTCCGCTGGGCCTCGTGCCAATAACCTCGTGCAGTCGCGTCGCAAATCTTCTCCTCCCTGGCCCACTCGGCCAGACTCTTGTCAGCCCGCACGGCGTCGCACGCCTGCTGCTCGCGATGTGTAAGGCCCGCGCGACGCATGGCTGCCTCAATGGTGGCGGCTAGCTCCACGCGATTCGCCCAACGTGGTGTTACTGCCTCGGTACTCAACACGTCGTCACCTGTCAGGCGAGACTCGCGCGCCTTCGGCAGATCGTCTCTGAGATCGTCCACAAGAAGCCGAAAGAAGGCCCGTCGGAGGTCCGAGAGCGCCCTCCGTGGGGATGCAGTGCGCGTCTCGGCGAGCGCGAACGCCGCGTTGCGTTCGCGGCGTTCGCGTGCCTCGTCCCCGATACTTCGACCGTCACGACCGGCTCGAGCACGGAGGGCCGGTTCAAGGATTCGTCGCTTCGCCGGATGCAGCCGACCGAGAAACCGGCCACCCGTCAGCTTCACAAGTGCGTAACGGCAAGGATCACCTTGCATCCTTGAGTCGAGCACCACAAAGGCACACCCCTTCACCACGCCTACAACGAGCCCGGCGCTATCGGTCGCGTCCAAGTCGATCACCATGCCCCACGGAGGGTCCCAGGACGGGTCGGACCAACAGTGGTAGATCGTAGCGAGCCAGGAGGCGACCGCAGCTGGCGCAAGACGACCTGGCTCAGCGTACACGAAGACACGACGCTCGCCGTCTCGGCCTTCGAGTGGGGGGATCGTCAGCGGATAGCAGTGGCACCATGAGCCGTCGTCTCGTGGCCAGGGCAGTGGTACGGTCGTGTGGGCGCCAGCGGCGCATGACGGGTGATCGCTGTGTTGTAGGCTCATGTACCTGACTACCAGAGGTACCGGTACATCGTTCCTGCGGGTGACTTGCAGTGACCCTTGTCGGGAAGGCATGGCGGTCTCCGGATCGTTGGAAGACAGGCTGTCCCGCCGGTGTGCGGGGCTTCACTACCTATCCGCTCAGAACCAGCAAACGTGGGGCTACGGGCAAGCCCTTCTGCGGGCGACACTTCTACCACGTCTCCGTGAGAAAATCGCGAGGTCAAGGTCAACTCAATACCGAACCAGACTGTGGCCTGGGCGACACACCTCCGCTGCGGCTATCATTCGCGCCTGCGCGGCGTCCTCGTTTGAACGGGCTGCGTGAATGGTCGGAAGAACTCGGCGGGACTGACAGACATCGCGGCGAGGATCGCGGCTAGCATGTCGACTGTAATCCCGCTCTCGCCACGCTCGATGAGTCCAATGTAAGTCCGGTCCACGCCGGCTCGGTGGGCCAGCGCTTCCTGTGATGAGATCCCCGCTGCCCGGCGAAGGCGCCGGAGTCGTTCCCCGATGGCGCGACGCAGAGGCGGCTGCTTGTGGGAGGCCATGCCGCCACCACCGTACCAAGTGATGCATAGAAGTGGCGACGGCATAGAAGTAGCTGCAGATTGTGCCGCCTGTGGGCTCCCTGGCGATTTACTGCGCGGATATCGGTTCGATTCCGAAGGGCAACTTCGCCTGGGCTCGAGGTGAGCGACGCGCGGCAGTCAGGATCACTCACACAGGCGAAGACATTGCTGAGCTCGCGGACCGGATCGTCCTCGACTTCCAGGGACGTCACCCCGTCGCCCTCGGCTTTGAGTGTCCGTTGTTTCTGCCAGTCCGGCATGATCCGGACACGCTTACAAGCCAACGGAACGGCGAGCGCGGCCGCCCTTGGTCTGTGCGCGCGGGCGCGCAAGTCCTCGTTACGGGCCTGGCCCAGACGCTTTGGCTCCTGGAGACCCTTCGGCGGCCCCAAATCCGACCGTTTCTCGATTGGGAGGCTTTCACTAGGGCAGGCAAGGGGCTGTTTCTTTGGGAGGCCTTCGTCCTGTCTCGGGGACGGTCGCATGAGGAGGTGGCGGTGACTGCGGTGAAACACTTCGCGAGACAGGCTGCACGTACCGGGGCCACAACTGAACTGCAGACCGATGTGCGGGAAAACGTAGTAGAGTCGCTCATCGGGGGCGCGCTGCTACGAACGGGATGGAGTAAGGACCTCAGACTGCTTGAGAAGCCGTGCGTCGTTATCAAGGCGTAGGGTGGTTTCCAATTCCGTGTCTCGACACCAACTATTTTCTTTCGTGGCACGGCGTTAACACCTGAGACGAGTAATTACTCCAGCGTAACTCGAGAGGGATCGACATCAACATGACCAGGCCATGGCGGGTAGTCTGTCCCCAGTGCGGGCACAACTTCGCGGCCCCAGAAGTCTTGGCTTACAGAGTAGCCCGTGTCACGCAGGTAGAGCCGCGACTCGGGCGCGCTGAGCGGCGTGGCGGGCAGCTGGAGCGGCAGGCTACTAACCGTCTGCGTGAGCTCGACAAAGCAGAGGTGCTCGGTGAGCTCCACGCGATTCGCAAGTTGTTGGTGGAGCGGCGGGCCGCGATTGCAAACTTGCGGGAGGAGGAGGCAGCGCTTCGTAAGAAACTCGGAAAACTCGAGGCGCGCTGAGACTAGTCCTCGCTGGGTCCCAATCTGGGTCCGCTGTTGGGTCGGCAGAGGCTTGCCTACTTCATGGAGATGGGAATCATCCCTCGGCTTCATCGCCGCGAGGCCGGGGGAATGCCACAACTCCATCGTTAGGCGGCCTCCCTCTGGATCAGGAGAGTCCTGGTTCGATCCCAGGAGGGGCAACTCGAAGCGCGATATCACGATGAGTGGTGTCGCGCTTCGACCGTTTTGGACCCTCTTTCCGGGCTG
>Ga0066710_100005221_pt1 | contig 11769 bp, 10 predicted proteins | sample GraSoiAngelo_159_FD_79666 | JGI IMG/M metagenome (GOLD analysis project Ga0066710, IMG submission 79666) | Grasslands soil microbial communities from the Angelo Coastal Reserve, California, USA - 14_1009_16_40cm | ecosystem: Environmental > Terrestrial > Soil > Grasslands | place: USA... | reverse complement strand
GTGCTTCGCGCTGCAAGTGCCTCGCAGACTTTCGCGAAGGGGTGGGTGCGTGTGACGCCGCAGAACGGGACGCGAACCCCGTCTGGCGTACTCATCTTTTCGTATAGGCCCAACGGTATCACTGTTTCCGAAGCCGGTGTTCCGGCGTCCCCGATGAGTACGGCCTTCCGCCTGTTCATGGAGTCGGCCGGAAACGTGAACGCCGGGCAGGTCGGCTCGATACAGACGGGCATCGCCGTGGTGAACCCATCGGCTGCAGCGGTACAGGTCACGTTCGAACTGGCCAACCTCTCCGGAGCTTCGACCGGCCTTGTGGGCCGTGCGACGATTCCGGCTCAGGCACAAGTTTCATTTTTCGCAAACGAGATCAGCGGTCTTGAATCCACTCTGGGAATGCAAGGCGTGTTGAGAATAACGTCGCCAACGCCGGTTTCGGTTGTAGGACTTCGAGCTCACTATAACGAGCGGGCCGACTTCCTGATAACTACAGTTCAGCCCTCGGACGAAACAAGTCCGCCGGCCGCGAATGCCCTCTATATGCCGCACTTTGCAGACGGTGGGGGGTATACCACCCAGTTCATCCTCTTCAGCGGCTCCGCAAATCAATCATCCAGCGGGACCCTTCGATTCTTTTCGCAAACTGGCCAACCCCTCGGGCTCGGCCTGCGATAGAGCGAATATCCTCCGTCTTTATATTTTCTTTATTTGACCTAAGGAACTTATAAAAGCTACAAAGCGAGTGCAGCACAACGTTGTGTTGCTGACGACGAAGTCTTCGGGCCCAACAGCCCGAAGACTTTTGTTTTTTGCACGCATTTTTAGGACAACGCTGTCCATGGCGAAGCCGGGCAAGGCTGGTCATGGACTTTTTTTTTGCATCTGAATATTCGAGTGACCGGGAGGAGCTAAATGAAAAGATTGTCTCTGTCAGGCAAGATACACCGACTGCGTAACCGCCTGCGCGACCCTGAGTGGCGCCGCTATGGAACGCTCTTGTTAGCCGGAAAATTAACGGGATTGGCGCTGGTGCTGCTGGGAATCATGTTCGTCAACCCAAGTCTTCTCGGCTTCGGCGCTCTGGCCCAGGCTGCCGAACCAGCGCTGAAGGGCAATGACATTGTTAACCCGATAAACACAGTCTGGACACTGATCGCAGCCTTCCTCGTCTTCGGTATGCAGGTCGGATTCACGATGCTGGAGGCCGGATTCTGCCGGTCGCGCGAAACGGTGAACGTGCTGATGGAATGCATTGTAGACACGTGCCTCTGCGGAATTCTCTTTTACGCCTGGGGCTTCGCATTCATGTTCAGCCATGGCAACGGGTTCATCGGCTACCACTGGTTCTTCCTGAAAGACGCCCCGGCAACTTATGAAGCGACTGGCGTCGCGTTTCTTGCGGTCTGGATCTTCCAGTTTGCTTTTGCCGACACGTGTTCGACGATTACTTCCGGCTCGATGATTGGCCGTACGGGGTTTGTGGGCGATTTGATCTACAGCGTGGCAGTATCGGGTTTCATCTATCCGATCATCGGCCACTGGACATGGGGGCCCGACGGTTTCCTTGCTACGATGGGCAGCGCGGGTAACTTCCTGCCCTGGGTCGGGACGGGCTTCCACGATTTTGCCGGTTCGACGGTGGTTCACACGATTGGCGGATTCATTGCGATTGCCGGCGCGACTGTTCTCGGCCCGCGCATCGGCCGAAGGTTCAAACGCGACGGTGGCGGCCCAATGATGCCGCATGATCTCACCATTGCCGCCTCGGGTGGCTTGCTTCTGTGGTTCGGTTGGTATGGCTTCAATCCCGGCAGCACGCTTTCTGCGATGGATTTGGAAGGCATCGGCCGGGTTGCCGCCAATACCACGCTGGCGGCTTGCGCGGCTGGTTTGACGGCCATGATAGCCGCTTATGCCATGAGCAGTAAATGGGATGTGAGTTTTACTGTGAACGGTTTTCTTGCTGGTCTGGTTGCAATCACCTGTCCCTGCTATTGGGTTAGTCCAACAGGTGCTATCCTCCTGGGAGGCATTGCCGGCTTCGTGGTTGTTGCAGGCGTGGAGCTTCTCGAATACCTCCGTATCGACGATCCGATCGGCGCCTGGCCGGTGCATGGCTTGTGCGGCATCTGGGGGACGCTTTCGCTGGGGCTGTTTGCAGCGGGCAAATACGGCGCTACCGGACCGCTCGGACCAGACAACTCGGCTCCGCTCACCGGTCTGTTTTATGGTGGCGGTACACAGCTCCTGATTGCCCAGGCGATCGGCAGTGCAGTCACTACGGTTTCAACCTTTGCTGTTGCGCTGGCGGTCATGCTCGCGGTGAACGCAATGGGTCTATTGCGCGTTTCGCGTGAAGGTGAAGGCTATGGTTTGGATCTGCATGAGCACGGGATCCCCGCCTATCCCGAATATGTGATCACGGCGGCCGGCAGTCCACAGGGAATGGCTCACTTCGATTCTGTGGCGCCGGCTCCGCAGACGGCCACAGCTCCGAAGTCAGCGCGCTAGTGGTTCAGTGATGAGGCGATAGCCTATACCCGGCTCGGTCCGCAGATGGCGCGGCCGAGCCGGATCCTTTTCCAGTTTCCTGCGAAGCTGCAGCATGTACACGCGCAAATAGTGAACCTGATCGCCGTGGTTCGGCCCCCACGCTTCATTGAGTAATTGGCTGTGAGTGACGACCATATCGGCGTGACGGATCAGGATCTGCAGCAACTTATATTCGATTCGCGTCAGATGCACTTCCTCGCCGGCAACCGTCACTTTGCGCCTGGCAAGATCGACATCGATCTGGCCAATGCGAAAGATGGCATCCATTCTCTCGGTCAAGATGGAGCTGGATCGACGATCGGCAACGCGCAACCGGGCGAGCAGCTCGCCAACAGCAAACGGCTTATTTACGAAATCGTCTGCGCCGCCGTCCAGCGCAGAAATCTTGTGCTGCTCGCGGGAACGGACGGATAACACAAGGATCGGCAAGAGCTTGTTCCACTGGCGCACCTGATGGATGACTTCGATTCCATCCTTATCCGGAAGACCAAGATCGAGAATAATGGCATCCGGCTGGCATGAAGCAATCGTCTTCATGCCTTCCATGGCTGTGCTGGCCTCCCGCAAATTGTAGCGTTCCAGCGAGAGTGTGGTTCTCAGAACCCGCCGAATTTCAGGGTCATCTTCAATGAGAAGGATTTCTGCTGGAAGATCCGGTGCAGCGTAGTCCGTCATGCCAGTGAACTTTCCGGCAGCTCGCCAACCGCCGGTGGAGCGCCACCGATCGGGAGTTCGAAGCGTATGACGGCTCCGCCGTCCAGAGCAGTTTCTGCGGCAATGGTGCCTTCGTGCCCATGCACGATCGCGCGGCAGATGGCGAGGCCGAGACCAAGTCCGCGCTCACCGTCGGTTTTCCCCCTGAAGAACTTATCGAACACGCGTTCCTCGTCGCCCGGAGAAAACCCTCCACCATGATCTCGAACAATTACGAAAATTCTGGAATCATCCTGCCCCGCAATGATCTCCAGGGCCGTGCCCGCAGGCGTGTACTTGAGAAAATTATCCAGAAGGTTGACAAATACCTGCTCGATGAGCACGTCATCGACGCAGATCAATGGCAGATCCGGCGGGATCTTGATCATAACCGATCGGCCGCCGAAAGCATGTTCGAACCGTGTTGCAGCGGCGCCCACGATTTCCTCCAGCGGATACCAGTCCTTTTTGACGTGGACTCCGGCTTCGAGCCGTGTCATTTTCAGGAGATTGGTGATGACCCGGTTCATTCGTTCCACTTCGGCGGCAATCCCGCCCACAAGTTCTCTGCGATTCACCGCATTCAGGCGATCTTCTTCCTCCAGAAGGCTTGTCGCAGCACCGTAGATTGCAGCGAGGGGCGTTTTGATGTCATGCGAAACTGCACTCAGTAGAGAGTTTCGCATGCGTTCTGTCTGAATCGCAATTTCGGCGTCCCTGACGGCCGCCGCCTGGGAGCGCACTCGTTCAATCAATGTGGTGATGACTAAAGCCACCGCCAGCATTGCGCACAGAGTGATGATGTATGTGTAGTCTTCAAGAACGAAGCTGTCGTGAACCGGCACAATGAAGTAGTAGAACGCCGATACGCTCAACGTTGCATTGACTATCGCGGCGGCCCGGTGGCAACGGACGGACACGACGAGCACGCCGAACAAATAGACCATTGCAAAGTTGACCATGTCGATGCGTTTTCGGAATGCAACGGACACGACCGTACATATTGCGGCGACCAATACAGCTTCCAGGTAATCGAGAGCTCTAGGCCTGTGGGCCCCTCGCAACAACATAGATGACATCGTATCTGAACGAGGAGCCGCGCAACAACCACTCCGCCGTCTCTTGCCAATTCAGATGGGTTTTTGTCGAATTCTTTTCGAGTTGTACAATCGCACCATGATTACTCCCGAACGTTTCCGGCAAGGGTACTCGTGGGAACAATACTTCGCTCGCATTCGACGCAATAGTGAGCTGTTCCAGAAGTCATACGACTCTCTGGAATTGACCGACGAGGAAATCGAGTGGTTGCGGCGACTCGATCATACGACACACGTGATGGGCATTGGTGAAGACTGGTGCCCCGATGTCTACGGCAACCTCCCGGTAGTCGCCCGGATCGCTTCGTACAATCCTACGAAAATCGTGCTGCGGATATTCCCGCGCGACGAACAGGAAAACGGCGAATCCGCGCCCTACAGTGAAGTCCCTCGTTCACCCGACCCTTCGCGATTCAAGAACCACGACCTGATGAGTCATTACCTTTACGGTGAGAATCGAAGTATGTCGATTCCGGCTTTTGGCTTCTTTGACGAACATTGGAACGAATTTGGAAAGTTCATCGGTGGCCGGCCAAGACTGTATTGGCACTGGATTCGCAAGATGGGCAAGCTGGAAGCCATTCAGAATCGAATGGGCGAGTTCGCAATCCATAATTTCGGGCGCGAGATGTTCTGGGAGATTCGACGACTGCTTGAAGCACACCCTGATTCGGGGACAGACGTATAAATCACCCAATTAGCTCGCACAGGTCTCGGCGAGCTATACTCTGCACTCCAAACATCGACAATTAGAGTTTAAAGGAGGCCCTATGGCACGAAAGCTGTGTGTTGTCGGCGTACTCCTGGCCCTCATCGTGGTGATGGGAGATACCACGCGTGCACAGGACGCTCGCAGCGTCCTGCAGGCCGCAGTGAGGGCCATGGGTGCCGCAAATGTGAAAACCATTCAGTATTCCGGTACCGGCTGGAATGCTGGGGTGGGGCAGAGTTTCAGCCCCCAGGACGATTGGCCGCGCTTTGAGGTGACACGCTACACGCGCACCATCGACTATGATGCCAGGTCGTCGCGCGAGGAGTTCACCCGCAGACAGGGAAACAATCCGCCACGTGGAGGTGGGGGCACGCCGCTTCAGGGCGACCAGCAGCAAGTCGCTGTCGTGAGCGGCAATTCAGCCTGGAACATGGATGGCCAGAATCCGGTACCGCAGACAGGCCAGTATCTAGCAGGGATTTCGGTTTCGGACTTCAGACAACTCGACATCCTGTTGACGCCGCACGGATTCCTGAAGGCGGCACTGGCCGCGAACCCGACGGCCATCTCGTTGACGCTGCCGGCATCGCCGGGCGCTATCACGCAGAATGGAAAGGCGACGCTCGTCTCGTTCACTGCAATGGGAAAGTACAGAGTCAATGGGACCTTCAATGACCAGAACATGCTCGAACTCGTCCAAACATGGGTTCCCAACCCTGTCTACGGCGACATGCTGTATGAGCTGCGCTACACGAACTACAAGGACTTCGGCGGCGTGAAGTTTCCTACCGTGCTCCATATCCATCAGGGTGACCCGCGGCTGAGTGTGGCCCATAACTCCATGGAGATCACGCTGACCAGCGTCCAACCGAACGTTAATGTTCCACGCGTGACCGTGCCCGATGCCATACAAAAGGCAACCGCGCCGGCCGTGCGCGCAGAGTCGCAAAAGCTGGCCGATGGAGTCTGGCTCATCGCCGGTGGCACTCACAACAGCGTGGCCGTCGACTTCCGCGATTTTGTAACCCTGATCGAAGCGCCGCTCAATGAGGAACGCTCGCTCGCTGTGCTCGCTGAGGTCAGCAGGCTCATTCCGAACAAGCCGATTCGCTACGTCGTGAATACACATCACCACTTCGATCACTCCGGCGGCCTCCGCACTTTTCTCGCGCAAGGCGCCACGATCGTCACGCACCAGGCGAATAAAGAATATTACGAGCAGGTCCTGTTCAACCCGGCGCCGCGCACGCTGCAGCCGGACAGATTCTCCACTTACTATCCCTACTTTTCGGGAGGCAGACGGCCCCTGCCTATCGAGACAGTGAACCAGAAGTACGTTCTGAGCGACGGCGTGCGAACGCTCGATCTCTATCCGATGCCGGGACTGAACCACGCCGCAACCATGCTGATCGCGTACTTTCCAAAGGAAAGAATCCTGGTGAACGCCGATCTGTATTCACCACCTGCTCAGGGTGCACCGGTTCCCCCTCCGAACGCGAATATGAGAAGCCTCCAGCAGATTATCCAGCGGCTGAAGCTTAACGTCGCGCAGCACGTACCGATCCATGGGACGCCCGGGCCGAATGACCAGTTCGTGCAGATTGTGGGAAGACAGGCAAACTGAAACACAAAGACACAAGAAGAATTTAGCCGCGAATTACGCGAATTACGCAAATGGGCGCATTAAAGAATCTTTGATGCGCCCATTTGCGTAATTCGCGTAATTCGCGGCTAAATTCTTCTTTAAATCATCTGACGCGCCGTGGTGCCGGGAATCCGTTGGAGTAGGTCGTGTCGTAGCGAATTCTCTTCCCGTCCTTGTCGAGGAATGCCATGGATTGCTGGAAGAGCACGGGCGGGGGCGAACCTTTGGGCACCGTCCCCTCCAGGATATAGAGGCGGTTTTCGTGCATAAAGAACGAGGCAAATGTACGCGACCCATCGGGGTTGGCAAGATGCAGTTCGGTTCCTTCAACCCGGTCCGCGTTGGTGTAGACGAAATGTATGACCTTGGCGTCCCTTTTCAACAAATTCCAGGTCGCATAGACCGTCGCGCCGCGCAGATCACCCCTCGCATGATCGTTACAGGTGTCCCCTTCCCCACCGGCAGCCTTGCAGCTTTTTACTCGCTCTCCTTCTAATTTCTCTATGTTTGAGTAATCGACTACAGTGACGGAGTAGTGGCCCCGGGCATCGATCGTATACACGCGGCCTGGTAAGGTGATGCCATATTCCGACTGGTAGGTGATGTCCCGCGACATAGGTTGACCCGGCAAATTGACGGCGAAGAAATCTATCCGGTTTTCATACTCGATCCATTCCTGCGCGAAGACAGGCACCGAAATAAACAGGCTTAACGCTGCTGCAATAAGAGGAATCCGACGCATAGTTGATTCTCCCAAACTCCCATCTTGTCGTAATTCGGATCTCTAGTTTGTTGGCTTTCCAGAATGAAGCACATACTATACCCGCGCCCCCGTTGCGGCGATATTTTTTTGCTGAGCTGGCTGAACTGAAGGAACAGACAAGAATATTCGAATCGACTCATTTAATTGACAACCTCACGTTACAGGGGAAACATACACCCACCGAACTTTCACGTCGACCTCGAGAAACCAATCATCAAATAGGAGGAACTATGTTCAGCGTCAAGAAAAGTGTGCTTTTGGCGGCGGCAGCGTTACTGATACTCGTTCCGGCAACCTCGCCCCTTGGTGGTGTTTCACCTGAGCAGAATGGAAAGATTCAAAAGAACGGATTCGATGTCGATATCGCAGCGTTTTTTGTGGCAATCGGGGAGGAATTCGCAACGTTTGAACCGACGAATCTGGGTGCCAGTGGAGATGGTGGCAACCGGGGCACGGGCGGAAACACTCAAGTGAATGATGGAACCCTGGATCACATACAGGTGTTCCCCGGCGCTCGCCCATATGTATTCTTCACCCAGAGTGAAACGTCCATCGCAGGCCATGGCAACGATCTTGTTGCCGCGTATAACACCTCGGCGGGCGTGCAGGCTGTACAACTGCCAAGCGGGGCCGTGACCTTCACACGTGTGCCTCTATCAGGATTCTCCCACTCCCCCGATGGAGGTCGAAGCTGGGTCAGCGGCTTCATTCCTCCGGTCCCGGGAAGTGTCGTTACCCTCGGTGATCCAGTCGTTGACACCGATCGCCGCGGCAACTTCCACTACGCCGGTCTGGGAAGGGATGCGCAGAACCGGTTCACGATACAAGTGAATAAGTCCACCGACGGAGGCGCCACCTGGAGCGACGCGGTTGTCGTTCAGCAGGACGATGGAGGAGATAAAGAGTGGCTCGCCGTCGGACGAGATCCGGTGATTCGCGGTCGAGACAACGTTTACGTCACGTGGACGAGCTTTCAGCCCGCGCCCACTGGAGGATCTCAGCTCCGGTTCGGCCGTTCGATTGATGGCGGCGCAACATGGACGGTGAAGACGATCTTCGCACCCGGGCGAAATCCGAATCCTGCGCTTCCGCAAAATACTATTCAGTTCTCGGTACCGACCGTTGATCCAAAGACCGGAGCCCTTTACATCCCATTTCTTCACTTCAGCAATGCCGATCAGGACTTCATTCGAATCCTGATCTCCAAAGACGCAGGAGAAACATTTTCGTTCGCGACGTTCAACGTTCCCGGCGCCCCTGATCCCACGGTGCTGCCGGTCACGTCTGCCGGCGAGCTCGTCGATTGTGGCAACGGAGGATTTCGGCTCACGATTCACGCGGGGCCAAACATCGGTGGCGGCCGTTTGGGGTTGCGCCGATTCGTTCGTTCGGCTCGGCTTGTTACTCAGCCTGCATTCGCTGTGCGTAACGGAGTGCTGTACCTGGCCTGGTCGAATTCAACGAGCTCTGTATTCGGCGATCCCACCTCAGGTTCAAATATTAAGTTCACGCGCTCCGATGATGGCGGACGAACCTGGACTCCCGTCATCACGGCGAACCCCACGGTTGCTGCCGACGTGCATCATCTGTTGCCATCGCTGGATGTGTCCGGCAATGGCGATGATGACAATGAAAATGAAGGAGACGATGTCGGTAACGCGCAGGGCGGTAACGACGAAGCGACGAACGTCCACATCGGGTACTATACTCAGCACACGGACGGGACCATTGACTTGGATCTGGCGAACTCTTCGAATCGTGGACGCTCCTTCCCGGCCAGCCGTGTCGTGCGGGTCACGAGCACCTCGACAACTTTGGCCCCCACGAACATTCCGCTCGCCGGTTTCGCCACGACGAACTATGACCGGGTAATCGCTCCTTGTTACAACCTGGGTGAGTACATTGGCGTGAAGCACGAGGGTGACAAAGTTCACGTACTTTGGGGCGATGGCCGTAACCTGCTGACTGAACCGGTCCATCCGCTAAACCCGCTTTCCGGTCAGACCCATCCCCAACAGGACGTGTTCTACAAGGCTTTCAAGAAATCGGACGATAAGTGAAAGGAATTGAAGGCGGCGACAGGAAGTCGCCATTTCACGAGCAAGTTCACAACCGTGAGGGGCGTGACGAAATACGTCAATGAATAAATGGTCGCGTTATCACTCGTATGACCGAGCGGCTGGCCGGATGCCGTTTTCCGCGAACTTCGTCCGGCTGGCGGGACTGATCAGGAGTGTGACGAAGGCTCTCGCCGCTTGAGAGATGTTATTCCGGTGCCAGAGCGAGTAGGTCGTGGCCAGCTCAAGCTCCCTGGGGAAAGGGGCGGCCACGGCATCGCGGCTGGCCTGCAGAATTTCGGGGACCTGCGTAACCCCGATGTCGAACTTTTCTTCGAGGACCAGACGCATGGTCTCCACGCCATCTTTGGCGACCGTGGCTTTCCGAAGAACTTCGTCCTTGATGCCCAACGACTCAATCACCTTCATGAAGTGAATTCCCACCGTTGCGCCGCGGGCGGGATCGGAAAAAGAGATACGCTTCGCGGCCAGTAAAGCGGCTTTCAGCTTTTCCGGGGTTGAAATATCGGGTTTTGCGGATCCTGGCGGAAAGGCAAGCCCGGCGAGCGAGTCGCCCAGGCGATAAGTGGTTCCACCCTTGAGCCTGCCCATCTTTTCGGCGTCGGCGATCAGCGTCTGCGCTGTGACCAACAACACTGCTTCCGGATCGTCGCGAAACTTTTGTTCCGTGGCGCCGGCGGTGTCGAAGACGAACCTGACCTTATGGCCCGTAGCGGCTTCGTATTGAGCGGCAATTTCGCCGAAAGGAGCTTTGAAGGCTGCCGCCGCGTATACCTTCAGATCTTCACCGAATACCGGCGTGCCCAACAGTGCGGCGAGCAGAATCGACAGAACCGTTTTCATGTGTTTGCTTTCACGGTGGATCATACACGGAAAAAATCTCAGTTGCCAGGGCAGACGCACCTCAAAGTGGGCGGACTGCCCCAGCGAGTCCAGAAGCGTTTCGTTAGCGGAGCGGAGGCGGAATGGGAATTGAAGGGGTGAGGGCCAGAATCTCTTCCAACTCCTCAACGCTCATTTCGATTTCAAGCTCATCCGCCACTCTTGCTGCGTGATCCGTTATCTGCATAAATCACCTCCTTTATGTTTGTCAGCTAGTGGTCTTGCATTTTCAGCAGTAGCGACAAGCTGGAGGCATGTTTTTGGCCAATCGCGAGACTCAATGAATGTATGGAGTTGCGTCAAACTGCCTGCCGATTTAATCGAGAAACACCATCAATACGATGGTCCAAACCATCGCTTTGATGTCGCGGACACTTCGGACGTTCCGTCGGTCGTTGCAAACGGTCATCGGCTTTACAGAGCAGTGCCCGGTTGAGTCAGAGTGCCGGCCGGCGCTCAAAGTGTCGCGAGCCTCACTCGACCGGACACTCGCCTCACTCCAAGTGTCGCGAGCGAAGCAAAAAGTGTCGCGGGCCTCACGTGAGCGTACAGGCGATGCTCACCAAGTGTCTTGGTCGAGGCAAAAAGTGTGGGGCGTTTCACTCGAAGCGAGGCGCGTCTCACCGAAAGTGTCGTGGGCCTCACTCGAAGGGACGTTCGCCTCACTCAGAGTGTCGCGGGCAAAGCAAAAAGTGTCGCGGGCCTCACGTGAAGGTGCAAGCGCCTCACTCCAAGTGTCGCGATCGAGGCAAAAAGTGTGGCGTCTTTCACTCGACGCGAAGCGCGTCTCCTCCAAAGTGTCGCGGGCGAAGCAAAAAGTGTCGCGGGCCTCACTCAACGGGAAGCGCGCCACGCAAAAAGTATCGCGGCTGACACTTCAAGTGAGGCCCTCGACACTTTTTGCTTCGCACTCGACACTTTGGGGTTCGATGGAGGGGGATGGGGCTGCCATGAAGCCGGATTTTGCTGGCTTCATGGCTGTTGAACAGTCACGCCTCATGCCTTGTAGCTGCCGGGTGCGGGTGCTGGAGCGGACGGCGCCGGTTCGGGAGGTGCGGCCGGCGGTGGTGAGATCCATCAGGATTGTGGTTTCTTCATTCACACCTTCACAACAGAGCGCCGCTAAAGTAAGAGCCAAACGCTCGATTCAAATATCAAGCCGCGTGGCGCGCGCGCGACGGCTTGCGATGCGCGCGAGTGCTACGGATCAGCTGAACGGTTGTTATGGCAGTGCCCAACACTGCAACCGCGAACAGGAAAATGCCAATGTATTCGAACGTATCCGACTGGAGCCAGCCGATAATCTGCGGGCCATAGTAGTAGGCGAGTAAGGCTTCTACCCCAAACCG
>Ga0066710_100005220_pt1 | contig 11771 bp, 10 predicted proteins | sample GraSoiAngelo_159_FD_79666 | JGI IMG/M metagenome (GOLD analysis project Ga0066710, IMG submission 79666) | Grasslands soil microbial communities from the Angelo Coastal Reserve, California, USA - 14_1009_16_40cm | ecosystem: Environmental > Terrestrial > Soil > Grasslands | place: USA... | reverse complement strand
ATCGCAGCGAAGCCATTCGTCATTCGGATTTCATTTCGAAAAATGAAGCAGGCCACACTCGTTCAAATTGCCGAGCGACTGGAAAGTCTGGCGGGCAAACTTCCCGAGAAAATTCGACGGCCGCTGCTGCGGGAACTGTCCCCGCTCAAAGAATTATTTCTCAAACAGCGGCGGCCGCGATTCCTCTTCATCGGATCGAGCAAAACGCCCATGCAAGAGATCATCCACATACTTTTTGCTTCTGAATCTCACGAGTCCCCCAGTCGCGGGATCACGCCGATTCCCATGCATCGTTGGACCGAGTGGACGATACCGGGCCGCGGAACCATCTCGATCCTGGATGCGCGGGACGCTGGCGATTCTGTCCAAACGCAAATCGAAGGGGAACTCCAGCGCGAGCCTGCCGATATGATCTTCTTTTTCGACGATGGCCAATCGGATTTGAACAGACCCATCGTGCTGCAACTGGGCGAGACGAAACTCATCGGTCTTTCGCTCGGGTCCGAAAAGCGCATCGCACAGCTGGAACAAGCGCTCAATCGGCAGCCAGTCGGCGATCGTTTGTTGACCGTCGCTCACCTTAGCGACACAGGACCGACAGACAAACGGCGGTTGATGTCGCTCCTTGCGCAGGAATTGCCGAACGAAGCCAAAATCGAGATGATTCGAATTTCGCGCGATCGCCAGGCGCAGGCTCATGTCGCGCAAATGCTGATAAAATCGACGACCGCGATTTGCGCCGCAATTGGCGCGCAACCGATTCCGCTGGCCGACATGCCGATCCTGACTTCGCTTCAAGTCCTGATGGTCTCTGGAATCATGTACATCAGCGGCCGGGAACGGAGCTTGCGCGCCGCGACCGAGTTCATCACTGCGCTCGGAACGAATGTCGGCGCGGGAATGCTTCTGCGCGAGGGTGCCCGCGCAATGCTGAAGTTTTTCCCCGGCTGGGGCAACGTGGTCTGCGGCATGGTCGCCGGCGCCGGTACTTATGCGATCGGTCGCGCGGCCACAGCGTACTTTCTCGAAGGAGCTTCTTTGAGGGACGCGCGACAGATGTATCTGAAGAGCCGAAAAAAACGCTCGCGCCGTGCGCTGCCAACCACGAGTGAAAGCGTACATCAAGCCAATGATCCGATCCTCAATCGCTCGCATACGCCGCCATCGGCTGACGCGCGTGAATAACTTGTGAACAAGTTTTCCGCTTTGGCGCGTTTTGTTCACAGGAAATTGTGAACAGGCATGCGATTTACCAGCGCTGTTCGCCGCGGCACGCAAGGTCCATATGAAGCTTTCCGAGATACGAGCCACACTTCAAGAAATAGGCGTCTCGCCGGTCAAAACTCTCGGACAAAATTTTCTACACGACCAAAATTTGGCCCGCTGGATTGTCAGTCAGGCCCAAATCACTCCGGAGGATTACGTGATTGAGATTGGGCCCGGGTTAGGCGCGCTGACTCGGTTTATCCTTGAGAAAGGCGCGCGCGTTCTTGCAATTGAAAAAGACGCGCGGCTCGCAAATTTTTTGCGCGCGCGCTTCGCTGATGAACGGCTTGAAGTGCTCAACATTGACGCGCTGAAATTTGACCCGCGCGTTCTTTTTGCGCGTCGCCGGGTAAAGCTGCTTGGCAATCTGCCTTACAATATTTCGAGCGCACTGCTATTGAAATTCCTTGATCAGCCAAGCCCTATCTATTTGTGGCTGTTAACATTACAAAAGGAGATGGCCATGCGTCTGTCGGCGCCGCCGTCCACGCATGATTACGGAGCGTTGACGCTGCGAGTGCAGTTGTACCATCGCGCAAAATATCTGCGCACGATTCCTCCAAGCGTTTTCTTTCCTCAACCTGAGGTCGATTCCGCAGCGGTGCGGCTCGTGCCACGCGATCCGGTCGAGCTGCCGGAGCGCGATAATGAACTACTTTTGAAATTAGTCCGCGTCGGGTTCTCTCAGAGAAGAAAACAGCTGCGAAAATTGCTTCGTGAATACGCCACCGACTGGGCCGAGGTGGCGCGTCGTTTGAACATCGATCCCAAGTCGCGAGCCGAGGAACTATCGCTGCTGCAATGGATCGCCCTCGCGAATTTCATTGCGCCGCTCCCGCGCCCAGACACGCCACTAACGAATGAGGAGCGCTTCCCGGTCGTCGATAAAAACGATCGGATTCTGCGCTACGCAACCCGCGCTTACGTGCATGGGAATAACTTGCGCCATCGCGCCGTTCACATCCTCATTTTCAACCACGCCGGTGAAGTCTATCTGCAGCAACGTTCGCGTTGGAAAGATCGCCATCCGTTGAAATGGGACTCGAGCGCCTCGGGGCACGTGACTGCCAGCGAAACCTACGATGAAACTGCCCGACGCGAGTTGAAGGAGGAGTTAGCTCTTGATGTTCCTCTTGAAAGGATTTCGAAGCTTCCTGCGTCAGTACGCACTGATCACGAGTTTATCGCGCTGTATCGCGGCGTGACCTCCGGAGATCTCGCGCCTAACAAGTCCGAAATCGAGCGAGGCGCATTTTTGTCTCCGGCGATTGTCGATGGCTGGACGTCCGCGCGACCGGAAGACTTCGCACCAGGATTTTTAGCGTGCTGGAAAGCGTTCCAGCGGAAAATGCGCCTCGACCGCCAGCAATCTATCGAGCGCCGAGAAATTTTCTCCGGGGCAAACGGCGCAGCATCGTCCGCTTGAACTTCCGGGCGGCGCGTCTCGCAGCTTGCTTTCCACCATAGACATTGTCGCTGAACATTTTTGTCGCCACGCGATCACCGCGAAGAAAGTGGACCTGAAACCCGTGCGTCTGCTTCTTCGCGCGCGCTTTTGTGTCGATGCGCCGGATGTTTTCCTCCGACTCAGGATTGGGAAGTTTTCGTCGTCGTGCCATGGTAAACTAACAATAAGCTAGCCAAGCAAGCTCAGGATTCAATGATCTGATGAAACAGCGGGGTGAATCGTCTCGGGCGATGGCAGGTTCCACGCGCGCCATTTTTTGTCGTAATCGGCGGCGGGCAACAACGCGTAACAGGGATGCCATTGCGCTCGCAGCCAGGTGATCACTTTTAAAAGGTTTTCCTTCGCCATCGTGGTGCACCCAGTGGTCGGTCGGTTCACGCCGCGCCGGATATGGAAAAAAATGGCGCTTCCCGCTCCGGGCACTGGCGGATCGGAATTATGCCTGATTTCGATTATCCACTCGTAAGCAAAATCACCCGGGCGCATCTTCTCGTGGGTGTAGTTGTCTGGCGGATTTTTCGGATCGATCACGATGTGCCGATTGTAATTGGGCGACCGCGGATCATCGCTCCAAACGTCTGCCTCGGTGACTTGATGATACGGATAGTCAACTCCCGCCGGGAGGTGCGGAGCGTATCCGAAGACCTGCCCGATCTCGAAGACTACCGCCGGCACGCGACCGTCGCGCTCTTTCTTGTGAAGACCCGGCTCGCTTTGCCCTGCGAGTCCAATGCCCCAAGCGAGCCCGTTTTTGCCGAACAATGCCGGGAAAGAACCAGCGACAAGTTTCCAATCGCCGCCATGTGCTCGCTCAAATAATCGCAGTTCGCCGCGCATCGAATTCCAAGTAGGGGCGATTCCCAGGATGAGCTGTGTGCAATCGCCAGGAACGCCATCGGCAAATGCATCGAGACCGAGCAGCGTTAGCAAACTGATCACAAAAGTGCACAAGACTTGTCGCGTGTGGCGTCGGAGGATCGACATCATTTCTGTAAGGAAGTGAATTTACTAGTTACGCCACCGGTTTTCACGTCCGCAGCGATGACACGTAGCGATTCTACGGTGTCGGGCTTCCACCAAACTAAGCCCAAATCCCTTATTGCTTATGAAAACATTATTCTTACCCGGAGTCATGACTGCCATTTTGGGTTTGGCCGTGGCTTCTACCTCAGCGCAAACCCAGAGCAGTAGCACGAGCACTACCTATGTCCAGACCAGCAAGCTCGTCGGCACAAAAGTGAAATCGTCCCAAGGTGAAGAAATTGGCACAATCAAAGACGTCGTGATCGACCGAAATACCGGGTGCATGGCTTACACTGTCCTTTCCACTGCTGGCGGCACGCGTGTCAGCGGCGGTGGCAAATTGGTTGCAGTGCCGTGGGCAGTTTATTCCCCAACGGCCGAGGTCAGCGCTTTGACTGTGACCATCGATCGAGACCGGATCTATAACGCGCCGGTATTCGATTACTCTCGCATCGATGAGTATTCAGAAGCGATTACATTTCCAGGGTCGATAGCTACTACGGCGTAAGCCAGGGAGCGGCAGCTGGTGCTGCAGTTTCGGGTACGACAACAACAGGCCCGGCATCGCGAGCGGGCGCAACATCTAGTCCGGGCGCGACTGCTTCGCCCGGTGCGACCAAGTCACCCGCGGCATCTCCGTCGCCTGCCGCAGCACGGTCGCCGGGGGCAACGCCTTCGCGCGGCAGAGCACCGAGTCCGCACGCTACGGCAGCCGAAACTCCGCGGGCCACCCCGGCGGGAAGACCACACGCTTCTCCCCCTGGCCATCGTGGAGCAGCCGAGACTCCATCAACTAGAGAAGAGACGCGCGGCGCGAGAGGGGGGCCGGAAGAAACGCCGGCAGCTGAGCGTGGCGAGACCAGATCGCGGTCGGAACTCGAGCGTTCGCCTTCAGAGGAACGCAGCCCCGGTGAAAGAACATCAGAAGAGCGTAACCCCAGCGAGCGAACAACAGCGCCACACCATCGCGAGCGTGGAACGCACGAGACTGGCACTCCTTCGGAGGGCCCCGGAGGAGAGGAATAAAATTCCGCTCGGGTGAGCTAACGCAGCGACGGAACCATTTGTGGAACGCCGACCCGGCACTACCTGATTTGTGCGTCTTCTACAGCGGCTGTATCAGCCGGAAGATATTTCACTCCCAGCAACCATATTAGACCCGAGGCGAAGATGATTCCGGACACAAACAGAAACGCCAAGTGCATGTTTGTGTGGCCTCCGATGTAACCAAGTAGCCAGAACGCCTGCACATCGCCCAACGCGTGGACGACGAGAATGTTTACCGCAAACGCGGTCGCGCGCACGGCGGGCAACGACACATTGGCCAGAGCCGTGTTCGAGGGACCTGTGTTCAGAAACAAGAAGAAGATCGCAAGGAACATTGTGATCCATGCCGCGGGAAATGGAATGTAAAGGGTCACAACGAAAATCGGACACGCGATCAACATCCCGATTCCTGAGACCCAGAAGTATGAACCGGCAAGACGCGGGCGCAATTTGTCGGCGATCACGCCGCCCAGAAGCGTCGAGATCAAACCCGCGACGACAGTGATCAAGCCAAAGACCGTCATGCCCACGTCGGGACTTTGAGCGCGATAACGCAAATAAGCCGCCACCCAAAACCCGAGGCCGCCGGTTACAAAAGTCATCAGCGTTTGCGCGACACAATTGATGAGATAAGAGCGTGTGCGGAATAGGTTCAGGTAGTCACGCACGCTGCGGCGCGGCAATTCCTGGACTAGGCGATTTGCAGCGACGCGCGGATCCCGTTGCCAGAAACAGAGCAGGCCCAACAGCAAACCCGGCGGGGCAACGAGATAAAATGCCCAGCGCCACCCCATATGAGCACCAATCAATCCGCCGATGACATAGCCCAGTGCGCTGCCGACTGGAATCGCCGCGTAAAAAATCGCCATGACGCGGCCCCGCGTTTCGATCGGGAAAAGATCGGATAAAATGGTCGGTGCGGCCGGGCCGTAGCCGCCTTCACCAATTCCGACGCAAATGCGAGTCGCAAACAGAATGGCGAATGTTGCCGCCAAACCGGAGGCCCCACTGGCCAGGCTCCACAAAATCACCGCACTGCCGACGATCATCCAGCGCGAGAATCGATCGGCGAGCAAACCGAGAATCGGCGCGCTGATCATGTAGGTTACGAAAAACGCATCGCCAAGCAGGCCGGTCTTCGTCATAGCGTTTACATCGCCAGGCGCAAAAAAACTTGCGCGAATGTCAGGCTCGACGGCAGCCAGAATTTGTCGGTCGATGTAATTGAACAGATTGATGGTCAGAAGCAGGAAGAGAGCGGCGCGCCCGCCGCTCTGTGATCGCTCGCTTGTTTGCATCGATAATTGCCGATTGCAGTTTGCCTCGCGCCGATTGTAAATCATAAACGATGCCGTCGACGTCTCGCACCGAACGCGCCCTCTATTCCATTGGTCGCCCACTGGTGCGTTGCTTTTACCGGGTCAACACGCTCGGTCTGGAAAACTTGCCGGACGGCGGGTTTCTTCTTCTGCCCAATCACATCAGCTGGGTGGACGCTATCGTTCTGCAACTCGCCTGCCCTCGGCCGATACGCTACGTCATCGATCAGGAGTATTATCACCAACCGATTTTGCACCCATTTTTGCGCGCACCCGGCTGCATCCCGATCAATATCCGCCATTCATACGCTGCGGTTCGCGCGGCATCCGAGAAAATTGCCGAGGGCGAAATCGTGTGCGTTTTCCCCGAGGGCCAACTGGAACGCAGGGGAACGCTGTTGCGTTTGCGGCGCGGTTATGAACTGATTGCGCGGCACGCGAGTGCGCAGGTGGTTCCGGTGTGGCTGGATCAACTCTGGGGTTCGATCTTCTCATTTCAAGGCGGTAGATTTTTTTGGAAATTGCCCAGGCGCCTTCGCTATCCGGTGACCGTCGCGTTCGGCAAACCGCTCAAGGCCGAGGCCGCCGACACCGCGACCGCGCGCGAGGAATTGCTCAAGCTCGGCGAATTTTGCTTCAGCTGCCGGCCGTCGTTGGATCGACATCTTGCCGAAGAATGCATCCGCGGATTGAAGCGCAGAATGTTCGCGACAGCAGTGATCGACGGAACTGATCACAGCAAGCTAAGCCGGGCAAAATTGCTCGGCGCGGCAGCAGCGCTGAGTCGCCATCTGCGGAAGGAATTTTCTGACGAACGGATCGCCATCGTTTTGCCCGCCAGCAAGGGATCGATGCTGGCGAATCTGGCTGTGACCCTGGCGGACAAAGTTCCTGTGGATCTGAATTTCACAATGGGACGCGCGGCAAACGAATCCTCCTGCAGACGCGCCAATCTGCGGGTCGCGATTTCAGCCACGCCTTTCATACCACGACTCAAAGATTTTCCGTGGCCGGAACATGTTTTGAAACTGGACGAATTGCTGCCGCGAATGAAACGCCAGATCATTTTCTGGTGGATCGTGTCGGCCCTTGCCCCGGCACGTTTGCTCTTGCGCCTTCTGCATATTCCAAAAGTAGGCGGCCACAGGGAAGCGGTCTTGCTTTTTACGAGCGGCACGACCGGAGAACCAAAAGGCGTTGTCGTCAGCCACCGCAACGTCGTCGGAAACGTCTCGCAATTCCGGGCACTCCTCGACGCAAAGAAAACCGACGCCATCCTCGGATCGCTGCCGTTCTTTCACACGTTCGGATCGACGGTCACACTGTGGTATCCGCTTATCGAAGGTGTGCGCATCGTAACGTATCCAAATCCGTTGGAACCGGCTAAATGCGCGGCGTTGATCGAACAATACAAGCTGACGTTCCTGCTCGCGACGCCCACGTTTCTGCGTCTGTACTTGCGCAAGGCTGAGCCGGAGCAGCTCCGCACCTTGCGCCTCATCATCGTCGGCGCGGAAAAATTACCGCTCGATCTGGCCAGCCATTTTGAGAAGCGCTTCGACACAAAAGTTTTCGAAGGCTACGGGCTCACTGAGACTGCACCGGTGGTCAGCGTCAATTTGCCCGATCCGGAGCCGAAAAAGCCCGGGGAACAGGTGCAGTCATCCAGCCGTTTGGGATCAGTCGGCAGACTGGCGCCGGGAATCGCCGCGGAAATTCGTGAACCGGAAACGGAGCGCAAACTTTCCCTTTACGAAACCGGGATGCTTTGGCTGCGTGGAGCCAACATTTTCGAAGGTTACCTGCACGACCCGAAACGCACGGCGGAAGTCCTGCGCGACGGTTGGTTGAAGACGGGCGACATCGGCCGGTTCGACGAAGACGGGTTTCTCTATATCGAAGGCCGCCTCTCGCGATTTTCGAAAATCGGGGGCGAAATGGTGCCGCACGAGGCGATCGAACAAAAAATCACTGATCTATTGGAGTTATCCGGACGCGATGAACGTCCGATTGCCGTCATGGGCGTACAAGACGAAGCCAAAGGCGAAGCGCTCGTTTTGCTTAGCGCGGTCGATGTTGATCTTGCCGAGTTGCGCGAGAAACTTCGCGACGCCGGCGTGCCAAATTTGTGGATTCCAAAACACATCCAGCGCGTCGAAGCCATCCCCGTCCTCGCCTCCGGCAAACTCGACTTAAAAAAATGCCAGGAACTCGCGGTTGAACCGTAGCACAGCCATCCTAGCCTGTGGGGGCCGTCGGGCATCCTGCCTGCCGCAGGTTGACGTTAGGATCACTCGGGATTAGCGCGCTGGATCACGGCCGAGCAGCCGGATCTTCTTCTTTCAATCGCCACGGTGAAATCCTCGTAAACAAATCGCGGGTCGCGCCAGCAATGTCTTCGACTTTGGATACACCGCTATCGCGCGCCGCTTCCCAAATCTTCCTTACAACCAGTGCGCCGTTTTCGCGAACGATCCGGCCTAGATGGTGAACCGCCGCAGCCGTAGCGGATTTGCGGATAGCGTCAGGGGAACAGCGTGAAGTAAGCGCGCAATATCGTCGCGCTACCTCACCAACCCTCAGCGTTAGAAATGCGTTCGCAGCGCCGTTTGAAATGCACCTTACGAGAAGCGCTGAAATGCCGCCGAGACCCGGAATTCCACCTTTGAGGGCTGGCACAACGGAAGTGGCCAGTGGCGCGATCATTTCACCCAGGTCGAGCGATTCGAGCCCGCTCGCTATCAATGCCGTGCCGGCCACGTTCGCATACAGCCGCATCAATTCGCGGGGCGACGGGCGCTGCACGTAAACGCGGGCGACCCGGTTCACCATTTGAATTTGTGTGAACAGGACCACGAGACCATCGAGCCGTCCGTTTTGCATCAGCGCCGTGCTCAGGAAAACAGTGCTCGCTGTCCGCCGCACAACCGTGTCTGCTTCCTTCGACAACTGCGTCACCGCGGCCTCAATGTCAGCCGGTGTGACCAGCGGCAATTCGCGCGTGCGGGGATTACTTGCCAGCCGTGCGCGCAACGCTTGCAAGTACGCATCGTGCTTGGGTCCCGATGTCTCCTTCGGCAGCACCAGCGCTGCCGGCAGCCGCGCATACGCGATCACGCAATAGAGCGCACAAACTCCCGCAGCCAGACTTATGCTCCAGAAGACGATCGTGCCCGCAAGCGGATGAATCCGCTCCGCGAACGAAATCAAGCTCATCGCACCCGCAACAAACAGCGACAGCATCGAAACGACGCCCAGCATAAGAAGCGCCAAAACGATTTTGTTCCAGCTTGAGTCTTGATCTGCAGTAGCGGCGCTCATTATTCCTGTCCCAACTGTGCGCTGACTCAGCGCTGCTGCAATTCGCTTCTCAAGGAGCGGCGGCTTCCCAGCCACCGTAGTTCATCCACAGATTCCCTGCGCCACGATTCACACAGATTTGGACGGAGCGAAGCAGCGAAAGATAATCTGTGCAATCTGCCTTAATCTGTAGTCAATAAATCTGATCGGATCACGTGATGAAAAATACGTTCATAACAATTTCTTCAGCCGGCCCTAATCGCGATCCATCGAAGGGCACGCGTGAGCAGCCGTTCTGGGACGAGCATGCGGCCTTCATCGATGAACTCGTTGAGGGAGGTCTCATTATGATGGGCAGCCCCTTGCTCGATGAAGCGGGCCTCCCGCGTGGCGCTCTCTTGATCGTCAACGCGGAAAATGAAAATGAAGTGCGAGCAAAACTGAAGAACGACCCCTGGTTCCAACGCGGCATTCTGAAACTCGAAAGCGTGACACGTTGGGAAATTTTCATCGACGAAAGGAAGTAACTTAGGCTTCCAGCCTGGCATGTCGTGCAGGCTTCCAAGCCTGCACTTGCGCTCGCTCGTTCTGTCGCGAGCCTGTCAGTTGCCGAGCTGGCAGGATACCCGCTCGACCGGACAGGCAGGATGCCTGTATTACGGTTCATTGATCACGCGCCAGCCGACCATTTGATTCGATTCAGCTAGGATGATCGTCATCCTAAACGCCGGCGCCGGCCCGGCCTCGAATTCTGCCGACGCAGTACGGTCGAAACTCGCCGATGCCTTTGATGTGGCAGGCGTAAGCGCCGATGTCATCGAGGTTCACGACAGCGACAGATTACTTGCCGGCATTCGCAAAGCTCTCGTCGCAGCCAGTGACACAGTTGTGGCCGCCGGCGGCGACGGCACAGTGAGCGCAGTTGCGGGCCAGCTCGCCGGCACAAACAAAATCCTAGGCGTGTTGCCACTCGGCACACTCGACCATTTTGCCAGGGACGCTGGCATTCCGCTCAGCCTCGACACCGCCGTTCGCACGCTCACAGACGGTCATACCGAGCTGGTTGATGTCGCAGGGGTCAACGGTCGCGTGTTCATCAACAATTCGAGCCTCGGGATTTATCCGCGCATCGTTGTCCACCGCGAAAACCGGCAGCAACAGCTCAATCGCGGTAAATGGCCGGCATTCGCGTGGGCGACCGTGCTCGCGTTTCGGCGATATCCATTTCTGCGTCTCCACATTTGCGTTAAAGGCCGGGAGCTCGACCGAAAAACAGCGTTCCTTTTCGTTGGCAATAACGAATATCGCATGTCGGGATTTCGGATCGGCGGCCGCCCTGGTTTGAACAGCGGCACGCTCGGCCTTTACCTCACGCATCAGACCGGTCGTTTCGGCCTGGTTCGAACGGCGGCCCGCGCATTGTTCGGGCGACTCAATCAGGCGAAAGATTTCGACGCGTTGAGTGTGGAGGAAGCCACGATCAACTGGCCGCACAAACGCCTGCTCGTCGCGACGGATGGCGAAGTCAGTTACATGGAGCCGCCGTTGCATTACCGATCGCGACCACGTGCGCTGCGAACGATCGTCCCGGGAAAAAAGTGATGCGCACCTTAATTCATCTTTCCGATCTGCATTTTGGACGCGCGCATCCGCGATCATCCGGCCGCTGCTCGATTTCATCACGGTCACGAAACCCGATCTCGTCGCAGTATCCGGCGACCTGACCCAGCGCGCGCGCACCAGGCAGTTTTTGGAAGCGCGCAACTTTCTGGATGCGATCCCGTTTCCGAAAGTTGTCGTGCCCGGCAATCATGATGTGCCGCTGCGCAACGTTTTTGCCCGGCTGTTCCGCAAGCTCGACCGGTTCCGGCGCTGGATCTCTGATGACCTCGAGCCATTCTATGTTGATGATGAGATCGCCGTGTCGGGGATCAATACTGCGCGCGCGCTTACCGGCAAGAACGGCCGGATCAATCGGCGTCAACTGCAAAAGTTGCGGGCGCGATTCGCAACCGTACCGGGACACGTCAAAATCGTGGTCACGCATCACCCGTTCGATTTGCCGCCCGGCGTTGTCGGCGATCGCGTCGTGCTGCGCGCCGAGTCGGCCATGAAAACGCTCGCGCAAGTTCCCGTGGACATGTTGCTGGCCAGGCATTTTCACGTCGCCAGCACCACGCGCACAACCACGCGATACAAGATCGAGAATTTTTCTGCGCTGATCGTCGCGTCGGGCACGGCAATTTCCACCCGCGAACGCGGTCAGCCGAATTCGCTCAACGTGATCGAGATCAACGCTCCAACCATCACAATCACGCAACATCGCTGGGAAGCTACCCGCCGCGGCT
>Ga0066710_100005219_pt1 | contig 11771 bp, 7 predicted proteins | sample GraSoiAngelo_159_FD_79666 | JGI IMG/M metagenome (GOLD analysis project Ga0066710, IMG submission 79666) | Grasslands soil microbial communities from the Angelo Coastal Reserve, California, USA - 14_1009_16_40cm | ecosystem: Environmental > Terrestrial > Soil > Grasslands | place: USA... | reverse complement strand
CCGCCCGCCGCTGCGCCGAGCCGGCCCCGCGCGAATCCGCCGCCGAAACCGTGCTGCGCAGGCGCACGCTCGACGCACTCATGCTCGGCGGTGTCACCGTGGAGGATCCGGCCACGACGTTCGTCGACCCCGGCGTCGCCGTCGGTCCGGACTCGGTCATCCGTCCGATGTCGGTGCTCCGCGGCGCCACCACCATCGGAGCCGGCTGCGTGATCGGGCCGATGGCCTGGCTGCAGGACGTTCGCGGCGGTGATCGGATCCGCATCGGCTCGTCGCAGCTCGAGGACTGCGTTCTCGGCGACGATGTGCAGGTGGGCCCGTACTGTCGCGTGCGACCCAACACGGTTCTGGGGTCACGAGTGGAGCTGGGGACGCATGCGGAGGTCAAGAACAGCACGGTGGGCGCGGGCACGCGGATCAGTCATTTCTCGTGCGTGCTCGACGGGGACGTCGGCCGGGATGTGAACATCGGCGCGGGGACGGTGACGTGCAACTTCGACGGCCGTGCCAAGCACCGCACCACCATTGGCGATCGCGTCTTCGTCGGCACCAACTCCACGCTCGTCGCGCCGCTGCGCCTCGGCGAGGGCGCGTACATCGGAGCCGGCTCCTTCGTGGACATGGATGTTCCCGCGGGCGCACTTGCTGTAGGGCGCAGCCGGCAGCGCAACGTCGAGGGTTGGGCGGCTCGACGGGGAGCGGTGCGCGCGTGACCGAGTCGAATCCCTACGGCGACCTCATGCTGCTCTCGGGCAGCGCCAACCACGAGCTCAGCGAACGCATCGCGCGAGAGATCGACATGAACCTCGCCGAGGTGGACATCACGCGGTTCGCCGACGGCGAGTACGACGTGAAGATCGGTGAGTCGGTGCGCGGCCATGACGTCTTCCTGATACAGCCGACCTGCCACCCGGTCAGCGACAACCTCATCCAGCTCTTCATCATCCTCGACGCGCTGCGCCGCGCCTCGGCATCGCGCATCACCGCGGTCATTCCCTACTACGGGTACCAGCGCAAGGAGAAGAAGACCCAGCCGCGCGACCCGATCAGCGCCAAGCTGATGGCCAACATCATCGAGCTCGCCGGCGCCAACCGGGTGATCTGCGTCGACCTCCACGCTGAAGCCATCCAGGGTTTCTTCGACATCCCGGTTGACGCGCTCACCACCACGAAGATCCTTGCGCGGCGGGTGCGCGAGCGCCATGGCCACGAGGTGATCATCATCTCGCCGGACACTGGGGGGACGCAGCGCGCCCGGCGCGTCGCCAACCTGCTCGACGCGCCGATGGCGGTCATCGACAAGCGGCGGCCCAGCGACGATTCTGCCGAGGTCGTCAACGTGATCGGCGACGTGGCCGGCAAACGGTGCGTCATCGTCGACGACCTCATCTCCACCGGCGGAACACTGACCGGCGCGGCGGTGGCGCTGCGCGCCAAGGGGGCGGCGACGGTCGACGTGGTGGCCACGCACGGCGTGTTCACGGAAGGAGCGCTGCGCCGCCTGCACGAAGCACCCATTGATGAAATCTGCGTCACCGACACGATTCCCTTCCCCAGCGGGCCGCGCAGCTTCGACGACGCGCCCCGTCTGCGCATCCTCAGCGTCGCACCCCTGATCGCGGAGGCGATCGTGCGCGTGCATGAGGGGCGCAGCGTCAGCGAGCTCTTCCGTTGAGCAGCTCAGCACCGGTCGGGGCGATCCGCCTGCACGCCTCACCGCGCCGTCGCGCCGAGCGCTGATCCAATGGGCTTCCTCATCACGCTCATCGTGATCGGGCTGCTCATCGCCGCCTTCGCCGCGGCGTCGGAAACGTCGCTGACCAGCGTCAGCCGGATCCGCATGCGCAGCCTCGCCGAGGAAGGAAAGCGCGCCGCCACGCTGGTTGTGCGCCTGCACAACGACCCCAACCGCTACCTCACCACCGTCCTCGCCCTCAACACCGTGGCCGTGATCGTCGCCTCGACGGCGACCGCGATCCTGGTCGATGAGTACTACTCGAGGACGCTGCCGGAGTGGGTCGTCGCCGTTGCGCTGGCGGTCGTCGTCCTCATCTTCTGCGAGATCGCGCCCAAGTCACTGGCGCTGCGGTTCAGCGAGCGTTTCGCGCTGTCGCTGTCGCGACCGGTGTTTTTGCTCACCATCGGGTTGCGACCCGTCGTCGGCGGGCTCACCGCGCTCTCGCGCCTGCTGGTCCGCGCCGCAACCCGGGGCCGCAGCGTGCAGGGTCCGTTCGTCACGGAAGAGGAGCTGAAGATGCTCGTCTACGTCGGCGAACAGGAAGGCGTGGTCGAGCAGGAGGAGCGGGAGATGATCCACGGCATCCTCGAGATGACCGACAAGTCGGTGCGCGAGGTCATGGTCCCGCGGCTCGACGTCATCGCCGCGCCCGCGTCGCGCTCGGTCGGCGACGCCATCAAGCTGATCATCGAGTACGGCTACTCGCGCATCCCCATCTTCGAGGACACCATCGACAACATCGTCGGCGTCGTGTACGCCAAAGACATGCTGCGCCAAGGCGTGCGCCACGACGACACCCGGCCGCTGCGTGAGGTGGCCCGCGAGCCGTACTTCACGCCCGAAGCCAAGCACGTCGGCGAGCTGCTGCGCGAGATGAAGCTGCGCAAGGTGCACATCGCGATCGTCGTGGACGAGCATGGCGGCACGGCCGGCATCGTCACCTTCGAGGACCTGATCGAGGAGATCGTCGGGCCGATCCGCGACGAGTACGACATGCGTGAGACCGAAGAGGTCCAGCTGATCTCGGACCACGAGGTCGTGCTGAGCGCGCGCTTTCCGATCGACGACCTCAAGGAGCTGCTCAACATCGATGTCGGTGACGTCGAGGCCGACACCGTGGGCGGATTCGTGTACGAACGGCTCGGCGAGATTCCCAAGGCAGGCGCGACCGTGCCCATCGGCACTGCGACACTCACCGTGGACAAGATCAGCCGGCAGCGAATCCAGAGCGTGCGCATCACCAGCCTCGAGCCGATGATCAAGGAGCGCGCCCGCGAGGGCGAGCGGGACGAAGGGCACGGCCACGACGAGGGTCGCCGAAGGGCCGCCGAGGGGTAGCCGAGCGCGTCGCTGCAACAATTTGTGCGATCCGATCACCACGGACGCCCCGGCGTGGCGGGTCACAACAGTTTCGAGACTGCCGCAACGCCACCTTCATAACTCTTGACATGGCGTCTCCCTGACGTAATTGCAGCGCTTGCTCCGGTTGCTATAACCGACTGAGCCGCTGGGGAGCGGTCCCGGGCGGGAGGTCAGAGCGATATCGACGTGGGGGAATCGCAATGCATGCAGCGCTCGGTGCCGGCTGGGACATGGCATGAGGAAGGGGCGCAACCGGCGGCAAGTCCGGTCTCGTCTGTGGCCGATGGCGGCGGCGATGGCGCTGAGCAGCGCGCTGCTCGCCACAGCTTCTGGCGCGTCGAGGGTCGAAGCAAGCCCGCTGGCGTCGGTGCTCGTGCGCGGGCAAGCGCCCGGCTGCGCAGGCGCAGTCGGCGCCGCAGTCGACCGGCTCGGCGGCCGGCTGTCCCGACCGCTGCCCATCCTCGAAGGTGGTCTGGCCGAGATCCCGACGGCAGCACTGGCCGATCTGCGCACCGCGCCGTGTGTCGCCGAGGTCACTCCGGACTCGCCCGTCCACTTCTACAGCATCGGCGGCTACGACCCGACGACGGATGTGGCCTCCCTGTACACGACGACGCAGATCGTCGGCGCTCAGGCTGCCTGGCAGAGCGGAGCGCGAGGTCAAGGTGTCGGCGTCGCTCTCGTCGACACCGGTGTCGCGCCGGTCGGGGGTCTGGCCGGGGCCGGCCAGGTGATCAATGGACCCGACATCTCGTTTGCGTCGCAGTCGTCCGCACTCACCTACAACGACGAGTTCGGACACGGCACACACATGGCCGGGATCATCGCCGGCAACGACCTCTATGGATCCGGTGCGAACTACCCCGGTGACACCAACGACTTCATCGGGGTCGCGCCGGACGCGCACATCGTCAACCTCAAGGTCGGCGACGAGAACGGCGTCGCCGACGTGTCGCAGGTCATCGCCGCGATCGATTGGGCGGACCAGCATCGCAACGACCCCAACCTGAACATACGGGTGCTCAACCTGTCCTTCGGCACGAACAGCAGTCAGGCCTACACCCTCGATCCGCTGGCATTCGCCGCTGAGGTCGCCTGGCGCAACGGCATCGTCGTGGTCGCCGCCGTCGGCAACAACGGCGCGTCTACGGCCGGCCTGAGCGACCCCGCATACGACCCGTACCTGCTCGCTGTCGGCGCAGCAGACACGCAGGCAACGCAGGCGACCATGGACGACACGGTGGCCGGCTTCTCGAGTGTGGGCAACGGCACGCGCAACCCGGATCTGGTCGCGCCTGGCGTGCACATCGCCAGCCTCCGAGATCCAGGCTCGAACATCGACCTGCAGTACGGGGCGACGGCCGACGTCGGCACCCGTCTGTTCCGCGGGAGCGGCAGCTCGATGGCGGCGGCCGTCGTGTCGGGCGCGGCGGCCGACTACCTTTCGACGCATCCCTCGGCGACGCCGGACCAGGTCAAGTACGCCTTCACGACCTCGGCGACCTCGCTGGCGAACCAGACGCGCACCGCCCAGGGCGCCGGCGAGCTGAACCTGGCCTCAGCCCTGACGGTCAAGACCTCGAGCGGCCCTGGTCAGATGCGCCAGTCATTCACCTCCGCCACCGGATCCGGCACGCTCGAGGCAGCCAGGGGTGGCGCCTGGGCGACAGCTGGGGGAATCGCCCTGACCGGGGAGAAGGACATCTTCGGCAACGCGTGGAACTCCTCGGTCATCGCTTCGGCGACCAGCCGCGGCACGGCGTGGTCCGGAGGCGCCTTCAACGGGGCAGCCTGGTCCGGAGCCGGTTGGTCGGGGGCGGGCTGGTCCGGCGCCGCCTGGTCGGGCGCTGCCTGGTCAGGAGCCGCTTGGTCCGGCGCCGCATGGTCCGGGAGTACATGGACCGGGGCCGGTTGGTCCGGGGCCGGCTGGTCGGGCGCTGCCTGGTCAGGAGCCGGTTGGTCTGGGGCCGGCTGGTCCGGGGCGGCATGGTCCGGGTCAGCGTGGTCCGGCGCCGACTGGTCGGGCGCGGACTGGTCCTGATGTCCGGGGTGTGGCAAGAACCGGGCCACTGATGACGTTCACGGCAGCTGCTCACAGGCTTGCCCTCGCAGGCGGCCGAGGCGCCCATCCAGGCGCCGCGGCCGCGCCACGGACGCGTCGCATCCCCCTGGACATCTGGGCGTTCAACAGTCTGCTCACCGTGGTCGCGGTGGTCCTGTATGTGGCGGTGATCCGCACGCTTCCGTCCTCCGCCGGCAGGGTGCATCTGCCCCTGCTGGTGATGGCCAGCTTCTTCTGTGCCACCGAGTCCTGGCGCGTGTACGTGCATTTCCGGCGCAACGCGCAGTCCTTCTCGCTCAGTGAGATTCCGCTGGTGGTCGGTCTTTTCTTCGCCGTACCCAGTGAGCTGGTGGGCGCGCGGCTGCTCGGCGCCGCCATCGGTCTGGGCCTGATCCGGCGCCATCCACCCGTCAAGCTCCTCTTCAATCTCGCAGCGTTCGCCATCGAGGCCGAGGTGGTTCTTGTTCTGTTCCGGTTCGTGCACGCGCACCAGCTGACGAGCCCGGGCCTGTGGCTCGCAGTGCTGCTCATCACTGCGTCGGCGTCGATGCTTGGCTTCGTGCTCAGCGCGATCGCCATCACGCTCGCTGAGGATGGACTGAGTCGCAAGCAGTGGCTGCAGCCGGCGGCTATCGTGCTGGTTGGCGGAATCGCCAACACCAGCATCGCGCTGGAGGTTGCCGGCGCGATCGCGCGAAACCCGATGGAGCTCGGTCTGCTCGGCACACCCGTGGCCGTGCTCGCAGCCGCGTACGGGCTGTACACGCGCGAGCACCAGAAGCGCCAGCAGCTGCAGGATCTGTACCAGTCCGGAGACCTGTTGCACCGCGCCGACGCCGACGCTGCGATTCCCGAGCTGCTCGGCCAGTTGTGCCGGGTCTTCCGCTCGGAAGTGGCTGCGATCACTCTGCTGCCTGTCGCCACCGGCACCGACACCATCCGCAGCACGGTCTTGCGCCGCGGCGTGTGCACGGAGCACGAGCAACCCCGCCGCGGCGATGCGCTGGAGCACTTCGTTCCATTGCTGAGAGAGGGACACCGCGGCCTGATCGCGAGATCCTCGCGCGATCCGGGCCTTCAGTCCTGGTTGGGCCAGCTCGGTCTCAGCGACGCGATGGCGACCACGCTACAGAGCGATGGCGCGCTGCTCGGAACGCTGCTTGTGGGCAACCGGCTCGGTGATGCGAGCACCTTCGGCAACGATGACTACGACCTCTTCGAGGCCTTCGCGGCGCAGACCGGTGTTGCGGTACAGAACTCGCGGCTCGACGACCGGCTGAAGCGACAGGCATTCCATGACCCGCTGACCGAGCTGGCCAATCGCTCACTCTTTCTCGACCGGCTGCAGCATGCGTTGGCACGCCATGAGCGGCACGGCGAATCGCTCGGGGTGATCTTCCTCGACCTCGACGATTTCAAGATCGTCAACGACAGCCTCGGTCACGCCGCAGGAGACGAGCTGCTGCGCAGCGTCGCGGACCGGCTGCACCTCGTACTTCGTCCGTCGGATACGGCTGCGCGGTTCGGCGGCGACGAGTTCGCCATCCTCCTCGAGGATACGAACGAGGCTTATGCGGCGATTCGCGTCGCTGAGCGAGTCGTCTCGGTCCTCAAGCGACGTTTCGTGATCGCCGGGCACGAGGTGACCATGCGTGCCTCCGTCGACATCGCGGTCTCGACGGGCAGTGACGTCAGCGCCGAGGAGCTGGTGCGACGAGCCGACGTGGCCATGTACCGAGCAAAGACGAAGGGCAAAGGCGGGTTCGAGGTTTTCGAACCCAGCATGCAGGAGGTCGCGGCACGACGCCTCGAGGTGAGCACCGACCTGGAGCGTGCGCTGGACCGTGGAGAGCTGGTGGTGATGTACCAGCCCTTCGTGGACATGACCGACAGCAATCCGATCGGCGTCGAGGCGCTGGTTCGCTGGAACCACCCGCGCTGGGGGCGTGTGCATCCCGGCGACTTCATCGGTGTCGCCGAGGAGTGCGGGCTGATCACTGCTCTGGGCCTCAAGGTCCTCGAGGAGGCTTGCATGCAACAGCAGGCGTGGCTCGCGGAGTTCGGGAACGAGGGCCCATTCTCATTGAGCGTCAACGTGTCCACCCGGCAGCTGCGCGATCACCGTTTTGTCAGCGATGTGTGGAGCGTGCTCAGCCGTACCGGCCTCGATCCAGCGCGCCTCATTCTCGAGATCACCGAGAGCTTCACGCTGGACAACCCCGAGAATGCCGGGAGTCGCTTGCGCGAGCTCAAGCAGCTGGGTGTTCGCATCTCCATCGATGACTTCGGCACCGGCTACTCCTCGCTGGCGATGCTGCAGGAGCTGCCAATCGACATCCTCAAGATCGACAAGGCCTTCGTGGACCATGTGGCAGACGATCCGCGACGGGCCGCCTTCGCGCGAGCCATCGTGCGGCTGGGCAGGACGCTTGGCTTGGAGCTGGTGGCGGAGGGGGTGGAAACCGGAGCTCAGCGCGAGCGGCTGCTCAGTCTCGGTTGCCACATGGCGCAGGGGTTCTTCTTCGCGCCGGCGTTGACCGCAGACGAGGTGGGCCACATGCTGCGCCGGGCTCGGATGCTGCGTCAGACTGCGGGCGACCGGTCGGTGGCCGCTGCTGAGCGTGAGGCGGAGCTCCTGACGCTGGGCCACTCGCTGGCGATGTAGGCGGCGGCTCCTCGCCGATCGGCCTCGATCCAGGCATCATCTGCGTGATGCCGACGTACACCGATGAGGGGATCGTGCTGCGCCGGATCGACTACGGTGAGAGCGACCGCATCCTCACCGTGCTGACCCGTGAGCACGGCAAGATCGGCGTGATCGCCCGGGGCGCGCGGCGGCCGCAGAGCCGGCTGGCGGCTCGGACCGACCTCTTCGTGCGCAGTCGCATGCAGCTGGCCAAAGGCCGCGGCGAGCTCGATGTGCTCACCCAGGCCGAGCCGCTGGCGGCGCCGGCCATGGCTCACGATGCGCGCCGCGCCGCCTGTGCCGCGCTCTGCGCCGAGCTCACTGACCGCGTGCTGGAGAACCATCACGCCGACGCCGAGATCTACACGCTTGTGGCCGCCGCGCTGCGGGCGTGCGCCGATCCGGCCCGTGATCCGCGCGCCGCGATCGTGTGGTTCGCACGACGAATGATCGATCGCCTCGGGTACGCGCCACAGCTGCACGAGTGCGCGTCGTGCGAGCGCACCCTGCCCGCGCAGCCCGCCGGTTTCAGCGTCACCGCGGGCGGCCTGCTGTGCGCAGGCTGCGCCGTGCACGATCCCGGTGCGATCGAGTGCTCGGTGCGTGTCATCAAGGTGCTGCGCACCGCCGCGTCCGGGGACGCCGACCTATGGGCGCGCCTGCGCCTCGATGCAGCGACGCTGGCGGTGCTCGAGCTGATCGTCGAGCGCGAGCTGGAGCAGCATCTCGATCGGCGCCTGCGCTCATTCGACGTGCTGCGCGCCATCGAGGGCAGTGGCGAGGTCGGCCTGCAGCTACACTGACGCGCCATGCCGGATGCAGCGCCGGGCCGCGCGGACCTCATCGAACGCCTCGTTTCGTTGTGCAAGCAGCGCGGGTTCGTGTTTCCGTCGAGCGAGATCTATGGCGGGATCAACGCTGTCTACGACTATGGCCCTCTGGGGGTGCGCCTGCGCCGCAACATCCGCCGGCGGTGGTGGCGCGCCATGGTCGACCTGCGCGACGACGTGGAGGGCATCGAGACCGCGGTGCTGATGAACCCCGAGGTGTGGGTGGCCAGCGGTCACGTGCAGAGCTTCAGCGACCCGCTGGTCGATTGCACCGGGAAGTGCAGGAAGCGCTGGCGCGAGGACCATCTGGCCGACGAGCGGCGTGCGCGGGGCAGGCCACTCGACGCGCCCGGCTGTCCCGAATGTGGCGGTGCGCTCACCCCGGCACGGCAGTTCAACCTCATGTTCAAGACGTTTGTCGGCCCGGTCGAGGAAGACGCCGCACAGGTGTGGTTGCGCCCGGAAACGGCGCAGGGCATGTTCGTCAACTTCGCAAACGTGGTCAACTCGACGCGGCGGCGCATCCCATTCGGCATCGCCCAGATCGGCAAGGGGTTCCGCAACGAGATATCACCCGGCAACTTCATCTTCAGGCTGCGAGAGTTCGAGCTCATGGAGATGGAATGGTTCTGCAAGCCCGGCTCCGACCGTGAATGGCACGAGTACTGGTGCGCTGAACGGATGCGCTGGCACGTGGAGGACCTCGGCGTGCGCGCGGCGAACCTGCGCCTGCGCGCCCACGAGAAGGACGAGCTCTCGCACTACAGCACGGCGACGAGCGACATCGAATACCGCTTTCCCTTCGGCTGGGGCGAGCTCGAGGGCATCGCCGACCGCACGGACTTCGATCTGGACACACACATGAAGCACAGCGGGCGCGATCTCTCGTACTTCGACACCGCCACCAACGAGCGCTACGTGCCCTACGTGGTCGAGCCCGCGCTGGGCCTGGACCGCGTGATGATCACGCTGCTCGTCGATGGCTACGACGAGGAGGACGTGCGCGGCGAGACGCGCGTGGTGCTGCGGCTGCACCCGGATGTGGCGCCGGTGCAGGTCGCCATCCTCCCGCTGTCCAAGAAGGCGGAGCTGTGCGAGCCGGCGCGTGCCATCGAGCACGGCCTGCGCTCACGCTTCGCCACCGAGTACGACGAGACGCAGTCCATCGGCCGCCGGTACCGGCGTCAGGACGAGATCGGCACACCGCTGGCGGTCACCTTCGACTTCGAATCGCTGAACGACCACGCGGTCACCATCCGCGAGCGCGATGGCATGAGCCAGGTGCGGGTGGGCGTCGACAGCCTGGCGGAGGCGCTCGGCGACCAGCTGACGGCCTCACGCTCCCGGGCGGCCCAGCGTGTCAGCGGCGCGAACCCGGTCGATCAGCTCCGCGGTGGCGACTGAGTCCTCGAGTGAGCGCGGTGGGGGAGTGCCGTTGAGCACGCTCGACGAGAAGGCCTCGACCATCAGCTGATACGGATCGTGCGGGTCGCGCCACGCGGTGAAGGGACGCGCGACATGACGAACACCGCTCGCCGCCACCAGGATGAGCTCCTGGTGCTCCGGCGCTTCGAAGCTGGCCCACGCTGACGCCTGTGCGCCGCTGTCGAAGGTCAGCAGCGCTGCCACGCTGGTGTCGACAGGCACGCCGTGCAGCGCCGCGCTCACCGTCGCCGGCTCGCCGAGGAACCAGCGAGCGACGTCGAGCGTGTAGCAGCCGGCGTCGAGCAGCGCACCGCCGCCGAGCGCGGGCTGCATCCGGTAGTTGGCGACATCGGTCAGCGCGAAGGAGAAGGCCGCGTGCATGTAGCGTGGCTCGCCGGCGGACTCGCGCAGTTGCTGCATGCGGGGGTGGAAGCGGTACATGAACGCCTCCATCAAGGTGCGCCGGGCCGCGGATGCGGCTGCTGCCATGTCGCGTGCCTCCGGCGCGGACATCGCCAGGGGTTTCTCGCACAGCACATGCTTGCCGGCAGCCAGGGCGCGCAGCGTCCACGCGCGGTGGCTGCTGTTCACCAGCCCGATGTACACAGCATCGACACCCTCATCGGCAAGCAGCGCTTCGTACGAGGGGTGAACGGCCGCGATGCCGTGCGACTGCGCCATAAGCGACGCGCGGTCAACGTCGCGGCTGGCGATGGCGACAGGTACGGCGTTGCCGGCTGCGTGCAGCGCGTCGAGCATGGCGCGGCCTGCGATCCACGACGCGCCCAGGACGCCGAAGCGCAGGCGCTCGCCGCTCAACTAGATGTGAGTGTCGATCACGGCGCCGCCACCAGCCGCTGACGCGGTGCTGGCTTCCATCACGGCCACGGTGCGCCGCGCCTGCTCCGGCGTCACCGCCAGCGGTTCGCCGCGCAGCAGATGGCCGGCGAGGTTGCGGAAGAACGCCGCGCGGTCGCGGCGGGGCAGCGACAGCGTCTCCTCATGCACGGCGTCATCGCCAGCCGGGCGCAGCACGCGCAGCCGTGCGGGCAGGTCGGTCGGCAGCACCGCCTGCTCGTCGATCTCGCCGTCGGGGCCGCGCACCCACTCGGTCCGCTCCCGCCAGTCCCCGACGATCGCGCCGCCGGTGCCGAGCAGGTACCACTTCGGTTTGACTGCTGCGGCGATATCGGAGTGCATGAAGGATGCCTGCGCCCCACTTGCGAACCGGATCTCGACGGTGACCTGGTCCGCGTTGGTGACGTCGTGCCAGACACGCTTGTGCGAAATCGAGCGCACCGCGATCACATCGCCGTCGAACAGCTGGAGCATCCAGTCGAGATAGTGCGAGCCCCAGTCGTACACCGCCCCGCCGGAGATCGGTTCGTGGCTGTGCCACAGGCTGCACGGGTGGCGGAACCCGCCGACAAACGACTCCATATAGAAGAGGTCCCCGATGCGGCCCTCGCGCACGGCGCGCTGCAGCGCGGCGAAGTCGGGATCCCAGCGGCGGTTCTGGTACACGGTGAGCACACGGCCCGAGTCGCGTGCGGCGGCGATCATGCGGTCGCACTCGGATGTGCGCAGAGCGAACGGCTTCTCGCACACCACGTGCTTGCCTGCGCCCAGAGCGGCGACGGTCGCGACGGCGTGGTCTGCCGGTGGCGT
>Ga0066710_100005218_pt1 | contig 11771 bp, 11 predicted proteins | sample GraSoiAngelo_159_FD_79666 | JGI IMG/M metagenome (GOLD analysis project Ga0066710, IMG submission 79666) | Grasslands soil microbial communities from the Angelo Coastal Reserve, California, USA - 14_1009_16_40cm | ecosystem: Environmental > Terrestrial > Soil > Grasslands | place: USA... | reverse complement strand
TCGGCTCCTGGACAGTCGGCGCCATCGTCGTGACCAACTGCGTCGGCAACGTCTACGACCCATTCGAGAACCGGACGATTGGCGGAACCGTCCGCCGGGACGGCAAAGGATTTCGCGAGATGGTCGACGTCGCCGAGGAATATCTCAAGCGTTCGAAGACGAGATCCGGAACGACGATCGGCGTGCTCGGAACGGACGCACCCCTGGATCACGAACAGCTCGCCCGGCTCGTCGAGCTCGCCCACGATGGGATCGCCCTCGCTGTGCGGCCGGCACACATGTCGACCGACGGGGACACGATCCTAGGATTCACGACACGAACGCCGAAGGGGGCGCGCATCGACCACCATGCATTCGACGTACTGCATGACGCCGCGGTGCGAGAGGTGGCACGCGCCGCTGTGAATAGCGTACGAGCCGCCGGGACCCTCGGCGGCGTGCCAGGATTTGCGGACCTCTGACGGCGCTCTCGTGGGAAATTCTGTTGTCTGGCGTGACATCGAGGCCTGAGGTCGATGGTTTATTAGGATGTCATTGTGTCCCCGAACCGGACCCGTCGCCTAGCACGGATAGGGCACTATCCTTGTTACCTGACCTCTTTTCAGGCACGATTTCTACGAAGGGACGGTGTTTTGGGGGTTTAAATACTAATTTCCGGAGCCGAAAATCCCAGTGGGTGAGGATCACGAGTGGGCACCCACCGCCGCGCAACCGGACAGAAGCCTGAGGTCGTCACGGTAGTCCGAATGCCGAACCTCAATCTGGAGTTCTCGGGAGAGCTTCAGGTTCAGATGACGCAGGCCGCCGAGGAGGCCGCCATGGACGTGTACTACGCGGCGCTCGGGAGCTTCTATCGAGAGCAGAACCTGCGGAGGTTACACGGGTTGCGGCTCATTAAGCGAATCTTGCCCCGCCATCTGGCTGGGACTGGGACGGTCTCGGACACGATAGCGAAGCGGCCTAGAGCTGGACCGACTAGTGAGGATAGGAAATGACGCAGCAATCGTTGGTCGATCAAGCCAAGGAACTCCTCGCGGCGGGGTTCACGCCAGACCAAGTCACAGCCGTACTCACGCAGCCCGCGCAGGTCCAAGTCGGCAAGCCTCGGAGACCGTACACGCCCGAGGCACTGGATCATGAGGTGGCCGACTTCAAGACGGCGAAGGAGGCGGAGAATGGCAACAGCACCTACCCCGTCAAGGCCGCGCGGATCGTCGGCAATATCATGACTGTCGTCGGAGAGGAGACCGGAACGCTCGATCCTGATCCACCAGTCTTCGACAGAATCTTCCGACGCCTCTTCCCGAGGAACAAGTTGAGCAACAAAGGACGGCGACCTCACGTCAATCCAAGCGGAGATGACTGCCAGGCGCGACCTCCTCATGAAAGCGCTTGAGGTTGGATCGCCCGACTCCCTTCCGGTTTGTCCGTGGCGCGGCAAGGGCTGCGTCTACGAAACGAAGGCGGTCTGTTCGTGCTCTGAACTGGACGAGGTGCCATCGTTCCCGATATCGGACGGAGTCGCTGATGTGGCTCGTGACGATGCGACCGAGAGGGAGTTTCAGAGGAGGCTCGCACATTCAGAGAAGAGGGCAGAAGGCATCCGTGTCACTGATCTCGTGTTTCCGAGGAAGGCATACTTCGCCTCGATGTCCCCCGCGGGTGGCGAGGAGGACTCCACCTCCAAGTTGGAATCCTTCGACCGTTATGGACTCGTGCGGGAGTTAATCTCACGCGGCCTCGCGGGAAAAGGGGAGCTGACGCGGAGGCCAATCGAACACGGACCGATCCGGGACCGAGTCTTAATCCATAAGGGAATGGCGACCGCAGTTCGAGTCTCAGAGTTCCGCGAGCCCGTGCAGCGATGGCAGCTTCCAGACACGTTTCGTCACTACGTTCTGCGGCTCGGGTTCGACGCGGCCCTGGCGGATACCCCACGTGGGCGGCTGGTGGTCTACTATCGCAACGCCTCCTCCGAGGACGCGAAGCTGATGGTGTACGACATCTTCTTCAAGGACCTGGGACGGCTACTGCGGGAGGCGGAGCGACGCGCGGAACTGCTGACGGAGGCGAGAGCCAAGGGCGATCCCGGTCTCCTGCCCACATGTCCCGTCTGGATGTTCAAATTCTGCCAGTACAAGGACCGCTGCGGGTGCGGAGAGGCGGGATGACCAACCCCCCGCACCAGGCAATAATGGCCGAGGTCTTTCCAATCAAGACCTCAAGTCTCCCTTTGCTAACCGCATTCGCACCGGAAATCTCTGGAGGGGATGCTTCCACGATTGGGGGGAAGCTCTCCTATCGCTTGGCCCGGACCCTCGGGGGGCATTGGGTTTGGACCGACCGAAGGCTCATAACGGATGCCCCTCCTGAAATATCCCAGATCATGAAGGTGGTCAGTGATCTGTGGGAAGAGCAACCCGACACCTTCAGAGGTCTCCGAAGTGTCGCCCGCGACGCCAATTGGAATGCGACGCCGTGGGCCCAAGCCGAGTTTGTCGCCCGGGGGCTCATGGGCGAGTTGGATGGAAGCATCAGGGCGGTCCTCGCAAAGAAAGCCCGGAATCTCGGGAACGCTCGCGTGGTCCGGGACTACGAGACCCGCGGATGGGTCCTTCACGGGCGGCCCGCGGTGTCGATCTCTTTGTACTCTCACGTGGTCTACAAGGACGACCTGAAACAGTATGCTGCGAGGGTGCAATCAAGGGACCTGGTGGGGCTCTGGGCGGCGGATAAGACCTCGACAGTGAAAGGGGAAATCGTCCGCGTTTCGGGCACTGTGGCCCAGCACAGGACACGGCTTCTTCGCCTCACGCAACGGGAGGAAATGCGAGAAGTCCTTCGCAAGGCCACCGACGATGAAATGGTCGTCAGTATCCGATCCGGACGTCAGGAGTACGAATACCCACTGAGCGCGTTGCGGATTATTGTGAGGATGCAGGACTGTCGGCGGTTCGGCATCGGCGCCCAGGAGGCCCTCGGTGCCCTGAAAATCGAGCCGCGACTTCGTCTTCCCCTTGTGAAAGAAATCGCCGCCCTCGTAAAGGGCGCAGGACTGGTGACGGAAGCGGTGAACTCCAAGGATGACCCGAGCCTATTCCTGACCGCAGGCGACGTGGGCTTCCTTCCTCGTCTTCGCTTCGGAGGCGAGCACGTCGAGGACTGTGACGGGGACGGGCCGTGGCAACATCTCAAAAGTCACGGCTTATACCGGAGGGCGGATCAATTCACCGGCAACAGTCCGATCCGAATCGGTGTGCTCAACGCGCTCGGCTCCGCCGATCTGTCGAAGTTCCGGTCGAGGCTTGAGGCAAACCTGGGTTATTTGGGGTTCACCGTAGAATTTTCCTCGGAGGAGGTTGTGCGCGAGGCCACAAGATTGGAATTGGAGGGAGCGGTCGCTCGGCTCCAACAGACCAAGCCACACCTCGTTCTCGCGTTTCTCCCGGACTCGTATAGCGATGAGGAGTGGGGGACGTACCACGATCTGAAGGACCTTACTGTAGGCCGCGGCATTCCGAGCCAAGTTGTGGAACGGTCTACGTTGGGGAAGGCCCATTTCGCCGCGGGCAACATCACGCTCGGAATCCTCGGCAAGACCGGCAACATCCCCTTCGTTCTTGCAGAGCCCCTGCCTTACGCCGACCTCGTCGTGGGCATCGACATTGCCCGAGAGCGGAAACGGCGACTTCCCGGGAGTGTGAGCGCCACGGCCATCGCCCGCATCTACTTCCACGACGGCCAGTTTCTGAGGTACGTCATCCACGATGCCCCGTTGGAAGGCGAGACCGTCCCGGAGCATGTGTTACAGCGGCTATTCCCGGCCGAGGAGTTCCGGGGAAAGAAGGTGGTCATCCACCGCGACGGCTACTTCCGCAGCGGGGAGAAGGAGGGGCTGAGGGCCTGGGCCAAGAAGATCGGTGCAACGTTCTTCCTGGTGGAAGTCATCAAGACCGGGACGCCAAGGCTCTACGGTTTGACCGGTGCTACCGTGGCGCTGCCAGAGAAGGGGAACGCGTTGAGGGTCAGCGACTCGGAGGCCATCCTGGTCTCATCGCTCCCGCCATTCGAGGACGCAACGCCGCAGCCCCTACGTATCCGGACAGACGGGTCCGTGGGGATCAAGGAAGCCATTCATTCGGTCCTCTCCCTCACACTCTTGCATTACGGCTCCACGCGGGCCCCCCGGCTCCCCGTGACGATCCACTACAGCGACCGAATCGCCTATCTCGCTCTTCGCGGAATCAAGCCAAGAGACCTGGAGGGAAGCGTCCCGTTCTGGTTGTAACGCGATGAGTGCCCCTCTCCCCCCGGCTGCGCCGACGACCATCCCACCCGCCAATTTCGATTTCGCTCTGCAGCAACTTGAACGAGTCCTATCGAATCAGTTGAACTCGATAGACGGTCTATCGACGAAAGCGAGCATCACTCTCGGATTCGCCTTGACTGTCTTCGGTGCGTTGTTTGGGCTCGCGCGTGAAACGGTGACAACGCACCCCGCCGCCTCGTTCATATCCGCTGCGATCTTCGGTGGGTCGATCTTGCTGATGGCTCTTTCGTTGTTGGTGCGCGACTATCACGACGCACCGCATCCGTCGGGTCTACTCCGACTGCTGCCCATGTCCCCGATTGATTTGAAGCGGCAGACAGTGGCGAACCTCGCCGACGCCTACATACAAAACACGGTTGCCATTCGCCGAGGATTCGCAACGCTCAACGGAGGGCTTATATTGTTCATCCTTGGTACGTTTGTGTTCGCATTCGGTGTGGTGCTCACATGACATCCGATCAGGAACCCGCAGAAAAGAAGCCGCGCCGGCCGTCTACCGAGACGGATTCCGATCCCTACGAAATTCTTGGCGCGAGACCACGGGATGACTTGAAAATCACGCTGAGCAAGTCGCTAACCGTAGACGATCTCCCCGAGTCGAAGTTCGAGATCAAGCGAAGGGTCAAAGGGAAATAGGTCGGCCCAGCCCGGGCGTGCCGCCGTCGTGATGCGTCGTGGGTCGCCCCAGGTCGAGGGTGGAGTTGTGGTCACTGGACAAGGGGCTCACGAAGACGCTTTCAAGCGAGGTTCAGCGCCAAATCGTCCGAAATGCCTACGTTTTCCTCAGTGCCAGCGGCACTCACGGGCAGGCAGAGCCTCGGCCCGATCACCGTTGAGATAGGCATGAGGCTCACCTCCGTCGCACTGAAATTATTTTTTGAATGTGGACAACCGGAATCGTTCATTCGTCGATTGAGCGCTGTCCGGCCGAAGAAAAACGGGCGGCGGTGATGCCGCCCTTGTGCGCTTCCGCGCACGGCCACATGGGCTTGGTGTAGTCCTTTCGGACTTGTCTTGCTACAGCGTCTTACGAGCGCGACGACGATCACTCGTCGTCTTCGTTCTCGTTTCCTCATCGTCCCCGTCGGCCCGGTCTTCCCAGTCGTCGGGGCGCTCGTAGTAACCACGGCTCTCCCAATACGTGTCGCTGTTCGGATTGCCTTGGTTGCTGTGGTTGTCTCTGTCGGATTTGTCCGACATGTTTGACACCGTTAGACACCACGCGTAAGGGGTAATATAGGCTTTTCGGGCCACGAAGAGCCAGCGACAACGTCCAAGGTCTGCGATGTGGCTCACGGGCCTTGAAAGCCACCAAGCACAATCCCGAGGGGCATATTCGCGCCAACAGGGCTCATCTACACCTCGCGCTCTGTCACGAGCCCGTGCACGATCCGAGCCGCGGGCCTTGGAAGGGCTTTGGGGCCCTCGCGGGGATGCCCCACCAACACAACGGCCACCAGGGGGCCTTCCCATGCCCTCTGTGCTGCGGGTTCCAGTGGTCGCCCGAGACCGACGCGGGCGTCCTGATATACGAGGGCCGATGGCTTGTGGAGGAAAGCGCCTTAATCCGGAAGCTCCTGACGCCCTAATGCTCGGGTAGCCTAGCACGGACAAGCTCCCGGACCCTAATCCAATGAACGGGCAACCGAGAACGCCGCTGATCTAGTGACGGAACAACTCAGCGGCAAGATGAAGTTCTCTCCCGCTAATCGCGTGACGGAGGGGGAGGGCAATTGGATCAATCAGCGAAAGCCGCTGGACAAGAAAAAGCAGCGCTTGAAGTCTGTCATCGAATAATGGCAACAGAAGCATTTGCAACGCTGCCCGATCACTTGCGCGGAGATCACTACAACAGGCTCGTCCGTAATCTCGTGTCGGCTGCCAAGAGACCAGAACGGGATCGACCCCAGACGTACCGCGTTACGAGGACAAGGGCTGGAGACACGGCGAAGAAAACGAAGCGCGGGAGTTCGCTGCGAACTGACGCAGTCAACCGGGGCCAGATATGGGCACAGCAGTTACGCGAACTCGCACTCGATCTAAAGACAAACGAAATGTTCGCTAGGTGGACTCAGGGAGGGATCCGGGTTGTTGGATCACGTCGCAAAGACACAACCAAGAAGAAGGGGCCATCTGCCGCAATCGGTCCGCCGACGGGGCCGAGTACCGCAATTGTTCTTGGCGGAGGTAGTATCAAAGGGAGCTTTGAGGTGGGAGCGCTCTACTTCCTGAAGGAACGTCAGCAGGAAATCCCGTTCGGATATGTTTGCGGGAGTTCCGTCGGGGCCATAAATGCCCTGGCGTTGTCCGCAGGCGGCTGGAACGGTGTCAACCGGCTAGTCGAGATGTACCTGTCTTCTCTAAGGGACCCGAGTTCGGTGTACACTTATAGCGTAGCGATGGAGAACGTCGACACGATCTTGCGGACCGAGTTCGGCACCACTCTTAGTAACATCCTTGGTGGAGGTGCTGCCTCGGAACTTGATGCCGCCCAAATTCTTGGCCCTTTGGAATCCTGGTGGCTCAACGCCCTTACTATGATCCCAGTAGCGGGCTGGCTTATCGGTGCTTTTGTTCTTTCGTACACCACCAGCAAGCTTGAGTACAAGCTAGCAGTCTTCGAGATCTTAACAAGGATTCTGAAGAGCGCTGACAGCATCTACACACTCAATCCGATAGAACAACTAATCACGAGTAGCATCAACCTCAATGCAGTCGGCTTCATCCCACTGAGAATGGCGATGACTTCGCTCGAGAACGGCAAGATTCACTACATGGATGAAAAGGGAGACCTTCTTGTCGGAGGGGCTCTGCCCTCCGCACCCGGGTACGAGGAAACCTGGTTCCTCCAGGGTACCAAACAGGAAAAACTTACGAGGGGCGCAATTGCATCGGCATCTATCCCGGGAGCGTTTCCTCCGTGCCAGCTCCGAGTGGACCCGTTCACGCTTGGGCATTTTGTTGACGGTGGGGTTCGAGAGATGGTCCCGATAACTGCAGGCAAAGAGCTTGGTGCACAACGCATCATCGCCATCATGACCTCCCCACTCGATCCAGAGCACCTGGTTATTCATGACCAACCTGCGGCGAGCACGACGCTAGGGCGAACGATCGATCTTCTATTGAATGAGGTAACCCGAGGTGACTATTCCCCTTCTGGCGGATGGTCTGACGGCATTGAGCGCATTCTGCTCTTTCCTACGATTCTTGTTCACGAGGGTCTCGTTGTCGATCCTGCGTTGATCGCCATCAACATCGCGTACGGTTACATGTGCGCACACGATTTTTACAAAGGACAAACGGGTACCTTTTCGGCAAATCTTGGACTTGGGGACATCATTTTTGGTTGGATGGCAGGAATCGCAATCACTCAGCTTCGGATGGACGTCAAGAAGCTCGAGGAATCCTCGTATGACTTTTCGCAAGGCAAGGTTGTGTTCCACAAGCCAAAGATTGACTCGATCCGAAAGCTAAAGAAACAGATTCTCGACTGGACGCTGCTCCGTTTTGACCTCTTGGGAAACGATCCTGAGGCCTTGCCGATTGCGCTACAGGGAGATGGTGGAACGGTACTGAGCATTCACAGCTGGTGGGAAACTTGGGAGAGACACCATCTGAGCTGGGCGAATTTTCTACAGCCCTATGACCTTTGGCAACCGCTGCCCGTCGCGCTCGACAGCAATCACAACCAGATTCTCGAGATGCCCGCCCTCGTTCCTGCCAAACCGACGACTAACCTGTTCTAGCGCTCGCTAGGGGCCAGGAGAAAGACTGTCAGGACGCGCTCGAACAATTCGTGGCTGATCGTCGGCAGGGCGGACCCTTCGGTTCGCAGAAGTCACGGATCGCGCGCGGCGAATCTCTACGCCCTAAGCCTTTATCGAACGGGGGTGCTACCGCCACCGCTCGGGTCGCCTAGCACGGACAAGGCAGCGGGTTTCTAACCCGCCTATCGTGGGTTCGAATCCCACCCCGAGCGTTCAAGGATAGGGCGGTGGAAACCAATCGAGCCTCTCAAGCCTCTTTGGGGAACGCCAGCGACCGTCGAGCCCCCGGTGGCCCCGAAACAATAATGGCTCCAGACCACGCATGCGGATGCTTGGTGATAAATGTGGGAGGGACGGAAGAGGAAGAGGGTTCAGACGAGGTGGCGACTGACAGTGTAACGCCCGAAGATCAAAGAGCGAGGCGTCGTGCCGAAAGAACGGCCCGCCCGGAGATCATGGGGGCGGCACCGGCACCCGCACCGGCACCGGCACCGACATACTTTTGCACAAAATGCAACAGGTGGCACGAGGTGGGAGAGCACACTTAGACCGGACGGCGAAAACTTGTGCCTCCCGCTGGGAGTGACAATTTCGGTGGCCCTGGTGAGCGCGTTCTGCGCTGAAATTGCCTCCCTGTATCTTATTGCTCCTGTCACCAGTATGGGCCCGCGGAAGACATCTGAGGAGTTTATACGAAGGGGCGGGGACTACAGTAACCGGGCCTTGACCCTTGCCGGGCTGACTCTTGCGACGATCGGGCTGGTATACACCTCCTCCTCCGGCAGTATTGCGGCGGTCTCTGATATCCTGCCTATTCTCGCCCTCGCGCTCGTGTTTTTCCTATGTTCGTATACTGCAAGTCCGCTAATCTTTCAGAATAACATCTTTTGGATTGTTCAAGACAAGACAATGGCCTTCGGGGTCTTCTCGATGGTCGCTGGTTTGCTGGTTCTAGCGTATGACCGGCTCCCTTTCATGGCCCTTGTGTTGGTCCTCGGACTCGCCGTGCTATCATTGTTCCATGTCTGGGAGTACCGCGGCGATTTCAAAGTATGGAAAGCCAACGAACTTGCATGGCAGGAGACGCGATGAAGCGAGTTTTGACGCTCGTCGGAGTCGGGCTCATTCTTCTAGGCACCCAGGCGGCATTCGCCACCGCGTTAGCTTCGTCACCCTTCTTCGTCATGTGGGCCGGAGTGGGGAAACCGCCTGAGACTCCTAGCCAATACGTGGGTGAAGTCGCCGTGGACACGGGCGGACCGCTGGTTACCCGCACGCTCGTCCTTCTTAACAACACTCTATTCTCTGGAAACTTTCCCGCAAAAAACGGCTTAGCACCGGTGAACGTTGTATACGACAGCGGGAAGGGCGAACTTTTCGTTGCGGACTTCTCATCTCACACAGTCAGCGTGATCTCCGATGTGACGAGGGAGATCTTGGCAACGATTCCCGTCGACATTAATCCGAACGGCATGGCTTACGACAGCGGGAAGGGAGAGGTGTTCGTCGCCAACACGGGTAGCAACACGGTTAGCGTCATTTCCGATGCGACGAACACGGTCGTGGCAACCATCTCAATGGGGGCTTTTGCCTCTCCCTCCGGTGTAGCCTACGACAGCGGGAAGGGAGAGGTGTTCGTCGTCAACACGGGTCTCAGCACCGTGAGCGTCATTTCCGATGCGACGAACACGGTCGTGGCAACCATCTCGGTGGGGCTCTCTCCCTCCGGAGTAGCCTACGACAGCGGGAAGGGAGAAGTGTTCGTCACAGGCGGGATCGGGAGCGGCAGCTTGGACGTGATTTCCGATGCGACCAACATGGTCGTGGCGACGATCATGCTCGGCTCCCATCCGGTGGGACTGGCCTACGACGGCGGGAAGGGGGAGGTGTTCGCCGCCAGGCCGGACTCGAATGCGGTGAGCATCGTCTCTGATGCCACAAACACGCTCATAGCGGACGTCGCGGTCGGTTCCATACCCGACGGACTGGGCGGATTGGCCTATGATATCGGCAAGGGAGAGGTGTTCGTCGCCAACGAGGGATCGAACGACGTGAGTGTTATTTCCGATTCGACCAATGCCGTCGTGGCGACGATTCCGGTAGGCTTTGGTCCAAACGGACTGGCCTACGACGGCGCGAAGGGGGAGGTGTTCGTCGCGAACTACCTCTCCAACAACGTGAGCGTGATCTCCGATGCGACGAACGCGGTCGTAGCGACGATCCAGGTGGGGTTTGCCCCCTCGGGAGTGGCCTACGACAGCGGGAGGGACGAGGTGTTCGTCGCGAACACCGTTTCCAGCAACGTGGTGGTAATCAATGCCACCACGAATATGGTTGTGACGACAATCCCTCTGGCGGCCTCGCGCGGCGGGTTCGATACCTTCGGTTTGGCTTACGACAGAGAAAAAGGCGAGGTGTTCGTCGCGAACGTAGGACTGAACTCCGTGCACGTCATTTCCGATGCGACGAACACGGTCGTAGCGAACGTTACCGTCGGCACGAGTCCCCGCGGACTAGCCTATGATAGCGGGAAGAGGGAGGTGTTCGTCGCGAACTACGGCTCCAACAACGTGAGCGTGATCTCCGATGCGACGAACACGGTCGTAGCGACGATCCAGGTGGGGACATCCCCGGCCGGACTGGCCTATGATGGCGCGATGGGAGAGGTTTTCGTCGCGAACTATGGTTCCGACACTGTAAGCGTGATCTCGGATGCGACGAACACGGTCGTGGCGACCATTCCGATCGATTCCAGTCCCTTCGTTTCCAACCCATACGGCGTGGTCTACGACAGCGGGAAACGCGAGATGTTCGTCACGAACCAGGGTCCAGGCAGGATTAGCGTGATCTCCGATGCGACGAACACGGTCGTGGCGACCATTCAGTCTATAGGAGGGTCCTCGAGCGGTTTGGCCTACGACAGTGGGAAGGGAGAAGTGTTCGTGACAAGCGGGATAGGGGGCGGTAGCTCGGGCAGCTTGAGCGTGATCTCCGATTCGACCAACACGGTCGTTGCCACGACTCAGCTAGGTGACTCCCCTGTCGGAGTCGCATACGATTCAGGCAATGGCCATCTTTATGCGAGCAACTTGTTCCAAGGAACAATTTCCATCATTTCTCCGCGTTCTCCCTCCATCGCTTCGTTCACGGCCAGTCCTTCGACCGTGTTGACCGGAGAGTCAACAAATTTCACGGTAGTCGCGAGCGGGGTTGGAGGGACCCTGGCATATGGCTACGTGGGTCTCCCGCCAGGATGCGTCTCATCGACCACCCCCACGCTCCCCTGCCGGCCGATGTTGGCTGGAACGTTCAACGTAACGGTGTCGGTCACCGACCATGATGGGAGGACCGCCAGCGCGTTCGTGCTTCTGGTCGTGAAGCCGTCAACAATTTTCGGGTTGGAACCGACACTTTTCTTCATCGGGATCGGTCTCGCGGTTGCGGTCGCCGTGGTCACAATGCTCTTCATAGTTAGGAGGAAGAAGCGCCGACAGACCAAGGAATAGGCTATTAGATCCGGCTCATGCCAAAGGAACGGCGCCACACGCGCGCCTGAATGCCCCCTAGGGGGCAATTGGGCGCAGGATAGGGCACCGGATTTCTAATCCGGCTGTCGAGGGTTCGAATCCCTCCGGGTCCGCTATCCCTCTATTGGGACGTGTCTGAGGAGGTCG
>Ga0066710_100005216_pt1 | contig 11773 bp, 10 predicted proteins | sample GraSoiAngelo_159_FD_79666 | JGI IMG/M metagenome (GOLD analysis project Ga0066710, IMG submission 79666) | Grasslands soil microbial communities from the Angelo Coastal Reserve, California, USA - 14_1009_16_40cm | ecosystem: Environmental > Terrestrial > Soil > Grasslands | place: USA... | reverse complement strand
CGTTGCAGAATCTGGACATTACGGATGCTGCCGTCGCGCATCAGATCAAACGTGGCGATGACGGTGGGCGCGGTTTGAATGCGCGCATCGACGTCAGCCGTTCGCCATTTCTGCGCGACCAGTTGCTGGATCTGCTGCGCATACGCGGGGAAACGGTTCCCTAGAGTTGTGTTCGGGCCGGCGCCAACACGGCCCGATCCGGACGGGGCGGAATACATCGGGTTCGACACCGACGGCGCCTGCCTGCTCGTTACCTGGTTCTGGTCAAGCTCGCTGAAAGGACGAAAGCGCTGGCGCGTGCTTGCGGCCTCCGCCTCCCGCTTCTTCGCCTGGCGGCTCTTGAGCGGTACGGCGTCCGGCGGCGGGGGCTTTTCCTTCTTCACCTGCTCGACGGGCTTAGGAACCTGCTGCGGCACTTCGGATTGCGTATCGTGCGCCACAGGATTTTGAGGGCCGTGATGTAGAAGCGGGATCGAGCTCACGGCCTCGATGCCTATACTGCCGCCGGCGTTCTGAGCGCCAAAAAAATCGGAGTGGCTCGCCGTCCATCCGTACAAAGTAATCGCAGCGACCACGAAGACGTGCAGACCGATAGCGCCGAAAAACGCGCCTTGCAGCGATTCCTGCTCATCCAAGATATCGGCGTGCTGCTGCCTCATGGTCGTGTGCTTTGAGACTCCTCCGGCTTGGCGACTACCTTGATCTGAATCTTGGCCTCATTGAGCGTGCTGATCACTTGAACAATCGGGTCCCAAACCGTGGCCTTATCAGCCAGCAGGTACACGGTCTTCGAGCCCTTGAAGCGCCGCGCCAGCTCAGCCGGAATCTGGTTGATGTTCACCGGTTTTTCATTCAGAAAAAGTTTCCCATTCCGTGTGATGTTGATCACCGGCAGTTCCTCAGCGGTATCGCGAACCTGCTTCACCTGGGGAACATCGATTTCCAGGCCGAACTCCATCACGTGCGCGGTCAGCATGAAAATGATGAGGAGCACGAGCACCACGTCGACCAGCGGCACGATATTCATTTCCGAGAGCGTGCCGATGCTCGTGCCAAACCGCCGACGGCCGTTCGTCCCGTTCGATGTGCCAAGCGAAATCGCCATATATACAAATGCTTAGGGCTCGTATATCCTTTCAGTCAAGTTCAGGAACTCGAGCGAAAAATCCTCCATGCGGGCGCCCATCTCCTTGATAATGTGCCCGAAGTAGTTATAGAAGACGGCCGCTGGAATCGCCGCGGCAAGGCCCAGCGCCGTGGCGACCAGGGCCTGCGCGATGCCGGGCGCAACGGTCCGCATGCTGGTGCTGCCGCTGAGGCCTAGCGCCTGGAACGCGTTGATGATGCCCCACACAGTCCCGAACAGCCCGATAAAAGGCGAGACCGCGGCCGTGGTGGCCAGCCAGTTCATGCCGCGCTCGAGGCGCGTGGTTTCCTCGCTCATCCCGAGCTGAAGCGTCCGCTCCAGCGCGAGCTTATTGGTGATTTTGGCGCGCGCCGACACCTGGCGGCCCACCTCGCTGTAGCCGAAATCGAAGACCGCTACCAGCGGCGAGATGCGGAACTGTTCACTTGCCGCAGTTACTGCGTCGAGATTTGGGGCCTTGCGGAAGGCGCGCAGGAATCGCCGGTTCGCCCGGCGTGCGCGCCTGAAGGATGCCCACTTCGACAAAATGATGGTCCAGGAGATAAGGGAGAACATCAGCAGAATCCCCATCACCGCCAGCGGCACCGGTTCGGAGGTCTTCACTAACTCCCAGAAGTTCACCTCCAGCAGGAGGCCGCCCAAATGTCGCGCTAGCAACCGATTCTTTCTCTCCTTCTCTCAGTTCCTCCGAAACTGAACCGCCCTCATCTACCATTGTAATCGACCTATCTGCAAAACAGAAGTCAAAATAAATGTTTCTGGCGCGCGTATGGGCCTGTCCCCTATAATCTTCTGAGTGCTGGTTGAGTTGGTCGTCGAAAACTACGCGGTCATCGAAAAGGTCCGCGTGCGCTTCCATCCAGGCCTGAACCTGCTCACCGGAGAGACGGGCAGCGGCAAATCGATTGTGGTGGACGCTCTCGGGCTACTGCTTGGCGGCCGCGCATCGGCCGAGATGGTGCGCAGCGGCGCGGAGCGCGCCCGGATCTCCGGCATCTTTGCGGTCTCGCAGGCGGGAGCGCTGGCGGAGTTGGCCGAGACGGCCGGTATCGGGATCGAAGACGGCGAACTGCTGGTGGAGCGAGAGATTCTGGCCAATGGCAAGTCGCGAGCCTTCCTTGCCAACCGGCCGGCCACGGCTGCTCTGCTCAAAGAAGTGGCTCCACACCTGGGCGACATCCACGGACAGCACGATCAGCAGCAGCTGTTCTCGCCGGCCATACAGCGGGAGATGCTCGATGTATTCGCCGGGGCTGAGGAGCAGGTGGCCCGCATCGCGTCGCTGTACGAACGTTGGCAGCGCTCTGCCGCGGAACTCGAGGACCTGGACCGCACCGCGCAGGAGAAGCTGCGCCTGGCCGATTTGTGGAACTTCCAGCGCAGCGAGATCGAGACGGTGGCGCCGCAGCCCGGCGAGGACGCCTCGCTCGAAAACGAACGGCGCGTGCTGCGCAACGTGGCTCGCCTCGAAGAGATGGCGGGCGCGGCGTATGAGGCCCTATATGACGCTCCAGTCAACGCGACTTCACAGTTACGGACCGTAGTGCGGCGCCTCGAGGAACTGGTGCGCATCGACGAAAGCCTCGCCGGAGTGCTTGGCACAGTGCAGCCGGCGACCATCGCAATGGACGAAGCGGCGCATGCGCTGCGTCACTATCTGGGAAAACTGGAGGCCGATCCGGCAAGGCTCGACGAAGTGGAGGCACGGCTGGCCGCGCTCGAAAAACTGAAGCGCAAGTACGGCGCGACGATCGACGATGTGGTTGCTTTTCTCGAAGACGTGCGCCATCAGCTTGCCGCCGTAGAGACTTCGAGCGAACGCCGCGAAGCGCTGCGCAAAGAAATCGATGCCCACTCCGCAGCCTACAAAGATGCGGCGGCGAAGCTCAGCGCCAGACGCAAGGAAGCGGCCGGGCAGCTTACGGCTCGCGTCGAGCGCGAGCTGGCGTCGTTGGCGATGGAGAAGACGCGGGTCGAGATCCGTATCGAGCCGGCGCCTTGGTCCGAGCACGGCGCGGACAGCGTCGAGTTTCTGATTTCGCCGAACGTCGGCGAAGAGCCGAAGCCTCTGGACAGGATCGCATCCGGCGGCGAGCTGTCGCGCGTGGCTCTGGCGCTGAAGACATGCACCGCCCCCTCCCGTCCGGCAAAGGGCGCACCGCGAACGCTGGTGTTTGACGAGGTCGATGCGGGCGTCGGCGGCAGCGCGGCGGAGGCGGTCGGACGGCGGCTCAAGAAGCTCGCCGAATCAAGCCAGGTACTGTGCGTCACGCACCTGCCGCAGATCGCAGCCTTCGCCGATCATCATTACTACGTCGAGAAGCGCGCCGCAAGGGACGCACGCTGGCTTCAATCGAGGAGCTTTCGGCCGCGGAACGCACGCGCGAAATCGGCCGCATGCTTTCGGGTGAGCGCATCACATCGGAGGCTTTGCGCCAGGCTGAGCAACTTCGCAAAATGGCGGCGGAATAGCCCCTGACCACGTGTGCCAGCGAGCGGCTGTCATGCAGCCTGGAACGCCCGGCGCGCGTACAGATGATCGAACAGGTTGCCTTCGTGCGGCTGATCCCAGGTGATATGCATCGTCGCGATCGGGCCGAAGTTCAGGCGGCCCACCAAAGGCGACCTGAGCAGCCGGCGCCGGAAGCTGGCGTCGTCTGTGATCGCGGTCACGACCAGCGACGATCCGAGCGCCTCTGGGAGGCGATCTTGCGGAACCTCGACAACGCTCGCGAAGGGGAACAGGAACTCGCGATTCGCCAGGGGGTGTTCGACGTGGCACTCGATGATGGTCGGCAACAGATAAGCGCAACCTTCCCGGGTGACGAACCGGTCGGGCTCCCGGTACGACGCCGTGACATCGCGCGCGCCCGGCGTTTCGTGCAGATCGCGATCGATCATCGCGGACATCCGCTCAGCCACGCTTGGCTCCGCGAACGGCGCCAGTTGAGCCTGCTCGTCCTCGGCGGCCCGGGGAACGACGCTGGCCAGGCGTGCGGCCAAGGCCTCGGCAATCTTTTTAGCATGGCGCGGCGTCCAGATGCCGGAAGCGTTCACGCAGGAGCGGCCCGAATTCTCGGCGATCGACGCCACCATAACATCGAGATACTTCTCCCAGTCATCGACGCAATCTTCGCCAATCACGATCTTGCTGTAGCCGGGACCGTGCACTTCGATGCGAGGATCATTGGCCCAGATGCGCGTCGCACTCACATCGCCGAACACCATGCCCCGGCCGCATTGCCGCAGAATCTCGCCGCCGCCCGCGTGATCGGCCGGATAGTAGCTGAACGCGGCCGGAGGCGCGCCGGCCCGGATCAGCGCCTGGATAATGCGGTAGGGCGTCCACGGCTCCGCTGTGCCGGGCTTGAGCACCAACGGAATCTTCAGCGCAAAAGCGGGCGTCCACAGCGAGTGCACGCCCGGCGAGTTGCTGGGCAACACCACGCCCAGCGATTCCGCGCGTGGGTAGAAACAGAGGCCGCCTGCGTAGCCGCGATCGAGCACTTCGAGCGGGAGGCGGCGCGTCAAGCCGGCGATCACGTTTTCCATCTCCGCCAGAGCCGCATGGATTTTTAGCATATTCTTGCGCACCAGCACGTAGGGCATCCCCGTGGTGGCCGAAAGCTGGCAGACATAGTCCTCGGGCGTCTGGGTGGTGACGCCCAGCGGCAGCGCGTCGCCCAGGAAAATCCCGGCCGCACGCCGGCTAATGGTGATCAATTCCGACGTCGAGCACGCTGCCAGTGCTTCTCGCGGCGTCCGCTGGTCGAGCAGGTCGCGCCGGATCAGGCCGAGGTTCGCCTGGCTGATTTCGACAAAGGGTTCGCGAGTACGGTAGTGAGGAGTCCGGATTGTATCGAGGCTCTGGTAAGGCACGCCTTTGCGGAGGATCGGAATGTGGAGCATTGGTAGTCGTTCGGAATGCACCATAAGCTCGATTGTAGACTGAGAGATGCGCTCATGAGTCCCCTGCTCAGCGCTGCGCTCGCGGCGCGCGATCATGCCCATGCGCCGTACTCGCGCTTCCGAGTCGGAGCGGCGCTCGAAGATTCCACCGGCCAAATCCACACCGGCTGCAATATTGAGAACTCCACGTATGGCCTGACGATCTGCGCCGAGCGCGTGGCGGTCTTCAAAGCGATGTCAGAAGGTGTGCGCGCGTTCCGCCGCCTGGCCATCAGCGCCGATACGGAGACTCTCACCCCGCCCTGCGGAGCGTGCCGGCAGATCCTGTGGGAGTTCTGCGGCGATATCGAAATCATCTTGGTCAACCCGCGCGGCAAGACGGAAACGCTGCGCGTTAAGGACCTGCTTCCGAGGGCGTTTGATGCGTCTTACCTCTAGGCTTTTGTGGATTTGCGCCGCTGCGGCCGCGCACGCCGCTCCCGCCGACTGGATCTGGAGCGCGCGCTACGTGGTCACCATGGATACGCCACACCGCCTGATTGAAGATGGCGCCGTCGCGATCCGGGGTGACTCGATCGTCGCCGTCGGCCCGCGCGCGGAGGTTGACAAGGCCTGGCAGCCCAAGCAACGGCTCGATCGCCCGGACGCGATTCTCGCTCCCGGCCTGATTAACACTCACACGCACGCGCCGATGTCGCTGTTCCGCGGAATTGCCGACGACCTTCGGCTCCAGGAATGGCTGGAGAAATACATTTTTCCCGCTGAAGCGAAGAACGTCGACCAGGAGTTCGTACGATGGGGCGCCCGGTTGGCTTGCCTCGAAATGGCGCTTTCCGGCACGACCACTTATACGGACATGTACTACTTCGAAGACACCATCGCGGAGGTGACCAAAGAAGCGGGCCTGCGCGGCGTGCTGGGACAGACCGTGATCGGCTTCCCCGCCCCGGACTACAAGACACCCCAGGCCACTCTGGCCGCGACGGAAAAATATTTCAAGGCTTTCGCGAATGATCCGCTTATCGTGCCGGCTGTGGCGCCGCACGCGATTTACACAAACTCCGACGATACGCTCAGATCTTGCCGCGCGCTCGCGAACCGCTACCGGAAGCCTCTGGTCATCCACCTTTCCGAAACCAAGCGTGAAAACGATGAGACTCTCCAGAAGCGGAAGATGACGCCGACTGCCGCGCTCGATGCGCTGGGAGTGCTCACCGGCTGGACGCTCGGCGCGCACGGCGTGTGGCTCGACGACGGCGATCTAAAAATACTCAAGGCGCGCGGCACCGGCCTCGCGCACTGTCCTTCGAGCAACATGAAACTGGCGAGCGGCGTGGCGCCGGTGCTGAAGATTCTGGATCATGGCCTCGCCATGGGCCTCGGCACCGATGGAGTCGCCGGATCGAACAACGATCACGACCTGATGGAAGAAATGGATTTGGCCGCGAAGCTGCAAAAAGTCACGTCTGGAGATCCGCGGGCGCTTCCCGCCGAGCAGGCGTTTGCGATGGCCACTATCACGGGTGCGCGCGCACTGCATCTCGAGCACATGATCGGGTCGATCGAAACCGGCAAGCGCGCGGACCTCATTACCATCCGTCTCGACGCGCCGCATGCGGTGCCGATGTACCACGTCTATTCTCAGCTCGTGTATGCGCTGAAAGGGTCGGACGTCGCCGACGTGATGGTGAACGGCCGCGTCATCGTGCGCGACCGGAAGATGCTCACGCTCGACGCGCAAGCGGTGATGGCGAAGGCGGTCCAATATCAGGAGCGCGTAAAGCGATCGCTGCGTCCGAACTAACACCGGCTGAAAGCCCGTGCGGTAAGAAAACCGGCCATGGGTCGCCCACGGACGGAACAAGAATGCTGAAGCCGCGTATAATAGTAGGGAGCCGCATATAATGGACTCAACAATATGCCTTTGAACCCGCCCGATCATGAGTGGAAGAAAGGAAGCGCAGAGCTTCTGGTCTTGTCGTTACTGGAGGACCGGCCTCGCCACGGTTATGACATCTCAAAGCTGATTCAGGCCCGATCCGGCGGGGCGCTGCGATTCCACGTCACCTCGCTGTATCCGCTGCTTTACCGGCTGGAGAAAAGGGGTTGGGTCAATGGACGCTGGGTCGAGAAAGCCGAGCTGCGAAGGCGGCGGTATTACACTCTTACTCCGGAAGGGCGAAAGGTGCTTCGTTCGCAACGGAAGAGTTGGAAGGATTTTGTAGCCGCTATCAGCCGGGTTACGGGAATAGAACATGCCTGACTTGAGGAAGATCGTTCGAGAACGCATCGCCGCGTTGCGCCTGGAGCCGGCCGCGGAGTCGAGTCTCACGGAGGAACTCGCGCAGCATTTGGAGGACCGTTTCAGGGACTTACGCAATAACGGGGCAACGGAAGAGGAGGCGTATCGGATTGCCACATCCGAGCTGGATGACATGTCTCCGATAGAGGCGGAGCTTGAAAGGAGTCGCATGCCGAGACATGACGCGGTTCCGGCGGGGGACGTATCGCGTGGCAATTTCTTTGCAGATCTGCGGAGGGATCTTCGTTACACCGCCCGCACGATGCGGAAAAATCCCTTTTTTGTTGTTTTTGTGATTCTAACTCTCGCTTTGGGCATCGGCGCGAACACGACCGTCTTCACCGTGATCAACACGCTGATCTTGAATCCGCTGGCGGTCCAGAACCCAGCTGAATTGGCGGCCGTTTCCACGGCAGTGGCGAAGAATACATCGAAATCGGGCGTGGCCTTGCCCATATCGTACGCAAACCTCAAAGACTATCGCGGCAAGAACGAAGTATTTGAGTCACTCGCGGCTTACACGTCTCCCCGCATCGTGACGCTCGACGCGGGCGGCGTTTCGCAACGCATGTTCAGCGAGCTTGTGGCCGGCGACTACTTCTCGACGTTGGGCATCAGGCCCGCGAAGGGTCGCTTCTTTTTGCCGGAAGAGGACAGCATCCCTGGAGCGCACGCTGTTGCCGTGATGAACTATGCCACCTGGGAGGCGCGCTTTGGAGGTGCGGATGACATCGTCGGGAAGACACTGCGGCTTAACAACATAGTGGTCACCGTTATAGGCGTCGCTCCGCCCAGATTCATTGGAGTGAACGCAATCTTCGGCCCCGACCTGTGGATTCCGGCAGCCATGGCGGAACAGTTGCTGCCCGGCGAAATGCACAATGCGTTGAACGAGCGCAGCAAAGCGGTCTTCCAGGGTGTCGGGCGATTGAAGCCCGGAGTCAGTCGTGCGCAGGCACAGGCCAATATCGCGACGATTGCGGCGGCGCTGGCAGGAGAGTACCCGGAAGCGAATGAGGGCCGCACCGCCATAGTACGGCCAATCACCGACGCGATCTTCGGCAGCAGCAGCGGTTCCAGCGATCAACGTACCTCCATTATGTTCGGGAGCGCCGTGCTGCTGGCTGTTGTGGCCATCGTCTTGCTAATCGCGTGCTCGAATGTGGCGAACCTGCTGCTTGCGCGTTCGGCGGAGCAGCAACAGGAGATCGCCGTGCGTTTGGCGATGGGAGCGAGCCGCGGACGGCTGGTTCGTCAACTTCTCACCGAAAGCGTTTGCCTCGGCCTCCTCAGCGGCTTGGTGGGACTGTGGATCGGATACGCAGGGTCGCAGCTCTTGTGGTCGTTCCGGCCGCCTGAAGTTTCCGCTAACCTGGTAACTCCAAAAATGGATGCGGCGGTATTTGTTTTTGCTCTGATCATTTCGTTGTTGACCGGCTTTGTATTCGGCACTATCCCAGCCTTACGGGCGTCACGCACAAGTGTGGCGGCGGCCTTGAAGGAAGAGGCTCGCACGACCGGAAGAAGCCGGACCAGGATTACTTTTGCGAACGCTCTGCTGGCAGGCCAAGTGGCATTTTCGTTTGTCTCGTTGCTAACCGCGGCCCTGTTCCTGCGAAGCATCGAACGGGCCTACGAGATTGATCCGGGGTTCCAGACAAGGAATCTTGCGGTGCTCATGACCAATCCTGGACAGGCAGGATACGGGAAGGCCCAAACCCAGGCTTTCTACAAAGAGGTTCGCGAGCGAGTGGCGCGATTACCAGGGATAGAGTCTGCCTCGTGGGCTTCGAATCTTCCGCTGTGGGGAAGGATGGCGAACGGACTGGAAGTAGAAGGCCGCGAGCAACGATCGAAGGCGGACACTATTACAGCGGTGGTCAACACAGTGGATCTCAACTATTTCAGGACCGTCGGTATAGCCATCGCTAGCGGACGCGACTTCACGGAGATGGACCGCGAGGCTTCGACGCCCGTGGCGATCGTTAACCAGAAGCTGGCGCACGACTATTGGCCAGGCGAGGATGCTTTGAGAAAGCACGTTCAGCTGCCTGGAGAAAAAATAAGGAGGCAGGTGATTGGAGTTGCGAAGACGGCAAACTATTCGACGTTGGGAGAGGAACCTCAACCATGCGTGTATGTGCCGTTAGAACAGAGTTTTTCCGATGCGATGGTCTTGTATGTCCGAAGCAGCGGAGATCCGCAACCGATCATGATTCCGGTTCAGCGCGAGGTGCGCGCGGTGGGGCCTTCGATCTCCGTCGACGATACACGGACGGGACGCAAGATCGTGGATCAGGCGTTGTTCACCGCCAAGATGGGCGTGGCTTTGCTGGGCCTGTTTGGATTGCTTGCGCTAGCGCTCGCCAGCATCGGATTGTACGGAATCATGGCGTACTCGGTGAATGGACGCAAACGCGAGCTTGGAGTGCGCATGGCATTGGGCGCGACGCGGAAGAGCGTGCTGGGGCTGATCCTGGAACAGGGCATGGCGATGGTGGTGGCAGGCGTGATGATTGGCTTGGTGGCGGCCTTGGTTGTAGGGCGGCTGCTGGCGAGAATGCTGTACGGCATCAGCGCGAGTGATCCGATCAGCGTCGCGGGAGCGGCATGCGTGCTGTTGGCGGTCGCTCTCGTGGCCTGTTACCTGCCGGCACGGTCAGCCAGCCGCCGCGACCCGCTCGTGGCCCTACGAGAAGGGTGATGACAGCCAGGAAACGGACCACGGGCTATTTGCAATCGGCGACGCGAATGAGGAAGGCGGCGACGGTTTCCCACTTTTCACTGCCCCTATGTTCGATGCGGTAGGTTTTGCTGGCGGAGTCGGCGCGCACCCGCCACGTGTTATCGTCCTTCGACCGCGCTTTCTTCAAACGGATTGGAGTGTTGCTCACCTCCTTCACGGACCAGCTCTCGCCGCCCGTCATTGACTCGTACAACTCGTGGCGCGTCGTGCTGCCTTGTGAGCGGTCGACCACCAACTCTCCGGTTGTACGCGAGTCGAACCAGAACTGTGCAATTGAGCCGATGCGGGTCTCTTCGAAAAGAGGCCGGTGCCGCCATGTCTTGCCGCCATCGCTGCTGAGAAGCATAAAAGCGTCTTTCGGCAGAGCCTCAACGAGCTGTCCGCTTACCCAACCGTACTCAAAGTCAATGAACTGGATCTGCTCCAGGGCAGCGGAGCGGATGCGGCGATGCGGCTCCGTCCACGTCTTGCCTCCGTCGTCGCTCATCAGCAGGATGCCATAAAGAGTCGTGGAGGCAGTGTGCAGATTGCCGGCCAGAAACAGCCTCGATCCCAGGGCTTCGACTGAGGACAACTCTAGAAATACCGCGCAGGGGTCATCCGCCGAGCACGCCAGGCCGAACGACTCGATGTCCTCAGCCGGACAGCCGTACTCGACGCGCACTTGGGCCTGGGCGGCAAGCGCGAGCGCGCAAGCAAGCAACGTGACAACTTCCCTCACGAAGTCTTATTGTAAGGTGCCTCGCAAGCGGGAAGGAGACGCGCTTACAATGAATTTAGGTGCCTGTTCTGCCTCTCCCAACCCCGCTCGATCAACTGGGACCACGTCCGTTTTCTTTCTATCCGCCGATCGTCAACATCGAGCACAACCAGTGGATTTTCCGGCGCGCTACCTGGAGTGAGATTCAGGTAATAAACGTCAAGACTTCGAAGGAGCTGTGGGTGCCGCGGCGGTTTCTGGGCCAGGTGTCACGTATCGAGGAACCGGTGATCGTCGTGGGGCTGGTGAAGGAACTGGAATACAAAGCCGGCGTGCTTCTTCCGCACGTTCGCCGCGTGATCGAGATGCCGCGCGCAGTGAATGATTTGCCTCGGCGGCCCGCTGCGGTGGCACGTCCCGCGCTCGTAGTCGGCATTCGTCTTGAAAACAGCGCTAAATCGCGCGCGGGCCGTCTGGTGCGAGGCGCGATTGCCGCCGGTATTCTGGTCTGTGTCACGGTGATAATTGTCTTCCGCGATGGACCCATGGGATCGCGCGTTCTGTATTCAACGCATGCGCAGAGAGACCTGCCGCTGACGGCCGAAGATGATTATTTCTCCATCGTGAATAAATTCGGGCCTCCAGCCGACGATCGCTGGCAATTGGACTCCCGGCAGGTGCACTACCGCCGGCTCTGGTACCCGCAACAGTCCCTTGCGCTGATCCTGACGGGGATCGGCCACAACGACGAGCACTATGCCGGCGCCCTCGATCAACATGGCCGCGTGATTCACTCGGTCGATCTGCCGGGCGGTCAGAACTCCCGCGCGATTCTTGAAACATTGGAGAAGTGACGGGGAAACGGATCGGGGTTCTCGCCGGCGCATTCAATCCGGTGACCTGCGCCCATCTCGCGCTGATCAACGCCGCGCTCGAGGTCGTTGACGAGGCCGTGTGCGTGGTGCCGCG
>Ga0066710_100005215_pt1 | contig 11774 bp, 14 predicted proteins | sample GraSoiAngelo_159_FD_79666 | JGI IMG/M metagenome (GOLD analysis project Ga0066710, IMG submission 79666) | Grasslands soil microbial communities from the Angelo Coastal Reserve, California, USA - 14_1009_16_40cm | ecosystem: Environmental > Terrestrial > Soil > Grasslands | place: USA... | reverse complement strand
TCGGGGCGCTCGTCGTCCTGCTGATCGTTATCTTCTACGTCGTTACAAGAGAGTCGGGAAATACAGCACAGACCGCGAGTGCGCCGCCCCCGCCGGTTTCTGAACCGGCAGCACTACCGCCACCACCGACGACGGCACCTGAGACGACCTCTGTGGCCACAACTCCGGAACCGGAACTCGCGCCGCCGGCCACGAAGGAAGCCCTCGCCATAGAAATGGAAGCGAAGGAGACCACCTGGATCAAAGTCACGGCGGACGGGAATTCCGTTCCCGGGGAAACCCTCAAACGTGGTATGAAGCGGCGTTTTACGGCGCAGACCTCGATCGATCTCATCATCGGTAATGCAGCCGGCCTTACGCTCAAGATCAACGACCAGCAGTCCAAGCCGCTTGGGGGTAGCGGCCAGGTCCGCGAACTGAACATCACACCCGACAATCTCAAAGACTTCATCGGGACAAAAAGGCTTTTCTCCCCCTTTTCAAGGGGAGAGCCGGGGTATCGCCGCTGCTCCGCGCTCCCGATCGTGCGATTCTCCTTTTCGATGGCGTCTTCCTGCTCCGGCCGGAATTGCAGCCCTTTTGGGATCTGACGATCTTCCTGGACGTGACTATCGAGGTCGCGATGGCGCGATGTTCGAAACGGGGTGGGGGATCGCCGGACCCGTCTGCACGGGAGAATCGGCGGTATGTTGAGGGACAGCAGATTTACCTGGCGGAGTGCGATCCGAAAGCCGTTGCGGATCTGATTATCGACAACAACAATCTGATCGCGCCGTACTTATCCTTACGCCGAGATTGACGAAGTGCACGCCGTGCTCGTCGCCAGGTTCGGCACGCCCGCTGCACGAAGCATCTCGTGCTCGCGCCGGAAGTATTCCTCGCCTCAATTTCTATGTAAGGTTCGGGCTTTGGCCCTCGCCGACGACATTTATTCGACAACGATTCCGGTCAGTGCGAAACAGAAAGCCTCTTTGGGACTCGGGAGCCCAATCGTCTTTACGATTCCGGAACGTTGGCTGGAATTAGTACAAACTCTCAGCATCATTCGAAACATCATTTGAATGCCGCTTGAGCCTTTTCCGACCAACCGCTATCTATTGCACGCAGGAGACAAAGATCCGGTTGTTCTTCTTACAAGCTATCCGTGTGGCGTAAACTGAAGCATCCTTTCAGCGTCATCCTGGATTTCTAAGGCGGCCGAATTGCGCTCGCCATTTTGATTCTGAACCGATAACGATTTCAGAACTGCGAGGAACATCCTTTTGTAGAACCCCGGATAACGGGGTCACCCGCAACTTCATGCCGCACCGCCTTGGATGTTCCTTCTTCTGACAGAAGTGGAGACGTTCAGGTGAAAGCTAACAAACAAGATCTGCGGTATCTCGGCTTCGAGTGCAACAACGACGGCGGCCGAGAATTCGATTTTTCAATCACGACCCTCGGTCACGTAACGAAAGTCGTTTCCGTCGAAGTCCCTGCATTGTTCTTCGTCGGAGCGGACCGAATCTCGTTTCAAGAAGGTCCGGGCATTTGTTATGAGAAGCTCAAACAACTGCTGACCGACAAGCAAACAGGCGAGAACCGAGATCGAGTTCGGATGTCTCTTGACGATGTGACTCGGCACAGATGCCTGCCCAAAAGCCACATCAAAGTCAGACATTGGAAGAGTCGAGCCGGTGATCAGTGAAGGCCCATCAAGTCGTGACTGTCGCGAAGGTCGCCGTCAATCGACTGCTGAAGATAACCAGCGGAGGACTTTCAAATGAACAAAAAGTTGTACGTGCGGAACCCTTCCTTTGAAACCAGTGATGCACAACTTGAAGAGCTTTTCGGCAAAGCTGGGAAAGTAGAGAGTGTTCGCGTCATGAGAGACACGGAAACAGGGCGAGGGCGCGGCTTTGCGTTTGTCGAAATGGCCAGTCGACAAGACGCCCAAAACGCGGTTTCAATGTTTAACCAATATTCACTGCATGGTCGGAGCCTAACGGTCAACGAAGCTCGACCGCAGGTGGAGCGCAAAAGCGGCGGCTATCGTCCTGGCGGCCGTGGTCGATGGTGAATGGGAAACGATGAGTCGTACTGGACCGGAACCAGCGCCCTGCTTCACCGGGCCGATTACAGCAGGGCAAAAGTGCCACGATCTCAGAAGAGCTAAGGCGGGGCCGAAGTCAGGAGGTAGCCATGAAAGCCAAGGTCGATGTCTCCAACGCTGAACTCAAAGTGTGGTGTGCACAGTGTTGCATTCGCATTGCGCCGAACGAAGAACGAACTGTGCTCAATGGCAAAACCTATCACACGCGCTGTTACTCCAAACTCCATCGCACCAGTTCCAAACTGAAAGCCTGATCTTTATGAACCATGCTGGTAGGCCACTCCGAACACGTCAGCCAGTTCCCGCGAACATATCGGCAGCGTACACGATCGTAGCCGATAGCGCGAGTGCGCCCACGAGGACGAGCGAAAAAACAAGCAGTTTCCTTCTCATTATTCACCTCCAGAGTCGGTTCGTATTGTAACGCAGCGATGCATGTACGGCATAAAAGGGCGCAACGATTCGCTTCAGATTAGCGCTGAGATTTGAGTGTCGGGGGACGTTTATGGTTTTCGCGACTGGAGAGCCAGCTGTGCGGCTGACGCTGCAGAAAGCCAAGGCCTGCGCTGCTGATTGCGGCTTACTTGGGACCCCGAACTGAAAGGCAAATTGAAGATTTGCTTTTGTCGTATTTCGCGTATTAACTGAAACGCGAACATCCAAGTGCTGACTCCAATCGAGGCGTCTTATTTGGGTTTCTTGATATCGGCTTTGCTGTAGGCTAGGCCGCTAGACAGACTTGTCCATTGCGTGTTCGCGGTTGGGCTACCAGGAGTAGTCGCCGCTCACGATCGATATTTGCTGCTGTTCGCCCTGCAGCGGCGTTCCTCCACCGCCACGTGGCGAATAGTTTCCTTGGCGACGCGTGAGTTGTTCCCTCGATGACTTTGCGTCGTAGTCAATCGTTCGTGCGTAATTGGTCACCTCGAACCGAGGCCAGTCCTCGTCGGCGCTGAAACTTTGACCTACCGCCGCGTTCCAACCGGTCCCGGTATACTGAATCGATTTCAGGTTGCCCGCACCCATAGCTGCGGATGCGGTTTGCAAAACCGTTCTGACATCCTGCGCCTCCGCTACGGCAACGATCAGAATCAATACCGCAACGAGCGCACATAGCCTTTTTCCCATATGTCCTCCTCAGTTTTTGAAAGCTTGTACATGACTTGGACGAAGCGGCTCGATGCCGCCTTTCGCGGTTACTCAAGAAATTGGCGCCAGCGTTCCAGTCGCTCTTCACTGCCGATCTCGGCGCTATGCTTGTTGCGGGCGCCAATGTAGGCAGCTTAGGTATGACGGGCATACATAGGCAAATAGGAAATATGGATCGCACTCATTGAGTATCTCGATACATCCTCAAATGTGACGGATAAATGGGATGGAGGGCCAGTGAGGCCCCCCGAAGAGAATCAGAAATTGGGCTGGACGTTCAGCTCGCAGGCAAGCCTTCGAGCTTCGAACGTGGTGATAAAAGGGTTAGAGCTGATGCGGACTAACTTCGCCTCGTCCGGGTCTTCTTTTCGGATCATGGGCGAGCTTCCCTTAATGAGGGCTTCTTTGGGAATACGGTAAAGCTGGCCAGTACGCTTGTCGACATAGGCTCCCGGCTCGTTGATATCCAACCACGCGAGTTCCAGGAGACTTTCTCGGCACTCAGGTTCCAGAGAAACGATCCGCGCGTCTGACATACATGTCTCCTCCCTCGGCAATTCAAACAATGACCCATGTTGCGCCCACACTGATTCATCGGACAAATAGGAAGTTTGATTCATACGCATCTGGAAAATCGATATCTGCCGGGAGCTAACTGAAAAAATCCTTGCGGGCGGATTCGGTGATCGCCGCTATTGCCGGATGCTTGATCTTACGGTCGAGTGTGATGACGTAGAATCGCTCGCGGATCGATTCAACGTGGCCGATCGGCCGCACGTTGTACTGGCGTACCACCTCCGCCTCGAAAGCGGAGGGAGTGGCGAAGATACCAGCTCCCGCCTGAGCAAAGACTGTCATCAAAGCATTATCATCAAACTCAGCCATGATCGCCGGGCGAATTTCTTCGGAATGAAACCACTGATCGAGCGACCTTCGCAGCATCGTATCTTCGTCCGGAAGCAGCATTGGCGCACCATTGAGCGATTTGGGAAAGCGGCGGCGGTGCTCGGTTGCGAGCGGAGGAGATGCAAGGAACGAGACTCCGCATTCCCCCAGAAGGTGGCTGAAGGCGCGGATCTTCACTCCTGGCCCTACCGGGGCGTCTGCCAGCACGAGATCCAACTCGTTCGACGCGAGACTGATGACCAGCCGCTCTGTCTTGCCTTCATGACAGATCATCCGTATCGGCTGACCCAATTTTAGGGCCGGTTCGATGAGGCGGAACGCGACGAGCTTTGGTAAAGCGTCAGAGACCCCGATCAGCAATCGGGATGGACGGTCGACAGGACGGCCTTTCACGACATCCGTCAGCTCCTGGCCCAGAGTAAAGATCTCATCAGCGTAACGGCACACCACAGCGCCGAATTCCGTGAGCTTGAGACCCCGCCCGGACCGTGTAAACAATTTCTCGCCGAATGAGTTCTCCAGAGTGCGGAGCTGACCACTGATCGTTGGCTGCGATAGCCGAAGACGTTCGCATGCCCTGGCGATGCTCCCCTCCTTGCAGACTGCCCAAAAGTAAAGCAGATGATGGTAGTTGATCCAGTCCATAACCCAAGCCTACATTGTTTTTTTCGATGCGTCCATGTAAGTGGATATGGATTATCTATATGATTCGGAAGTCGCCGGCATACGTCGGTTTTTACGACTGATCGTGCTGAGGGGTGGGACGTTCTGGAAGACCAACGCGTATGCTCCCTATCCGGTTTGGCTTTGGCTGAATGGTCACGAATGGACGAAGCGGCAGTTAGAGAAAGCCGGGATCGGATATGAAGCCTTGGATAATGGATTCGGCTCATGTAACGATCCCGAGAAGCTGCAGAAAGTCTGTGACCGGCTTGGACCTGGAGCCGTGAAAAATTTCTTTTGGCGATGGCTGGATCGTTTGCCATCGCCGTTCACCCCGGCCGATATGCGAGCCGGATATGTGTACGACCTCGCTTTCCGCCAATTCGAGGTTTCCGACACCCGTGTATTTGAACGGCCGCAAGCGGGGCGCATGTGGTTTGAGGCGTGATTCGGGATCATCTCGATATGCTTACGAAGTCGAATTCTTCGACCAGTCGAGACGGACCATCGGCGTTTTTACAATACGTGGAGGCGACCTCCGCGTCGATGTGGCTGCCGCGCATCCCGTCCACAATTAAGGGCCACGACAAAAGTCCATTCCGTTCGCAACGCTTGCACGACCTCGATCCGTGCCCCGGGCGCAGCCGGCTGCACCTTTGGAGTGTGTGATTAGATCATCAGAACACGTCACCGCAGAAATTCCGGTATTCGCAATCTGTGCAGCGTGCCCGGACTGGCGTGGGTTCGGGAAAGATCTCATTCTCGAATTTCGGATATCAGATTGCGGATTTGCGACCAGCGTCGCTTTAAAGGGCGGCGTAGCGGACCACGAAGAGCGCAGAGAACAGCACCATCAGCCAGTGAAGCTTGCGATAGCGGCCGGAGACGAAGCTGAGGAGAACGTATGAAATGAAGCCGAAAGCGATGCCATCGGTGATGCTAAAGGTGAAGGGGATGAACGTTATGGTAATAAAAGCGGGGAGGTATTCAAGCGGATCATTCCATTCGATGCGGCCGACGTTGCGCATCATGAACGCTCCGACAACGATAAGGGCCGGAGCCACTGGCGGATAAAGCGTGAGGCCGGAAGGGCTCTTGTAGCCTTCGCCAATCATTTGAGCCAGAGGCGAGAAGAACAGTCCCGATAACATCAGCAATCCGGTCACGATATTCGCGAATCCGGTCTTACCCCCTTCGGCGACACCAGCGGCGCTTTCGATATAACTGACAACGGGAGAATTTCCGAGCAGGCCGGAAACAGAAGTTCCAATGGCATCCGCCAACAGCGCCTCACGCGCGCGGGGGAGCTGGCCGTTGCGCATGAAGCCGCCTTGCTCGGCAATGCCAATGAGGGAGCCAATGCTGTCGAAGAGATCGAGGAAGAAAAAAATAAAAATGACCGGGACGGCGCCAAGCTTCAGAGCCCCGATGATATCGAGCTTGAAGGCTATCGGGGCAAGCGATGGCGGCGCGCTCACCAATCCGTGAAATCGAACGATACCAAAGACGAGGCCGAGAAGGGTGCTGGTCAAAATTCCAGCCAGGATGGCGCCGCGCGAACGGCGCACTAGGAGGACGCAAGTCACGACGATACCGGCAGCGGACATCCACACTGCGGGTTGATGCAGATTGCCTAGCGTGACCAGCGTCGCTGGATTCGCCGCAAGGAGTCCGCTCCACTCCAGCCCCACTAATGTGATCAGCAGCCCAATCCCGACGGCGATTCCCCGCTTCAGCGAATCGGGAATGGCTTGAACAAGCGCCTCGCGTATGCCCCAGACCGACATGATCAGAAATACAATTCCCGATATGAACACAGCGCCGAGCGCGATCTGCCAGCTGTAACCCATGCTTGCGACGACGGTGAACGCGAAGAAAAAGTTGTGCCCCATGGCGGGAGCGACGGCGATCGGATAGTTCGCCAGAAACGCCATCAAGAAACAACCGAACGCGCTGACGATGCAAGTGCTGGCAAGCACGGCCTGGAAGTCCATGCCCGTCGTCGAGAGCACGGCAGGCTGGACGAAGATAATGTAGGACATCGTCATGAAAGTCGTCAGTCCGGCGAGAACCTCGGTGCGGAGGGAGGTGTTGGATTCGGCAAAACGGAAAGTTCGATCGAGGAAATCGGGCATGGAGACCCTCACCCGCCGCTTCGCGGCACCCTCTCCCAGGGGGAGAGGGACACCTTTGTGGGAAGGCCCCCTCTCCCACCGGGAGAGGGCGGCCGAAGGCCGGGTGAGGGTCTCATATCTTCGCTGCCACCGCTTCACCCACTTCGCGCGTGCCAAGCTTGCCGCCGATATCCTGAGTCGTTCTTTCCTCATTTACACATGCCGTGACGGCATTCTCGACGGCGCGCGCCGCTTCCGTTAGGCCCAGGTGCTCCAGCATCATGGCGGATGTGAGAATGGAGCCCATGGGGTTTGCGATGTTCTTGCCCGCCAGCGGCGGTGATGAGCCGTGAACGGGCTCAAACAATGAAACGCCCTTCGGATTGATATTGGCCGAGGCCGCCATTCCCAGCCCGCCCTGCAGCGCGGCCGCGAGGTCGGTGACGATATCTCCGAACATGTTGTTCGTGACGACGACCTGAAAATCCTTAGGCTGGCGGACAAACAGCAGCGTGAGCGCATCGATATAGAGATGGCTGATCTGAATGTCCGGGTAACGCGAGGCGACTTCGTTAAAAGACCGCTGCCAGAGGTCACCTGCATACGCCATGACGTTGGACTTGTCGCTCATGCAGACCTTGGTTTTGCCATGCCGGCGGGCATATTGAAAGGCGTATTCAATGATGCGCTCCACTCCCTTTCGCGTATGTATTTCGACCTGGGTGGCGACTTCCTCCGCGGTTCCCCTCTTCAGCACGCCGCCGGCGTTGACGTAAGCTCCTTCGGTGTTCTCGCGAATCACTGTAAAGTTTACGTCTGCCACAGTAACGCCTTTGAGCGGACAGAGTCTTTCGTGGAGCAAACGAATGGGGCGTACATTCGCGTACAGGTCCAATCCGAAGCGCAGAGCAAGCAGGATCTCGGCAGCGTGTTTGTTGTCCGGGACTCGCGGATCGCCGATGGCGCCAAACAGGATCGCATCGAAATCCTTGCGCAGCATCTCGAATACACCTGCAGGCAGCGAGATTCCTTCCCGCAAGTATTTCTCAGCACCCCAGTCGAACCCGGTGAATTCCAAGCCGGCGCTAAAGACGTCATTGACGCGCCGCAGGACGCGCATGGATTCGCGCGTCACCTCGATGCCGATGCCGTCGCCCGGAACCACTGCGATTCGCTTCATGCCCGGCGCGGCTCCACGAGTATCTTGTACTCGTCCATCAACGTCTGGAGGTGGGATTGTTCGTCTTCAGCGAATTCCATGAATATCTCTTTTCCTTTGGCATCGGAAATCTGTTTTGCAAAGTCTTTGAAGAACCGATGCGACCTTCGTTCGAGATCCATCGCGATGTTGAGCGCATCCAGCTCGGTTGTTGTGTCCTTGACCTCGACCTTCAAGAGTTCCTTTTGCGGAAAGATCTCTTCAGCGATCTTCCGGCTGACCGGCAGGCGCGTGGGCTCGCGTTTGAGCCATTCGTTTTTCTCAAGAAGAGATCGATACTCGTCCTGAAGCCGCCGCAGGTGGTCGGATTCTTCCGCGGCCAGCCTTTGGAACATCCGTCTTCCACTGTCGTTCTTCGTTTTCCTGGACGCGTTTGTATAAAACGTGTAGCCACGCCGCTCAATGGCCAGCGTCAGCTCGAGCGCGTCGCGGACGACCGTTTTTTCCAGGCGCTGCTTTTCGTTCATGCCCGCAGACTTCTGCTCCTTGCGCAAGCAGGCTTTGCAGATCCCGACAATAGCGTACCGGCTGTACCGCTCTTCAAAGCCATGTTCTCCGGTCACGCGCCCGATCAGACTCTCGATCCTTCGCGATGGGTATTCCACGTTGCTTCCACACGCATTGCAAATGAAGTGCAGATGGTTTGGTTGGTTGATGACCGGCTCGTAGCGCGTCATTCCGCCCAATTTCGACTGCCGGATCAATCCGGACGCCAGCAGGATTTTGAGAGTTCGATAAATGGTGGCCAGCCCGATCCGATGGCCGTTTTCGAGGACGATATCGCGAATCTCTTCGACCGACGGGTGGCCCTTCGCTTCCAGAAGAACGCCCCAGATCAGCGCCCGCTGCGACGTCTTTTTGAGGTTCTTCTCCGTCAGAAGTTTTTGAAATTCTTTCCGCTGTTTCATCGCGGCCCGATTATACGCTATAGTGGATTGTCCTTTGCTTGAAAGGAACCCCCATGAAGAAGATAGCCTTGGCCCTGATGTTCGCCCTCCCATTGGCCGGATGCGGCTCCAACCCGGCCGGCATCAAATCAGGGGACGCCGTCAGCCAGCCGAAGGGCCCAGCGCCCGAGTTCGAGCTGGAAAAGGTCGCAGGCGGCCAGCTCAAGGCGGACGAAATCAAGGGGAAGGTGACCATCGTCGATTTCTGGGCCACGTGGTGCCAGCCTTGTATCGCGGAGATTCCAAACTTCAACAAGATTCACGAAAAATGGGCCGACAAAGGTGTTCAGATGCTTGGCATCACTGTCGAATCCGGTTCCCTTGAGGATATCAGACCCAAGGTTGATGAGTTGGGTCTGAAGTATCCCGTTGTCGTCGGAAATGACAAAGTGGTCGAAGGTTTCGGCGGACTGATCGGTTTCCCCACAACGTTCATCGTTAGCAAAGATTGGAAAATCTACAAGAAGTATCTCGGTATGACACCCCATAAGCGGGAGCTGATTGAAAAAGATATCGAAAAGCTACTGGCCGAAGAGGCCAATCTGAACTAGGGTCCCTCCTTCCTGAGGAACAACTTTGCACTGTAGCGGCGGTTTGTGGAGCTGTGACCGCCGCTACAGAAGCTAGAGCGGAATATTCACCGCGAACAACAGAAACTTCGAGAAGAACTCCCCGAACAAAAGCGCCACGACGGCCAAATATAGCAAACCCGTTGCAGCCTGCGTGTGACGGATTTGAACGGTGCTCCAAATCATCGCCGCGAGGATGGCCGGCGCCAGAACACCAAAGATGATCCGCGGCCAAAAGAAGATTGCCTGCCGCACCATCAACTCCCGTAGTACTGCCGCCAGCGGAATGGTTTGCTCCATCTGAAGAGCGATCAGCGAAACAAGAATCGTCAATACGCGGATGGCGATGGTCCCTATTAACACTTTGGTCAGCCGCTGGAGTGGATCAATGGATAGCTTGGGTACGACGAGATACCAGTGTCCAAACACCATGGTCAGCATGACGGATCCCAGCAACGCCGTGGCTGCCAGATGATTGAGCAAGAGCATCCAGTTGTCCCATCCTCCGAGCGTCATCAGGCGCGTAAAGGCCAGCGAATCCGCGGCGACCGAGATGAGGCCCGAAGCTGTCGCGGCAATGAGGAACACCAGCGCGGCCGTGAATTTGCCGGCATCCACAATACGGTTGTAAATGGCCGTCAGCAATGCCGAGGCCGCCAGGAAGAAGACTGGAAGCTGGCTCTCCCTCACCGGCGACGGAAACAAGAAATTGAACCCCAGCGTGACGCCAAGAAAAATCGCCGCCGTCAAGCTCGCGAATTTGAAAAAGCTGTTTCCAATGCTGCGCGGCGAGATGAACAGAAGCGTCAGCAGCATGCCCACGCCAAGCTGGGAGAATAAGAAGAAGAATGTCGAAGAAATCATCGTGTCGATGCGGCCTTATATTCCCACATATTCCACCGCTGCCGCCTTCACGCGGTGGGCCCGGTCCCAGACCCCGCGGTCGATCAGCACCGAGAACTTCCACAGCGCTTTATGCTTTTCTTTCAGTATACGGATCTCCTCGTTATTGCTGCCGGACAACGGCTGGATTTGACCGCCCTCTAGCCGCACCGCCACCTCCGCCTCAGGCAACGACATCCCCGGCGAAGGACAATAAATAATGATGGCTTGCGGCTCAATTCCGGCGGCCCGTGCGATGGCGGCTTCCGCGGCTTCGCGTTGTACCGGATCATGGTGGAAGCGGTCGACGATCTCTTGACGACGCCTCTCTCCAATATCGGTGGTCAAAACATGACAAGCGCGATAGAGCTGCCGCGATTCCAGCCGGCTCAGCAGATGCGCAACGACAGGATTTTTCGAGTAGCGCTCGCGAAGAATCCAGATCAGCGTCTCATCTTTCAAAACGCGCAACTCCTCCGCAGTAAGCCCATCGCGTAATGCCAATTCCACGGCCTTGGAAATCATGGCGCCCGAGGAAATCTTTGTATGGTGAAAGTAAACTCGTTCGGAAAGCGTGTATCGTATCCGCAGAAGGTTCACCAATTCCGAAAGCGCGTCATGGCGGAGCACGCCATGTTTTTCGAGATTGATGACAAGGCGGCTATTGTCCAGGACGAACGACTCGAAAAGCCGCGCATCGTAGTACTGCGAAAGCCCGCAGAAGTAGGTGTCGCGGCGGAGGTAATCCAGGAGATCCGCACTGATCGCGCCGCCCGCAATATCGGATCGGTAGTTCGCCTTAGGTTGCAACATTTGGATGACCTCATCCTGAAGCCCTTCTCGTTCTAAAATCCGGCCAATCACCGAATCCCGGAGAAAATAGGCCACCCGCTGCTCATCTTTGTCGTGCCGTGGCAAGACACGGCGTTCATCTTCAAGCGTGTGCCCGAACGGAATATGAGTGATGTCGTGCAGCAACGAAGCAACACGTATAAGCTTCTCCTCGTCGGCCGAAATGCTCGTGCTGCGCCGGACCGCCGCCAGGATTCGATGCGCCATCCAAGACGTCCCGAGCGAATGCTCAAATCGCGTGTGCACCGCCGAGGGGAAGACTAAATAGGCCGTTCCGAGCTGTTTGATACCCCGCAGGCGCTGGAACTCCGGCGTATCCATCAACTCGACCTCCAGAGGTCCCATCTCGATATCGCCGTGCACAGCGTCGCGAATGAGTTT
>Ga0066710_100005214_pt1 | contig 11775 bp, 15 predicted proteins | sample GraSoiAngelo_159_FD_79666 | JGI IMG/M metagenome (GOLD analysis project Ga0066710, IMG submission 79666) | Grasslands soil microbial communities from the Angelo Coastal Reserve, California, USA - 14_1009_16_40cm | ecosystem: Environmental > Terrestrial > Soil > Grasslands | place: USA... | reverse complement strand
CTGCGCCGCTACGTCTCCGAGAAGGGGAAGATCCGCTCGCGCCGGATCACCGGCGCCTGCCGGCGCCACCAGCGGCAGGTAGCGGTGGCGGTGAAGCGCGCCCGTGAGATGGCGCTCCTGCCCTACGTGGCCGAGGGCCGCGAAGAGCGTCCGGACGGGCGGCGCGACCGCGGCGATCGAGACAGGGATCGCGAACGCTGATGCAGGTCATCCTGCGCGAGGACATCGAGAAGGTCGGGCTCCGCGGCGAGGTCGTGGACGTCGCCGCCGGCTTCGCGCGCAACTACCTGCTGCCGCGGCGGCTGGCCGAGCCCGCTGCGCCCGGTCGCGTGGCGGAGCTGGAGAAACTGGCCGCAAGCCGCTCACAGCACGAGGCGCAAAGCTTCGAGCAAGCCCAGCAGCTCGTGCAGAAGCTCGAGGCCGCCGAGATCCGCTTCGACGTCCAGGCCGGCGAGACCGGCACCCTCTTCGGCTCCGTCACCGCGACCGATATCGCCGACCGGGTGTGGGAGTCACAGCGTGTCCGGATCGACCGGCGCAAGCTCGACCTCCCCGAATCGATCAAGCGGATCGGCCGCTATGAGGTTCCGGTCGAGCTCTTCGCCGACGTGACCGCGACGCTTCGCCTCGCGGTCGTGCCCGAAGGCGGTGAGCTGCCTCCCGAGGAGGAGCTGCAGGCGCTCGATCAGGTCGCCGCCCAGGAAGAAGCTGCGGCTGCAGCCGAGGCCGAGGAGGCCCGCGCCGCAGAAGAGGCCGCGACCGAAGCCGCAGTCGCCGAGGCGCAGGCCGAAGAGCAGCGGGCCGACGAAGAGCCTCCGGCCGGCGATACGCCGGCCGAGCCGGCGACAGAGACCCAGACGAACGAGAACTAGCCTCGCCGGCGCGGTTTCGCGCCGGGCCGGCCACCGCCAGTCGCAGGGTCGTCGGCGCGGCTGTCCAGCTAGCCTCGTTTGCCGTGGATCTTTCCCCAGCGGTTTCCACCGCCTGGGGATTGCCGCTCAAACTTCCCGCAAGCAGCGTCAAATCTACCCACAGATCTGTCCGGTAGATTTGCGAACATATGTTCCATAGTGCCTGCAGATCGGCCGAACCCGTCTAGTAGGAACAGGCCTGTTATTCACAGGCCTTCACATCCGGCCACGTCCGCTGTTGACTACCCTGGCATGCCTCAGGTCGCCCAGCTCGCCCAGGCGCCGCAGCCCTCGCAGACCGCCCTGGTCCCGCCCCAGAATCTCGACGCGGAGGAGTCCGTCCTCGGCGCGATGATGCTCTCCCCCGGCGCGATCGGGGCGGTCAGCGAGGTACTCGACGCCTCCGACTTCTATCGCGAGAGTCACGCGAAGATCTACCGCGCCGCCCTGGCTCTCTATGCCAAGGGCGACCCCGTCGATGCGATCACACTCGTCGACGAGCTCGAGGAGCGCGGCGATCTCGACGACGTCGGCGGCAAGGTCCGCATTCATGAGCTCGCGGCTCTCGTGCCCGCGAGCGCGAATGCCGGCCACTACGCGCGAATCGTGCGCGAGATGGCGACGTTACGCGGGCTGATCAACGCGGGCAGCGAAATCTCACGCCTGGGCTGGGAGCGCCCGGGCGAGGCCGGCGACCTGGTCGACAAGGCCGAGCAGGTCGTCTTCGATCTCTCGCAGGCGCGCGTAACGGGCGAGTTCACCCACATCGACGAGCTTCTGAAGGAGGGCTTCGAACGCATCACGGCCCTCTACGAGGCCGGCGCCGACATTACCGGTGTTCCCTCCGGGTTCCGCGATCTCGATCGGCTTACGTCGGGCTTCCAGCCCGGCAACTTGATCATCGCGGCTGCCCGCCCTTCCATGGGTAAGTCGGCGCTAGGCCTCTGTATGGCCGCGAACCTCGCCGTGCGGCACCAAACGCCCGTCGCGATCTTTACGCTCGAGATGTCGAAGTCGGAGGTCACGCAACGCCTGATGTGCAGCGAGGCCAAGGTCGAGTCGAACCGGCTCCGGAGCGGCAAGCTCGGCCCCGACGACTGGCCGCGGCTGACCGCGGCCTGCGACAAGCTCGCGAAGGCGCCGATCTACGTCGACGACACGGGCTCGATCACGATGATGGAGATCCGTTCGAAGGCTCGCCGCCTGAAGACACGCGAGCCCAATCTTGGCCTTGTCGTCGTCGACTACCTGCAGCTGATGACCTCGGGCGCGACGGCCGAGAACCGCGTCCAAGAGGTCTCGCAGATCTCGAGGAACCTGAAGGTGCTCGCGCGTGACCTCGACGTGCCGATCCTGGCGATGTCCCAGCTTTCGCGCGCGGTCGAGCAACGCCACGACAAGCGGCCGATCCTTTCCGACTTGCGCGAATCGGGATCGATCGAGCAGGATGCCGACCTCGTCATGTTCATCTATCGCGACGAGTACTACAACGATGAATCCGACCAGCAAGGCCTGGCCGAGGTGATCCTGGCCAAGCACCGGAACGGGCCGACCGACGCGGTCAAGCTCTCGTTCCTGAAGCGATACGCGAAGTTCGCGGACCTGGCAGCGGCGGCGTAACCGATCGGGAGGTGACTGAAGTTGTTCGAGCAGACGATTGTCCTCCTCGGCTCGTCAACTAATTTCGCCGTCGTCTGCCAGGCCTGCGAGAGCCGCGGGCTCGGCTTCGGAGAAGAGCAGTCCTCGATCGTGCGCGGCAAGCTCGGCCTCGGCCACGACCTCGCCTGGACCGAATGCGAGCGCGGCCACCGCATCCGCGCCGTCCGGGCCGGGCGCGACGTGCACGTCGAGATGACGTCGTCGCTCTGGTGACGGCGTAAGCTCCTCGCGATGCGTGTCCTCGACAAGTTCCTTCAGGGCTGGGTAAAACGTCTGCGCGACCGCCGCACCGCCGTGGCGCTCGACGACGCCGGCTCGAAGAACAGAAGGAAGCGGTCCGCGACCAACGGGCGGCAGAGGACTATCCTTCCCGCGGCGGCGGCTACATAGGCCGCTGAGCCGGAGGCGGCCGCCGGCCACCGCGTCAGGCAGACTCCAGGCGTGCCCGCGACGGTAATCGTCGGCGCCCAGTGGGGAGACGAAGGCAAGGGCAAGATCGTCGACCTGCTCGCCGAGCACTCCGACCTCGTCTGCCGCTACAACGGCGGGCCGAACGCCGGTCATACGATCGTCGTCGGCGGCGAGACCTTCAAGGTCCGGCACATCCCGTCCGGGATCCTGCGGGGCAAGGAGTGCGTGATCGGCGCGGGCTGCGTCGTCGATCCGGAAGTCCTGGTCGAAGAGCTGGACGAGCTCGCAGCGCGAGGAGTTCCGGTCGACCGCCTGCATCTGTCGGCGAACGCCCACGTGATCATGCCGTGGCACGTCGCGATCGACCAGGGCAGCGAGCGGCGCCTCGGCAAGCTGAAGATCGGAACGACGAAGCGAGGGATCGGACCGACCTACGCGGACAAGGCATTTCGGCTGGGGATTCGCGTCCAAGACCTCCTGGATCCGAAGATCTTCCGCCAGAAGCTGGAGGTCGCGCTCGCCGAGAAGAACGTCTGGCTCGAGCGGGTGTACGGCACCGATCCGCTCGAGCTCGAGGAGCTGGCCGCTCGGTACGAGAAGCTCGCTCAGCGCTTGCGCCCCTTCATCACGGACACGTCGCTTCTTGTCGACCGCGCGCTTCGCGAGGGCAAGGCGGTCCTCCTGGAGGGCGCGCATGCGACGCTGCTCGATCTCGACCACGGGACCTACCCCTTCGTCACCTCTTCGAGCACGCTCGCCGGCGGGGCGGCGCCGGGGATCGGAATCGGGCCCACACGGATCGACGAGGTGATCGGCGTCGCCAAAGCGTACGTCACGCGTGTCGGTGAGGGGCCGTTTCCGACCGAGATCGAGGGATCGGATCAGGAGCGTTTGCGCGAGCTGGGCGGGGAGTTCGGGACTGTCACCGGCCGCGACCGCAGGTGTGGCTGGCTGGACCTGGTCGCGTTGCGCTACGCGGTGCGCCTGAACGGCATCACCTCGCTGGCGCTGACGAAGCTTGACGTCCTGTCCGCGTTCACCGAGCTTCCGGTCTGCGTCCGCTACCGCCTCCGGGACGGCACGGAGACGGACGAGTTTCCGGCCTACCAGTCAGACTTCCATCACTGTGAGCCGGTCTACGAGACCCTGCCGGGCTGGACAGAATCGCTCGACGACCTCACCGACGTCCGCGGGCTTCCGGACGCTGCGCGGCAGTACGTCGAGCTCGTCGAAGGACAACTCGATGTCGAGGTCTCACTGATCGGGACCGGCCGGGAACGTGCGCGAGTGCTTGCCCGGCAGGGGCCTGCCGCGCTAGCCCGCTAGGGCCGCCGCGGGCCGCGTCGGCGGCTGCCGAGACCCAAGAGCCCGAGCGGGAGGATGAGGACGAGCGGGAGGAAGATCACGTGCCCACCGCTGGCGAGGAAGACGATCGCCGCGACCGCGAGACCGAAGAGGAGGAGCAGGATCACAGCGCCGCCAGCTGATCCGGCGCGTTCACATTCACGACCTGCGCCGGATCGACCTCGACCGTGACCGTCGCCAGCTCGGCGAGCGCATCGCGCAGGGCGAACTCGCCTTCGCCCAGCCGCCGCTCGAGGACGGGGAGGGCCCCGCGGGCGTAGGCCCCGGGCAGCGGACCCGTCTGCGGAACGGCGGCCTCCGCGCACCTCTCCCCCAGCGCTCGCACGAGCTCCGGCGTTGCGAAGGGCAAATCCACGGGCAGGAAGACACAGACGTCGTTGCACGCCGCGCGGAGACCAGCGACGATTCCGGCGAGTGGGGCGCGGACGTCGGTGCCGTCGTCGTGGACGGGGAACGGCAGGGGCAGCTCGTCATGGGCCTTGCCGAACGCAAGCCGTTCGTCGCAAGCCTCGCCGAGAATTCGCCAAGCGCGTTCGGCAAACGTGGTGCCGTTGAAGCGGGCCAGCGCCTTCGGCGCGCCGAATCGGCGGCTCGCGCCGCCGACCAGCAACACCCCGGTCAGCTGAGGACGCGCCATTCGTCCGTGTACACATTCACACGCCCGCCGCGCACGAAACCGCAGAGCGTCACACGGCGGTCGCGTGCGAGCTCGACAGCGAGGCTCGAGGGCGCGCCGACTGCGACCACGATCGGGCAGCCGGCAACGGCAGCCTTCTGGACGAGCTCGAAGGAGAGGCGGCCGCTCACGCAGAGGATTGCGTCGCCAAGCGGCAGCCGGTGCTCGCCGAACGACCAGCCGATCACCTTGTCCATCGCGTTGTGCCGGCCGACGTCCTCGCGCACGCACAGCAGCTCCCCGGCCGGGTCGAAGAGCCCGGTCGCATGCAGCCCCCCGGTCTCGGCGAACGCGGCCTGTTGTTCCCGCAGGCGTTCAGGCAGCTCGGCGAGCAATGCGACCGCAACTCGCAGGTTGCTCGCGACCGGCGGCGCCTCGACGGCGACCGCCTCGAGCGCGCCCTTGCCGCAGACCCCGCACGACGACGAGGTGTAGAAGTGGCGCTCGAGCCTGGCCGGGTCGAAGGCGTCGGCCTCGACCTCGACCGTGTTCCCAGCCAGGTCGGCCGGCGCCGCGGCTCGCCGGGGGTTGACGCCCTCGGAGAGCAGAAACCCGAGGGCAAGCTCCTCGTCGTGGCCAGGGGTTCGCATCGTCACCGCGATGGGTGCGCCGTTGACGCGGACCTCGAGCGGCTCTTCAACCGCGACCGAATCTTGCTCCCGTCGCTCGCCCGGCAGCCGGATCACGTCGACCGAAGCAGCCGTGTACGGCGGGGCCTTCATAGGGGCAGTCTAGGGAGCCCCGCGAGCCGTGCTCGGCGGAGCCAGGTGTTGAGGAAGAGTCACACTTCCGTCACAGCCGCGTCACAAACGCGTGCGCTTTCCGAGGCTACGCTCACCGCGGGTGGCGGGTGGTTTCCCTCCCCACCCAAGGGTGGGGCCGTGGGCCTTCAGAGGCCGAGGCCCACGCGGACACTGCTTACGGCGGACTGGGCCCTCCGAGCAGGAACTCATAGAGGTTTCGGTACGCCGTGATCGCGGCGCCGATCTCGCCCGGGTCGTCGGTCTCGCCCCTCTCGATCATGTTCGTTATCCGCCGCGCCTCCAAGAACTCAGCGACGAGCTCCGGGGAGGCAGAGTCGCGAGCTTCTTCCTCCGTCGTTGGGTAACCGCGCTCGGTCAGCATGCGCTCGATCAAGCGATCCACCTCGGGCAGGGCTTCCGCCGGCGAGTCGACGATCAACGGCTGGAGGCCTTGCCATTCGGTCTCCCACTCGTGGCGATCGAGACCAGGTTCGACCACGAAAACAAGATGCGCGCGTACGACCCCTTTGAAACACTGCTCGCGTGAAAGTTCTGGTCGTGGGGTCGGGCGGGCGCGAGCATGCACTCGCCTGGAAGCTGGCCCAGAGCAAGGACTGCGACGAGCTGCACGCAGCGCCGGGAAATCCCGGAATCGCCAAGCTGGGCCATTGTCATCCCGTCCGGGCCGAGGACGGTGAGGGATTGCTCGCGTTCTGCGGCGAACACGAGATCGACCTTGTCGTCGTCGGGCCGGAAGCGCCCCTCGTAGCCGGGCTCGCCGACCAGCTCCGGCATGCGGGCGTCGCCGTCTTCGGCCCAAGCGCTGCCGCGGCTCGCATCGAGGGCTCGAAGAGCTTCGCCAAGGACGTCATGGCTGCGGCCGGCGTGCCGACGGCGGAACGGCTCTCGGTCGCGCGGCCGCCGTGTGTCGTCAAGGTCGACGGGCTCGCGGCCGGAAAGGGCGTGTTCGTCTGCAGAACGCAGGCAGAGCTCGACGCCGGCCTGCAAGCGGCAGGGGGTCGCGGTGACACGCTCGTGATCGAGGAACTGCTCGAGGGCGAAGAGGTGTCGGTCTTCGCGGTTTGCGACGGGCGCGAGGCCCAACCACTCGCACCCGCTCGCGACTTCAAGCGCGTCGGCGATGGAGACGTGGGCCCGAACACCGGCGGCATGGGCGCCTACTCGCCGGTGCCGAGATTCGGGCCGGCGGAAGTCGAAGAACTCCTCGAGACGGTTCACCGTCCGGTGCTGACGGAGCTGGCGCGGCGAGGCTCGCCGTTCGTAGGACTCCTGTATGCCGGTCTGATGATGACCGACTCGGGACTTCGTGTCCTCGAATTCAACTGCCGCTTCGGCGACCCGGAGACGCAGGCGATCGTGCCGCGTCTGGAGGGCGATCTGCTCGAGCTGTTGCACGGGGCGGCGACCGGGCGCCTCGCAGGGAACGCCCGAGCCGGCGACAAGGCGGCTGTCACCGTCGCCCTCGCCGCCCCCGACTACCCGGAGCGAAACGACGTCGGGTCGCGAATCGAGGGGATCGAGGAAGCCGAAGCAACCGGAACGCTCGTCTTCCACGCGGGCACGGCGATGCGAGGCGATCACCTGGTCACGAACGGCGGACGGATCTTGAATGTCACCGGAGTCGGCGAGGATCTGGCGGCCGCACGAGCGGCTGCGTACGAAGGCGCTGCTCGGATCTCGTTTGCCGGGATGCGGTACCGAACGGACATCGCTGCAGGCGCCGAGGCCCATGTCGGCTGACCGGCCTCTGGTCGGGATTCTTGTCGGCTCCGAGTCCGACCGTGAGCGGATGCAGGGGGCGATCGATGAGCTGGAGCAGCGCGGTCTCGCTCACGAGTTCGAGATCCGCTCGGCTCATCGCCAGCCCGACGCAGTGGCCGAATACGCCCACTCTGCCAGAGAACGTGGCCTTCGAGTCTTGATCTGCGGCGCAGGCCTGGCCGCAGCGCTGCCCGGCGTGGTCGCCGCGCACACCGATCTTCCCGTCATCGGAGTGCCGCTCCGATCTTCGAAAAGCGTCCTTGACGGGCTTGACGCTCTGCTCTCCATCGTCCAGATGCCGCCGGGTGTGCCGGTGGCGACCGTCGGCGTCGACAACGCCAGGAACGCGGCGGTTCTGGCCGCACGCATCCTCGCCTCCTAGCCGAGCCGACTCGCCGGCGGCTTCGTGGCCGGGCCGGTTCCATCCTCTTCCCCCCCGCCCAGAGGGGGACAAGAACATGGTGCGCAAACCCCCGCGCGGGGGTGACGCGATCGCGCCAAGTGTGTCCTTTTCGGGGCGCTCGTAGCGGAAGGCCCGCCTGCGCGGCCTCTACACTGCGGTCAGTGATCGCCCGCTACTCCCGCCCGGCCATGGCCAGGATCTGGTCGGACGAGGGCAAGCTCGCGAGCTGGCTCGACGTCGAGCTCGCGGCGCTCGAAGGATGGGCGGAGATCGGCGTCGTTCCTCCCGAGGCCGTCGCCGAGATCGCGGCGAAGGCCAAACCGCCCTCGCCGGAGCGCGTCGCCGAAATCGAGGCGCTCACCCACCACGACGTCGCCGCCTTCGTAGACGCCGTCGCCGAGGAGCTCGGCCAAGCCGGCCGTTGGTTCCACTACGGGCTGACGTCCTCGGACGTGGTCGACACCGCCCTGGCGCTCCAGATCCGGGACGCCGGCGCCCTGATCCTCGCCGCACTCGAGCGCGCGTTTGCCGCCGTCGTGGTGCGGGCCGAGGAACAGCGGGAAACCCTCCAGATCGGGCGAACGCACGGGATCCACGCCGAGCCGACGACGTTCGGGCTCAAGCTCGCCGGCTGGGCATTCGAGCTCGACCGGAACCGCACGCGGCTCGAACGCGCGCTCGAAGGGATGCGGATCGGAAAGTTCTCAGGAGCGGTCGGCACCTATTCCGCAACCGACCCGGAGGTCGAACGCGTCGCCTGTGAGCGGCTGGGCCTCGAGCCCGCGCCCGCCTCGACGCAGATCCTGCAGCGCGACCGCCACGCCGAGCTGCTGTCTACGCTCGCGATCGTCGCGGCGTCGCTCGAGAAGTTCGCGCTCGAGATCCGCCACCTCGCGCGCACCGAGGTGGCGGAGGTGCAGGAACCGTTCGGTCGCGGTCAGAAGGGATCCTCGGCAATGCCGCATAAGCGGAACCCCGTCGTCGCCGAGCGCATCTGCGGGCTCGCGAGGGTCGTTCGCGCCGCAGCGACGGTGGGGCTCGAGAACGTGGCGCTCTGGCACGAGCGCGACATTTCACACTCCTCCGCCGAGCGCGTCGTCGTCCCGGACGGCTTCCTGGCGCTCGACTACATGCTCGATCGTTTCGGCTGGTTGGTGGAGGGCCTCGTCGTGCGGGAAGAGCGCATGCGACGCAATCTCGAGTCGAGCCACGGCCTTTTCTTCAGCCAACGGCTGCTGCTGGCACTCGTCGAATCCGGGCTCGCGCGCGACGAGGCCTATCGGCTCGTCCAGCGGCACGCGCTGCGAGCCTGGGACGAAGAGCAGGACTTCCGCGAGCTCGTGCGGGCCGATCGGGAGCTGGCGAACCGCGTCGATCTAGCCGCCGTCTTCGACCTGACCGCCTACACACGACACGTCGACACCGTCTTCGAGCGGCTCCGCTCGCTCGTCCGGAAGGTGGAAACCGTCCATGCCTGAAGCCGCGCACGTCGGAAGCGGGAAGGTGAGAGAGCTCTACGCGCTGGACGACGAACGGCTCGTGCTCGTCGCAAGCGACCGGATTTCGACCTTCGACGTGGTGCTGCCGACCGAGATACCCGACAAGGGGCGCGTACTGACCGGCTTATCGGCGTTCTGGTTCGCGCGAACGAGCTCGATCGTTCCGAACCACCTGCGCGGCCTGGGGGCCGACGGCCGCTCGACCGAGTGCCGTCGACTCGAGATGCTTCCGCTCGAGTGCGTCGTTCGCGGCTACATCACCGGCTCCGGCTGGAAGGACTACCAGGCGACTGGCGCGACGTCGGGCCATGCTCTTCCCGAGGGACTCCGCGAATCCGACCGGCTGCCGGAGCCGATTTTCACCCCCTCGACCAAGGCGGACGAAGGGCACGACGAGAACATCGACCTCGATCAGGCCGGCGAGTTGGTGGGAGCTGAGCGCCTGCAGGAAGTGGAGCGCGTCGCGCTCGAGCTCTACCGCTTCGCGTCGGAGCACGCGCTGGAGCGCGGGATCATCATCGCGGACACGAAGTTCGAGTTCGGTCTCGACGGCGAGGACCGTCTCGTGCTCGCGGACGAAGCCTTCACGCCGGACTCCTCGCGCTTCTGGCCTGCGGCGGATTACGAGCCCGGCCGAGCCCAGCCGTCCTTCGACAAGCAGTTCGTGCGCGATTACTGCGAGACGCTCGGCTGGGACAAGACCCGTCCGGGCCCCGAGCTACCGGCTGACGTGATCGACGGCACACGCGTGCGCTACATCGAGGCCTTCGAACGGCTGACCGAGATCCCGTTCGACCGCTACCTCGACGACCCGGAGGTGGTCTTGCAGTGAGAGCGACCGTGCTCGTCCGCCCGAAGCCCGGCATCCTCGATCCGCAGGGCGAGGCGGTCCTCGGCTCGCTTCAGCAGCTCGGCTTCGCCGTCGACGACGCGCGGGTCGGGCGTGTCGTCGACCTCGAGCTCGACGAGGGCGACCGCGAGCAGACGCGGGCCGAGCTCGAACGCATGTGCGAGCAGCTGCTCGCGAACCCGTTGATCGAGTCGTACGAGATCGAGCTGGTCGAGGACGCGTGAGCACGCCCGAGCCGGAGCCGCGAGTCGGCGTCGTCACGTTCCCGGGCTCGAATGACGACCGCGACGCGGCGCTCGCCCTCGAGCGGCTCGGAGCGCAGGCCATCCCGGTCTGGCATGCCGACCGTCAGCTGCCCGACGTGCGCGCGGTCGTGCTTCCCGGCGGCTTCTCGTACGGGGACTACCTCCGGGCCGGTGCGCTGGCTCGATTCGCACCCGTGATGGAGTCGGTCAGGGCGCTCGCTGCCGACGGCGGGCTCGTCCTGGGAATCTGCAACGGCTTTCAGGTCCTGTGCGAGGCGGGCCTGCTCCCGGGCGCCCTGCGACCAAACCAATCCCTGAGTTTTGTCTGCCGCGACGTGGCGCTCACGGTCGAGCGGGCCGATACGCCGTTCACGGGAAGGTGCACGATGGGACAGCGTCTCAGCATCCCGGTCAAGCACGGCGAAGGCTGCTTCTTCGCCGACCCGGACCTGATTGCTGAGCTCGAGAGATCGGGCCAGATCGTCCTTCGTTACGAGGGCGAGAGCCCGAACGGGTCGGTCGCCGGCATCGCCGGCGTCGTCAACGCCGACGGCAACGTGATGGGGCTGATGCCGCACCCCGAGCACGCGGTCGACGCCCTCACCGGCTCCACCGACGGCGCCCTCTTGCTCGGCTCGCTCGTCGACGCCACCCGGCGCGTGGAGGCCGCGGTACCCGCCGCGGTTTAGACGTCTAGCCACCCAATCGCAACACCTCCGCCAGGTCGGGATGCTCCGCCAACGCGGCGTGGAGCCGCTCGAGGTCGCGCAAGCGCAGGGTGACCGGCCCGCGTCGCGCCGTTCCACCGGTCGAATACGCAAAGCGAACGAGCCGCTCGCCCCGCGGCGCTTCGAGCAGCTGCACGACCGAGGCGAACCGCTTCTCGCCCGCCCGCTGAGGCAGTGTCAGCTCGTCGATCAGCGTCGCCGCGCCCCACGGCGTCGCAGTCTTCGGTGCTCCGTTCGCGTCCATGCAGCCACCGTAGAAGGAAAGGTGTGACGCGTGTGTGACGGCTTCGCGCCGGCTTCGTGACAATCGGGAGCGCGCCCAGGGCGGCGGCCAGATCGCTAGCCGTCGTTCAGTCCGAGCACCTTCGCGCGCACGCGCGCGATTTCTCCCTCGCTCATTCCCGTCTCACGGGCGGTCTTCTCGACCAGCGCCCAGTTCTCCGCCAGCACGCGCTGAGTATCGGCGCGTGATGCGAAGCCTTCGCCGCCTGGGGCCCGTGCCG
>Ga0066710_100005212_pt1 | contig 11777 bp, 12 predicted proteins | sample GraSoiAngelo_159_FD_79666 | JGI IMG/M metagenome (GOLD analysis project Ga0066710, IMG submission 79666) | Grasslands soil microbial communities from the Angelo Coastal Reserve, California, USA - 14_1009_16_40cm | ecosystem: Environmental > Terrestrial > Soil > Grasslands | place: USA... | reverse complement strand
TCGGCTTGTTCTGGGCGATGATGACGCACCCCGCGCAGAGCGCGAGCCAGGGGATCGCGAACGGATTCCCGCTGCGCATTCGACGGTGGGCGGAGAAGATCGGCGTTGAGAAGTTCGCACTCCTTGTGGTCCTCGTCGGCCTTTTGCCAATCGGCATCGACGGGTTCACCCAGTTGTTTGCGGCGGTGACGCATTACGAGAGCACGAACGCGACCCGGATCCTTACCGGCGTCTCGGGCGGTCTCGTGGCCGGGCTCCTCCTCGGGATGATGATGAAGGCAATCAAGCAGTTCGACATCGAGTACCGCGCGTTGCGGACGCGGTCCTTCGCACCGAACTTGAACAAAGAGTAATAAGCCCGCCCCTGTTGCGAGCCCCGTGTCGAAGAAGGACAAAGCCTCCGAGTGGCGCCCGCCCGCGTTCGACGAAGTCGAATTCATGAAAAAGGAGATGCGGGCCGCCAAGGCGACGATCATCATCGTCCTCTGGACGTTGCCGGCAGCGCTCCTGAGTTGGGGCCTTACAATCGCACATGTCGCCGTCGTTGCGTTTTTCGCAGGGCTCGGGATGATGTTCCTCCTCAAGTGGCTCCTTCCCCTCCTGAAGGTCGACATCTCCGAATACAAACGGAAGGACTGGATCGGGCACGGGGCCACGTTCTTCTTCAGCTGGCTCGCGTTCTGGATCCTGCTCCTGAACCCGCCGTTCTCGGACATCACCTACCCTGTCATCCAAGGGGTAGCGATCTCGGGTCAACCTGCTGGATGTGGGACCGACATACGCATCGGCTCCGCGCCAACTGCGGTTACCCTCAATGTCTCCGCCGTCGACAACGTCGCTGTGGTCCGGGTGACCGCAACGTTGAGCTCGGGGTCCCCTATCGACCTCACCCGCCAATCTGGAACCATCTGGTCGGCCAGGATAAACGTCTCCGCTAAGCCAACGGGAGTCACGATCATTGCGGTGGATGGGAACGGACTCGCGGCCTCGTGCGGCGTGACTCTGATCTAGCGCTCCCACCTAGCGCTCCCACGGGAACCGCGTGTCGTAGAAGGCGGTCAGGGCTCCGGCAAATGGGTTCCGGACCGCATCCCCGTCGACTCGAATCCGCAGCCCCCGCTTAGCAGCCCGGTCCAGGTCGCGTCCGAGGCTCAGCGTCCGGACCTCCTTCTTGAGAAGGGCGGCCGCGTCAACCGCCTCTCGTGTGACCTCGACGACCCAACGCTCCCCCCGGATGTACGGCCCCGCGACCCTCCGCTTCGACCTCCGCCACTTCCGGAGGAAGTCCTCTGCGTTCCTCACCCACACCGGCGGGCCATCGTGGAGCTCAACCCTCGGGAGCCGGAAGACCTCGAATTCAAAGAGGAGCAGGACTTCGTCACCCTCAATCCCGGACCATGCGTTCATCACGACGAATCCACGCCGGTGGACCAGCTCGAGAATCGCCTTGTGGGCCTTCCGGACCTGCGGGTACGAAACGTCCTCCGTGAGCTTTGGGGCGGGGATCGAGACGACGACGAGATGAGTCTCTCGCCGCCGCAGGGTCGCCTTTAGTTGGGCGACGGACCGTGGCTTCAGAGGGCGGGGGAAGAAGAAGCGGTCCGAGGGCTTCGCGAGGTACTCGCGGGCCGCGTGGACGAACGTCGCGAGCCGCTCTGCGGAGACCGCGCTCGCGACGTTCCGGTTCCCATCCACCGGGTCCACGACGACGAAGGGCTCGTTGAACGCCCGCCCCGCAATGGTCTCGAACTCGACCTTCGTGCCGGGATGCCACGACTTCGCCGCCTCTAGCACGCCCCGGAAGCTGCCGTATTTCAGGACGAGCAGCTCACACAGGTATCCGGAGAAACCGTGGATCTTCGCCTCCGCGCCGTAGACCCCGATTCCCCCGGCGAAGGCCTTCAGGAGGCGGACCTCCGTCGCCTGATCGTCTTGGAGATGACCTAGAACGTAGTCCACGTGCAAGGGGGTCCGATCGACCGCTGAGAGGCGTTGAGAGGCGTCCGTGATCCGGTAGCAGGGGACGATCTCGACCTCGAAGCCCTTGTACCAGCCCCGCGTGTACGGGTGCTCCGCGTACATCCGGACGGGACGTTCGAGGATGTCCCCCATCGCGAGTCCCTCCGTCTCGAGTCGCTCCCGAGGGAGGTCCGGGGGAAACGCGACGAACATGTCGATCTCCGGCTCGTGGAGGTGCACCCCCTTCGCGACGCTCCCGACGAGGATCGGCTTCGCGTCCAGGCCGCGGGCGGCAATCCGCTCCGACAGCCTCTCCTGCAGCTCGCGGACGACGTCGCGGAGGCGGGCCTCCTCCTCCTCCGTCGGGAGGATCTTCTTCAGAATGCGCGCCTCAACCGGGCCCATCACGCGCGGGAACCCCGGACCGATATTAAAGAGCCCCGCCCGCGCCGGGGCTCTCTGTTACTTCATGGCGGGAGGAGGCCGTTCAGTCGGGCCGCGGCGATCACCCCGTTGATGATGAATTGGACCGCAATCGCGGCGAGGAGCAGGCCGAGGATCCGGGAGATCGCAAGGGTCCCCGTGCGGCCGATCTTCCTGAAGATCCGGTCCGCGTACGACAGGGCGGCATAGCTCGCGAGGATGCTCACCAGGATCCCCACAAACACGAAGAGCTTGTCCACGGGGGACGCGGTCCCATGGGACATGTACACCATCACGGTGCTGATCGCCCCGGGGCCCGCGAGGAGGGGGATACCGAGCGGGACGACGCCGACGGACTGCCGCTCCAGCGCCTCCTCGTGTTCCTTCTCCGTCGTCTTCGTGCGGGGCCGCTCCCCATGGAGCATCTCGAATCCCACGCTGAAGAGGAGGATCCCGCCGGCAATCTGGAAGGCGGGGACGGTGATGCTAAACGCGAGAAAGATCCATTGGCCCACGAGGCCAAAGACGAGGAGGGCGACGAGCGCGGCGAGGCAGCTCTTCTGGATCACCCCACGTTTGTCCTCCGGAGGGTAGCCCTCCGTCAGGGCGGAGAAGAACGGGACCGCGCCGATCGGATCGACGATGGCGAAGATCGAGGCCATGGCGGTCAGGCCGAACGCGAGGTCCACCATGGCGGGGTCCGAATCGCGGTATCGGCCTAAGGCTTACGCATGAGTTTCATCCAGCCGCCGCTCTCGTACACGGCGAGGCGGCGGGAGCTCGCCACCCGCTCGAACTCGTCCCAGGTGATGAAATCCATCCGGTCGTTCTCGGGCCTCGAGAAGCGGAGCGTCGCCGTCCCCTTCACCTTCGCGGGGACAAGGCCCTTCGCATCCGCGATCCGCCTCGCGGTCACGAAGTCGATCTGTCGGAGTGCAGTCATGTCCATCCCTTCCGCGCGATTGCGCGGCCCGCGCCCATCGACCGGCGGGCTATAAGTGTCTTACGTTCGTCGGACAGAAGGGGTTGACAAAGCGGGGACTCGCCGGGACCCCCTTCCCTCCATGGGCGGTTCGTTTCCATGCCTGATACTGCGACGCCGCTACTTATATAGCCCGAGTCGCAAACTCCCCCCACGCTCCGGGGATGCCCATGGCGGACAAGACGGGGACCGAGCGGATTCCTTCCGCAGACATTGGCAGCGCCGTGAAGGCGAAGGTCGAGAAGCTCAAAGAGGCGCAGGTCCAAATCGAGCAGAGGACGAAAGAACTCGAGGCCGAGCGCCGTAGGATCGACGCGGATCGCCGCGAGCTCTCGAAGATGGAAGAGGCGCTGGAGACGATGAAGGCGGAGCTCGACAAGCGGGACGACGACCTCTCCGTCCGGGAGGCCGACCTCCAGAAGGGCCAGCGGGGTCTGAAGGAGACCCAGGACAAGCTCGCCGCGGAGGACCACCGCCTCAAGGAGTGGTCGAAGGCCCTGCAAAACACCGAGAGCGAGATCAAGACCCTCCAGGTGAATGCGAAGACGGAGCGGGACGATATCTCCTCGAGGCTGTCCGAGGCGACCTCGAAACTCATGGGCCTTGTGGAACGAGAGGAACTCGTCGCGAGCCGCGAGGCGGCCCTCGGGGGAAGCCTGGACCGGCTCTCGAAGATCGGGGACGCGATCGCGACCCGGGAGAAGGCCCTGTCCGCGCAGCAGGAGGAGTTCATCCGTCTGCAGAACGAGAGGATCGCGAGTCTCCGGCAGCGGGAGGAGGAATTCACTTCGCTCCTGGATACTCTCACCCGGCGGATGCGAGATCAGGAAGCGAATAACACGTCCCTCTCGGAGATGGAGCTCGCCCTCAAGGAGGAGTTCGAGAAGCTCGCCGGGGAGCGACAGCGACTCGTCGCGAAGGAACGGAACCTCATGGAGGCCGAGAAATCCCTCGCCAGCGTCCTCGAGGCGAGTGGGATCGAGTGGGACACCACCGCCCCCGCGACGAAACCCGCCCTGGAGCGCCCGCCGGCGCCCGAGCCCCGAGGGTCCCCGCCCCCGCCGCCACCGAAGCACAAGGAGACCCTGGAGCAGGAGTTCGAGCGGGTCGTCGCTGCCGGCAACCCGAAGGTCGGGAAGTCCGACGCGATCGACCGGATGAACAAGGCCCTCGAGATCGCGAAGCGGGCCCGGGACACCGGACTGGACGTGACGGACGTCCGCAGGATTCTCAAGAACGCGCGGACTGCCTTCGAGAACCAGAACTGGGAGGAGGCCGTCCGGCTGAGCGAACAGATCCTCGTGATGCTCGAGTCGACGCCGCCCGCCTCTCGATAATCCCCTCGGGTTCGAGCGGAGCCCTGCCATTATTGCGGTGCGCAGTCCAGATAAAGAGCCGCCGCGTTCGTGGGCCCATGGCAGAAAATCGGGTCTCCCTCGTCACCGGTGCGTCGAGCGGGATCGGGCACGCCATCGCTCTCCGATTCGGCTCGAAGGGGATGAGAGTCGGACTCGTCGCGCGTCGGAAGGAACGGCTCGCGCAGGTGGCCTCCGAGATCGAGAAGAAGGGCGGGGAGGCCCTCCTCCTTCCTGGGGACGTGCGGGAGTCCCGCCTCGCGGACTCCGCCGTCGCGGCAGTGACCAAAACGTGGGGCCGACTCGACATCCTCGTGAACAATGCGGGGATCGGCGCATACGCCCCAATCGAGCAGCTCAAGGACGAGACGATGCGGCAGCAGTTCGAGGTGAACGTCTTCGGTCCGTTCTATTTCACGCGCGCCGCGGTCCCCTGGATGAGGAAGCAGAGGTCCGGGCAGATCGTGAACATCGGGTCCGTCGTCGGCCTCGTGGGGACCCCGCGGGGCACCGCGTACGTGGGGACGAAGTGGGCCCTCCGAGGGATGAACGAGTGCTGGCGGGAGGAGCTGTATCCGGATGGCATCAAGGTCGCGTACGTCGCGCCCGGTTACGTAATCACGGAGTTTGGCGGGAGGAAGGAGGACTTCTCGCTCGCGGAGGCGGAGTGGGCCCTGACCCCGGACGATGTCGTCCATGCCGTAGAGTGCATCGTCGACCAGGGTCCGAACTCGGACGTCAAGGAGATCGTCGTTCAGGTCCGGGACCGGAGCTAGCGCGAGGAAGGAAGTCCGTCAGGCGCCGTTGGCGGGCGACGTACTTCAAGAGTCGGCTCGCCTCCAGCCACCGCTCGAGCCGGAGGTGCAGACGCCCTCGCAGCAGACCCAGGGCCTCCCCGAGAGACTCGACCTTGGCGGGAGGCTGCACGAGGGCCTCCCGAGCGATCTCGCGGTATCGCCACACGCCGAGGGGGATCCAGTCGTTGTACACCTCCATGAACACGACCGCCCCGGCCTGGCGGCGCACGCGGTCCAGGTACTCCAGGACGGGGAGCCGGGCCGCATGATATCCGCCCGCCAAGGCCTGCGGGTACGTCTTGCGTCCGCGATAGAACTCGTGGTCCGCGAGGGGGACCGGGTCGGACTCCAGATTGAACGCCTCGAGCCCCTCGAACATCCAGGATGTCGGCATGAGGAGGAGCTGGACGTTGTTCCCGAACGCGGCGTGACCGAACACGCGGTACTCGTCGATCTGGGGGAGCCGCTTCACCCGGTCCACGAGCTGACGCCCGAGGATGTCGTCGACCGCCGTGATGCTCCACTCCGTTGGGACGAGCTTGCGGCGCTTCGCGGTCCCGAGGAGCCCGACGCTGAACACGCGGGTGATGTGGCTCTGCGAGATCCCGTCGCGGTAGAGGTCCACGACCCCCTGCGTGGCGAGCAGGTCCGTGTCCGAGACGACCGCGTCGACCTTGCGGGGGATTGACGGGTTCTCCGCGAGCTCGAGCTTCCGGATGACCCCGGACGGGCCCGTCGGCGACGCCCGGGCGCTGAACGCACCTTGGAGCACGGGTTTCTTCTCCAGCCAGAGTTCCGTGTCCACGGGGCGGGATGCCATCGCCTCCTCCTGGGTCGCGGTGAGGATGCGATCGGGGTTCCGGGCCGCCTCCACGGGCCGCTGCGCCTTCCCCCGCACAAGGCTCAGGCGAAATCGGAGGATGTCTTGGATGTCGAGCCCGAGCCACGTCTCCGACGCGTCCATGATCGCCGTCCCCTCCCGGACGGGCGGGACAAGGGGGCCGGCGAGGACTCGCGGATAGCCCCAGGATCCAACGAACGCCGAGGGCGGGGACGCCCCAAAGAGATTCGGGGAGGAAAGGGCGGGCTGCTCCTTGAACCATGTCCGCACGTTCGCGAGGTACGGGCACGTCGCGAGTTGGCATCGCTTCCAATCGCCGTTGCAGACGGAGCACGCGAGCTGACGCTGGACCTCGAGGTTCCGGGTCGGGACTCCGGCGTCGAAAGCCATCGGACGTCTCCAATCCTGCGAGCTACTTGTATCCCGCGCTCCGGGAGGGAACGATCCGGGCGTCGTTCGCATCAGGATCGTCTACCGGTATTCGTTGCACTGGGGGCACCAGCCCCGCCGATAGCGCGAGGCGTACTCGAGAGTCGCTCCGCAGGCCAGGCAGAATCTTGGAGGCGGTGGCTTCGCCCCACGCGACGAGGGAACCACCCACCCGCACACGGGGCAGGTCGTCGCATCGGGTTCCAAGACGGACGAACAGGTCGGACAGAATCGCGGAACGCCAGGCTCGCTGGAGGCGGGAGCGCCGCCCAGGATAGGCTCCCCTTCCATGTACCTCCTCACAGCCTCGTACACTAGAAAGGTCCCAATGATGACGGGCCACCCGCACAGGAAGACGATCCAGAATGCGTGCACGAGAAAGAAGCCCACGAATACGGATGCGAAAACCCCCGCGAGGAGGAGCGTGCCCAGGATCACGCCGTCCAAGAAGCTCGGGTCCCTCACGCCGCCGACCTCCGCCGCTCCCTCGTGCGGCAGCCGGGGAATCGAGCGTCCACGCTTAAGGTTGCGGCAGCGCGTGCCCTTGGACGAATCCCCAAAGCATCAGGAGCACGCCGATCCCCTCCGTGATCGACAGGAGGAGCAGCAGGGCCCAGATCTTCCCGACGGTTGGGCTTCGGATGAACACCGCGTAGAACAGGACCTGGAGCCCGACGAACGGCCAGAGCTGGCCCATCGCGTCGTACGCGGAGGGGACGCTGAAGGGGAACCACCGCTCGGCCCAGCCGACCCCGAGGGAGACCACGGAAAGAATTTGGAGCCCGAACCCCAACAGGAGGGTCCGCCGGATCCCAAGGCGGACCGCGAGGGTCCGGATCCCCGCCGCCTTGTCCGCCTCGTAATCGGAGGCCGTCGTCGGCGCATAGACCGCCCCAAGGAACAGGGTGATCGTCGCAAAGTACCACCAGGGAGCGAGCTCAAGGGGTTGGAGGAGGACCCACCCGCCGAGGGGGCACAGGATGCCGAACCCCACCATGTTCGTGACGAGGTCCATTCCCGGGACGCCCTTCCATCGGATCGCGGGATGGGAATACGCGAACCCCAGGAGCACGACGAGCCCCATCACGAGGACGAACTCGTACCTCCCGAGCAACGACGTGATGGGGCCAGAAGTGCCGAAGGCCGTGAAGGAGACGAAGTTCGACGATACGTACCACGACAGGAGGATCCCCAAGCCTGCGAACCCGACCGCGGACCAGAGGAGCGTCGTGGGGTCGATCAGCTCCTCGACGACCTGTACGTATTTCTTCCTCGGGTTCAGCCGGTCCGTCGTCCCCATGTCGTAGTACGTGTTCAGGAGGAACGTGAACGTGCCCAAGAAGGGGCCGATCACGAGAAGAGCGAGGACCAGGCCGGCGTCGTCGATGTACAGGTGCCGCGTCGCGGCGGGCTGTGCGAGGACCCAACCGATGTACAGCGGGACCATCGACACGATCCAGAACTTCACCCCGCCGAGGCTGAGGACCAGCTCGGAGAGGTCGCTCGGCGACACCCGGAGCTCCTTCGTGATCCGGATCTCGCCCACGACCCCGAATATCGACGGGGCCGGATAAAAATGCCGCCCTACAGGGCGAAGCGGGATTTCGCCTCCCGGAACTTCGGTTCGGCCCGGCGAGCCTCGTCCGGGTCGAAGCCCTTTTGCACCGCCAGGTAGTACGAAAGGAGCTGGAGCGGGATGACGTTCACGAGGGGCGCGAGAGGCTCCACGGTCTTCGGAGTCCGGAAGGCCCAGTGGAAGAGGTCCGGGTCCACTGGAGACCCCTCCTGGACGACCCCGAGCTGTCGGCACCCGATCGCGTCGATCGCGTTCGCGGCCTCCGCCGTCCGTTTGGCGGGTGTCTCCCCGTTGGCGACGTGGATGACGAGCTCCGACCCCTTGAGGCCCGCGAGGGGACCGTGGAGGACGTTCTCGAGCTCATACGCGTAAACGCCGAGGTAGCTCGTCTCGACGATCTTGAGCGCGCCCTCTCGAGCCGTGGCGACGTCGGGTCCCGTGCCCAGGAGCAGGACGTCCTCCACCGCCGCGAGGTCCTGCGCGAGGGCGACGAAGCGTCCTTCCTTCTTTAGGATCCCCGCCACCCCCTTCGGGGCCGCGGCCACGTCCTTCCAGAGGGCCTCCGTCGGGGCGGTGCGCCCCGCCGCGCGACCCGCCTCCACGGCAATCCGAGAGAGCGCCGCAATCGCGGTCGTGTAGCTCACGGTGTGCGCGGCGGACTTCTCCTGCTCGCATGTCTCGAGGACCGTCGAGGCCGCCCGCACGGCGTCGCCTCCCGCCTTCCCGGTTACCGCGATCGTCGCGGCCTGGCCCGCCTTCGCAAGCTCCACGACCCGTGCCGCGTACCGCTTCCAGCCCCGGTGGCTCACGACGATCACCGCATCGGACTTCGAGAACTTCCCCCGGATGGCCAGCTCGAAGACGCTCGCGACCCGGAGGTCCACCTCCGGCCCGAGGGCGTGCTCCAAGAGATACCGCCCGACGGTCGCGGCATGCAGGGACGTGCCCATCCCCGTGACGTACACGCGGTCCGCCTCCGTGATGGACTCCGCCGCCCGCTCGTATGCGTCGCCGGGCGCCTCGAGCACGGCCTCGATGGCGGCGGGCTGCGCCATGATCGCATCGTGCATGTAGTACGGGTGTTCCGCGCGGGGAGGGGCCTTCGAGGAATCCGGCTTCGGCATGGGCCCGCCAGCGATGCCGAGGGTCCGATTAAAACGTTGGCCGGCGCTCAGGCGGCCTTCGCTATGAGGACCTTCGCGAGGTCCTCCTCCCACCGGTGGCCGCACCGCTGGCACACGTGGATCTTGCTCGTCGCGGCGTTGCACGCCGTGACGAACCCACAGTTCGGGCAGTGGTGTTCCTTCGCCATCTCCACCCCTCGATACCCGCGCCTCTATTATCGCTTTCCCTCGCGGCTGGACTTAATTCCCCGCCCCTCCATGCCGTCAATCGCTGTCGTGAACCGCCGAACCGCTCTCCTCGTCGTCCTCGTGGCTACTACGATCACGTTTGGGGCGATCCTCTGGTCCTTCGTGTCGTACCTCCGGACCGCCTCGCCGCTCCTCCTCGCCGCGATTCTAGGTTCCTTGGGGGCGACTCTCCTGATGGAAGGGGTGCGCGAGGGGTACGTGGACCGGACGCGCGCGGCGGTCGGCCTCCCGCCTCGGTATGGCCGGATTCCGCAGTCCAAGACGATTCGAGGCGGGAGAAGTAAGCGGGCTACAGGCCCAGCACTTCGGCGTACCCCGGCATGTCCATGAACCCGTGGCCGCTGATGTTGAACGCGATCGTCCGCTTCTCGCCGGTCTCCTTGCACTTCTCCGCCTCGTCGATCGCGCACGCGACGCTGTACGCGCTCTCGGGGGCGGGCAGGAAGCCCTCCGTCTGGATGAACTGGCGGGCCCGCGAGAACACGTGCTTCTCGTCCGCAGGGTACGCGATCGTGTCGATGTACCCGAGGTGGCGGAGGAGGGAGAGGACGGGGGCGCAGCCGTGGTACCGCAGGCCGTCCCCCTTGATCGGCCGCATCTCCTTCGTGTGGCCGAGGGTGTACATCTTCAACATCGGCGTGAGTTCCGCATGGTCCGCGAAGTCGTAGCGGTACTCGCCCTGGAGGTTCGGGGCGACCTCGCTCTGCGCGGCGACGAACCGGAGCTCCTTGCCGTGGATCGCGTCTGCGAGGAACGGGAGGGTGAACCCGCCGAAATTGGAACCGCCTCCCAGGCTCGACACGAGGACATCGGGGTACTCGCCCAGGATCTCGAACTGGCGCTTCGTTTCGAGGCCGATCACGGTCTGATGGAGGAGGACGTGGCTCAGTACGGAGCCGAGGCAGTAGATCGCCTTCTCGTCTCCACGTGCGTCCTCGAGGCCCTCGGAGACCGCGATCCCGAGGGAGCCCGGATGTTTCGGGTCCTTCTTCAGCAACTCCCGCCCGACTTTCGTCTCCTTGCTCGGGGACGCGTGGACCTCTGCGCCGTATAGTCGCATGAACTGACGCCGCTCCGCCTTCCAGTCGTGGACGGCGCGGACCCAATAGACCGTCGTCTTCAATCCGACGAGGCTCGCGGCATACGCAAGCGCGGTCCCCCACTGTCCCGCGCCTGTTTCCGTGGCGAGGCGTTCGTATCCCTCCCGCTTCGCGTACCACGCCTGCGCGAGGGCTGTGTTCACCTTGTGGCTCCCCGTTGGGCTGTAGAATTCCGCCTTGTAGTACATCTTGGCGGGCGTCTTCAGCGCCTTCTCGAGGCGGCGGGCCCGGATCAGGGGACGGGGCCGCCCCGCCTGGGCGTACAGGTCGAGGATCTCCTCGGGGATCGGGATCCAGCGCTCCGTCGACGTCTCCTGCCGGAGACATTCCGCGACGAGCATCTCGGGGAGGGCCCTCAGCCGCGACGGGCCCGTCGCGGGGTCCTTTGGCGGCGGGAGCGGCTCCGGGAGGTCCGCCTGGATGTTGTACCAGTGCGTCGGCATTTCCTCCACAGGTAGCGTCACGAATGCAGAGTCGAGCTTCAGAAGTAGCCCCCTGGAATCCAGCCCGAGCTCGGGTATCCGAGGCGGGGCTTTAGCGTTTTGCAGCGGCACGAATCTCGTCCGCAATTCCGCGGGCGGCCTTCGCAGGGTCCGGGGACTCAGTGATCGCGCGGCCGACGATGACGTAGTCCGCACCCGCCGCGATCGCGTCTCCGGGGCTCCCGCCCTGGGCACCCGCCCCCGGCGAGAGGATCACCAGGTCGCCGACGATCGCCCGCAATCGCTTCACCCGCTCGGGGCGCGTGGCGGGAGCGACAATCCCGGAGGCGCCCGCCTTCACGGCGATCTTCGCGAGGTCCTCTGCGATTGGCGCCGTGAACTGCTGCCCGCCGGGATGGCTCATCTCCGTGACCACGAAGACATCTCCGCGTGCTGCTTCGACGCACGCCCGAACGCTGTCCTCCCCCGCGAACCCGTGGCAGATGACGCCCTTCGCCCC
>Ga0066710_100005211_pt1 | contig 11778 bp, 10 predicted proteins | sample GraSoiAngelo_159_FD_79666 | JGI IMG/M metagenome (GOLD analysis project Ga0066710, IMG submission 79666) | Grasslands soil microbial communities from the Angelo Coastal Reserve, California, USA - 14_1009_16_40cm | ecosystem: Environmental > Terrestrial > Soil > Grasslands | place: USA... | reverse complement strand
TGTAATTTCCGGGCACCTCCATGCGCTTCCTTCGTCTCCTTGCCCTCGTCGCCACCGGCGCCGCGGCGGCGCTCGCCGCCTGCGGCGATCCCTTCGGCCTGCTCGGCGCCAGCTCGGTCAATGCCGTCGACTCGCTGGTGTCGCTGTACGCGCTCACCGGCACCCCCGTCGCGACGCCGTCGGCGTATCGCATCGCCCCTCCCGGCGTGGTGCGCACCGATCAGGATGTGGCGCTCGACTTCGCGTTCGACATCGACACCGCCGGGCGGGCGGTGCTGCTGCCGACCGGGGCACTGCGGCTGGGGCGCGCCACCGGGCTGCAAACCACCACGGTGGCGTTCGACTCGGTCCGTCTGGCTCCCGATCGGGGCTATCAGGCCGACAGCGCCGTCGTCGTGGACTCGGGGACCGTGGCGCTCGTCCATTCGGCCCCCACCACGTGCGGCGTCGGGCTCTCGCCGGTCTACCACTATTACGCCAAGCTGCTGGTGTTGAGGGTAGACACCGCGGCCCGACGGCTCGACTTCCAAATTCTCGCCGATCAGAACTGCGGTTATCGCGGGCTCGAACCCGGGCTCCCGAGCCGCTGAGCCGTGATCGACCTGAAGCTGCTGCGCGCCTCGCCCGGCCAGGTGCGGGCGGCGCTGGCGCGGCGCGGCGACAGCGCGCTCACGCGCATGTTGGACGAGATCGAAGCGCTCGACATGAAGCGCCGCACGCTCACCGCCCAACTCGATCAGCTGAAGGGGGAGCGCAACGACGCCGCGCGGGCCGACGCGGCGATCGCGAAGGGGAAAGGCGGGTTGCCCGAGGCGACCACCGCCGCCCGGCGCGAGCTGGGAGCGCGCATCACCGCGCTCGAGTCCGAGCTGCGGCAGATCGAGACGACGCTCGAGGCGAAGGCCCTCTTCGTTCCCAATCCTCCGCTGCCGGAGGTCCCCGAGGCCAACGCGGTCGTGCGGAGCTGGGGCACGCCGATGGCGAAAGGCGGCCAGACGCACTGGGAGATCGCGGAGCGGCTCGGCATACTCGATCTGGCGCGCGGCGCGAAGCTCGCGGGCTCGGGTTTTCCGGTGCTCGTGGGCGCGGGGGCGCGGCTGGCCCGGGCCCTGATCAACTTCATGCTCGACCTGCACAGCCGGGAGCACGGGTACGTCGAGGTCGAGCCGCCGTTCCTCGTGCGGCGGGAAATCATGACGGGCACCGGGCAGCTGCCCAAGTTCGAAGACGACGCGTACCGCACCGAGCCTGACGGTCTGTTCCTCGTGCCGACGGCCGAGGTCCCGGTCACCAACCTGCACCGCGACGAGATCCTGGACGGCGCGACGCTCCCCAAGGGATACGTCGCCTACACGCCGTGCTTCCGGCGCGAAGCGGGCGCCGCGGGGAAGGACACGCGCGGCTTGCTGCGCGTGCATCAATTCGACAAGGTCGAGCTGGTGCGCTTCTGCCGCGCCCCCGACTCGCCCGCCGAACACGAGCGGCTCACCGGTCACGCCGAGCTGGTGCTGCAGCGCCTCGAACTCCCCTATCGCGTCGTGTTGCTCGCGGCGAGCGACCTCGGGTTTGCGGGGGCGAAGACCTACGACCTCGAGGCCTGGGCGCCCGGCGTGGGTCAGTGGCTCGAGGTGTCGAGCTCCAGCACCTTCACCGACTACCAGGCTCGGCGGGCCAACATCCGCTGCCGCCCGCGCGCCGGCGAGAAGCCCGAGTTCGTGCACACGCTAAACGCGTCGGGCGTGGCGCTCCCGCGCACGATCGCGGCGCTGCTCGAGACCCACCAGCAGCCTGACGGCTCCGTCGTCCTGCCCGCCGCGCTCGTGCCGTACGTCGGCGCGGACCGCCTTGGCTAGGCCGACCGGCCTCGTCGCCGTCGCGCTGTTGTTCGGCGCCCTCTCCGTGGGCTACGCCTGGGTGGTGGGCCGGCACCTGCGCGACGACGCGCGCGAGACCAGTCGCCTCTTCGGCCGGGTGTTCGCGGGCTTGAACGACCCGCGCGAGGGCGCGGCCGCAGACGCGTTGCTCGACCTGGCCGAAGAAGTCCGCCGCCTGGGCATTCCCATCGCCGTGACGGACAGCGCCGGCCGCGTCACCGCCCTCGACAATGCGCCCTTCGGGGCCGCCGCCAGCGACGCCGAGCGCCGCGCCTGGATCGCGCAGCTCGATCGGGTCAACGCCCCTCTCGTCCAACCCGGCCTGGGCACCATCCATTACGGCGCCCTGCCCGTCGCCCGGCGGTTCACGGGCCTCGCCCTGCTGCAAGGCGTCGTGTTCGCGTGCCTCGCCCTCCTGGCCGTGTGGGGGATGCGGGTGCGGGTCGGCGCGGCGCGTGACCGCCTCTGGGTGGCGATGGCTCGCGAATCGGCCCATCAGCTCGGGACACCCCTGATGAGCCTCACGGGTTGGATTGATTACCTGCGGGAGAATCCGGGTACGCCCGGCGGCGACCTCGTATCCCATCTTCAAGCGGACGCGGAGCGCCTGGAACGGGTCGCCAAGCGGTTCGAGCGGATCGGCCGCCCGGCGCGGCGCGAGCCCGTGGGGCTCGGAGCCGTCGCTGAGCGCGTGGTGGGGTACTTCCGGCCCCGCCTGCCGACGCTGGCCAACCCGGTGGCGCTCACCCTGTCCTCGCCGGGCGTGGGCCCGACGGCGACGGGGGATCCCGTGCTGATCGAGTGGGCCCTGGAGGTGCTCGTGAAGAACGCCATCGACGCGCTGAGTGGGCGCGGCGGCCGGATCGAGGTGGACGTGGCGACGACCGGCGGGAGCGCCCGCGTGATGGTGCGGGACGACGGCCCCGGCGTGCCCGCGGAGATCCAGACCCAGCTGTTCGAGCCGGGGGCCTCGACCAAGACGGGCGGGTGGGGCATCGGGCTCGCGCTGGCGCGGCGCATCGTCGAACAGCAGCACGGTGGCCGCGTGTCCTACCATGCCGCGGACCAGGGGCAGGGCTCGGTGTTCGTGCTCGAGTTTCCGCTCGGCGCGGCATGACGCTGTCCCTCAACCCCGCCCAACGGGCGGCGGTCGAGCATCGCGGCGGGCCGTTGTTGGTCCTGGCGGGCGCCGGCTCGGGCAAGACGCGCGTGCTCACCGCGCGCATCGCGCACCTCATCAAGACGCAGGGCGTCGCGCCGCAACGCATTTTCGCGGTCACCTTCACCAACAAGGCGGCGGGGGAGATGCGGGCGCGGGTCGCGGTATTGCTGGGCGCGGACCCGCGTGGCCTGTGGATCGGCACCTTCCACGCCCTCTCGGCGCGCCTGCTGCGGCGCGAGGCGCCGCTGCTCGGCTTCGGGCCCAACTTCACGATCTACGATGAGGACGACTCCGAGGCGCTCATCAAGCGACTGCTCGAGCAGCGCGGCCTGTCGGCGAAGGCCTATCCGCCGCGTGCTCTGCACGGCATCATCTCGGGCGCGAAGAACCGGATGCTCCTGCCCGAAGAGCTGGGCGCGCAGGCGGAGAGCCCCCTCGCCCGCGTGGCGGCCGACGTGTTCGCGGCGCTCGGCCCCGCCCTGAAGCAGGCCAACGCAATGGACTTCGACGACTTACTGCTCCATCCCCTCGCGCTGTTCCGCGAGCACCCCGAGCGGCTGGCGTACTGGCAGGACCGGTTCGTCCACGTCCTGGTGGACGAGTTCCAGGATACCAACGCCGCGCAGTACCTCCTCGTGAAGCAGCTGGCGCGGCGGCACGGCAACCTCTGCGTGGTCGGCGACGACGACCAGGCGATCTATGGCTGGCGCGGGGCCGACGTGCGCCACATGCTCGCCTTTCAAGACGACTTCCCGGGCACGACGCTCGTGAAGCTCGAGCAGAACTACCGCTCCACCCAGGTGATCCTCGAAGCCGCGAACGGCGTGATCGCCGAAAACGCCGCGCGCCTCGGCAAGACGCTGTTCACCGCCACGCCGGGCGGCGATCGCGTGTCCCTGCTCACCGCCGCGGACGAGCGGGACGAAGCCGAATGGCTCGCGGGGGAGTTCACGCGCGTCGCTGCGGAGGGCGACGTTCCCTACGAGGGGATGGCGATTCTGTATCGGACCAACGCCCAGTCGCGACCCCTCGAGGAGGCATTCCGCTTCCGCGGCATCCCGTACCGGTTGATCGGCGCGGTGAGCTTCTACGAGCGGCGCGAAGTGAAGGACCTGCTCGCCTACCTGCGGCTCATTGCGAACCCGGCGGACGACGAGGCGTTCCTGCGCGTCGTCAACGTCCCCCGCCGCGGGATCGGCGATGCCTCACTCGCTCTGCTGGTGCAGGCGGCCGCCGGGTGGCGGAAGCCGCTGCTCGAGGTCGCGCGCGGGGCGAGCCGCCTCGCCGAGCTGCGCCCCAACATCAAGGAGGCACTCGCGGGTGTGGCGGGGCTGATGGACCGGCTGCGGGACGCGGTCGGCCAGGGCGACCCTGCCACGGTGTTGGAGGCGGTCCTCGCCGCCACCGGGTACGAGCAGTACCTCGCCGAGGAAGGCGCCGAGGGGATCGAGCGCGTCGAGAACGTACACGAGCTGATCGCCGGGGCCGCCGCGTGGGCCGAGACCGCCGGGGGCGATGCCGATGCAGAGGAGGGGAATGGGGACGGCGGACGGGGGACGGGTCCCACGATGCTCGAGCGCTACCTGACGCAGGCGGCGCTCGTGACGCCGGTCGACGAGGCGAAGAACGTCGCGGGCGTGACGCTGCTGACGGCGCACATGGCCAAGGGGCTGGAGTGGCCGGTGGTGGCGTTGGCCGGGCTCGAGGACGGATTGTTCCCGCTCGCCCGGGCGGCGGGGGAGCCGGGCGGCGTCGAGGAGGAGCGGCGGTTGTGCTACGTGGGCCTCACGCGCGCACGCGAAAAGTTGTATCTCTCATGGGCGCGCACCCGGTACCGCAACGGCCGGCTGGAGCTGGAGCAGCCGTCGCGGTTCCTCGAGGCGCTGCCGCCGGATGTCGTGGACGAGCGGAGCACCACGCCCTCGTGGGAGCGCCTGCCCCGCGAGCCGCGCGCCCGCCGGGCGGCGCTTACCGCCTTGCCCGAGTCCTGGCGGCCGGACGACGTGTCGCAGGATGCCCCGCGCTACGCGAAGGGGGAGCGGGTCCGCCACCGCAAGTTCGGCAGCGGCGTCGTGCGGGCCACCGCGGGGCAGGGGCGCGACTTGAAGGTGACGGTCGAGTTCGACGATCGGGACATCGGCACCAAGCAGCTGCTCGTGGCGTACGCGGGCCTCGAGCGCGATTGGGGGGGAGAGAGCGCATGAGTGTCTCGCGGGACGACGTGTTGCGCATCGCGCGGCTGGCGGAGCTCGACGTCGACGAAGAGGGCCTCCCGGTGCTCGCCGAGCAAATGTCGCGCATCCTCGATTACGTCGCGCAGCTCAGCACCGTGCCGGCGAGCGAGAGCGTGAAGCCCTACGTGCCGGGCCCCGACGCGATCCGCTTCCGGCCCGATGAGGTGAAGCCCTGGCCCCTCGCCGCAGGGCCCGACGACCTGGCGCCGGCGTTCAAGGGCGGGTTCTTCCTCGTGCCCAAGCTGGAGCAATTCGACGAGCCGGAGGCGTCGTGAGCGACGCCAAGGCGGTGGCCGACCGCCTGGGGAAGGTCAAGCGGCTGAACGCCCTGCTGACGCCCGCCACCGAGCTGCGCAAGTCCCTCGTCGCCCAGGCCGCCGCCGCGCGCGCCACCGGCGTGCTGTACGGCATGCCGGTGGCTCTGAAGGACAACATCTGCACGCTCGAGTTCACGACGACGTGCGGGTCGAAGATCCTCGAGGGCTACCGCTCCCCGTTTGAGGCCACCGTGGTCACGAAGCTCAAGGCGGCGGGCGCGCTCATCGCGGGGAAGACGAACTGCGACGAGTTCGCGATGGGCTCGTCCACCGAGCATTCGGCCTATGGGCGCGTGATGCACCCGCTCGACAAGGCGCGCGTCCCCGGCGGCTCGTCGGGAGGCTCGGCGGCGCTGGTCGCCGCGGGGGCGGTGCCCGCGGCGCTGGGCTCGGACACGGGCGGGTCCGTGCGCCAGCCGGCGTCATTCTGCGGCGTGGTGGGCATCAAGCCCACCTACGGCCGCGTCAGCCGCTACGGCCTCGTCGCCTTCGGCTCCTCGCTCGATCAGATCGGCGTCTTTGGGCGCAGCGTGCACGACGCCGCCCGCGTCCTGTCGGTCATCAGCGGGCGCGACCCGCGGGACGCCACCTGCGAAGATCGCGACCCGCTGCGGCTCCCCACCGTGCCGGAGTCGCTGCAGGGGTTCGTGATCGGGCTGCCGCGGGAGTATTTCCCGTCCGATCTCGATCCCGCGGTGCGCCGCGCCTGCGACCGGGCGGTGCGGCTGATGAAGGAGCAGGGGGCGGCGGTGCGCGAGGTGTCGCTGCCGCACACCTCTTACGCCGTCCCCACCTACTACGTGCTGGCGCCCGCCGAAGCCTCGTCGAACCTGGCGCGGTACGACGGCGTCCGGTACGGCCCCCGTTTCGACGGCGCCCCCGTGGACATCCGGGCGCTGTACCGGGCGACGCGCGGGGCGGGCTTCGGCCCCGAGGTGCGGCGTCGCATTCTCGTCGGCACGTACGTCCTGTCGGCCGGGTACTACGACGCCTACTACCGCCGGGCGCAGCAGACGCGCGCGCTCATCGTCCAGGATTTCCGCAACGCCTTCGACCGCGGGGTTGATCTCCTCTTCACACCCACCACGCCTTCTCCCGCCTTCAAGGCCGGAGAAAAGCTCGCCGATCCGGTTTCCATGTACCTCTCGGACATCTTCACGGTGACCGCGAACCTCGCGGGCTTGCCGGCGCTGTCGCTGCCCATCGGCCGCGTGAAGGGTCTCCCGATCGGCGGACAGTTGATCGGCCAGGCGTTTCTCGAGGATGAGCTGCTCGAGGCCGCCTACGCCCTCGAGCGCGTGGTGCCCGCCACCGAGGAGCCGTGATGGGGGGAGGCCCGGTGGGCTGGGAGACGGTGATCGGCCTCGAGACGCACGTGCAGTTGCGGACGGCGTCGAAGATGTTCTGCGGCTGCTCGGCGGCGTTCGGCGCGGCGCCCAACACGCACGTCTGCCCGGTGTGCCTCGGCCTCCCCGGCGCGCTCCCCGTGCCGAACGGCGGGGCTTTGAAGCTCGCCGTCCGGGCCGCCTTGGCGCTGGGATGCACCGTGCACGCCAAGAGCGTGTTCGCGCGCAAGAACTACTTCTATCCCGACCTGCCCAAGGGCTACCAGATCTCGCAGTACGAGCAGCCCCTCGCCACGAACGGGTCGCTTTCGTTCCTCTCCCCCGAGCGCGGCCTCGTCACGGCGACCATCGTGCGTCTCCACGTGGAGGAGGATGCCGGCAAGTCGCTCCACGACCGGTTCCCCAAGGCGACGGCGGTGGACCTGAACCGCGCCGGCGTGCCGCTCATCGAGATCGTGACCGGCCCCGACTTTCGCTCGCCGCAGGAGGCGCGCGCCTACCTGCAGACGCTCAAGCAGGTGCTCGAGTACATCGGCATCTCCGACTGCGACATGGAGAAGGGCAGCCTGCGGGTGGACGCCAACGTCTCCGTGCGCCGCCCCGGGGACGGCGCGCTCGGCACCAAGACCGAGGTGAAGAACATCAACTCGTTCGCCTACGTCGAGAAAGCGCTGGGCGTCGAGCGCGACCGCCAAGTCGCCCTGCTCGAGGGGGGGAGCGCCGTCGCGCAGCAGACGATGCTGTACGATTCGAAGGACAACGCCGTCCGCGCGCAGCGGTCCAAGGAAGAGAGCCACGACTACCGCTACTTCCCGGAGCCCGACCTGCCGCCGCTCGTGCTCACCGACGAGTTCGTGGCGGAGCAGCAGGCGCTGCTGCCCGAGCTGCCGGCCGCGAAGCGTGAGCGGTTCGTGGCGCAGTACGCGTTGAGCCGCGAGCACGCCGCGGTACTCACGGCGAGCCGGGCGGTGGCGGACTACTACGAGAGCGTGGTGCACGCCGGCGCCGAGCCGCGGGCGGCGGCCAACTGGGTGATGACCGAGGTCTTGGCGGACGCCAACGACCACCAGGAGCAGCTGCGCGTGTCGCCCGCCGCGCTGTCCCAGCTCATTGCGCTGGTGAAAGGTGGCACGCTGAGCAACCAGGCGGCGAAGCGCGTCTTCGTGGAGGTCGCCGGCGGCCGCGGCGGCGACCCGCGCACCGTCGCCGAAGCGCTCGGCGTCATCCAGGTTGCCGACAGCAGCGTCATGGCGGGATGGGTGACGGAGGTGCTGGGGGCGCACGCCACCGAGGTCACGCGCTACAAGAAAGGCGAGACCAAGCTCATGGCGTTCTTCGTGGGGCAGGTGATGCGGAAGTCGAACGGCAAGGCCGATCCGAAGCTGGCGCAGCGGGTGCTGGAGGAAAAACTGTCCTAGCGGTGATCCCGCCACGGCCGCTGCGCGGTGGACTCGTACCAATAGTCCAGCGACGGCTGCGGCAGCCCAAAATGCTGCTCTGCCGTTTCTTCCATCCGCTCCGGCTCGTGCCGCGCGCCTTCGTGTAGCGCCTGCCGCCGCATCCGCTTGGCGAGGCCGAGCGCCTGTTCCCCCGCCGGATCGAGCCGCCGCGCGGCGGCGTCCTTCTCGCCCAACATCTCCATCACGTACTCGAACGCCACCGCCATGTGTCGCTCGACGTCCGAGTCGGGCAGGTCCCAGCGGCTGTTTTCCGCGATCACCTGAAACGCCCACTGCCAGCTCTGGCTCTCCGTGAGGCGCACCATCCCACGGAACAGGCGGCGGCTGGTGCGTACGCTGAACAGCGTGGGAGACAGAATTCCGTCGAGATGCGCGTCGCTGTCTTCGTGATCCTTGAGGATCACATCCTTGGCCTCCTTCGCGTAGGCATCGCCCAGATGCGTCTCGAAGCGGCTCTCCCAGTAGGAGTGGCCCAGCGCCGCGGTGGTAGAGGTGAGTACCAGCTGGCGGGGCACGAAGAAGTTGTGAGCCACCGTGTCGGCGGCGAGATGGGAGAGATAGCCCAGCCCGAAGGCGCGCAGTGGATCGGTCGGCGCGAGGTCGAGAATCTCCTGGCCGACGTGCCAGGCGTGGCAGTGCCGCCCGACCGGCGCGTACTTCTTAGCGATCGAGGTGTCGGCCGCGATGTTGCCGTACAAGAAATCGTAGGGAAACGCGCGCACCAGGTCGGCGACGAGCGGGGGCAACTGGTGCAGGTTCGCGAGCACCGACTCGCCCAAAAAGATATGCGTCCCCGGCGTCCAGGCATGCGCGACGCCCGGCAGCAGCACGAGCGCAAGGGCGGCGAAGAGGAGCGCCATCCCGAGGCGCCTCACTTTTTCCGCTTGCCTTTCAGAACCTTCCGGCCCCACTGCCACAAAGAAAGGCCCCGGCGCACGTTCCGCAGCGTGACCGCCGCGTCGATCGCCGTCTCCTCCACCTCCTCCTGCACGACCTCGACCAGGGCGTCGAGATCCGAGAGCCGCGCCTCGGCGGCGTCGGCCGCCCGCACGATGCGCAGCCGGATGTCGCGCGAGGTGCCGGCCAGCGCGTCCGCCTCGCCCTTGATCGTCGCGATGAGCTGGCGCACGTCCGTGATCGCCGGGCCGGCGAGCTGCTCCAGCAGGCGAACCATCGTACGGACGCCCAGCGCCGACGCGATCGACGCCGCCGCGACCACGAGGGCCGCGAGGGCGATGACCGCCAGGCTCAACGCGGAGACGACGCCCACCCAGGAAGGAAGCATTACGAAGTAACCTCGAACGGCGCCGACCGCGCCGCCAGAGCCGTCAGGGGCCCGGCGATCGCCCGCGCCAGCGCCACGCCCAGCAGGACCGTCGTCAGAACGGGTCCCGCTCCGGGGCCACCATAGAGAAGATAGAAGGTGCCTCCCAGCGCGACCGCCACGCCCCCTTGCGCGACGGTTGCCAGCCCCCTCGGCCAGCGCGCCGCCACGCGCACCAGGCCAAGCACCACCACCGCGGGCAGTACCCAGACGGTGGGAAGGTCCAACAGGGCGCCGGCCACGATCCCGAACACGGCGTAAATCGGCTGCCCCCAGGCCGCGAGCAGCGCCTGCACGCGGCGCCGCGCGGTGGAGAGGTTGACGATCAGCGCGGCGGCGAGCGCGCAGACGACGAATGGTGACAGGTCGGCGGCGTAGCCGACGCCCGCACCGAGCAGCATCACCCCCAGCAGGTCCAGGCCCTGAAGATCGGTGCGCAGGCGTGACAGCCAGAGGAACAGCATCCCGACGCCGCCGCTCGCCGCGACGGCCACGGCGCTCCACTCGAGCGCGGCGAGCGGCAGGGAGGCGACGAGCTGACGGGGGTGATACACGGCGAGGGTGAACGCGAACGCGAGACCACCCAGGGCGGTGTCGAGCGTGGCGGCGCGCTCGAAGGTTTTGACCAGGGCGCGGCGGACGCCGGCGGCGCGGGCGACGAGGGCGACGGCGCCGGGACCGGACACGGTGGCTGCGGCGGCCAGGATGAGAAGGGCGGGGCGCGTGGGGCGCCACGCAGCGGCGAGCGCCGGCAGCGCGCGGGCGAGGAGCCAGGCGGCGAGCGCCGTCGCCCCGAACACCACCGCCGCTTGCAGCGCGGCGAGCGCCCAGACGCGACGCGGTATGCGGCGCACGACGCGCCACTCGAGCCGCGCGCCGAAGGCTGCGCCGATCCAGCCGATGCCCAGGGCGATGACGGGAGCGAGGTCGCGCAGCGTCGGCCGGTCGAGGACGCCGAGGCCGGGACCAAGCGCCAGCCCGAGCAGCACGAGTGAGACCCATCCCCCGCCCGCGGGGAGCCGGTAGAGCGAGAGGCGGTGGCGGAGGGCGGGGAGCCGCAGGCGCGTCGCCGCGATGCCGGCGGCGGCGACGAGCGCCAGCGCGAGAATCGGATTCACGAGGGCGAACGTTCGCGAACGCTTGACGCCGGCGCAAGCGGCGGCGTAGCTTGCGCGGACCTATGCCACCGTCGTTCTGCGTCACGGGCGGGCGCGCCTTGAAGGGCACGATCCGCCCCGCGGGCAACAAGAACGCGGCGCTTCCCATCCTCGCGGCCACTCTGCTCGCCGACGGACCATGCCGCATCGACAACGTGCCCCATATCCGTGACGTCGAGACGATGCTCGCCCTGCTCGAGCACTTGGGCGCCGCCGTGCGGTGGCACGCCCCCAACGTCGTGGAAGTGGACGCGACGCGCGCAGAGCCCCGGGCGCTCGATCCCAAGCTGTGCGCGCGCATCCGGGCGTCGATTCTCCTGGCGGGACCGATGTTGGCGCGCTTCGGCCGCGTGACGCTGCCCCCGCCGGGCGGCGACGTCATCGGCCGGCGACGCGTGGACACGCACTTCCTCGCCCTCGAGCAGCTGGGCGCCGAGGTCACGGTGGGTGACGCTTACAAGCTCGAGGGGAAGCTGACCGGGGCCGACATTTTCCTCGACGAGCCGAGCGTGACCGGCACCGAGAATGCGCTGATGGCCGCCGTGCTGGCCCGCGGGACCACGGTGCTCCGCAACGCGGCGTCCGAGCCGCACGTCCAGGACCTGGCGCGGTTTCTCGCGGCCATGGGCGCGCGCATCGGCGGCATCGGCACCAACGCAGTCACGATCGAAGGCGGAGCGCCGCTCCACGCCGCGCCGCACACCATCGGTCCCGACCACATCGAGATCGGCTCGTTCATCGGACTCGCCGCCGTCACGAACGGCGCGGTCAAAATCGAGGGGGTACGCGGCGACGACCTGCGCTCCACGCTGCTTGCGTTCGAGCGCCTCGGCGTGCGCCCGCGGCTCGACGGGACCACGCTGTTCGTCGATGCCGACCAGGAACGCCGCATCCGGCCCGACCT
>Ga0066710_100005210_pt1 | contig 11779 bp, 12 predicted proteins | sample GraSoiAngelo_159_FD_79666 | JGI IMG/M metagenome (GOLD analysis project Ga0066710, IMG submission 79666) | Grasslands soil microbial communities from the Angelo Coastal Reserve, California, USA - 14_1009_16_40cm | ecosystem: Environmental > Terrestrial > Soil > Grasslands | place: USA... | reverse complement strand
CGGCGAACACCTTCGCGCGTGAAACGCACATGGACGAACTGGCGAATTCACTCAAGCTCGATCCACTCGAATTTCGGCTGAAGAATCTGAACGACGTGCGCCTCCGCGCCGTGCTCGAGGCCGCTGCCAAAGCCTTCGGCTGGGGCAAGAAGGCCAAACCTAATCATGGCTTTGGGATTGCGGGCGGCTCGGAAAAAGGAAGTTACGTTGCCACCTGCACAGAAGTCGCAGTCGAAAGCGGCAAAGTGAAAATTCTGCGCGCCGTCACCGCGTTCGAGTGCGGAGCCATCGTGAATCCCGACCACCTGAAGAACCAGGTTGAAGGCGCGACCATCATGGGAATTGGCGGCGCCTTATTTGAAGCGATCGAATTTGAGAACGGCCAGATCAAAAACGGCCGCTTCTCCGACTATCGCGTGCCACGCTTTAGCGACGCGCCGCAAATAGAGAGCGTGCTGCTGAACCGAAAGGACCTCCCTTCGGCCGGCGCGGGCGAAACCCCGATCATCGGAATCGCGCCCGCGATTGGTAATGCGATCTTCGCAGCGACCGGCAAGCGCCTGCGGTCGCTGCCGCTCCGAGCGACCGCAAGCTAGCAGACGTTGGATTTCTTAGTCGCCTTTGATGGCCTTTTCGAGACGGTCAAGGCGCTCGTTCAGTTTTTCGACCGAGACCTTATTCTCCTTCGCGATATTGACCCACTTCTTGCCCGCAGCCTTTTGCGAAAGAAACACTTCAGGTCCTTTTTTCGTTTCGTCCGCGAGCACGTTGGCGACCATCAGACCCGCAGGCCCGATGTCTGGATGCTTCTGATGCTGTTGTTTCAATCGGTCTATTGGCATCCCCGTTTCAGTTGAAATGCGCTGGAGCGCGAGATCGGTCTTAGCGGGTTTCGACGCCATGGCGTTGATGTCGCTTACGCGTTTATCGAATTGATCGAGTTGTTGCTTGTCGGCTGCCCCAACCGGACCCACCAGGCACAAACCCAAGGCCCACAGGACCGCCGATACGATTAATGTTTTCATATACACTCCTTTCACTACGATTCTGCCACGCTTTGCCGCGCAGGCATAGGTAGGGAAACTCGCCATCCTGTGAATAACCGGTGAAAAACCTGTCGGTAAGTTCTCTCCAAAATTCGTTGCTAACGCGGTCAATAACCTCCAACTCTTCTGGAGTGCAAGTCTTCGTTCAAATGGTGTCGACGGGCCGTCTCCTCAAAACCGATGCTGTGTGGGTCGAATCAAAGGAAGATGCGCGTGAATTCCCTAATCCCTCCGCCGCGCTCAACTACTGCCTTGCCCATGGAATCGAAGGCGCCCGTTTTCTGTTGAGCGCTGACGATTCCAAGTCCGACACATACATGGACATTTTCGGCGCTGAAAAAAAGTGGGTTGCGTCGCAGCTCCAGATGGGCTGACAGGAGAAGGCTTAGTTCGGAGAGACGACCGCCGCGAAGTCCACCATTCAACTCGTCCGAGGGACGAGCTCCGCGAGGGCTACCGCGATCCTAGCGACCCCGCCAGTGTGAAAATCGGCAGCAACAGCGCCAACGCAAGAAATCCAATACACGCCGCCACCAGGCACAGGATCGCAGGCTCGATGAGCCGCACCGCCTGGTCCACTTGTCGGTTCGTGCGGCGCTCCACCGTGTCCGCGATTTGCAGCAGCACCTTGTCGAGCTTGTTCGATTCTTCGGCGACCGCGATCATCGCCAGAATCTGATCCGGAAAAAGGCCTCCCACGCTCAGCGGCCCCGAAAGCGGTTTGCCGTCGCGCACACTTTCAGTCGCTTCAGCAATGCATTCCGCCATCAAACTGGAGCCGGTCGCGTCCTTGCTGATCCGCAGCGCCTGCAGCAGGGGCACGCCGTTCACCAGCATCGTCCCTAGGATCCGGCAAAACCGGGTGATCGCCAGCATCTTCATTGCCGTTCCAGCCACTGGAATTTTCATGCGCCATTTTTCCAGGCGCCGCCGGTTCGACTCGCTTTTCATGTTCGTCCACACAAAACCGATGCCGCCCCCCATGCCGAGCAGCACTACATACCAATAGCTCCGCATGACTTTGCTGGCCGCAAATGTCACTTCAGTAGGCAGCGGCTTTTTCGCATTCGCCAGCAACGGTTCGAATTTGGGGACAAAGAAAATCAGCGCGCCAATCATCACCATCGTGCCGACAAATACCAGCAGCATGGGGTAGATCATCGCGCCGATGACCTTGCTCCGCAGATCATCCAGCCGCTCCAGGAATTCCGAGAGGCTGCGCATGACTTGCTCCAGGAACGCCGCGCGCTCGCCGGCTTGAATCATCGCGGTGTGGAGCGGTGGGAACGTTTCCGGAAATTGCCGCATGGATTCGGTGAGTGATTTGCCATCCGCAACCGACGCGCGGATCTCTTTGAGCAACACCGTGAGCTTTGGACTGACCGTCGACCGAATCAACGAATCCAGCGCGCGCAGCAGCGGAACGCCCGAACCGATCAGATCCGCAAGCTGCCCATACATCACGCCAATGTCGCGCGTGCGCACCTTGCGCCCGAAGGAGGTTTTGGCTTGCGCCTTCGGTTTGGACCCGCCAAGCGTAATCGGAAATAGGTTCTTTTCCTCCAGGACCCGCAACACGGCCGCTTCGCTTTCCGCTTCGATGACACCCGTCACTTTGTCGCCTGCGACCGTGCGCGCCGTGTACGTAAAATGGTCCACAGCCGGATAATGTCAGAAAACCTTCGGCGGTTCAACCGTCGTCACTCAAATCGGATCGCCAGAGGACTGCGTCAGGGCACGATACTTTTCGACTAGCTTTTTAGTCATCGCGCCAGGCTGGCCAGTGCCGATCACGCGGCCGTCGATTTTCACCACGGGAACGATTTCAGCGCCCGTGCCGGTCAGAAAGCATTCGTCCGCATTGAACATATCGTAGCGCGTCAAGTCGGGTTCGGTCACCTCAATGCCAGATTCGCGCGCCAGATCGATGACGACCGAGCGGGTGATTCCATAAAGTGCGCCAGCGGAAAGAGGCGGCGTATATATTTTTCCCGCCTTGATGATGAACACATTATCGCCCGTGCATTCCGACACAAAGCCTTGGGCGTTGAGCATGATCGCTTCCTCGCAGCCGCCAAGGTTCGCCTCGATTTTCGCTAGGACGTTGTTCAGATAATTCAGGGACTTAATCGCGGGGTTCAGCGCGCTGTGCAGGTTCCGAACCGTAGGCACCGTGATGATATCCATCCCGCGTTCATACACCTCTTTAGCATAAAGCTGAATCTTGTCGGCGATCACGATCACCGACGGCTGTTTGCATTTGTTAGGATTCAGACCGAGACCGCCCGGTCCGCGCGTGACCACCAGCCGGATGTAACCGTCTCGAATTTTGTTCTGCCGGCAAGTTTCGAGCACCGCATCGCAAACTTGCTGATGCGTGAGCGGAACACCGAGCAGGATGGCTTTCGCCGAATAGAAAAGCCGGTCGATATGCTCCTTCAATTTGAAGACGCGCCCATTGTAAGCGCGAATGCCCTCAAAGATTCCGTCGCCATACAGCAGCCCATGATCGAACACAGATATCTTGGCGTCTTGCTCCTCCAGATACTTGCCGTCGATGTAAACTTTCATTCGCAGCCCGGAGACGCTAGGAGACTTTGCAAGAGGGCGCAACTGGATTTGGCATCCTGTCACACTCGTTCTCGTCCCTCCCAGAAAAGTCGGCACAACCGGCACATCTGGCCTTCGCTAAGAAAATCGCAAAAATCTCCGGCACACCAAGGCTTCCACAAAAAGGCACGAAAGAGCAAGAGTCTTGACGCCGTTATTGAAAACGGTATATGCTCCTATCAACGACTGGCTTACCCAGTCATGGCGACGCGCGGCGAAACCGCGCCCGCGGCTCTTTGACATGTTACAGCTCCGACAATCCCTCGCTTTCTTTATTTTATCCGTGTCGATCCGTGTTCATCTGCGGTAGAGTTTTTGAAACCGGACATTTCCGGACGAAACACCCGGGGGGGGCAAAAATTGCCCATTGGTAATCAAGCACTTACAACCGAAGCCATAAAGCGGTCGTCCGGTTTTGCAATGGCTTCTAAAGGCGTCCGGCCGAAGAGCGCCTTAGCAGCGTTATTTAGAAACACAAAATTGAACCGGCGCCTGACCTCACCCGCGTAGCCGCGGACGTGAGTCCGCGGGTGATTTGCGGTTTACGATTTCAGCGGCTGCGGGCAGATTCAGCGGGATGGCAGAAACGCCGATTTTGCGGTTGGCCGGGGTGTCGAAAAGTTACGAGCAGATTCACGTGCTACGGAACGTGAATCTGGATGTTCGCAAAGGCGAATCGCTCGCGGTTGTCGGCCCTTCCGGCTCGGGCAAGAGCACCTTGCTGAACATCATTGGCACTCTGGATCGACCCAGCGCCGGGCAGGTCTTGCTTGATGGCCGTGACCTCAGCCAACTGGATGACGTGAAGCTTGCGGACATCCGCAATCGCCAGATCGGGTTCGTGTTCCAAGCGCATCACCTGCTCCCACATTGCAATGTGCTGGAAAACGTCCTCGTGCCGACGTTGGTCGACAAAAGTGCCAAAGACGAAGCGGCGCAGCGCGCGCGCAAGCTCCTGGATCGCGTGGGGCTCGGGCATCGGCTCACACATCGGCCCGGACAACTGTCCGGCGGCGAACGACAGCGCGTCGCGGTCGTGCGCGCATTGATGAATCAACCGCAATTGTTGCTCGCGGACGAACCCACCGGCTCGCTGGATCGCGCGTCCGCCGCCGATCTCGGCCAGTTGCTCGTTGAGTTGAATCGCGAGCCGGGGCTGACGTTGATCGTCGTCACGCATGCCGCTGACCTTGCCGAGCGCATGGGGCGGCAGTACGAAATCCGGCAGGGAGAATTGGCGACATGAAACTTCGGACGCTGGTCTGGAACAGCTTGCGCTATCGCGCGCGCGCGCACCTGGGCGTGGTGCTCGGGGCGACCATCGGCGGCGCGGCTTTAGTCGGTGCTTTGGTTGTGGGCGATTCGGTGCGCGAGACGTTGCGCGAGCGCGCGCTCGAACGCCTCGGCGGTGCTGAACTGGTGTTGGACACGCGGGATCGCTTCTTCGAGGCGTCACTCCAGGATCGACTCGCCGCTGCTTACAAGGACCTCGCGAAGACGAACGGCGGCTCAGCAGGGACGCCTCGCCCTACCTTTCAGGCGTTGCTCCGGTTGCCCGGCGTTGCTTCCCGCCAGGATGGCGCCGCACGGGCGAATCAAGTCCAGGTGTGGGGCGGGCCAAAAATTGCCGCGAATTCGATCTCGCTGAACGACGCCTTGCGACAGCAGCTTTCGGCTAAAGTCGGCGACACGATCATCCTGCGGATTCATAAGCCAAGCGCGCTCAGCCGCGATGCAGTGATGACACCGCGCGATGATACGAGTGTCGCGCTGCGGCTGATCGTCGGCGGTTTCCTCAGTGGGAAGGATATTGGGAATCTGAATCCCTCCGCGAGCCAATTGACGCCGCTGAACGCGTTCGTGAACATGGATCAACTGGCGCAAGCGGCCGGTGTCGGGAGTCGGGCGAATTTGCTTCTGGCCAGTGGCATTCCCGAGCGCTCGCCGGAGCTTACGTATTGTTTGTTGCGGGCCAGTTTTCTGCCTGAAGATGCCGAGCTGACTCTTACGAATCGCCCTGCGTTGGGGTTGAGCACACACCGTATCTTTCTGGATCAAGCGATCGTCGATGCGGTGAGCAGCAGCAACAGTTTCGGTGTTCTGACCTATCTCGCGAACCTTGTCCAAACGGATTCTCGCGCCACCCCATACTCGATGATCACCGCAGCAGGCCCGCCGTACACGCCATCGGAGATGAAGGACAATGAAATGATCGTCAACGAATGGCTCGCGGACGATTTGCAGGTGAAGCCGGGAGACAACGTCCGCGTGAGCTATTACATCGCGGACTCCGGCAGCCAATTGAAGCAGGCCACCAATACGTTCGTCATCTCCCGAATCGTTCCGATCAGCGGGATTTATGCTGATCGCAGCCTCATGCCCGAATTCCCAGGCATCGCCAAAGCCGAGAGCACGCACGATTGGGACGCCGGCTTCCCGCTCGAATACAAAATCCGCGACAAGGACGAAGCGTACTGGAAGCAACATCGAGGCACACCGAAAGCATTCGTGACGCTGAAGGCTGGACAACAGATATGGGCGAACCGGTTTGGATCATTGACAGCGATTCGATGGCAAGAAGGCACGAGTCACGATCAAATCTACAACACAATCCGCGCCAATCTCGATCCGACCACCATCGGCTTCAGCTTCGATCCGGCGCGCGCGCGAGCGCTGGCGGCGGCAAACAATTCGCAGGATTTCGGCGGGCTCTTTCTTGGCTTCAGCTTCTTTCTGATCATCGCGGCATTGATTCTCATGGCGCTGCTGTTTCAGTTCGGCCTGGAACAGCGCACGGAAGAAACGGGCATCCTCCTGGCGCTGGGTTTCACTCCGAAACGCGTCCGCCGTTTGTTACTATGCGAAGGCGCGATCCTGTCGCTGGTTGCTGCCGTCCTTGGTGTGCTGGCCGGTCTGGCCTACGCGCGTTTGATGCTCTTGGGGCTCGCGACGCTTTGGCGGGATGCGGTCGGCTCCGAACCGCTCGGCTTTCACGTGACCGCGCAAAGCATATTCGCCGGACTGATCGCCAGTGCAATTGTGTGCGCGGTTACCGTCGCGATTGTCTTACGCAAGCAAGTTCGCAAACCTGCGCGCGAACTACTCGCATCGGGCGGCGAATTGGAATCGCAAAGCACATCCGGCGGTCCTTCGCGCATCGCGCTTGCGGTTGGAATTGTAGGCTTTATTGGAGCGATTGGTTTAGCGCTGTCGCAAAGACGCGATGCTTCCGCGGAGACGTTTTTCAGCGCGGGCACTTTATTGTTGATTAGCGGGCTGGCCTTTGCCGCCGCTGGCTTAAAAGCATTAAGCCGCGCGCAAGGCCTGTCCCTTACCGGGCTCGGCGTGCGAAGCGCCACTCGCCGGCGAAAACGCAGCCTTGCCACAGTCGCGCTGCTGGCTTCCGGCGCGTTCATGATCGTCGCAGTCAACGCAAACAGGTTAGATGCCCGCGCGAACGCGCCCGGCACCGGTGGCTTCGAACTCATCGGACAATCCGCCCTCCCGATCGTCCAGGACCTGAATTCAGCGAAGGGGCTGGAACACTTTGGCCTCACGCCCGCCGATCTCAAAGGCGTTTCCTTCCTTCCAATGCGCGTCCACGACGGTGACGAAGCAAGCTGCCTGAATTTGAATCGCGCCCAACAGCCTCGGCTGTTGGGCGTTAAACCGGAACTGCTCATCAGGCATCAGCCGAAGGCGTTTGGTGTCCGTTGGTCCCTCCTGGTTTATCCGGGCGACGCCGTTCCGGCCATCGGCGACGAAGCGAGCATCAAATGGGCGATGGGCAAAAAGGTCGGCGACACCCTCGATTACCGTGACGAACGGGGCCAGACATTCAAGATTCGCATCGTGGCCGCGACGGCGAACTCGATTTTGCAGGGGCAGCTCTTGATCGACGAAGCGCAATTCGTGCGGCGGTTCCCGAGCGAAAGCGGCTATCGAATGTTCCTGATCGACGCGCCGTCGAATGCCGTGGCCGAGGTCTCGGCGACGCTCGGCCGCGCTATGCAGGACGCCGGAATGGAGTTGACGCCCGCGGCGCGGCGGCTGGCGCAGTTTAACGCAGTGCAGAACACATATCTAAGTACGTTCCAGGTCCTGGGCGGCATCGGGCTGCTGCTCGGCAGCCTCGGCCTGGGTGTGGTGGTCCTGCGAAACGTGTTGGAACGCAGAGGAGAACTCGGCCTCCTGCAGGCGGTCGGGTACCGCAAGCGCTCGTTGCGATGGCTGGTCGCGTCCGAGAATCTCGCGCTGTTAGTGACTGGCCTCGTGATCGGCGTCGTCGCCGCAGCCATGGCGGTGTTGCCGGTATCGCATCGTGCTGATTTTCCAATTGCCACTCTGCTCGGTGTCATTCTTTTCGGCGTCGCATCGGCGTGGATCGCGACCTGGTTCGCGATGCGCGGTCGATTAATCGATTCGTTGAGGGAAGAATGATTTACATTTTGCTGCTCGCTTCGCTGTATTCCAATGGCTTTGACAAAGCCGAGCCTGGGAAATTGCCGGAAGACCTCATGGTCCTTGAAGGCGGCTTCGTAGTACGGCAAGAAGGCGGGAACAGATTCCTGGAACTACCGGGCGCGCCGCTGGACACGTTCGGGCTGCTTTTCGGACCCACCGAAACTGAAAACGTGAACGCCTCCGCGCGCTTCTACGGCAGCGGCAAAGGCCGGCGATTTCCAAGCTTCGCCATCGGGCTCAATGGCGTGAGTGGTTACAAGCTGCAAATGTCGCCCGGTAAAAAGGCGTTGGAGCTTTTGAAAGGCGAGAACGAAGTCCTCGCGAGTGTTCCTTACACCTGGGAATCCGGGACTTGGACGACTATGCGCCTGCAGATCCGAAAAACCGCCGGAGGCCATTGGCAGCTCGAAGGTAAAGCATGGAAGCATGGAAGCGCCGAACCCGCCAAATGGATGATCAGCCATACCGCAAATATGCCGCCCATCGCGGGTCGCGCCGGCATCTGGGGCATGCCATATTCAGGCAGCCCCATTCGGTTCGATGATTTGATGGTGACGAAGGCGGAATAGGCGTCCCCACCGCTTCCTCACGGTCGCGGCTCTGTTCTGCTTTTCTTCAGAGCCGCGACCGTGAGGAAGCGGTGGGAGCTTTTCGGCGAATTCGGCAAGTTCCTTGCTACAACGGCGCCGTGTACTTGCAATATTATGGCCTGAAAGAGCCGCCGTTCAACATCACGCCGAACCCGCGCTTCCTGTTTTACAGTCCCAAGCACCGCGAAGCATTCAACCATTTGCTTTACGGCATCCGGGAGCGCAAAGGATTCGTCCAAATCACCGGCGAAGTCGGCGCGGGCAAGACGACCCTCTGCCGCGCGCTGCTCGAGCAACTCGGCCCTGAGTTTTCCACCGCGCTCATCCTGAACCCTATCCTGAATCCCGACCAACTCATCAAATCGATTGCCATGGAGTTCGGCCTGAACGTCAGCGGCATGGATCGCCTGGAAACCGTCGCCGAAATCAATCGCTTCCTCCTCGCAGAAGCCGAGGCCGGACGCGACGCCGTCCGCATCATCCGCGAAGCGCAAGACCTCACCAACGAATTGCTCGAACAGGTCCGCCTCCTCTCGAATCTGGAAACAGACGACCGCAAGCTGTTGCAGATCGTGCTCATGGGCCAGCCCGAGTTGCGCGACCGCCTCAACGATTACAGCCTTCGCCAACTGCGGCAGCGGATCACGATCCGCTACCACTTGCGCCCGCTGAATCGTCACGAAGTCGGCCAGTATGTTCAGCATCGGTTGAGCATTTCCGGCGCGCAGCGCGGCCCTCACTTCACCGCCCCGGCTCTCTGGCGCGTGTTCAACTATGCCCAAGGCATCCCGCGCCTGATCAACGCCGTTTGCGACAAATGCCTCCTCGCCGGTTACGTCCAGAAGCGGCCCGACATCGATTACCGCCTAGTGGGCACCGCCATTCGCGAACTCGAAGGAGTGCTCATCGCATGAGCCTCATCAATGACGCTTTAAAGCGCGCCGGCGAAAAACCCGCGTCAGTTCCGAGCGCGTCCGACTTGGCCGCTGGACTCAGTCCGGCCGAATGCCGCCAAAGTGCCTTCCCCGTCCTCAGCTTGCTCATTCTCCTTATTCCACTGATCGCGCTGGGGGTTTGGTTTCTCACCAAAGGCTTGCAATTGAATGAACAGCCCAAGCCAGCTTCGGTTAACACCGTCGCTGCCCGCGCGCCTCAATCCACTCCAAAACCGGTTGTGATCGCGTCACCCAAAAATCTGCCAGCCGTTGTTCCACCACCAGCGGTGCAACCGGACTACAAATTACAAGGCATTTACTGGCGGTCCTCACGACCGGAAGCAGTCATCAACGGCAAAACCGTTTACGCCGGCGATCGCCTAGGTAAAGCCCGCATCAGTGCAATCGATCAGGAAAGCGTGACCCTTGCAGTCGAGGGCCAAAGCAAAGTCCTTAAACTGCCTTAACCTTTCCCTGGCTTGAGCCACCGTTCGAAAAACTCGAAAGCTTCCACCGCATGAATTTCATGCGGTCCTTCGAAAATCGAATAAACCGCGCGATCGCCAATCCCAAGCCGTTCATAAATCGCTTTCACCGATTCGAACGCCTTCTGCGACATCGGCCAATAGGCAACCCGGTCCCGCCGACCTTGCTCAATGAACACCGCTCGCGGACAGATCAGCGACACCACGTCCGCATCCGTGAACTTCAGGAAATGTCCATAAAAGAAGGCGTAATCCTCGGCCGTTTCGATGAAGGGCGTGTAATTCGTCGACGGCGTGACCATCTTTGGCACAAGATCATTGAAGTGGCCCGAGATCGCGCACGCCGCAATGCGCCGGTCCAGCGCCGCGGCATTCATAACCGTGCGCCCGCCCCATGAAATCCCGTACGCGCCAATCCGCGTTGCGTCCACCTCTTTGCGCGACGCGAGATAATCGACCACACGCACAATCTTGAATTGTTCCAGCCCCTGCAGCCGCGTGCCGACCAGGAGCGCTTTGCGGTCCAACCATCGGCGGTCCTTTTGCGTGTTCACATCGAGCGGCGCGAACACCGCGTATCCGCGCTTCGCCGCTTCCAAACCATAGTTATTGTGGTAGTCAGGTTTTTCCGTCAGCCCGCATACCGCCTCCGGTGAGCCGGTCATCCCGTGAATGCAGATCAACGCCGGCGCAGGCTCCTTCACTTTCGGCATGAGCAGAATGCCGTAGACGCGCACTGTATCGAACGCTCCCAGCCAGACACGATAAGCCCAGTGCGTTTCAAATTCCGCGATCAACTCTTCCTTCGGCGCCAGCGGCGCCCCATTGGTGGGCTTGCCCCCAAGCAAATCCCAAAGCTCACCCCGTTTAGGCGCAACACTTCTCTCATACGCCTCAACACTGCTAAAGTCCCGCTTCCACGACTTCGCCCGAACATCCTCCGACTCCGCAATGCGCCGATCCAAATACTCCTCCAGCTCCTTGACCTGCGCGCCATGCGCCGCCGCAACCTCGTTTGAAGATATCGGCAGAGCCGACGCTGCCAATTTAACGAGCGTCAGCACGAGAATGCAGAATTTGAACGATCTACCTGGAATCATTTCAGGGGTAAGAAAACCACGCGGTTTACTAACTCGTCCTCAGCACACGCCTTGGCCAGCAATTCCAGATCGTCAATGCTTTGCCGGACAGTGATATTTCGTTGATGAGCATAGACTACTCCGAAAAACATCTTGCGGGTTCGTTGTCGCCGCGCCGCCTCCATTAACAGATCATCGTCCTGCGTGAATAGCACCCGGCGCAACGCGAGCGCCCGGTCCAGCAATTCCGGATCTTCCAGACGTTGGCTTCCATCTTCTTGCGCCGGCAGCACATCCACGCCGCGCCGCCGCAAACCCGTGACCACTGGCCGACGCTCGTGCACATCCATATACAGAAGGAGACTCACCGGCGCTTTAACCGCGCGTTGAGCTTCTTTCGCGAGAGCGTTGGCGTGAGCTTCGCTCGCAACGCCTCAGTGCGCTGAAATCGCTGCTCGATTTCTTCGTCCAACTTCCTTTGATGGTCATAGTAATACGCGAACGCCGCGTGCACCTGCGCCAGAGAGAGATGGGGGTGCTGGAGTTGGATCTCTTCGGGCCTGTGTCCAT
>Ga0066710_100005207_pt1 | contig 11781 bp, 15 predicted proteins | sample GraSoiAngelo_159_FD_79666 | JGI IMG/M metagenome (GOLD analysis project Ga0066710, IMG submission 79666) | Grasslands soil microbial communities from the Angelo Coastal Reserve, California, USA - 14_1009_16_40cm | ecosystem: Environmental > Terrestrial > Soil > Grasslands | place: USA... | reverse complement strand
TTCAGAATGTCCGGCCTCAATACGGCATCGGCGATATTCGGCGCAGACACTTCCAGGTTCAAGATGTCGGGATTCAGGATGTCGGGGTTCAAAATATCCGGATTCAGGATGTCCGGATTCAAGATGTCCGGGTTCAACACGACCGAACCTTGAAGCCCCCCAGGTATCGGTGCACCGCCGACCGCGTTGATCTCGACGACATTCACGCTCGTTGACGCGCGGCTGTCATTGGAAGTGACAAACACTGTCCGCGCAACACTGGAGCGCCGGGCGATTGTCACGTTCAACGATGTGCGCAGCTCGAACTGCAGAAACGATGCCCTTCCACCCGGAGGCTGCGCAGCGATCGTCAAACGGTAGCTGCGCGGTGTGTCCGTTGCATTCTCCACATAAACAACAAACGCACGCTGAATTTTGCCAAGAGGTTTCGCATTGCCGGGAGAGCCGACGACCAGACCTTGCGTGATCCGTGCCGTGTAGATGTTCTGGTTTCTCATTCCCGCCACGCCGGGAACGCATGCATCCACGGTCTTGGTTGGATCGAACTTGCTTTGGGTTCCTCCCAACGCTCCGGGAGGCGAATACTTCGTCCAATTCTGCGGTTTGGGCGGCGGGATCACATCCCGGTTGTCGGTCCACACGGATTGAAAGACGGGCGATCTCAGAGGTTCCGTGTTGAACTTCCACCGTCCGCCCGCGTCCTGGATCATGGCGGGCGCCGTGATATCGATGTAGTCGCCCATGAACGGAAGCGTCCCCTGGGCAAACATCGGATAGTTCACAGAGCTGGCCTGAACCTGCCAGGGTTTTCCAGAGCGGCCGAGCAGGTACAGATATTTCGATACCGGCGCTGAGACGAAGACGGGTGTATTTGCAGGATCGGCCTGTGCGACTCGGACATCGACCGTGTGCCACACCGGGGGCGACGGATTTACTGGATCGGCGACAAATTCGGCGGGGACTGGGCGAAAGTCTCCACGAAAATCGTAGAAGAGAAGCATGAGCTTACCGGCTGAGAAGGTCATCGACGGCATGATCTGGTGACCTCCGGGTTGGGCCGTGGCGCTGTCCACAACCCGCGCCGGAGACCAGAGACTGCCGCCGTCCTGAGACACCGACGTGACGACTCGGGCATCTCCACCTGGCCCGCGTCCCGACTCGGACCACGCCAAATAGACACGGCCGGGCCGCGACGGATCGGAATTGGCGTCGATGGCCATCGTTGGGAATGTTTCTGTTCGGAACCGGCGGTAGGTCGAACCTGGACCGGTGGAGGAATTGGGAAAAGTGCCCAGATCAAATGGAGCGATCGACGCCACCGCCACCGGCTTGCTGAAAGATATTCCGCCGTTCGTGGACTTCGCGATCATGATTGCATCCGGAGCCGACTTGGAAACATTGGAAAGGAAGATCTGCCTCCAGGCGACATAAACCGTGCCACTATTCGGATCGACGGCAATGATCGAGCCTTGGTTGACCGTGTGCGGATCGCTGAGCGAATCGGCCTTGTCCCAATTCGCGCCACAATTGGTGGAACGAGCAAACATCAGACGCGTCGAGTCGGCGTCTTCGCCTTCGGCGTCGGTATAGGAAATGTAGACGTTCCCGCCCGGAAAGGATTGGACTGAAAACGTTCCATCACCCTTGGGAACTCGAATCAAACAACTCCTGCTGTTGGACCGAGGTATATCCACCGCCAGCCAGGGCTTGTCCACGAAATGTTTCTTCTTCCGCTTGTTCACCACATTCGTATCGATGTACTGGATCGAATCGCCCGCTTCCTTGTTGTTGTTGTCGACGAAGCGGGCTACGAAAAGGACATTCCTTCCCTCTTCCCCGCGATTAAAGACAATGCCGGAGTAGTAGAAAAGACCGTTCGTCGATGCGCGTACGGTCGGATCCGAACCCGCCTGATATCCTTTCAGCGGCGAAAGCAATCCCTCACGCGAGGTGTCCTGGGGATAACCCGGCAACAGCGTGCTCGTCCAGGTGTTGCCTCCATCGAATGATTTAAATAAGCCGAGCCAGGCGTCGCCGCTTTCTTCGCTACCGAGTATTCCCGGAAGATCGACGGTTCGATAGTCGTTGGCCCCCGCCAGGAGATGCTGTGGATTTCGAGTGGAAACCGCCAATGAAGGCTCGTTCTGGCGTTGCAGGAAAGGATCGCCGCCCGGCCATTGCGTGCCGGACACCATATTCACGTTCCGGCTGGCTTGCGGCGCTTGCGCCAGCAGTTCTACGTAACCGCCGTAACTGCCGAATGCGATCAGACCACAGACTAACAGAACAAGCGGAAGGCTAAGGAGTCGAACACAGCTCGCAGCTCTACTGCTGGAGAACAGAGGGGGCAGTCCTTGAAAGATCACTTCCAAGAAATGCTTTCTAGACGATTTTTCAAGAATTCACGGCCTTCCTGGGCCGCGTGATTGTCCTGTGCGATGGAATAGGCGCGGCGGGGCTACACTAACTTAACTTCCGATGTATTGCAATCGACCTATCACGGCACTATAGGATTAGCACCAGTCCGCCGTCATCACGTTCAATGTATAATCCGTATGTATCGTTTTGCCGGAGAAGATATCCATGAAAACCACATTGGAAGTCGATGAGATATTGCTCAATCAAGCAAGAAAGATTTTGGGGACTCAAACGATCAAGGATACCCGCCGGCATTGGCAAGGCGCTCCAAAGCCTTCTGCCGAATCACGGTTCGAAGGCTCCTGATCTCGCCAAGGGAATCCGATAGTTGGAGGAAAACAGAATGAACTCTGACTCTAGGCCCAACATACCGGGGCAGTCTATCGATCCTGGCGCTCAGCCGCGAGCGGCGCGAGAGTCAACTGCCGGTGAGCTACGAGCCAGGCGTGCCGCTCTGGTCTACAGCGCGCTGTTAGGCACTCTCGTGGAATGAGAGCGCTTTGATAATGACGCTCCCACCGTTCCGCACCTGGATGTCTAATTCGTAGCTCTGGAGCAGCGCCATGCCGATCAGCGGTGCCGTGCTTGCTTCATCCACAACGATTCGTCGTGGCTTCCCATCCCAGACCACCGTTCCCTCGTAGATGTCGAAACACACACTCGCTGCCGTCCGCCAGCAGCGCCCGGCCCCTTCGGCGCCATGGCCACCCCAAGAGGGCGATCAGCGCGGGCGCTAAGCTCAACCAGCCGTCAAAGCCGGTGTCAACGACCGCCTCAATTTGCTGCTCCATGCTCGCTGGACCGCGCACCGCCAGAGAAATGACCGCTTCGCGATTGGCCGTGACAACGCCCGTGATCATGGCGTGCCAGGCTGAGGGCGTGGACCAAAACGACGAGTATAGCGAGAACCTATCCGTTTCAGCCAAACCTGCGCGTCAGGGACGCGAGCAAGTAAGCGATCCGATGCGGCTAACTCGTCTACGTCTACCTCGTACGCGCCGGTCTCGATATCGATGGCCACGAACTTGCCTTCGTTCCCCTTTTCCACGAGAGGGCGGATATCGTTTTCATACGTGGCGTCGCCGCGCTGGGCAAATTCCTCCTTGCTGTAACGGGGTCGCGTGGTGGGCATCGTCTTCTCCTCTTCTCAGGGTCGATTGCTTCTGCCTGTATTGTACTTTATGGCTGGAGTTGGCTGAGTGCCTCCTAACCAATGAGAAATTGCAATAACCGGAAGAGTGCCGCCAGGTGCCACTGCAACTTGATACTGAGGTTATGGCAAGGCTCGTCTGCAATTGGCGGATGGAGCGGCGGCTGAACCCGAATCTGGACTACGACACAGGTTATGTTGGTTGGAACTTGCCGGCTGAGCCCGTCAAGTGGTAATGCGGAATGCGCACTTCCTTTTTGGGGTCACTCACGGCATGCCCAATCGCTTCACTTTCCACCCCGTGAGCATGCGCGATACTGCGAACGGCATCTGCGTCTTCCTGAGCGACTACGACGCAAAAGCCGATTCCCATGTTGTACGTGAAGAACATTTCTTCATTGGAAATCCTGCCATAGTGCTGGATAAGACGGAAAATCGGATGAGGTACAGGCAGGCTGTCGATAACGTAGGAGACCTCTGCAGAGGCTCGAGTGAGATTTAGAAAACCCGTACTCGTGATGTGCGCCAGCGCTTTTACTTTGAGGTTCCTCTCAAGCATCTCCAGGACTTCTTTGACGTAAATCCGAGTCGGCTCCAGTAACTCCTCACCAATAGTTCTGCCCAACTCGGTCACGTATTTGTCATGAGTCCACTGGAGCTGATCAAAGAAAACTCTTCTGGCCAGACTCAATCCGTTGCTATGCACGCCGGTCGAACGCAGGCCTACAACGACGTCGCCATCTTTCGTGTGCTGGCCGGTGAGCACCTTGTCCAGCTTGACTGTGCCGATGCAGCTTCCTACGAGATCGAAGGCGTAGCCGGGCCTTACGCCGTGAATCATCTCGGCAACCTGGGCGATTTCGCCTCCCGGTATCGTGACCCTGGCCAGTTCTGCCCCTTTATGCAACCCCCGCACTAACGGATCCATGAGGTCCGTGTGCGGCGCCTCCACAGCAACGTAATCGAGCATCGCGACGGGGGTCGCTCCGACGCAGAGCACGTCATTAACGTTCATGGCGACACAGTCGATCCCGATCGTGTCGTATTTGTTCATTAACTCGGCGACCAGAATTTTCGTACCAACGCCATCCGTCGAAAGCGCGATCGCCAGGTCGTTTCCGACGTCGATCACGTTGGCGAAGTACCCGAGTGGCAGCTTCACACTGTTTGGCCGATTTTCAAACGTGCGTTCGATCCAGTGCGTCAGGTTCGGCATGATGCGGTCTTGCTGTTCAGAATCGACACCTGCGCCCTTGTAGCTCAGATGTTCGCTCATTGGGTCACCTCCACCGCAAATTCGCTCTTTTGACAACAAATCCCTTGAGAGCCTAATGGACTTGAGAAGGACGGTCAAGACGACCGCGCGTTATCCGCCTAACAGCTTCCAGGTCTTACAGGACGGAAAAGGTCTATTCAAGCCGATATGTCTATTGAAACGCACCGCGAACGCTTGAGCGTCTTAAGGAACTCACGGCGTGCCGCAGATTGCCGGATCGCGACAATTGCCACAACGCACAACGCCAGGTTAATCCACTGTGACTCCGATTTCGAGCCGATCTTCGGACAAGCCGGCATGAAAACAATCGACTGGACGAGCGCGCTTTCGAGATCGCCGGGGACAGGATACGTTCAGCTTTTGACCGGAAATACCGGAGGATTAATCGCGGTAAAACCGACTTTTGTTGAAGCCCCTAATGTGTCGCAGCAATTTATCGGGGAAAGAGGAGTGCAAGATGGGAGCGTGTTGTAATCCGACAAGGATGTATATACGCTGTGAATATACAATTCACGTGGGACGAGTCAAAGCGTTTGAAGAACCTCATCGATCATGGTTTCGACTTTCTGGATGCTCCGAAAGTATTCGGCGGGCTCACAATAACATTCGAGGATGATCGGTTCGACTACGGCGAGCAGCGCTTCGTCACTCTTGGTTTGCTAAAGGGTATACCCGTTTCAATAGTGCACACTGAGACTGAAACGCGGATTCATTTGATCTCTTTTCGAAAGGCGACGCGGCGAGAGGAAAGACTGCTTTATGAAAACTTCTAAGACAGACTGGAAACGTGTTCGACGCATGAAGAACTCGCAGATCCGGATCACGAAGGAACATCCCGAAGCGGACGAACGGCACATTGTGCGGGCGATTGTCCGTCGAGGGTTAAAGCCGGTTCAACAAAAGACCTCCATCTCTCTTAGAATCGACGTTGACGTTCTGGAGTGGTTCAAGTCGCAAGGCGCCGGATATCAAACCAGAATGAACGCCGTCCTGAGGGCGTTCAAGGAAGCGTCGAGCAAGTAAAGTCCGAAAACCCGCAACCACAGGCAATTAGAGTTTGAACTCATTTTTGCTACTTGTCGAAGAGCGAGGATCCTTAAGCCAATCAGCGGAATCACCGCTATCGCAACATCCTTGGCTTCAAGCTCTGGGCAGAGCACCACAACATTCAGATGGCGCTTGATTCGAAATAGTCGGGGACGGGCACATTCCAATCGACGGGCTCGCCGAGACTGGCCAGTGCGGCCAGCCAGAAGCGCGGTAAAGAGAGAGGGACAGTGACGATGATCCGCTTGATGCGGGATCGCAGGCGCGCATCAGCATTTGCCAAGCGATACAGGGCGCGCCACTCCGTCATTTGGCCGCGATCCAGCAATTGGGCGAGCACTTCATCGCTTCCGAGGTCGAGGCCGGAGCGGTTCCACAGTGCGCGCGACGTTTCCAGCGCATCTTCCTTCATGGCACATCCTCCAGCGCAACGCGCGCGACGATAGCGGCCCAACGGCGGCCACAGCTTGTAACGTGATCCCAGTCATTCCAGGGCGGTCGTAGGCCGCGGTATCCGGCCAAGTCAATATCGGCAAGATCCCTCGGTTGTGCGGCCGCAAGCCGTTCGCTGACCTCCGCCAGCGGGGAAGCACCGTTCGCCTGGCGGTAAATCTCGTCAAAGGAGCGGAGCGCAGCAACCGTCCCATCCGGCCCCAGACGTTCGAATAGGACAACGGTGTCGAGGTAGTCGCGAACTGTATGCCGCGTGGCCAGCAGCCATGCCTTGATTCGGGCCATCTCGGCCAGTGTGGGAACCCGCAATCCCCCAACCTGTTCGGTTCCCAGCGGCCGTGTGCGGCGCAGTTGACGGATCCCGGTTAGGATTCCGTCGAGCTGCCCGAGAATAAGAACCGGCCGCTGGATCCGCTCGGTCTGCCAGCCCGCAACAGCCTCGAGCGTCGCCAAAACTTCATCAAACCGTTCCCGTAAGTCGTCGACGACGTGATCTGCATCCATACTGACGCGGTGCCCGTCGTGAATAGCCGCCGCGGTGCCACCCACCAGTACAGCGCCAGGTATCAGGTACTGTAGTTGTCTCTCAGCAGCGGGTAACTGTTCCCAGTCTGGGAGTTTCTCCATTTCCGATCCCATGATGGAATTTTCACTTAGATCATGTCGAAAAGGTATTCCATCGCCGAGGCCGGTTCCCATCTTCCCACTATCGTTGACGAAGCCGAGGCCGGATTGGAAATTGAGCTTACTCGCCGGGGCAAGCCTGTTGCGGTTGTAGTCTCCCCTCGCCAGTTGGAGCGGCTGCGAGGCGGCCGTCCTCGCTTCAGCCACGTCTACAAAGCGTTCCTTAGCAAGGACTCGCTCGAAGACATCGATCTCGAAAATGACTTCTTCGGGTCCGTTTGGGAGAAAAGTGTGGGGCGCAAGGTCTCTCTGTGACGCTTCGCTATCTTCTGGATACCAGCACTGTGTCATCGCCTGTATCCAAGAAACCAAACCCGAACATCGTCGCGCAGCTCGATCAGCACGGACACGAATGCGCAATCGCAGCGCCGGTTTGGCACGAACTGACGTATGGCTGCCGTCGACTCCCCCAAGGCAAGCGACGGAGGGCTCTTGAGAAGTATCTGCATGACGTCGTACAGGCATCCTTTACGATTCCTCCGTACGACGAAGTTGCCGCCACCTGGCATGGCCGTGAGCGAGCACGACTGGAGGGTCTCGGCCGACCCGCGCCGTACGTGGATGGTGAGATTGCCGCGATCGCTCACGCCAATGGACTTGTACTCGTTACCGCCAACACCAGCGACTTCGCGCGCTTCAGAGACCTGCAGGTCGAGAACTGGTCCAAACCACTGGCGCCCAGCAGGCATTGAGCCGCAAGAATTTCTTTCCGCTAAATAGATAACCGAATCGCTTCACTGAAATCAGTGAGAGAATCTCACTTATCGCGACGGTTGCGACGGCCCACGATGCCACACGATCCACCGTGACTCCGATTTCGAGGGGATCGCCGAGCAAGCCGCTTTGAAGGCGTTCGACTGGGCGAGCCTCCTTTGAGGCGTAAGGACCCCATGAACCCGGTGCTTCTATCGCAAGCTTTCGTTCCGAAACCCAAAGGGAAAAGCCTCAAGACGTGAAGACGTGGTAACGGGAAAAAGCCCATAAGACCCAAGAACCACAGGAATTTCAGTTTTCACTGCCAGCATTAGGCTTTCGGGAAATTTCGGCAATGTGCCATTGACACTAATGTATGCGGCACCTACAATCGCCCTGCATTTAATGGATGTCGTTTAGTCAATCCTCCAAAAGTGTCGGAGCACTAATGAGGAAGGCATCCCGTCTTTCGTTGTCCAAGCGGGAATAAGGAATTTCGGCGGTTCATTCCCTTCAACCTGCCGTGAATCAAGCGACTGTGCCGTCCATTAAAGCTGATCACACCCATCTGGAGAACCTATGAGAGTGTTGATGCGTCAGTTCGGGTTGTTATGTATCCTGTTTCTATTAACCATGCTGTCTGTGTTGGCGTTCGGGCAACTCAGCTTTGCTGAGATCAAGGTTAGCCAAAATGTGAACGTCGTGGCAGATGAGCAATACCTGCAGAAGCAACTTGAAGTACATTCTGCAGGCGGCAATCCTCTTAACAAAAAGGATATTTTCGTCGGTTACATCAACTACCAGACTGTAGCCGAGACCACTACGCAGAGGGTGACGGCAACGGGAAAGTGCGGTTATTCCTACTCTACAAACGGTGGCAAAACCTGGAAAAACGACCTCTTGCCTGCGCCGCAGGGAGTGCAAGCCTCCACTGTCCTTAAGTGCGGAGATCCAGCAGTTGCTTGGGACACTACTGGACACGTCTATTATTTTGCTCTAAGCGAGCTGACTACCGGCACGACTGTGATGTCGATCGCTCGCTTAACCGATCTAGAGAACGGAACCTTCAAATTGGACTTCCATAAACTGATCGACAGCGGTAACTCCTCGTCAGGTCCAGGCCAGTTTCTGGACAAAGGCTACCTCATTTTTCAACCTGATACGACACCCTTCAACCCATCTGCACCAGCAGGCACTCCCGGTAGCCTCACGGCTCCCGGCACAGTCTTCGCCTGCTATTCGAATTTTGATGGAGCGGTGAACAAGAAAGTGTTGTGTTCAGTCTCCCGGAACAGTGGAACAACCTGGTCGAAGCCCAACCAAGGTAAATACAACGGCACCATCAATAGCAACAACGGAGTTGCCGCCGCGCCTGCTCCCAACGGTGGCATCTACGTGTTCTGGCGGGCATTTGCGTCAAACGAAAATGGCTACTACTTCGTGACTGTCGACCGGAACGGAACCGCTACCACTCCTGTGCAGGTGGTCGGCCCGACCGGATTCTATCCCTATGACGCACCCACAGGTTCCAACATTGCTCGCTCGAACGCGTTTCCGACAGTTGCCTCTGATGGAGGGGGAAACATCGCAGTCTTCTTCCAAGCCTATTCCAATGCAAACGGATTCATGGCCTCGCCAGAGTCCGGAGGCGAGCCGCGCATCTTCGGGACGTATTCGACGAGCAATGGCCTCAGCTGGAGTACCCCTTTGGCAATCGAACCTGGACCCCATTGGCACCAGTTCCTGCCCGTGGCGACTTGGGCGGGCGGTGTGTTGAGCGTGACTTTTCTTGATGCGCGCAATGATAGATGCCTTGATCAAGACGGAAAATTGGGATACCCCCTCGAATGTGGCTTTGGAAGGGCTCTCAATCAAGTTACTGATGAAAATGGGGTCCTCCGATACCTACCTACAGGCCTAGACCGCCGCTTCGATGTGCGAGTGCTACAAGGCCTATTCGGTGCGCCTGGCTCTAACACGGTGAATTGGGTTCTGCCTTCAACCCAAGTCACTCGATATGAAACTCTCGCGAGCACCGGTGAGATCGTGCCCAGAAATGCGAACTGCCCGACACTCACCTTTCAGGATCCTTCTAATCCTAATAAAACGCGGACTCTCTCCACGTGTGCGGCTGTTAACCTTCCATTCCTAAAGGTGGCTGCCAACGGCAACTCGAGTTTCACTGGAGACTATATGGCGCTCGCACCGGATACGTGGTTTTATCGGAATCGTGGACCGGGTCCCGCATACCGACTTACTGGACCGGGGGACCCAACTACGACCGTGGCTTTCTGGGCCGACTTTCGCAACGTGGCTTTTCCTGAGGTCAACGGTATTCCGAACATCAACGGTGACTGGACGCAATTTGCTAATGCCTGTCCCGCTTCTGTTCAGAATTGCCCTTGTCAGAACCCGAAGTCGCGCGACGTCAACGTACGTTTCGCGGACATAACCACTCAAGGCTTATCCGCAAGCGTGAAAGGAAAGTCGCAACTGCCCGAATCAGGAATTCCACCCGAGTTCACCGTGACCGTGTGGAATTTTACCGGAAACGACCTAAACGTCAGGGTCAAGATTGTTGACCTTGCACCACCTTATATCACCGTTCCCGTCGAAGATTGGTCCTACGTGCAGACTTTGTCTCAGCCCGCTCAGCCCACTCCTCCAGATGACGACGACTCGCTGGACGTGAAGATTCTGAAAAGCTCCAGCTTTACCAAAGCTGTATTTTACCGTTGGAGGTCCTCGACCAACTCCACGCCTACGACTCCAGTGCCGGTCACGGTGGATCAAATCGGAGCGCTGGGGTGTAAAGAGACCGATCCAACGTGTCTTTTTTCTGGCCATCTGACCACCAGCGCCACATACAACATCTCATCCTCAGGTCTCAAGGTCACTGAGGCTCACGCGGTGACGCTTAGCAGTCCGTTCGTCGCGACTTTTGGTTCGTTTTTGAGCCAACCATCTAATTCAGAGATTCAAGGCTCCGAGATTCAGGGATCTGAAATCCAGGGATCTGAAATCCAGGGATCAGAGATCCAAGGTTCGGAGATCCAAGGATCGCTCGTTGCGGATAAACTAGTCCTGTCGTCAGCTACGGGTGGAGGAACTCTCGCTACAGCCGTTACGACCTTCAGCACCGTGGCGAACGGCCAAGAGCTCCTAAGCGCCGGTTGGAAGTTCCATATGCTTCTCTACGTAACTCAGTTGAACATGAACGTGAAGCAGTGCACGCTAGTTCAGACACCGACTGATATCGTGCTTGCCCAATTCTCCATTCTGAATCCTGATTCTTCAACCACACTGAATTTCCAGGTTTCGAATTCAGAAATCCAAGGCTCCGAGATCCAAGGTTCGGAAATTCAAGGCTCCGAGATCCAAGGCTCGCCCCTTGCCGAACAGGTCACGAACGGTACTTTTTCCGTAGACTCGGGAGAGCAGGTGAAAATCGCTCTTCGGGCCTTCAAGCCCAAATCCTCATCGCTCAGCTTGATGATGGCGGATTCGGCCACGGCAGCAGCGTCGAATCCTCCGACATTCGATCCTTGCCCAAGTAGCTCCCTGAAGTGCACCAACATCAGTGAGGGATTATTCGGAGTGAGACAGCCCGGAACTTCGCAGGAGCCGCAAGTGGTGTCCATCGTTGATAATACGCCGCCGACGGTGAAGCTGACGCTTCCGCCTCCCGATGATCCGGATGGTTCTTACGACGGGCCTATTACGGTGGGAATTTCGGCCAGCGATGTGTTCTCGACGGTGACTAGGATCGACTGCACCGACAATGGTAAAACCATCCCAGTAACAATTGTGACCGGCCTCAACACGTCGAAAGCCACCGGGAGCATCTATGTAAGCGGGAAAGGCACGCACACTATAGCTTGTACCGCAAAGGATTCGCGCGGGAACGACGGTGCCGCTATTAATTCTTCAAACACGGCGACCGTGACGATCAACACGAACCGTAAGTAACCTTACACACAAAAGTAAGTGCAGTAGCGGCGGGCGAGAATTTTATTGCCCGCCGCTACTCCGGCGTTTCGCATCGGCCAGCAGCTTGTCA
>Ga0066710_100005204_pt1 | contig 11785 bp, 11 predicted proteins | sample GraSoiAngelo_159_FD_79666 | JGI IMG/M metagenome (GOLD analysis project Ga0066710, IMG submission 79666) | Grasslands soil microbial communities from the Angelo Coastal Reserve, California, USA - 14_1009_16_40cm | ecosystem: Environmental > Terrestrial > Soil > Grasslands | place: USA... | reverse complement strand
CTCGAGCTGCTCTCGCGCATCAAGGGCCGGCCGGGGGCGCCGCGCGCGATCATGACCACGGGCGACAACACGCCGGCCACGGTGATGGCTGCGGTCCGCGAGCAGGCATTCTGGTACATCCCCAAGCCGTTCCGCACCGAGGAGCTGCTCCGGCTCGCGCGACGCGTGCTGAGCTCCACGTCCACCGCGTCGCCGATCGAGGTGGTCTCGGCCACGCCCAACTGGGTCGAGCTCCTGGTGCCGTGCGAGCACGAGGCCGCGTTCCGGGTGTACGACTTCCTGATCCAGCTCGAGGCCGAGCTGCCGCTCGAGACGCGCGAGAAGGTCGGGCACGCATTTCGCGAATTGCTGCTCAACGCGGTCGAATGGGGCGGCGAGCTGGATCCGTCACGCAAGGTGCGGATCTCGTTCCTGCGCGCCAAGCGCGTGCTGGTGTACCGCATTGACGATCCCGGCCAGGGGTTCAAGTTCGAGGACTTGGCGCCGGCTTCGTTCGGCGGGAGCCACCACGATTTCGGCGAGCACGCTCCAGGCTTGGCCGCGGCGGGAGGCCGCTCCGGCGGGCTCGGCATCCTCATGACCCACGCGCTCGTCGACGAGCTGATCTACAACGAGAAGCGCAACGAAGTCGTGTTCATGAAGTACCTGGACTGAGCGGGAGGCCGCTGCATCGCGGCGCCGGTCAACGCGTCAGCAGGCCGGCGTCGAGCACGAACTGCGATCCGGTGACGAACCGCGCGCCGGGCGACGCCAGCCACACCACCGCCTCCGCCACGTCCTCGGGCTCGATCCACGGCACGGGTAGCAGGTTGCCGGCCGAGCGTTCGGCGATCTCCCGCGGCGTCGTTCCCTCCATCGCCGCGAGCCCGTCGTTCATCGGCGTGTTGACGCCGGTGGGATGGATCGAGACGATGCGCACGTTGTGGGGCGCGAGCTCGATTGCCCACGACTTGGTGAGCCCCACCAGGCCCCACTTGCTCGCCGAATAGTGGCTCAACCGGTTCATACCGCGCAGCCCCGCGACCGAGGAGTTGTTGACGATCACGCCCGATTGCTGCCGGATCATGTGCGGGATCACGTGGCGGGCGACGATCCAGGCGCCCTTGAGGTTGATGTCGAGCATCGCGTCCCATTCCGCCTCGGTCAGCTCGTGCGCCAGGCCGTACGCGCAGATGCCCGCGTTGTTGAACAGCACGTCGATGCGGCCGAAGCTGCGCGCCGTCTCGCCGACTGCCGCGCCAACGGCCTGGTCGTCGCGGACGTCGGCGGCGAACGTCAGGCAATCGACGCCGAGGCCTCGGACCTCGGCTTGCAGCGCGCCGAGCTCGGCGCTGGTTCCCATCCCATAGGCGGGATAGGCGAGCGGCTTCGCCACATCCAGGGCCGCGACCCGAACGCCCGCCCGGGCGAACGCCAGCGCCGTCGCGCGTCCCTGGCCGTGCGCCGCACCCGTGATGAACGCGACCCGGGCGGTCAACGCCTCCGTCACCGCGTCTCCTTCCCGGTCATTTCACCGAGCCCGCGCGGCGATAGGCCGCCAGGTACTCGTCCAGGTCGACCTCGAGCGCGTTGTTGAACACGTTGGTCGCGATCATCATTGCTCCGAACGCCGTGAGCGCCACGATCTGGGCGGGCTCGAGGAAGCCTTTCACTCGATCGTAGACGGCCTCCGGCACCCGGCTGTTGTTGCGTGCGAGCGCGAGACCGAACTGGACAACGGCGGCGTCGCGCGCGTCGAGCTCGAGGCGATCCGGGTCCTCTCCGCCGTCGATCAGGATGCGCCGGAAGAACGTGGAGCAGATCAGGCAATCGGTCTCGGTCGAGACGGCGTGCGCGAACAGCGTCGTCCGTCGCTCGCCCAGGAACGCGGCTACCTCGTCGCGCAGCGGGTACCATTGCATCAGTGCGAGCAGCGCGGCCGGAGAATGGGCGAGCGTCCGCTTCATGTTGGTGACGCGGCCGTGCGCCGCGAGCTGGCGGTCCAGCTCCTCCCCGGCGGCGGGCGCGATCGGCGGTTCGGCGGGCGGAACGCGCGGCATGTCAGTGTTCCGGGCGGATCGGCGCGGCTTCGGTCATGGGCTCCCGCGCGGCGGATTCGGCGCGCTCGTGTCCGTACTCCCGCTCGACCGTGGCGATGCGCACGCGATAGGCGTCGTACCACTCCGCGCGCCCGCGGCGCTGGACTTCGACGTGCCTGGCTACGCGCTTCCACGCCCGCGCGTCGGCCACGCTCGCCCAGTAGGACACGGTGATGCCGACGCCGTCCGCGCCGCGCGCGGTCTCGACGCCGAGAAAGCCCGGTTGCAGGCGGGCGAGGCGTTCCATTTCTTCCGCCGTCGCCGCATAGCCTCGGTCTTCGGCCGCGCGGCGCGAGGTGAAGATCACGGCGACATAAGGGTGGGTCGGGCGTGCCGGCGATGGCGTTGTCGCTCATGGCGTGAGTCTAGTCTAGCAGGGTCTCGCAAAGCCCGCGCATGCCTGGGGGCGACGTTGCGGAGCGACCGCGGTTTGGAGTCATATGACTCCAACTCTTGGTCCCGACCCGGACCGGGGCAGCGAGGAGCACCACCACCGGACGAGACGCGGCGGCGTCCGGAAGGCGGAGTTCAATCCTGCCGAAAAAGTCTCAGGAGGGAGCTGTGTCCCAAGACCTCTATCCCGTCAAGCCGCACATTCGCGAACGCGCCTACGTCGCGTCGCTCGAGGAGTACCAGCGCCTCTACCGGCTCTCGCTCGACAATCCGGAGTGGTTCTGGGGCGAGCAGGCGAAGGCGATCACCTGGTTTCATCCCTGGCACAAGGTGCTGGACGCCGACCTCGAGGAGATCGATTTCGCGTGGTTCCTGGGCGGACGGCTCAACGCGTGCTTCAACTGCGTCGACCGGCACCTCGATTCCCGCGCCGAGCAGACCGCGATCATCTGGGCGGGGGACGAGCCGGGCGACTACCGGCACATCAGCTACCGCGAGCTCAAGCACAACGTCTGCCGTGTCGCGAACGTTCTGCTCGCGCACGGCGTGCGCAAAGGCGACCGGGTGTGCATCTACATGCCGATGATTCCGGAGACGGTGTACGCGATGCTCGCGTGCGCGCGGATCGGCGCGGTGCACTCCGTGGTATTCGGTGGGTTCAGCGCGGATTCGCTGCGCGACCGCATTCTGGACGCCGAGTGCAAGGTGCTGTTCACCGCCAACGAAGGCATGCGCGGCGGCAAGAAGATCCCGCTCAAGGCGATTTCCGACCGGGCAATCGACGGCCTGTCGATGGTGAAGTCGGTGCTCGTCGCGCGCCGCACCGAGCTCAAGGTGCCGATGCAGCAGGGCCGCGACTACTGGCTCGATGACGAGTGCCGCAAGCAGCGCTCGACCTGCACCGTGGCGTGGATGGGGGCCGAGGACCCGTTGTTCATCCTCTACACCTCGGGCAGCACCGGCCGGCCCAAGGGCGTCATGCACACGACCGCGGGCTATCTCGTGTTCGCCGCGTTCACGCATCGGCTCGTGTTCGACTATCACCCGGGCGACATCTACTGCTGCGCCGCGGACGTGGGCTGGGTGACGGGCCACACCTATATCGTCTACGGACCGCTCGCGAACGGCGCGACCACGGTGATGTTCGAGTCGATCCCGACCTACCCGGATCCGGGGCGCTACTGGCGCATGACGGACGATCTCGGCCTCAACATCTTCTACACGGCTCCTACCGCGCTGCGCGCCATCGCGCAGGCCGGCGACGAATGGGTGAAGCGCTATTCGCGCAAGAGCCTGCGGATCCTGGGCACCGTGGGCGAGCCGATCAATCCCGAGATCTGGCGCTGGTATCACGACGTGGTGGGCGAGGGGCGTTGCGCCGTGGTCGACACCTGGTGGCAGACCGAGACCGGCGGCATCCTGATCACCCCGCTCCCGGGCGCGTTCCCGCTCAAGCCCGGCTCGGCCACGTTCCCGTTCTTCGGCGTCAAGCCGGTGGTGGTCGATCCCGACAAGGGAACGCCGCTGGAAGGCAACGGAGTGTCGGGCGCGCTGTGTCTGGCCTCGCCGTGGCCCGGCCAGGCCCGCACCGTGTGGGGCGACCATCAGCGCTTCAAGGAGAACTACTACTCCCAGTACAAGGGCTACTACTTCACCGGCGACGGCTGCCGGCGCGACGAAGACGGTTACTACTGGATCACCGGCCGCATCGACGACGTGCTCAACGTGGCGGGCCACCGGCTAGGAACCGCCGAGGTCGAGAGCGCGCTCGTCGCTCACGATGCGGTGGCGGAGGCCGCGGTGGTGGGCTGCCCTCACGCCATCAAGGGACAGGGGATCTACGCCTACGTCGTGCTCACGAGCGAGCATGCGCATGCGAATCGCGGCGAGATGGAGGGCGCGCTCAAGGAGCAGGTGCGCCACGTGATCGGCGCGTTCGCGACTCCCGACGTGATCCACGTCGCCTCCGGCCTGCCGAAGACCCGAAGCGGGAAGATCATGCGCCGCATCCTGCGGAAGATCGCGGCCGGCGAGTACGACGGGCTCGGCGATGTCACGACGCTCGCCGATCCGGATGTGGTGGATCGGCTGATCGCGGAGCATCAAGGGACGGCGGGCAAGGTATAGGGCGGACGTGACCCAGCATCGCGTCCACCCGTGGGTGTTCATGGTGCTCATCCTGCCGTTCGGCGTGATGAGCGGCTACGTACAGGTCACGATCGCCTACCTGCTCTCCAGGGCCGGCGTTCCCGTGGCGCTGACCGCGGGACTGGTGGCGACCGGGCTCCTGCCGCACACGTGGAAGTTCGCCTGGGCCCCGATCGCCGACACCACGCTGAGCCGGAAGTCCTGGTACCTGATCGCCGCGACCGTCAGCGCGTTCGGGATCTTCATGATCGGCGCGCTGCCCGCGACGCGCTCGTCGCTCGGGCTCCTCACCATCGTCGTGTTCACCGCCAACTTCGCGGTGACGTTCCTCGGCATGTCGGTCGAGAGCCTGATGGCCTACGACACGCCCGAAGCCGAGAAGGGCCGCGCCGGCGGCTGGTTCCAGGCCGGGAATCTGGGCGGCTCCGGCATCGGCGGCGGCGCCGCGCTGCTCATCGCGCAGCACGTTCATGCGGCGTGGGTGCCGGGGGCGGTCCTTGCGGTCGCCTGCTTTTCCTGCTGCCTCGGGCTGCTGATGGTGCCGGAGCCCGCCGCTTCGCATCGCCATGCAACTCTCGGCAAGAGCCTGGCCGAAGTCGGCAAGGACCTGTGGAGCGTCGCCCGCGCGCGCGCCGGCGCGCTGGCGCTGGTGCTGTGTTTTCTGCCCATCGGCTCCGGCGCGGCATCCGGCCTGTGGTCGGCCGTCTCCGGCGACTGGAAAGCCTCCGCGAACGTGGTCGCCACGGTGACGGGCGTGATGGGCGGCGTCGCCTCCGCGATCGGGTGCCTGATCGGCGGTTGGATCAGCGACCGCATGAACCGCAAGGGAGCCTACGCGCTGTACGGCGTGCTGCAGGGGATGTGCGCGGTGCTGATGGCGCTCGCGCCGCATACCGAGTCCATGTATGTGTTCTTCACGCTGCTCTACGCGGTGATCACGGGGCTCACCTACGCCGGGTTTTCCGCGTTCGTGCTGGAGGCGATGGGTCTGGGAGCGGCCGCGACCAAGTACAACGTGTTCGCGGCGCTGTCCAACATGCCGATCTATTACATGACCACGATCGACGGCTGGGCGCACGACCGCTTCGGACCGAGCGGGATGCTGTACACCGAGGCGCTGTTCGGGCTCGCCGGGCTCATCGTGTTCGGCGGGGTCCTGGCCGCGGTCCCGAAGCGGCCGAAGACAGCCCCCGCGCCGGCCGCGTAGCCGTGAAAGGCTGCGCGTGGTCGCTGGTGGCTGCGCTCGGCCTTTTCGTACTTGTCGCCGCGCTGATCACGGCCGATGGGCTCGTCGACCGCGCGGGGCCCGCAGATCTCATTGTCGTTCCCGGCAATGAGGTGCTGCCCGACGGGAGGCCATCGGCGCGGCTTGCAGCGCGGCTCGATGCGGCGCTCGATCTGTTCCGCTCGGGAGCCGCCCCGCAAGTCGAGGCTCGGGGACGCGCGCCGGGAACCATCGGCGACCGCGCCGGCCTCGGGTGAGCTACACTTGATGGGTGGGTCTGGGGCGATGGCCGGCCGGAGCGGTCGGAGTTCCTCTCTCATCCCTGCCCGGTTCCGGAGCCTCGCGTGCGTACCCGGTCGATCCTGGTCTCCCGTCTCATCTTGCTTTCGGCGCTCGTTGCCTCGCCTGCCGGCGCACTCGCCGCGGACATCGCGTGGAACAGCCCCGTGGACGGCGTGTGGAGCGACCCCGCCAACTGGTCGCCGCCCATCGTCCCGGGCCCCTCGGACGACGTGTCGATCGCGCTGCTCGGCGCCTACACGGTGACGCTCGATGTGCACGCGTCCGTGCATTCGCTCACGCTGGGCGCCTCCGGGCCCGCCACCGACGACAAGCAGACGCTCTACACGCCCGGCGCCACGCTCGTGATCGGCGCTGGATTCCGCCTGACGCCGGACGGCGTCCTGGACTTCGAGTCATCGGCAATCTCCGTAGCCGACACGCTCGAGAACCTGGGCACGCTGGATCTGTTCTCGACCGATCTTTCCGCCGGGATGCTCGACAACCGCTTCATCGCGATGAAGGATCCCTCGAGCACGATCGCGGGCCCCATCGACAACCGCGGCAAGCTCGTGCTGCAGGGCAGCACCAATCTCGCGCAGAGCCTCGTGAACCGGCCGGGCGCCATCATGCGAGTCGAGGGCACTCCGCTCGTTCCGGCGATCTTCAACATTCCCGACTCCTACACGAACTACGGCGAGCTGGATCTGGCCTGCGCGCTCGGGTTCGGCAACGTGACGATCAACGCCACCGGCTCGGGCTCCGGCCACGTTTCGCTGGTGAATGCGCCTGGGGCCCTCATGCATTCCTATCCCGATGGCGCGCGCGTGATCGGCGCGCAGCTCGAGAATCACGGGACGCTCGACGTCCAGCAACCGCTCACGATCAACCGCCCGGGCGCAGCGCACGTGAACGACGGGACGATCACGCTGACCGGGGGGAATCTCACCGCGGCCGGATCCGGGGCGAGCCTCTTGAACCGCGGGGTGATCGCGGTCGGCGCCGGCCGCACGTTCTCACAGGGGACGGGGACATCGTTCACGAACGACACCACGGGCGTGCTGCGCGGCGGCGGCACGTTCAACCTGGCCGCCGCCGCGTGCGTGCAGCGTGGGCACATCGCGCCGGGGGACTCCGTGGGCCGGCTCGGCTTCATCGGCAATCTCGAGATCAACCCCGGCGGCTCGGTCGACATCGAGATTGGCGGCGCGGCGCCCGGCACCGGTTACGACGTGCTGAGCGTCGGGGCTTTCCTGATCCCGCTCGGTACACTCGACATCTCGCTCGTCCCCGGCTTCGAGCCCGCGCCCGGCCAGCGTTTCGAGGTGATCCAGTGGGGCGATCACGCCGGCGTGTTCGCGCGCATCGACGGCCTCACGCTGCCCGGGGGGCTTGCGCTCGTTCCCGAATACTCGGCCTCGGGGCTATCGCTCACGTGCGTCGCACAGACCTGGACGCACCTGATCCCCACCGGTGCGGCTCCCAGCGCACGCGAGGGCCACGCCGCCGTGTACGACTCCGCGAGCGACCGCATGATCGTGTTCGGCGGGCGCTCCGACGCCGGTCCGCTCTCGGACGTGTGGGTGCTCGACCACGCGGACGGCCGCGGCGGGCGGCCGCAATGGACGCCGCTCGCACCGGCGGGAGCAGCCCCGGCGCCGCGAGCCCACATGAGCGCGGTCTACGATCCGGCGACCAATCGCATGACGGTGTTCGGCGGCGACGATGCGAATCCAACCTCCCCCGCCCGGTTTGGAGACGTGTGGGTGCTGACCAACGCCAACGGGCTCGGCGGCGCGCCGTCGTGGATCCGGGTCGCTCCTCCTCATCCCGGGCCTGCGGCTCGCAGCGGGCACAGCGCGATCTACGACCGCGGCTCCAACCGGATGACGGTGTTCGGCGGCGCCACCGGCGCGGGCGCCTGCGGGACGCCGGCCAACGACGCGTGGGTGCTCGCGGGCGCCAACGCGGTGCGGCCGCCCGCCTGGATCGAGCTCTCGCCGAGCGGAGCGCCACCCCCGCCGCGCGCGTTCCACGGCGCGAGCTTCGACGCCGCGACGCGCAGGATGAGCGTGGTGGGCGGCGCCGCCGCCTGCGGCTCACCGGACACTTCGCTGTGGGTGCTGAGCGACGCCGACGGCCGGGGCGATCCCGCGTGGACGCCGCTCGCGCCCGCCGGAGCGCCTCGAGGCGCGTGGGGCCCCGGACCCGCGGTCTACGATCCCACCGGCAATCGATTGACGGTGTTCGGCGGCACGCTCGGCGGCGCGCCCACGGACACGACGCTCACGCTCACGTTCGCGAATGGTCTGGGCGGCGCACCCTCCTGGGTCGACCGCGCGCCGAGCGGAGCGCCGCCCGAGGCGCGCACCGGGCACAGCGCCGTCCAGGCGGATCGCCGCATGATCGTGTTCGGAGGCTCCGGAGCGAGCGGGCTCCTGGCGGACGTCTGGGTGCTGGACGAGGCGGAAGCGCGCGTCGAAGACGCGCCGGTCGAAAATCCCGCGGGTGCGGCCCGGGAGCAGGTCGACTTCGACCGGGCCCCGTACCCCAATCCGGCCCGTTCCACTGTGAGCCTGTCCATCAGCGTTCCGCATGGAGGGCCGGCGGTCGTCGTGATCACGGACGTCGCCGGGCGCGTGGTGGCCACGCTCCGTCGCGGGTTCCTCGCCGCCGGCGACCACGAGTTCGCGTGGCACGGCGTGACCGATCGCGGCACGCGGGCTCCGGCCGGGCTCTATTTCGTCACCGCTCGCTGCGCCAAAAGCAGCGCGACGCGCAAGCTGCTGCTGGTAGAATAGGGATCGAGTGACCGCACCCGTCCCCGCTGCTGCGCGCGGTGTCGCCGCCGCGCTGATTCTCGCCTGTGGCTGCATGCCGCTGCCTCCGGAGGGCGGCGGGATCAACGTCGGGGCGACCAGCGACCAGTGGACGGTGCGCTTCGATCCCGTGCTCGGATGCCCCAGCTCGCTCGTCAATCGTGCTTTGCAGGACGCGCCGGTAACGAGCACCAGCCAGCCGGCCGGTGAGAAGGAAGCGGTGGCCGCCGTCCTCGCGGTGTTTCGCAGCCGACCTGAGTGGTTTCGCCTGCGTTCGGGAATCGACGACTTCCGCGCGGTGCGGAGCGAAACGCGCGGATGGCTGCGCTACCTGCGCTTCGAGCAGACCTATCGTGGCGTGTCGGTGGCGGGTGCCGGGTACGAGGCGCACGTGCTCCCCAACGGCCGTGTGGGCTCGCTGGAGGGGCGCTACTACCCCGACATGAACGTGGAGGTGCGGCCGGTGTTCGGCGCAGACCAGGCCGAAGATCGGGCCCGTGCCCTGTTCCAGCCCGGAGCCCCCGCGCCGGGCAACGTCACGGGCGTACAGTTCGAGCTGGAGAATGGGTTCCGGGAACCCCGTGTCCTGACGATCGTGCCGCAGGGCCGAAACTTCGTGCTGGCCTGGGGGGTCGTCGTGGCGCTGGACGCGCGTGAACGCGCGCGCGTCTACGTCGACGCGCGGGACGGCAGCGTGTTTGCGCGGCAATCCATAGGCTGGACGGGCTCGCGCTGAGCCGAAACTTTCCAGGATCTGGAGCGTAAACGCGCCGGCCCCAGGCGCCTGTTATCTCCCGCGTAGAAACACGACCCGCCGGACCACGCGCTGCGCGCCCACCTGAGCCTGCACGAAGTAGATCCCGCTCGGCGCGCCCGTGCCGCCGGCACCGAGGCCCTGCCACGCGAAATCATGGGGTCCGGGGCTCAACTCGCCTTGGAATACCGTCGCCACGCTCCGGCCGCTGGGGTCGTAGACCGACACGTCCACCGGAGCCTCGTCATCGAGAGTCAATCTGAACTGGGTCTCGCGCCAGAACGGGTTTGGCTGCGGCGGCGACATGGCGACCAGCCCCGGGCTCGGCAAGGGAGCATCGGTGGTCGCATCGGGGGCCCTGTGTCCCAGGTGCTGTTGCGCGATCCCGACGTCCGCCGCGGTGACCAGGCCGTCACCATCGAAGTCGGCGCTCGGGTCCGTGGTGCCCACCTTGGACTCGACGAGCCCTACGTCCGTGCCATCGACTTTCAGGTCGCCGTCCTGGTCGAACGAGGCCACGCGGGTCAAGTAGTCCATCGTGACGCCATCGGCGTCGACGCGGAGCGAGTCCCCGGGGCACAAGCCTCCCCCCGCGAGCGGGAAGAGCACGGGCCCGGTCTCCGGGTCGGGCGTGGTCGATACCACGCACCCGGTGGGGTCCACCGTGTAAGGGTGTGGCCCGACCTGCGAAAGTCGATAGCCGGGGCAAGAGCAAAGGTGGACGCTGACCACGGCGTACTCCGGATCGTGCGCCAGATTGCGGGGAATGACGACGAAGCTCGAGTCACCGGCCGGGCATGAAACCAGGTGCGGGGCAACGTACGAGTCCGCCGGTGACACGACGCCGGCCAGGGTGCCCCGGGCCGCGGCAATGGCGCCCAAGGCTCCCATGATCATCGTGACTCGGGGCTTCATCCTGGTAGATACCCTACGGGGCAGGTCGAGTTCCGCACGTCCTCGAACGAGCTTGCCCGCAAGGTGTTTTGGGATGCAGCTTCCGCCACCAAAGAGGGAGCCCCACGAGGCACCTACCTCGTGGGGCTCATCCTGAACCGGCAGCCGTGACTTCGATAAAGCGGCTCCCGGCCCGTCAGTCGGTGTACTCCTCGTCGAGCCCGTGCAGGGCCCCCGAGCTATCACCGACCGCAATCACAGCCGCTTCCTCGACCACCGTGTGATGGAGCCAGTTGCGCAGTTCGCGCAGGCCCATGCGGTCCATGTCCCTGAGCCTCAGGAGTACGGTACCGTCGGGAAGCGTGTCCCCCGTCTTGGCGTTCGCAATGTCGGGCTGTTCGCTGGATGTGAGTTCACGCGCGAAAACGGAGTGGCTCATGGCGGGCCTCCGAGAGGGCGGAGCGGTTGGAGATGACCACGCGGTCCGGAAGTTCGTGCGTCGATTGGCAGGATCCGTACCACGTTTCACGGAAAAGGGCGAGGCCAAACTTTCCAGCATTTAGCGCGACCGATACCGAGGTGAAGCAGCTGAGAGTTGAAAACCTTTCCAAGTTCAGACTTTTTATGATGGTAGAAATCACACCTGGATTCTTTGCGGGTCGCGATCCGAGTTCCCGAGAGCGGCAAGATGAGGGCCGGTGCTCACCGCTTCAGTCTGGTCGCCGCGGTTGTTGTCATTTCCTGGAGCGATGCCTCGCTCCACGCAGGCGACGGCCCGTCCCGAGGGGCGACAGTTCGTGGACCCGAGCCGACCGGCTCGCGACCGGAGTTCTAGGTACCCCGCGCTCGAAGGATCGAGATACGACCGGAGAGATCGCTCGCGCGCTTGAAGTAACGCCGTTCGAGCGCTTGCGTTCCAACCGCCACCTGGCTCCGGGTTCCGGCGGAGGATCGGGGTTCGCGCCGGTACTTCGCAGAAAGCAGCGTGGGGCGACCCGAAAGGCAAACCGCACTGCGGCGCCGGCTCAAAGTTCGGCGTATTTGGCTGCGATAGCCGGCGCTGGGGGCCGATGCGTGCAGCGCGCAACGTCGTCGATTGCGACTTGCTCAGGTGAGTGCCTGCTCCAGAATCGGGGAATAACCGCCTTGCCGGCACACTGCCGGCGGGCGTCACCTTATTGATGAGCGTGACATT
>Ga0066710_100005203_pt1 | contig 11786 bp, 8 predicted proteins | sample GraSoiAngelo_159_FD_79666 | JGI IMG/M metagenome (GOLD analysis project Ga0066710, IMG submission 79666) | Grasslands soil microbial communities from the Angelo Coastal Reserve, California, USA - 14_1009_16_40cm | ecosystem: Environmental > Terrestrial > Soil > Grasslands | place: USA... | reverse complement strand
CTCCACAGCAACCTTGGCTATGCCTACTTTGGCGACAAAAAATACCAGCAGGCCATCTCCTCGTTCCGTCAAGCGCTGGCGTTGGATCCACAGCTCTTCGAGCACAACAGCTCGAGGAGCGGGTCGATTCTGCAGGACCGCTCTGTGGCTGACCGGGGACGATTCTATTTCCTGCTTGCCAAGTCGTTCGCGGAAGCCGGTAACTTGGAGCGTTGCCTGATTTATCTGCGAAAGGCCAAAGACGAAGGCTACAAAGAGCTGTCGGCCGCGAAATCGGATCCCTCTTTTGCGGCGGCCCTGAAGGATCCGGCGATACAAGAAGTTCTTGCTCCCAAGTCCCCCGGCAGCACGCAACCCTGAACCGGTTTCGATCCGCATGTCCGGCGCGAAACGTGCCGTTGCGTCTGCTACAATGCAACAGACATGGGGCGCCATTTCTTCAGTGCGCGTTATCTGGTCTTATTCTTTGTTGTCGTCGTTCTTGGAACCGTTTCGGTTGCCGCGCAACAATCTGCTCCCCCTCCGCGTACGGGAACTGCCGCAGCTTATCAGCAGCGAATCTATCTGGTTTTTCCGTTTGAAAATGCCGGCGCATCTCCACGATTGGATTGGCTCGGCGAAGGCCTGGAGGAGTTGACCATCCAGCGGCTGTCGGGAGCCGGCGAGCAGGTGTATTCGCACGCGGGGCGGCTTGTCGAACTGGAACGGTATGGCCTGCCGCGCTCTTCGAAACTCAGCCGTGCGACCATGCTTCATGTTGCGGAAGACCTCGATGCGGATTTTGTGGTTTTTGGCCGATTCACGGCGAACGGAACGTCCCTCACTATCGAATCACGGATCTTGAAGGTGAGTCCGACGCGACTGCTTCCGGCGTTGCGGGAAACCGGGACGCTGGATTCGCTTATGGACCTGCACTCCCGGCTGGTTTGGCGGATGCTCTCCGCTTACGATCGTAATTATTCGCTGAGTCTCTCGGAGTTCACAAAACGCCAGCGTCCGCTACGTCTCGATGCATTTGAACATTACATTCGCGGCTTGCTGGCCAGCGAGGATGACGCGCGTTTGCGGGAACTGCGGGAAGCGGCGCGCCTGGAGCCGGAATGGCCGGAACCCGACTTCGCGCTGGGTGAAGCCTATTTCACCCGGCGCGACTATGTTTCCGCGCTCCCCTGGTACGCGCGGGTGCCAAAAACTCACGATCGCTATGTGGAAGCGGTCTTCGCAACAGGCGTTTGTCGGCTTCTGCTGGGTCAGCCCGATCACGCGGAGGAAGTGTTCATTTCGTTGCAGGGGGCCTTGAAGAACAACATGGTCTCCGGAGCGGACTTGCCAGAAATTCTGAATGATCTGGCGATTGCGCGGGCACGGCAGGGCAAGGCGACTGCGGCGCAAACTGATTTTCGCCGCGCGGCCGAGTTGGATCCCGAGGAAGACGACTACGCATTTAATCTTGGCCTGCTTGCGTTGCAGACCAATGATCCCGCCGGCGCGGCGGCATATTTCCGCGAAGCCGCGGAACGCGAGCCGGACAATTCGGAGAACCGGGCGCTGCTGATACTGTCCTTGGAAGCGGCCGGTAACAAGACCGAGGCCGATCAGGAACGCGAAGCGGCAAACGAAACTTTTGGCCCAGACGGCCTCCCTCCGATTCGCCTGGACGCAAAGAACGAAACGCTGGCGCGGCTGAATCGCATCAAGACCGAGCTCGACACAACTGCTCTTCGCGCGGAGATTGAATCGGCCGAGTCTCCTGAGAGCACGGCTGATTCCGCTTCTTCGAGCGACACTCCTGTAACGCACATTCGACGCGGCCGGCAGGAACTCTCCGCTGGACACGCCGATGCTGCGGAGAAGGAATTTCGCGTTGCTCTCGCTGCCGATCCCAACAGCGCAGCGGCGCACCGTGGGCTCGCGGAAATTGACCGCCGCCAGGGCAAGATGGATGATGCGGTGAAGGAATTGCAGGCTTCACTGGAGGCGCGCGATTCCGCAGTGGTGCGAACGATGCTGGCAAAAATCTATCTTGAGCAGAAGAAGCCGGATCTTGCGCTTGCGGAAGTCGAGAAAGCGCTGAAACTGGCGCCGAACTATGCTGAAGCCAAGCAACTGCTCGAGCACCTGCAGAATTCCAGACCAACCGAAAAAAAACCAGGTGGAGGTGCGCGGTGAGCGATGGGTTCCATAAAATGAAGCGCCCCTTTTATCCGGAGCGATCCGGATTTGTTGCGGTCTCCTTCCTTCTCTGCGTCCTGTGTGCTGGCGTGGTTTTCTTCCTGATTCCTGCGGTTGCTGCGGACGAGCACTCGTCCGGCCCCGTCGTTCTGGAACTGAGTCTTGATGGCGAAGTGGAACCCATCTTGGCCACGTACGTCGACGAAGGACTTGCGGACGCGGCACGGCGCCACGCCGCGCTGGTTCTGATTACCATGGATACGCCGGGCGGGCTCAGCGATTCGATGAAAGACATGATCCAGCACATCCTGGCTTCGCCCGTGCCAGTGGCTGTTTACGTTTCGCCGACGGGCGCGCGCGGGGCTTCCGCAGGTTTCTATATTCTTCTGTCGGCCGACATTGCCGCTATGGCTCCAGGCACACATGCGGGCGCGGCCTCGCCCATCATCGCGATCGGAGGATTCCCTCAGCAAATTGATGAAGTTTTTCGAAAGAAGATTAACCAGGATGCTATGGCGTTTCTGCGGAGTTTCACGGACCGGCGCGGGCGCAACCCGGAATTGGCGGAAAAAGCCATTACCGAGGCGAAAGCCTTCACCGAGAAAGAAGCACTGGACGGGAAAATGATCGATTTGATCGTGAGCTCGCCCGATGATTTGTTACGGCAACTGGATGGGCGAATAATCAAACGCTTCGACGGAACGCAAGTGCCGTTGACTCTGAAGGGTCCGGTGCGAACGCCTTTTGAACTCTCCGCGCGACAGAGGTTTCTGGCACGGATCGTTCAGCCCGATGCTTTTTTTGTGTTGCTGATTCTTGGTGTTCTTGGCCTCTATACCGAATTCACGCATCCGGGAGTGATCGCTCCCGGTGTAATTGGTGGTATCTGCTTGATTCTAGCGCTTTACGCCATGAATTTTCTGCCTGTGAATCTTGCGGGTTTGTTCCTGATTGCGCTGGCTCTGGCGTTTTTCATACTGGAAGCCAAAGCTCCGAGTCACGGTGTACTGGCCTTCGGCGGAGTTGTGTCGATGTTTCTGGGCGCGATCTTTCTGATTCGCTCGCCGCTTACTTCCGGAGGAGTGAGCGTAGGCGTGGCGCTGGCAGGGACGCTGCCCTTCGCGGTGCTAGCCGTGTTTTTGATGCGGCTGGTTTTGCGGTCACGGGAATGGAAAACGGCGACAGGAAAAGAGGAACTGATTGGAGCGCAGGGCATCGCGGTTGGGCGGCTGTCCGCGGGAGCTGAGGGCCTGGTTCGCGTGCATGGCGAGTTGTGGCGTGCTGAATCGTCGCGGCCCGTGCAAGAAGGCGAGACCGTCCGGATTTTGCGTGTCGAAGGGCTGAAGCTGTATGTTGAGCCGGCCGATGTGGCTGTTTCGGCAGCGAAATAGGAATTCTCACGTTCAGGAGGAAAACATGGAAATTGGTTTTGTTGGGATAGCGCTGATCGTCGGCCTCGGGCTCATCTGGTTTTGGAATTCGCTGTACATCATCAAGGAGTGGGAGCGGGGCGTGGTACTTCGACTCGGGCGATTGATACCCGAGGCAAAGAGCGCCGGCATAAATCTTGTTTTCTGGCCGATTGAAACACTGTATCGGATCAACATGCGGATTGAGACGCTAGACGTTCCGCCGCAAGACATCATCACGCGCGACAACGTCTCAGTGAAGGTCAATGCGGTTTGCTATTTCCGCGTGGTCGACGCCAATCAAGCGCTTTCGCAGGTGCAGAACTACACGTATGCGACTTCGCAGCTCGCGCAGACGACCATTCGCAGTGTCGTCGGACAGTTCGAACTCGATGAAATCCTCTCGCAACGCGATAAGGTCAACGCCAAGCTCCAGGTCATCCTCGACACAGACACGGAACCTTGGGGCATTAAGGTTTCCAAAGTCGAGGTGAAACAGGTCGACATCCCCGAACAGATGCAGCGGGCAATCGCAAAGCAGGCGGAAGCCGAACGCGAACGCCGCGCAAAAATCATTCACGCTGAAGGAGAGTTCGAAGCCTCGCAGAAACTCGCGGATGCTGCGAAAGTTCTGGAAACGCAGCCTTCTGCAATCCAGCTCCGCTACCTGCAGACTCTGACCGAGATAGGTGTCGAGAAGAACACAACGATTGTCTTTCCGCTGCCTATCGATATCATTAATCAGTGGACTAAGAATTTAGGGGGGCCGCAAAAGTAAGAATGGCATCTGGGGGAAAACGAGGGGGCGCCGGAGAGCGTGTGCTCGAAAGCCGGCATGTCATCGGCCTGTTCATGCTGATGCTGCTGTTTTCGGGCGTGTTTTTTACGCTCGGTTACGTCATGGGGCGCAACGAGTACGGTAGCCCCGTACGCGCCTCCACAGATTTTTTCAAGAAGCCGCAAATCTCCGTTCCCCCCAAAACGGACGTGAGTTCGAAGCGGACGAACACTCCCGCCCCTGCCACGCCACCGACGGACACGGCCGCGCCGCCAAATTCGGATTGGGAGTTTTATCACGCGGGCGACAATAGTAAAACCGAAGACCATCTGAAGCCTGTGACGTCCGCGCCGGCGCGGAAAAGCGCGCCGATGCTTGTGAGGACCACGGCGCCGCCAAGAACTTCAGGGAGTTCATCGAAAACTCTGAGCGCGCCTCTTATTCCAGCCGGTGCTTACACGCTACAAGTGGCGGCGCTAACAAAAGAAGCGGATGCCCTGGAACTCGCGACGCGTTTGCAGAAGAGAAAATTTCCCGCGTTCGTTCTTTCTCCGCAAGGCGACAAGTATTACCGCGTGCAAGTCGGCCCCTATGCTGATCCGAAGGCCGCCGACTCGGCCAGGAAAGGCCTCGAGGGCGCAGGTTTTAAAGCCATCGTGAAGCACTGATGCCTCGGGGCGGTTGGCTCTCCTATCTTCGTCCGCGGGCCAGTGCGGAAATACCATCGGGATTGCGTCTTGCCGTCGGCGCCGTATCCGGCGGCGCGCTTTCGCTTTCCTACACCGGTCTCTATCTAAGCATCTATTCCTGGATTTGCATTGGGATTCTCCTCTTTTCCCTGTTTGGCGCGCGAGCTCGCGTGGCGTTTGGGTGCGGGTTTCTTCATGGATTTCTTTTTGTCCTAACGTCAGTGCCATGGATTGCAACGGTACTTACCGTTCATGGCGGCCTCTCGGTAGCGAGTGGATGGGGCATCTTGCTTCTGATCGCCGGGGCCTGGGGAATTCTCACTGGCGCTTTTGCTTGGGCCGTTCACCGGTTGTCCCGCCAAAGTATCGAGTTGGCGTGCATAGGTGCGCCATTTATCTGGGTGACATTTGAATTTGTTCGCGCACACTTGCCTGAAATTAGTTTTCCTTGGAATTTGCTTGGCTATCCCGCGGCCGCGAATCTGGGTTTAGTCCAACTCGCGACCATCACGGGAATCTACGGGCTATCCTTTCTTGTGGCGGGCTTCAATGCATTGCTCGCGTGGACGAGCGTATCGAACACGCTGACCGCTCGCGGACAAATCGTATGGACAGCGGCCGCAACGGCAATTCTTTTGAGCGCCGCGTTGGCCGGCCCGCGCTTTTTGCCGCAAGCACAAGCTCATCATTTCGCACGCGCCGTGCAGCTCAATTTCCCGGAGGTGGAATCGTACCCAGCCGATTGGTTTCGGTCGCACGCCGCGGACCTCGAGGAAATCGAACGAATCGGCCTCGCATCTTCCGCGGAGAAGCCAGACCTTCTTGTGTGGCCTGAAACGCCCGCGCCTTTCTCGTTTCAAGATTCACAATTCGCAAAGATGGCCTCGACGCTGGCGATCCGTTTCGGACACCCGTTCCTTCTAGGAGCCATCGAATGGAAATCGCCGGTAAACCCATCGGATGCGGCGCCCCATGGGAGTCTCCTGCCGTACAACAGCGCGCTGCTTTTTGACCCGCAAGGGCAGCGCACATTCGTATACGACAAAGTCCATCTCGTCCCGTTCGGTGAGTATGAGCCGTTTCCATTGATCCATCGCGTGGTGACGAGCGTGTCCGGCGAAGTCGGCGGCTTCCACAAAGGCAACAAGTACGTTGTGGGGCAGCTTCCGCAGGGGAATAAGTTCGGCGTCTTTATCTGCTATGAAGCGACCTATCCGGGCGAAGTGCGCCGGTTTGCCGCAGGCGGTGCGCAACTCTTTATCAACATTTCGAATGACGGATGGTTTGGGCGGTCCGCCGCTGCCGAGCAGCATCTGCGCATAGCCCGCGTGCGAGCCGTGGAAAACCGCCGGTGGATCGTGCGCTCCACGAATAACGGCTTTACCGTTTCGGTTGATCCCTACGGCCGTATCTTCCAGCCGCTTCCGCCCGACGTGCGCGCGGCGGCCGATCTTCCCTATGATTTTCGAACCGACGAAACGATTTACACGCGCTTTGGAGACTGGTTCGCCTGGCTCTGCGTGCTCGTTTCCGTTATTCTAGTTGCGGCAGTTTTTCGAAAGGCGAAGTGACGTCCGCCCCTGACGCGCGATTTACCGGGAAAAACATGATCCTCGAAGATCTTCAGCATCGTTACGAAGGGCTCAAGCAGCGCATCACACTCGTGCGGAGCTATCTTTGACGCGCCGCAGTACCGCGAGCGCCTGAAGGCTCTCGAAGCACACGTCACCGACCCCAATTTCTGGGGCGATCAGGAGGCCGCACAGAGCGTTCTCCGCGACCGCAAGCGCGCCGAAGATCAGATTGCCGCAGACGAGAAACTCTCCTCCACCTCCAGCGACATCGAAACTTACATCCATCTTGCTCAAGAAGAAACAAACGTAGAGCAAAAGAACGACTTGCTGAAAGAGCTGGATCGCGAGCTCAACGCCGCTGATGGCTACATCTCCGAACTGGAAACTAAGACGCTGCTCTCCGGGGAGAACGATCACCTCAACGCCATCATGACCATCAAGCCTGGCGCCGGCGGGACGGAATCACAAGATTGGGCTTCCATCCTTCTTCGCATGTACCTGCGATGGGCGGAACGCCGCGGAATGGCCGCATCGGTCCTCGATGAGACCCCGGGCGAAGAAGCCGGCATCAAATCAGCCACAATCCAATTTTCCGGCGAAAATGCTTACGGCCTTCTCGCTGGAGAAACCGGAGTTCACCGTCTCGTTCGAATCTCTCCTTTCGATCAGGCGGCGCGCCGCCACACTTCGTTCGCCTCCGTCTTTGTAATTCCAGAAATTGACGACCGCATCGAAATCAACATCCGGCCCGAAGACCTCCGCGTGGACACGTTCCGGTCCGGTGGCAAAGGTGGCCAAAACGTCAACAAGGTGGAGACCGCTGTCCGCATTACCCACATCCCGACCAACATCGTCGTGGGGTGCCAGGCACAGCGCAGCCAGAGCAAGAATCGCGAGATAGCGATGAAGATGCTCCGCTCGCGCCTCTACGATCTGGAAATCCAGAAGCGCCAGGCGCACACCGACAAACTGGACGAGAGCAAGCTGGACATTTCCTTTGGCAGTCAAATCCGGTCCTATGTGATGCAGCCTTACCGCCTGATCAAGGACCACCGCACGAAGTTTGAAGTTGGCGATGTGGACCGAGTGATGGACGGTGATCTGGACCCCTTCATCCGCTCTTACCTGATGGCTAAAAAGACCAAGGGAAGGCTCGACGTCCAGCCGGACGACGATCGAGACGCGGCCTAGCCCTCGCCCAATGGATGCAGCAATTAGCCGTTGGGGGCGTAATTTCGACCGTTTAGGGCGCTAATAGGCTACTTGAAATCAATGCGTTGATTCTTCTCTGCGTGAATGGTAATTTTGTAAGGTTTAGCAGAGAGCTGAATAATCAGGGGTGTATCGAACGGTGCGTCCCCCCGCAAGTCACGAAGGAGAATTGGTTTGAGCGAAGCCTTACGCAACTTCTTATTTACGTCGGAGTCCGTCACCGAGGGCCATCCGGACAAAATTGCCGACCAGATTTCTGACGCCGTCCTTGACGAGGTCATGAAGCACGACCCGAAGGGGCGCGTGGCTTGCGAGACGCTTGTCACCACGGGCGTGGCAGTCATCGCTGGTGAAATCACCACCAGCGCTCACGTCGACTACGACGAGCTTGTACGTGGCACCATCCGCGGCGTCGGCTATGATCGCGCGAAGTACGGCTACGACGGAGATACCTGCGCCGTCATGTGCACCGTGAAGCGGCAGTCGCCGGACATCGCCATGGGCGTGGATACCGGTGGAGCAGGCGACCAGGGTTTGATGTTTGGGTTTGCCTGCGATGAAACCGAAGAATTGATGCCCATGCCCATCCAGCTAGCCCACCGCCTCACGCAGCGCCTCTCCGAGATTCGCAAAGCCAACAAAGTCGATTTTCTCCGGCCTGATGGAAAGTCGCAGGTCACCGTCGAGTACCGCAACGGCCGTCCGGCGCGTGTCGATTGCGTGGTGATCTCCACGCAGCACAGCGAGAGGGTGTCCAACACGGACCTTCGCGACGCCATCACCGAGCACGTGATTAAGCCGATTATTCCCGCGTCGATGCTGGACGCGAAAACGAAGTATCACATCAATCCGACTGGCCGCTTTGTGATTGGTGGACCCATGGGCGACGCGGGTTTGACCGGCCGGAAGATCATCGTCGACACCTACGGCGGTTACAGCCGGCATGGTGGCGGCGCTTTCTCCGGCAAGGATCCCTCGAAGGTGGATCGCTCGGCTTGCTACATGGCGCGTTATATCGCGAAGAACATTGTGGCCGCGGGACTGGCGCGAAAGACGGAAGTGCAACTGGCCTACGCCATCGGCGTCGCCGAGCCTGTCTCCGTCATGGCGGAAACCTTCGGCACAGCGCATGTGCCGGAAGAAAAAATCACCGCCCTGATCCGTGAATTCTTTGTGCTGACGCCCAAGGCCATCATTGAAACGCTCAACCTGCGGCGTCCGATTTACAAGGCCACCGCTGCTTATGGCCACTTCGGCCGCAGCGGAGCGGGATTCACTTGGGAGCGCACGGACCGCGCGGATGCTCTCCGCAAGGCCGCTGGCCTCGGGGCAGCCGCGACTGCCGAAGTCGGGGCGCGCGGCTAATTTCCAAGATTAGAGAAACATAAGAGCCGGCAACGTGTGGGGCTTTGGCCGGGGGCTTTGGGTTACTCCCCTCCGGAACGAAATCCAAAATTGAGGAGCAAGAATTTGGCAATCGCGGAACTGAAAAAAGGTGATGTGAAGGACATGGGGCTGGCCGACGCAGGCAAGCGCAAGATCGAGTGGGCTGGGCAGCAGATGCCGGTGCTCGAATCGATCCGCAAGCGTTTCGTGAAGGAGCAACCGCTCGAGGGCCTGCGCGTTTCCGCCTGCTTGCACGTGACCAGCGAAACCGCAAACCTGATGATCGCGCTGCGCGACGGTGGCGCCGACGCGGTGCTGTGCGCTTCCAATCCGCTCTCCACGCAGGACGAAGTCGCTGCGTCGCTGAACCGCGACTACAACATTCCGACCTTCGCCATCAAAGGCGAAGATAACGACACCTATTATTCGCACTTGAGTGCGGCGCTGGATCACAAGCCGCAATTCACCATGGACGACGGCGCGGACCTGGTCACTATGCTGCTGACCAAGTGCACCGACCTCGTCCCGAACGTGATCGCCGGAACGGAAGAAACCACCACCGGCGTGATCCGCCTTCGTGCAATGGCCAAGGAAGGCACCCTGAAATATCCGATCATCGCGGTGAATGACGCGATGACCAAGCATTTCTTTGACAATCGCTACGGCACGGGGCAGTCCACGATTGACGGCGTTATTCGCGCTACGAACGTGTTGCTCGCTGGCCTGAAGGTAGTGATTGCCGGTTACGGCTGGTGCGGGCGCGGCGTGGCCATGCGCGCCAAGGGCCTCGGCGCCGACTTGATTGTTACGGAAATCGATCCGGTGAAGGGCATCGAAGCGGTGATGGACGGCTTCCGAGTGATGCCGATGGCTGAAGCGGTGAAGGAAGGCGACGTTTACATCACCGTGACGGGCAACAAGGGCGTGATCCGCGGCGAGCACTTCGAGAAAATGAAGGGCGGAGCGATTGTTTGCAACTCCGGCCACTTCAACGTGGAGATCGATATCCAGGCGCTGGAAAAGATGTCCAGTGGCAAGCGCGAAGTGCGCCCGCTCGTGGACGAATATCAGCTGAAGGATGGCCGCAAAGTTTACCTGCTCGGAGAAGGACGTCTCGTCAATCTGGCGACCGCCGAAGGACATCCCGCTTCCGTAATGGACATGAGCTTCGCCAACCAGGCGCTTTCCGCCGAATACCTGCGCGCGAACTACAAAAACCTCAAGCCGCAGGTGTATGTCGTGCCCGAACATCTGGACAAAGAAATCGCGCGCCTCAAGCTCGATTCGATGGGTCACAGACTGGACAAGCTCACCGCCGAGCAGGAACGCTACCTCGCTTCCTGGCAGGAAGGCACGTAGCTCTCGCCGCCATTCCGGGCTGCTTGATCGTGGTATCTTTCCAGGGGCGTAGCATCCCGACAGGTCGGAACAGGTGCTGCGCCCTCATGTATTTGCTGATAGTTTTTTCAGTCTGACTTACACGCATGTGGGATCTCTCGACAAACGCTCTTGATACGGCCAAGCTGCGCGGCGCTGCGTACGGCGATGTGCGCGTGATGCATCTGCGCCAGCGTGACCTCACGACAAAGAACGGCCAGGTCGGCACGCTGGCACAGAGCGAATCGATCGGCCTCGGCGTTCGCGTTCTGGCGAATGGTGCCTGGGGCTTTGCCTCCACGGATCGTTTGACGCGCGAAGGCGTTGCGGCTTGTGCAGCACAGGCTGTTTCCATCGCAAAGGCATCGGCGCTAGCGAAACGCAACGAAGTCGTTCTGGCCTTAGAAAAAGCCTACGTGGATAGTTGGCAGAGCCCGTTCCGCAAAGACCCCTTCGAAATCCCGCTCGAAACACAGCTGGCGCTGCTACTTGCTGCCGATGCTGAAATGCGCCGCGTGAAAGGCGTAACACTGACGGAAACGGACATGCAATTCCGCAAGATCGATTCTTGGTTTGCTTCGAGCATCGGCTCGCGCATTCACCAGCGCAGAGTGATTTCCGGCTGCGGAATTGCCGCAACTTCCTTTCAAAAGGAAGAAATTCAAAAACGCTCTTATCCCAACAGTTTTGGCGGCCAGCATGCTCTCCAAGGTTACGAACTCGTTGAATCACTCGATCTGCTGAAGTACGCGCCGATCATCGCCGAAGAAGCCGCCGCGCTTCATTCCGCTTCGCAATGCCCGGAAAAGGTCGGCACGCTCATCCTCGGTGCCAGCCAGCTCGGACTGCAGATTCACGAATCGATCGGCCATCCCATCGAACTGGACCGCGTCCTCGGCCAGGAAGCGAATTTCGCGGGCACGAGTTTTCTGACGCTCGACCAGTTGAACCAGCTGAAATACGCTTCGAGCATTGTGAACGTCGTTGCGGACGCGCGGCTCGACCACGGGCAGGGACTCGGCACTTTTGCTTACGACGACGAAGGCGTCCCCGCGCAGTGTACCGACATCATCAAAGATGGCAAATTCCGCGGGTATCTTTCGAATCGCGAAACGGCGCATCTCGTCGGCCTGGATCGCTCTTCCGGAACGATGCGCACAGAAAGCTGGAACCGCCTTCCGATCATTCG
>Ga0066710_100005202_pt1 | contig 11786 bp, 11 predicted proteins | sample GraSoiAngelo_159_FD_79666 | JGI IMG/M metagenome (GOLD analysis project Ga0066710, IMG submission 79666) | Grasslands soil microbial communities from the Angelo Coastal Reserve, California, USA - 14_1009_16_40cm | ecosystem: Environmental > Terrestrial > Soil > Grasslands | place: USA... | reverse complement strand
CGCGAACTGGGAGTGGGGGATGAGCCCCTGGCCGGCGCAGGGTGAGCCGCATGGGAAGGGCACGGTGCCGGTGACCCTGCCGCGTCCCGGGCACGCCGATCTCGCGGGCACGCTCAAGTACGGCCTCGCCGACTCGCGGGACGCCCTCGAGCGCGCGAGCGCTCGCCAGACGGCGCTGACGGTCGCGGCTGGCGCGGTGGCCAAGGCGCTGCTCGCGGAGATCGGCGTCGAGGTCGCGGGCACGGTGCTGGAGATGGGAGACGTCGACGAGGCGAAGGCAGACCGCGACACCGTGGGCGGAATCGTCGAGGTCGGCGCGAACGGGGTCCCTCCGGGCCTCGGCTCGTATGCGACCAAGGAAGGGCGGCTCGACGCGAGGCTCGCCGCGGCTTTGATGGGAATCCAGGCCGTCAAGGGAGTCGAGATCGGAGACGGCTTCGCGCTTGCCGCCCAACGCGGCTCCTCCGCCCATGACGAGATCTTCCGGGACGAGCGGGGCCTCTACCGCGAGACGAACCACGCCGGCGGGATCGAGGGTGGCGTCTCGAACGGCGAGGAGATCGTCGTCCGCGCTGCGATGAAGCCCCTTCCGACCCTGATGCGCCCCTTGCGCTCGGTCGACCTCGAAACGGGCAAGGCTGCCGAGGCGCTCGTCGAGCGGAGCGACGTGGCGGCCGTCGAGGCGCTCTCGGTCGTCGCCGAGGCTTCGGTCGCCTTCGAGCTCGCCCGGGCCGCGCGCGAGAAGTTCGGCGGCGACTCGCTGGCGGACTTCGTCGGCGCGTATCAGGCCTACCTGGAGCGAATCGATTGGCAGCCCAGAACGCCCTAGACCGTCACGTGGCGCTCGTCGGTTTCATGGGCGCGGGCAAGTCGACGCTCGCGCGTGAGGTTGCACCGCGGCTGGGTCGTGTCGGCTCCGATCTGGACGCGATGATCGAGCATGCCGCGGGCGACGACATCCCGTCGTTCTTCGCGAAGCACGGCGACGCGGAGTTCCGGCGCATCGAAGAGAACGAGACCCTCTTCATGCTCCGGGCTTCAGAGCTAGACGTGTTCGCACTCGGCGGAGGCGCAGTGCAGTCCAAAGAGGTGCGGGAACGGCTGCGGGAGCACGCGTTCACGGTGTGGGTTGACGTGGACGTCGACACCGCGTGGGAACGGGTGAGGGGCTCAGACCGCCCGCTGGCCCAGGACGAAGCGCAATTCCGGGCGCTCTACCAGGAGCGGCTTCCGCTCTACGACGAGGTGGCGGACGCAAAGGCCCGCGAGGTCGACGACGTCGTTCTTGCGACGGGCGGCGTCCGCGTCGATGTCGGCGCCTTCGAACGGCTTGCCACGCTCCTCCCGGACGCGCCGCTCGCGCTGATCGCCGATGCTCACGTCTCCGGCATCTACGGCGCCGCCGCGCAGCTCGCGCTCGGTCACAGGATCACGGAGACGCATGAGTTGCCTGCCGGCGAGGAGGCGAAGACCCTCGAAGTGTGCGAGCGCCTCTGGCGCGCGCTCCGCCTACCCCGGGACGGCATCGTCGTCGCGCTCGGCGGCGGCTCGACAACCGACGCCGCGGGCTTCGTCGCTGCGACCTATCTCCGCGGGATTCCTTGGGTCGCCGTGCCGACGACGCTCGTCGGCCAGGTCGACGCGGCGATCGGCGGCAAGACCGCCATCGACCTGCCGGAAGGCAAGAACCTCGTCGGCGCCTTCCACTGGCCGGCGAGAACGGTGATCGACCCGGGCCTGCTCGCGACGCTCCCGCGCGAGGAGCGAGCGAACGGGCTGGCGGAGGTCGTGAAGACCGGTCTCCTGGCCGGCGAGCCGTTCTGGGAGCTGCCAGAGCCGGAGCTCGTCCGCCGCTGCGCCGCGTTCAAGACGGCCGTCTGCATTCGCGATCCGCACGAGCACGGAGAGCGGAAGGCGCTCAACCTCGGGCACACGTTCGCGCATGCGCTGGAAGCGGCGGCGGACTACCGGCTGCCCCACGGACAAGCCGTGGCGCTCGGCCTCCTGGCCGCGCTTCGGCTGTCTGGGCTGCCAACCGATGTCGTCGAAGCCGTCCTCTCGCCGCAACCGGTTCGTGTCGACCGGGACCGGGCGTGGACTGCGCTCGAGCGCGACAAGAAGTCGGCGAACGGCCGGCCGCGGCTCGTGCTGCTGGAGCGGCCGGGCGTGCCGCGGACGAACGCCGAGGTCCCCGAGACGGAAATCCGGCAGGCGCTCGACTCGCTGATCCAAGGGTAGAGTCGGCGGCATGCGCGTCGACGTCCTGAACGGCGTCAACCTCGGCGTCCTCGAGCGCCGTGACCCTGCGCTCTACGGCGGGCTCTCCCTCGCCGAGCTCGAGGAACGGATCGTTGGCTGGGCGGTCGAGCTCGGCTGCAACGTCCGCTGCCGGCAGACGGACAGCGAGGGCGAATACGTGGGCTGGTGCCACGACGCGCTCGACTGGGCCGAGGGCGTGATCGCCAACCCGGGCGCGTGGAGTCATTACAGCTATGCGATCCGCGATGCGCTCGAGATCTTCCCCGGCCCGCTCGTCGAGGTGCATCTCTCGAATCCGGAGGAGCGCGAGGAATGGCGCCGGACCTCCGTGATCGCGGACCTCGCCGCCAAGCGGGTGCTCGGGCGAGGGCCGGAGGGGTACCGGGAGGCTCTCGAGTTCCTCGCCGCGAGCTCGTGAACGACCGGGTCGAACGCCTGCGGGCCGGCCTCGAGGAGCCGCTGCTCGTCTCCGATCCGGCGAACGTCCGCTACCTGAGCGGCCTCGCGAGCTCGAATGCCGCGCTGCTCGTCGAGCCGGACCGCCTTCGCCTCTTCACGGACTTCCGCTACGCCGAGTCCGCGCGCGCAATCGACGGCGTCGAGCTCGTCGAGACGAAGCGCGACCTCTTCCAGACGCTCGGGGAACTGCTCTCGGGCCGGATCGGGTTCGAGGCGACCTCGCTCACCTACGAGCGCCACGCGCGCCTCCACGCGGGTGGGGTGGAGCTCGTTCCCCGTTACGGCCTCGTCGAGGAGCTCCGCGTCGTGAAGGACGAGGACGAGCTCGCTGCGATTCGGCGTGCGGCCGAGATCACGGATGTCGCCTTCGAGCGCTTCGCGGACGAGGGCCGGCTGGTCGGCCAAACCGAGCGCGAGCTCGCCTGGCGGATGGAACAGCTGCTCCACGACGCCGACGGCGACAGCATCTCCTTCCCGGTCGTCGTCGCCTCCGGGCCGAATGGGGCAAAGCCGCACACCGTTCCGGGTGGGCGCCGGGTGGGCCGAGGCGAGACCGTGATCGTCGACGCAGGCTGCATGGTCGACGGCTACTGCTCCGACTGCACGCGAACCTTTGCGACCGGCCAGCTGCGGGACGAGCTGATGCGGGCGTATGAGGTCTGTCTCGACGCGCAGCAGGCGGGGCTCGCCGCCCTCCGCCCGGGTGCCTCCGGTCCGGGAGTCGACTCAGCGGCGCGCGACCGGATCGACGCTGCCGGCTTCGGGGAAGCGTTCGGCCACGGGCTCGGCCACGGCGTCGGGCTGCTCGTGCACGAGGATCCTCGCCTGGCCCAGGAGTCGCACCACACGCTCGCCGCGGGCAACGTCGTCACCGTCGAGCCGGGGATCTACCTCCCGGGGCTGGGCGGGATCAGGATCGAGGATCTCGTCGTCGTGAAGGACGGGGAACCGGAGGTGCTCAGCCGGTTCACCAAGGATCTGCTCACTCTCGACTAGATTTCGCGCCGATGGCAGAGAACGTCAACACGAACCAGTTCAAGAACGGCATGCACATCGAGGTCGACGGAGGCGTCTGGCGCATCGTCGAGTTCCAGCACGTGAAGCCGGGAAAAGGCGGCGCGTTCGTCCGCACGAAGCTCAAGAACCTCGACAGCGGGGCGGTCGTCGACCGCACCTTCCGCGCCGGAGAGAAGTTCCAGCGGATGCACACCGAGATGAAGAGCGCGCAGTACCTCTACGACTCGGGCGACGAGGTCGTGTTCATGGAGAACAAGACGTACGAGCAGTTCTCGCTGCCGCGGAAGTCGGTGGCGGAAGAGCTCGAGTTCATTCCGCCGTCGACGTCGGTTCAGATCCTGACCGTCGACGGCCGTCCCGCAGGCTTGCAGCTTCCCTCCTCGATCGAGCTCGCAGTTGCGGAGACCGAGCCCGGCGTCAAGGGCGACACGGTCTCGAACGTGACGAAACCGGCGAAGCTCGAGACCGGCGCCGTCATCCAGGTGCCGCTCTTCGTCGCGAGCGGCGACCGCATCAAGGTCGATCCGCGCGAAGGGCGTTACATCTCGCGCGCCTAGCCACTCCGCGACGGGCTGAGAGTTACCCTCTGCTCGTGCCTGCCCTAGTCGACACCACGATTCGGCTGCTCAGCCAGGAGCCTCTTGCGGGGCGGGTGCCGACCGCGGACCTCCTGAGGCTCGCCGAGCTGCTCGACGGAGCAGGCTTCGCCTATCTCGAAGTCTCCGGCGGCGGCGTCTTCGACACAGCCGTTCGCGGTGGCGTGGAGAGCCCGTGGGAGCGCATCCGGGCGCTCAAGGCTCGCACGAAGACGCCGCTGGGCCTAGCTCTACGCGGGCGCTTTCTCGTCGGCTCGCGTCCCGTCGGGGGCGATTTTGCGCGGCGCTTCGTCGCGAGCGCGGCGGAAAGCGGCATCGATGTCTTCCGCCTGCACGACCCGCTGAACGACGTCTCGAACCTGCGCGAGGCCGGCGAGGCGATCACCGCCGCCGACCGCGAGTTCGACGCCGGCCTCGTCTACGGACCGGGGCGAGCCGGCGAGACGGAGCGTCTCGTGGAGCAGGCGCGCAAGCTGCCGGAGCTCGGTGCCGCCCGCGTCCTTCTGCACGATCCGTCCGGAGCGCTCGAGCCGCACCGTTCTCACGAGCTCGTCGCCGTCCTCGCCGAGGAGAGCGGCCTTCCGGTCGGCATCTACTGCCAGGGGGCCGCCGGCAGCGGGCTGGCCGCCGCGCTCGAAGCCGCTCGTGCGGGCGCGGACCGCATCGCGTGTGCCGTCTATCCAATCGCGCTGACGCTGCACCGCGTCTCCGGCGAGGGTCTCGCCAGCGCGCTTACCGGCCTCAACCTCGGCAGCGGGGTCGACGTTGCGACGCTATGGGAGGCCGCAGAGATCGTCGACGAGCTCATCGGCGACGGACCGGTGACGCCGGTTGCGCCGCGCATCGCCGTCCGGGCAGCGCAGCACGAGCTCCCCGCGGGCCTGGTCGCGGCGATCGACACGCGGCTGCGGGCCCACGCGGCTTCCGACCGCCTCGACGACGTTCTCGACGAGCTGGCCGTGATCCGCGACGAAGCCGGCTCGCCTCCCGTTGCGGCCCCGATCGGCCAGATTCTCGCCTCGCAGGCGCTCGTCCATGTCCTCTCCGCGACGCGCTATCAGACCGTGGTCGACGAGCTGCGCGCCCTGATCGAAGGCCGTTTCGGCACGCCCCCGGGCAAGATCGATCCCACGGTGCGGCGCGCGGTGTCGCTCGTCTCCGAGGGCACTCCGGCCGAGGAGCCCGCCGTCGACCTGGACACTGTTCGCGACGAGGCTGCCGGCCTCGCCGCCAGCGAGGAGGAGCTCCTCCTGCTTGCGCTCTTCGGCGAGGAAGCAGAGCCGCTGCTCCGGTCGATCCGGGACCGGACGAGCGGCGAGGAGTCACTGGTCGGCGGTGGAATCGATCAGTCCCGCGCCGAGCGGATCCGCGAGATCGTGCGCATCGTCCAGGAGACCGGCATCGCGGAGATCGCCGTCGAGGAGGAGGGCACCCGCGTCTCCGTCAGGCGCACGGAAGAACCGGCCGTCGAGCCTGCCGGCGCGGCGCAACCGGAGCAACCCGAGCCGGGGCCCGCCGAAGCGTCGCCCTCGACTGACGGGATGATTCGCGTGGAAGCCCCGATGGTCGGCACCTTCTACCGAGCGTCGCAACCGGGCGCGCCTCCCTTCGTCGAAGAGGGCGACGCGGTTGCTCCGGGCCAGACCCTCTGCATCCTCGAGGCGATGAAGCTGATGAACGAGGTGAAGGCCGAGATCGAAGGCTTCGTCCGGGCGATCCACGTCCAGAACGGCCAGCCCGTGGAGTTCGGGCAAGCGCTCTTCGACCTCGAGCCCGCGATCGCCCGGCCGCTGGACGCGCTCTAGCTTGTTCTCCCGAGTGCTCATCGCAAACCGCGGCGAGGTCGCCGTGCGCGTCATCCGTGCCCTGCACGAGCTCGGCATCGAGGCGGTCGCCGTCTACTCGACCGTCGACGAGGGCGCGCTGCACACGCGGCTGGCGGACCGTGCGGTCTGCGTGGGACCGGCCTCTGCCGCCGAGAGCTACCTGAAGATTCCGTCGATCATCGCCGCTGCGACCACGACTCGCTGCGACGCCGTCCATCCGGGCTGGGGCTTCCTGGCCGAGAACCCGGCTTTCGCTGAGGCCTGCGCCGACAACGAGCTCGTCTTCGTCGGCCCGACCGCGAAGACGATGGCCCGCATGGGCGACAAGGCCGTCGCGAAGCAGGAGCTGGTCGCCGCGGGCGTGCCCGTCGTCCCGGGAAGCGAAGGAGTGACCGACCTCGAGGGAGCGCGCGCCGCGGCGGAACAGGCCGGCTACCCGGTTCTCCTGAAGGCCGTGGCCGGCGGCGGGGGGAAGGGGATGCGCCTCGTCAAGGACCCCGACGAGCTCGAAGGAGCGTTCCAGACCGCCTCGTCCGAAGCTGACGCCGCCTTCGGCGAGGCGGGGCTCTACGTCGAGAAGGCGATCGTGCCCGCGCGCCACGTCGAGGTGCAGGTCCTGGCTGACGCGAACGGCGGTGTGCTGACGCTCGGAGAGCGGGAATGCTCGATCCAGCGGCGCCATCAGAAGCTGATCGAGGAGTCTCCGTCGCCCGCTGTGACGGCGGAGATCCGCGAGCAGATGGAGGACGCGGCGGAGCGCGCCGCCCGGGCGATCGAGTACCGAAACGCGGGCACATTCGAGTTCCTGCTCGGCCCGGAGGGCTCGTTCTACTTCATCGAGTTGAACGCGCGGCTCCAGGTCGAGCATCCCGTCAGCGAGCTGGTGACGGGGTTCGACATCGTTCGCGAGCAGCTCAGGATCGCCGCGGGGGAGGCGCTCGCGACAGCGGGACGCGCCGGGCGGCGTGGGCACGCGATCGAGGTGCGCATCAATGCCGAGGACCCGTCCCGGGACTTCCTGCCGGTTCCCGGGCGGATCGAGCGGTTTCGGCCGCCGCTGGGGCCGGGAGTCCGCGTCGACACGCAGCTCGAGGATGGGGCGCTCGTGCCGCCTCAGTACGACTCTCTGCTCGGCAAGATCGTCGTGTGGGACGTCGACCGCCCCTCGGCAATCGACCGCTGCCTGCGCGCGCTGGCCGAGCTGGAGATCGTCGGTGTGCCGACGACGGCGGGGGCCGCGATCGACATCCTGCGCACGGAGGAGTTCTCGTCGGGGCGTTATTCGACCGGGTTCCTGGCGGAGGCGGGCAAACGGCTGCCCGCGCTAACGGGCTGATGGCGGGCAGGCGGGCAGCGCGTCGCACCGCGCTCTTCCTCCTCTACCAGTGGGATGTGACCGGGCAGCCGCTCGCCTCGCTGTACGAAGGCGAGATCGACTCGTTTGCGCGTGAGACGGCGGAGGCGGTCATCGATCGAGCAGCCGAGCTCGACCGGCGGATCACGGCGGCCTCTGACGAGTGGACCGCGGACCGCCTCGGCGCCCTCGAGCGCAATGTGCTGCGAATCGGAATCCACGAGCTCGATCGGGGCGAAGTCCCGGTCGAGGTGGCGATCGACGAGGCGGTCACGCTCGCGAAGCGGTACGCGTCGGACGACGCAGGGCGCCTCGTGAACGGGATCCTCGGACGGATCGCCCAGGAGCGCGCGGCGTGAGCGGCACCGAGGACGCACTGGGCCGCGCCGAAGACCTGCTCGAGCGGCTCGAACGGACGCGAGCGCGCCTCGAATCTACCCAGGACCCCGAAGCCGCGATCGAGATTCTCGCCGAGCTCGGCGACATCGCGCGGCAGGTCGAGACGGAGCTCGAGCAAGCCAGGCGCGAGGCGGGCAAATAGGTGCCGACTCGGCGGCACCGACCAAAGGAGGCCGCGCCGGCTTTGCCGGCGGTGCCGCTCAGCAGGCGCGGTCTCGATGAGCACCGAGAGCTGATCGAGGAGTACCTCGCGGAGCTTCCCTTTGCCCCCGAGCTGGGCGCGCTCACGGACGCCATGCGCTACAGCCTGGAGGGCGGCGGCAAGCGCATCCGCCCGCTGCTGTGCCTCGCGACCGGGGAGGCGACCGGTACCCGGCCGGAGGAGCTCCTGCCGGCGGCGGCTGCCGTCGAGCTCATCCACACGTTCGGGATGGTTCACGACGACCTGCCGGCACTCGACGACGATGCGATCCGGCGCGGCCGCGCCACCTCGCACGTGCACTTCGACGAGGCGACGGCGATTCTCAACGGAGACGCGCTGCTTGCGCAGGCTCTCGATCTCGCGCTCTCGTATGCAAGCCCTGCCGTCGCGCGCGAGCTCAGCCGCGCCACGCTCGGCATGATCGGCGGCCAGTACCTCGACATCTCCGGCGGCGCCGACCTCGTCCAGCTCCACGCGCTGAAGACCGGACGGCTGTTCGACGCCGCAGTCGGCTGCGCGCTTGCCGTCAGCGAGGTGCCCGAACGAGAGCAGACGCCCTGGCGGAGCTTCGCCTCGGACTTCGGCCTGCTGTACCAGATCGTCGACGACGTGCTGGACGAGGACGGCGTCGCCTCGGAGCTCGGAGCCGACCACGCGCGCCGGCTGGCCGGCGAGCTCGAAGGCAGAGCCCGCGGCCGTTTGGACGAGATCCCAGCCGACACCTCTCTCCTGGACGAGCTCGTTTCGGGCCTCAAAAGGCGGGCCGCGGCAAGTTAGCCTTGCGCGCGTGCGCAAGCGCCTGGATGTTCTGCTCGTCGAGCGGGGTCTCGCCGAGAGTCGCGCCCAGGCACAGGCGCTGGTCATGGCCGGCCTCGTTCGCGGCTATGCGAAGGCCGGCGAGCAGGTGGACGAGTCGGCCGAGCTCGTCGTCGAACGGCTGCCGCGGTACGTCTCGCGGGGAGGCGACAAGCTCGCCCACGCGCTCGACCTGCTCGGCGTCGAGGTCGCCGGGCGCGACTGTCTCGATGTCGGCGCCTCGACCGGCGGCTTCACAGACGTCCTGCTCCAGCGCGCCGCCGCGCGCGTGATCGCGCTCGACGTCGGACGCGGACAGCTGCACTCGCGGCTACGCGACGACGCGCGGGTCACGGTGTTGGAGCGCACGAACGCGCGCGAGCTCAGCGCGCTCCCGTTCGCCCCCGACCTCGTCACCTGCGACGTCTCGTTCATCAGCGTGCGCACCGCCTTGCCGCCGGCTCTCGCTCTCGCCCGTCCGGGCTGGGAGGCGCTCGTTCTCGTGAAGCCGCAGTTCGAAGCGGGCCGCGCCGATGTCGGTAGGGGCGGCGTCGTCCGTGATCGAGACGTGCATCGCCGCGTGCTTCGCGAGGTCGCCGAAGCGGCTCTCGCGTGGCCGGCGGCGACGGTGGGGGTCGTAGACTCGGGCCTGCCCGGCCCGAAGGGGAACCGGGAGTTCTTCCTGCATCTCGTCCACCGCGAAGGCGCCTCGCTGCCCGATGAGCTCGAAGACTGGATCGAAGATGCCACCGGCTAGGGCGGTTCGGACCGCCGCGGTCGTCACGCACGGCAAGCCGGAGACGATCGGCGAAGCTCTCGCGCGGCTCGAGCGGATCGCGAACGAGGCGACAGTCGAGCTGCTCTACTCCGAAGAGGAGGCCGAGAAGCACGGCCGCGAAACCGACGGGGCCGACATCGACGAGGCCGACTTGGTCGTCGTCCTGGGAGGCGACGGCACGATGCTCCGGGCGCTCCAGCGCACGCTCGGCACCGGGCCTCCCGTCGTCGGGGTGAACTTTGGCGCCGTCGGGTTCCTGACGTCGGTCACCGCCGATGGGCTGGAGGACGGGCTCAAGCGCGTGTTCGCAGGCGACTACGTCGTGGCCGAGCTGCCGACGCTCGATGCGGAGGTCGGCGGAGGCCGCCAGGTCGCGGTCAACGACGTCGTCGTCGCGAGCTCGATCGTCGGCCGCATGATCGAGCTGGGATGGGCCGTCGGCGGGGAGGACCTCGGCGCGCTCGCCTGTGACGGAGTCCTCTGCGCGACGCCGTCGGGATCGACGGGCTACAACCTCTCGAACGGAGGGCCCGTCCTCGTCTGGGGGTTGGACGCACAGGTCGTCACCTTCATTGCCCCGCATTCGCTGCACGCCAGGCCGCTCGTCGTCCCTCGTGGACGCGACGTCGAGATCGAGGCTCACACCGCAGACGTGCCGGCAGCGGTGCTCGTCGACGGCCGGCCGGCCGGCGAGCTTGGAGCCGGTGAGCGCGTGGTCATCCGACTGGGCGAGGAGCGAAGCCTGCTCGCCCACCTTCCGGAGTCGACCTTCTTCCGGCGGTACAGAGAGACCTTTGCTTCGTAGGCTCCGCATCGAGAACCTCGTTCTCATTCGAGAGGCCGACCTCGCGCCCGGGCCGGGCCTGAACGCGATCACCGGGGAGACCGGGGCGGGAAAGACGATCCTCGCCCAGGCAATCGGCCTCCTCCTCGGCGCGAAGGGCGACACCGGATTCGTCGGTCCCGGCGCGGACGAGGCCTATGTCGAGGCGGAGTTCGAGCTTTCGCAGGGGCTGCTCGAGGAGGAGGGCCTGGAGGCGCTGGCCGAGCTGCGACCGGAGGATGAGGACTGCCTCGTGCTGGCCCGCCGGGTGTTCGCCGACGGCCGTACCCGTGCCTACGCGTGGGGCCGGAGCGCAGCTCGCGAGGATCTCGCCGCCGCCGGCGAGCGGCTGATCGCCATGTCGGGTCAGTTCGAGCAGCGTCGACTCGCGCGGCCTTCGTACCAGCTCGGCGTCCTCGACTCCTTCGCGGGCGAGGAGCAGTTGCGGCTTCGGGCCGAGCTGCGCGCCGCCTGGCGGGAGCTCGGTGCCGCGCGGAGGCGCCACGAGGAGCTCGGCAGCGGCGCGGCGGCCGAGGAGGCGCGGCTCGCGGAGCTCCGCGCGCTCGTCGAGGACACGGACGGATTTGCGCCTGAGGCCGAAGAGGCTCTGCGCAGCGAGCGGGAACGATTGCGGCACGTCACGGAGCTCGCCGATGCTGCCGGTGCGGCGGCTCAAGCGCTCGCTCCCGAGGACGGTGAAGGCGCGGCGGCATTGGCTGCCCGGGCCGAAGGTGCGCTCGCGCCGGTCGCACAGATCGCCCCGGAGCTCGCGCGCGCGGCCGACGACCTGCGTGACGTCGAGCTGCGTCTGGGGGAGACCGCGCTCGAGCTGCGGAGGTTTCTCGAGACTCTCGAGGCCGAGCCGGACCGACTCGAGCAAGTGGAGGCGGGTCTCGACCGGATCGCCGACGCGAAGCGGCGCTTCAGCTGTGAGTCTTACGGAGAGCTGCTCGCGCGGGCTGCAGCAGCTCGCAGCGAGCTCGCGGCGCTCGACGAAGGCGAGGATCCGCTTGCCGCCGCCGCGAAGGCGCTCGCCGTGGCGGAAAAGCGGGCGCAGCGGCTGACCGACCGGCTCGGGGCGAACCGCCGCGCTGCTGCCGACCCGTTCGCAGACGCGGTCGAGAAGGAGCTCCAGGGGATCGGGCTCGGCGAGGGCGAGTTTCGGGTCGAGCTGGCCGAGCGAGAGGCCGGGTCGGCGGGCGCGGACGAGGTTGCCTTCCTGATCAGGCCGAACACGGGGCTGCCGTTCGCGCCGGTCGCCGAGACGGCATCCGGCGG
>Ga0066710_100005201_pt1 | contig 11787 bp, 9 predicted proteins | sample GraSoiAngelo_159_FD_79666 | JGI IMG/M metagenome (GOLD analysis project Ga0066710, IMG submission 79666) | Grasslands soil microbial communities from the Angelo Coastal Reserve, California, USA - 14_1009_16_40cm | ecosystem: Environmental > Terrestrial > Soil > Grasslands | place: USA... | reverse complement strand
CGCTCGAGCAATCCCCCGAGGTCTCCGACTCGAGCGGCACGACGACCGGCGAGCGGATGGAGTACGACCGCAAGAAGGAGATCATGACCGTGAACCGGCGCGTCCGCAGCATTCTGCGCCCGCAGGCTGGGGAGGGCGGGACGCTCTTCGCCCCCGCTTCCGGAGCAGCGTCGTCGGCGCCGAGCGTGGTGACCTCCGACGCGCTGCGCCACTGGACGGCCGAGGGGCGCGCGCGCTACTCGGGCCGCGTCCGACTCATGAGCGAAAGCGGCCAACTCGACGCGCGCGAGCTCGAGATCTTCGACTCGGGCGAGCGGGTCGAGGCCTCGGGCGACCTGCGCCACCTCATCCTCCGGGCGGAAGCCGCGGAGCAGGGGCGCCCGGCGCGCGCCCAGGGCGAGGGCGCGAAGAAGTCGTCCCCCGTCACGATCCGGGCGCCCCGGATGCGTTACTTCAAGAGCGAGAACTCGGCGCATTACTCCGGCGGCGCCGTCATGACCTCCGAGGACGCCACGCTCCGCTCCGAGAGCCTGGACCTGGTACTCGATGCGGACGGGAAGCGGGTCGAGCGCGCCGCCGCGCGCGGACATGTCGAGGTCCGACAGGGTGCGCGCGACGCGCGCGGCGAGATGGCCGACTATTACCTCGTCCCGGGCCGCTTCGTCGTGACCGGAAGTCCCGCGGAAATCCTTGATCCCGAGCGGGGTAAGTCCGCAGCCCGTCGATTGACTTTCTTTACCTCGGATGATAAGATTTTACTCGAAAACAATTGAGCGGCGCGTCTCGCGGAGCGGCTGGAATCGCCATGAGTAACCATGAGACCGACGGAAGCCAGCACGCTCGAGGCGCTCGACCTCTCGAAGTCGTACCGGGGTAGGAGAGTCGTCGCCGATGTCAGCCTCAAGCTCACCCAGGGCGAAGTGGTTGGCCTGCTCGGCCCCAACGGCGCCGGCAAGACCACGACCTTCTACATCATTGTCGGCCTGATCTCCCCCGACTCCGGCGTCGTCCGCATCGACGACACCGAGATTACGCGTCTGCCCATGTACCAGCGGGCCCGCTCCGGAATCAGCTACCTCCCGCAGGAGCCCTCCGTCTTCCGCAAGCTGACCGTGGAGGACAACCTGCGCACCATCGCCGAGACGCTCGACCTGGAACCGGAGGAGCAGGACACCCTGGTGGCGCGGCTCCTGGACGAATTCGGGATCGATCACCTCCGGGCCCAGAAGGGATACACGCTCTCGGGGGGAGAACGGCGGAGGCTGGAGATCGCGCGGGCGCTGGTCCTGACGCCAAAATTCATTCTCCTGGACGAACCCTTCGCCGGGATCGATCCTCTGGCCGTGCTCGACATCCAGCGCATCATCGCCGAACTGCGCGCCCGGCGCATCGGCGTCCTGATCACGGACCATAACGTCCGAGAAACTTTGAATATCACGGATCGAGCCTATATAATAAACGCTGGTAGAATCCTGAGAGGCGGGTCGCCGGAAGATTTGACGCGCGACCTCGAAGTCAAGAAAGTGTACCTGGGTGAGAATTTCAGATTGAACTGAGTGATGAACAGCCGTCGGCAGCACCTGCGACAGCATCTGGATCTTCGGCTAAGCCAGAAACTCGCGCTCACGCCTTCGCTTCTGCAGAAGATCGAGCTCCTCCAGCTCAACAAGCTCGAGCTTCAGGAGATGCTCAACGAGGAGCTGGTCTCCAATCCCGTCCTCGAGGAAGTGCTCGAACCCGAGGCCCCGAAGGACCTGGGTCTGGACGGGACGGACGAAGCCGCTCCGGCCGCCGAGGTGACCCCCTCCGGAGAGCGGGATTCCTTCGACGAAATCGACTTCCGTTACTTCTTCGACGAGTACCTCGACACCGGCTACAAGAACCGCGAGGTCGAAGACCCGGATAAGCCGTCGTTCGAGACTTTCCTGGTGCGTCCCTCTTCGCTCTCGGACCACTTGAACTGGCAGCTCGGGCTCTCCGAGGTGCCGCCGCGCCTCGCCGAGATCGCCCGCGAGATCATCGGAAACCTCGACGAGGGCGGTTACCTCCTGCTCTCGCTCGAGGAACTGTGCGAGCTGACGGGCGCCACCAGGGAGGAAGCGGAGCAGGCGCTCGAGATCGTGCAGGCGCTCGACCCGATCGGCGTCGGCGCGCGCGACCTGCGCGAGTGCCTGTCGCTTCAACTGAGGGCGCGCGGCCAGGAGGGAAGCCTGGCGTGGCGCATCGTCCAGGAGCACCTTGCGAGCCTCGAGAACCACAAGTTCAAGGAGATCGCCAGCCGCACGGGCTCCGACTTCTCCGAGGTCCTGCAGGCGGTCGATACCATCAAGCACCTCATTCCCAAGCCGGGTCAGAAGTACAATCCGCAGAACGTGGCCTACATCCAGCCCGAGGTCACGATCGCCCGCGTGGGCGACGACTTCGTCATCATGCAGAACGACGAAGGGATGCCGCACCTGCGCTTGAATTCGGCTTACAAGGACCTGCTCAAGAGCAACGGCGTCAGCGGCGAAACCAAGAGCTTCGTGCGCGAAAAGTTCCGCTCGGCGGTCGATCTGCTCCGGAGCGTGAACCAGCGCAAGCAGACAATCTACAAGGTGTGCGTGTGCATCGTGAACCGGCAGCGCGAGTTTCTCGAGCACGGCCCCACGAAGCTGCACCCGATGCTGATCAAAGACGTCGCCCACGAGCTCGGCGTTCACAGCTCCACGATCAGTCGGGTGGTGACCAACAAGTACGTCGATACGCCCCAGGGAGTGATCGAGCTGCGCAAGTTCTTTACCATGGGGGTCGAAAGCCCCAACGGCGAGGAGCTCTCGATCGTGCAGGTGAAGCTCAAGATCAAGAAGCTGATCGAGGGCGAGGACAAGGCGAAGCCATACTCCGACAACCAGCTCGGCCAGCTCCTGCGCCGCGACAACATCTTCATCACCCGGCGGACCGTCGCGAAATACCGTGAACAGATGCAGATCGCGGGTTCGCGCGAGCGGCGAATCGCGTACCTGTTTTGACCGGCATCGACTTTTCCCTCGGGGAGTTGATGGACGCGGCGGCGGCGCCGGGAATTCACCGTGACCATTGCAGAGGGGAATCACGCCATGAACGTGGAGATTACCGGCAGGCACGTCATTATAACTCCCGCGATCCGGATCTACGTAATGAAGCGGCTGCGGAAGTTCGGGCGGGTGCTGCCTGAACCCCTCAACTTCCACGTGATCCTCGGCGTCGAGAAGGACCGCCATTCCGCCGAAGTGGTCTGCAAGACGAAGATTCTCGATCTGACCGGCACGGGCGAGACCAAGGACATGTACTCGTCGATCACCCGCGCGATCTCCAAGATCGAGCGCCAGGCGCTCCGGCAGAAGAGCAAGCGGATCGAGACCAAGCGCAAGCGGGGTAAGGCCACGTTGTTGGCCCCTCCGGAGCCGCCCGCCCAGAGGCGCCTGAACGGCATCCGGGAAGAAGAGGCGCAGCGCAAGCCGATGGAGCTGGAGGAGGCCGTGCTCGAGCTGGCCCAGTCCGAGTATCCCTTCGTCGTCTTCCGCAACGCGGAATCGGGCGGCGTAAACGTGCTGTACCGTCGCAAAGACGGTTCACTCGGGCTGATCCACGCCTGAGTGAATCCCGGTGTCGCGCCGGCCGGCAGCCGCCGCGCTTTGTCGCGACGGAGACGTCGATGGGTCTCCAGGATCTCGTGATCATCACCGGCATGAGCGGCTCCGGCAAGGGGACCGTGGTCAAGGCCTTCGAAGACCTCGGTTTCTTCTGTATCGACAACCTCCCCGTGCCGCTGATCCCGAAGTTCATCGACGGATTCCACACCAGCGGCGGCGAAGTCGACCGCGCCGCCCTGGTCATCGACATCCGCGCCGGCGAGGCCCTGCGCGACCTGGAAAAGATGCTCGCGCGGCTGCGGGAGTTCGAGTTCCGGCTTTTCGTGCTCTACCTCGAGGCGCGCGACGAGGTCCTGGTGCGGCGCTTCAGCGAGACCCGGCGGCCGCACCCGCTCATGAGCGAACGGACGCTGCCGGCGGCGATCCGGCTGGAGCGCAAGCGCCTGCGCAGGATCCGTGAGCTGGCCGACGTGGTAATCGACACCTCGGAATACTCGATTCACCAAGTGAAGGCGCTCGTGAGGGACCGTTTCCGGACGCACCCGCGGGGCGGCTCGCTCAACATCAACCTGGTCAGCTTCGGGTACAAGCACGGCGTGCCGCTCGAGGCCGACCTGCTGTTCGACGTCCGCTTTCTCCCCAACCCGCACTTCGTCCCGGGCCTGCGCTCCCTGACCGGCCAGGACCGCAGGGTGGTCCGCTACATGCGATCCTTCGCCGAGACGCTCGACTTCACCGGCCGGCTCCGCGCCTTCCTCGGGTACCTGGTGCCGTTCTACGTCCGGGAAGGGAAGACTTATCTCACGGTGGGGATCGGATGCACGGGCGGCCGTCACCGCTCGGTGTTCATCGCCGATGAGCTCCGGCGCAGCTTGAAGATAAAGAAGGCGGCGCTGAGGGTGCGGCATCGCGACGTCTATCGATAGTGGGGGACGGAGGAGGCATGATCGGCGCACTGGTGGTCAGCCACGGGCAGCTTGCCCGGGAACTCGTAACCTCGGCGGAAATGATCGTCGGCGAGGTTTCGCACATTCAGGCCGTATCGCTCGGCTGGCACGACGACGTCAACGACGCGCGCAAGGAGATCGAGCGGCGCATCGCGGACGTCGACCTGGGGGCGGGAGTGCTCATCCTCACCGACATGTTCGGCGGGACACCCTCGAACATCGCGTTCTCCTTCCACGAGCCCGGCAGAGTCGACGTGGTCACGGGCGTGAACCTCCCGATGATCCTCAAGATCGCGAACCAGAAGGAGGAGGAGGGCCTGGATCAGCTTGCCCGCTCGGTTCGCGACCAGGGACGCAGCAGCATCTCCAGGGCGAGCGACTTCCTGACGCCGTAGTACTCGTGTTCATCAACACGCTCACGTATGCGCCGAGCGCGGCGGAACCTGGATGGTCCGATCGAACCACTTGCTCGCGATGGCGCTGTGCGTCCCTCGGATGCGCGAAGCAATGAACACGGGCACTTAGCATGGTCTCCAGGAGCCTCCGGGTGGAGAACAAGCTGGGGCTGCACGCCCGCGCCGCCGCCCGCCTGGTCCGGCTCGCCGCGGAGTTCTCGAGCGAAGTGCGGCTGCGGCGCGCCGGGGGTGGGGAAGAGAAAGGGGTCGACTGCAAGAGCATCCTCGCCGTCCTGATGCTCGCTGCCGCGCAAGGGACGCTGCTGGTTCTCACGGCGCGCGGCGCCGACGAGGTCGAAGCGGGCGAAGCCGTGGGGCGTCTCTTCGCAGACCGGTTCGGGGAGGAGGAGTGACCTCATCCGAGAAGCTCTTTCGCGGGACGGGCGTCTCACCGGGTGTCGCGGTCGGAAGCGTGCTCAAGCTCGACAGCCGCCGGCGCGTCGTGCTCGAGCTTTCGATCCCGCCCGGGAGGGTCGAAGACGAAGTCGCCCGCTTCGAGCGCGCCCGGGCTTTGGCGCGCGAGCAGATCGCCGCGCTCAAGGTGCGGCTGGAAGAGAAGGTCGGGCGCGAGCACAGCTACATTCTCGACGCGCACCTGCTGATGCTCGAGGACCGAAGCCTGCTGGCCGAGATCGTGTCGTCGATCAGGACCTCGAGGGTCAACGCGGAGTGGGCCGTGCGCCGCGCCACCGACCGGATCCGCGAAGCTTACGGCGCGCTCGAGGAACCGTACTTCCGGGAGCGGGGAAGCGACATCGAAAACGTGGTCGAACGCATCCTCCTCAATCTGACCGGAACGGCCGAGACCCCGCCGTGGAACCTGCTCCCCGAAGCCATCGTCGTCGTGGCCCGCGACTTCGATCCCTCGAGCTTCGCCCTGTTGGGACCGCAGCGGATCCGCGGCCTGGCCCTCGAATCGGGAGGCCGGACGTCGCATAGCGCCATCATCGCGCGTGGCCTGAGGATCCCAGCCGTGATGGAGATACGCGACGACATCGTTTCTTCGGTGAACGCGGGGGATCTGGCGCTCCTCGACGGCGACGCGGGCGAGGTGGTCGTGCAGCCGAGCGCCCGGCGGCTGGAGCGGTTCTCCGGGAAGCTGGCCGCGGCCTCGGTCAGGGCCCCGGCCGGCGCGCCGCTCCCTCCCGCTCCCGCCCGGACCTCGGACGGCGTCGCGGTCTCGCTGCTGGCCAACCTCGAGCTGCCCGACGAGGTGCGCGTCGCCACGCGCTACGGCGCCGAAGGGATCGGTCTGTTCCGCTCGGAGTTCTTGTTCTTCTCCCACCCGCGGGGCTCGCCGAGCGCGGACGAGCAGCTCGAGACCTACCGCAGGCTGGCCGAAGAGGTCGCGCCGCTCGCGGTCACGGTGCGTACGCTCGACGCCGACCCGGACCGGATCTTTCGCCGCCCCGACTCCTCCGCGCCGTCGAGCTCCGCCTTGGGACTGCGCGGCATCCGGCTGAGCCTCGGCTCGGAGCGGGCCCGGGCGCTGTTCGCAACTCAGGTCGAGGCGATCCTCAGGGCGAGCCGGCACGGCCGGATGGAGATCGTTCTGCCCATGGTCTCCGCCGTCGAGGAGGTGCGCGAAGCCCGCTCCATCATCGCGGGAATGAGCCGCGCTCTCGCCGGTCAGGCAGCCGTCGGTTCCGTGCCGCTCGGGATCATGATCGAGGTTCCGGCGGCAGTCCTCCAACTGGAGACCCTGGCCCGGGAGGCCGATTTCCTGGTCGTGGGCACCAACGACCTCATCCAGTACACCCTGGCGGTCGACCGCGAGGACGCCGACGTGCAGCACCTCTACCAGCCGCTCCATCCCGCCGTCCTGCGGGCGCTGGCCCGGATCGCGCGGGTAGCCGGCGAGTCCGCGAAGCCCGTGCGGGTCTGCGGGGAGATCGCCGCGAACCCGTACTTCGCGGCGTTGCTCGTGGGAATCGGGTTCCGGCAGTTGAGCATGAACCCTCATTCGATACCGGCGCTGCGCCAGGCAATCGCCGCCCTGACGATGGATGAAACCCGGGCGCTCGCAGAACGAGTCCTGGAGCTGCCGACCGCGCAGGAGGCAGGCGACTTCCTGGTCAAGACGCTCGCCGCCAGGCCCGGTTTCGATCGACCGGCCTGGGCCCGGGAGGTGCAATACTGAGCGCCGGCGGGCCCGGATTGCGAACTCAGCCGGAATGTGTCACAATTCGATCGTCGGACGCAGGGGGTTGCCGCAAGGCGTTGAACCCCGGCGACCGCGAACGAGTCTAATCGTTCGAGAGGTGGCAGGTTCGGCCGGCGCGCAGGTTCACCGGAAAACGAAGTTCGCCACAGCCGCCTGCCTCACGGAGGCTGACCATGATCCGTCGTGCGTCGTGTCTCGGGTTCGCCGTTTTGCTTTCGGGCTGTCTGACCGTCTGGGCCAGCTCCGGTTCCGAGTACACTTACCGCTTTGCGCGCCTTTCCTACATGGAAGGGCACGTCAGCTTCCAGCACACCGGGGACGTCGAGTGGGCCGCCGCCTCGATCAACCTGGGCCTGCAGCCCGGAGACCGCATCTACACCGGTGAGGACGGGAGGGCTGAGATCGAGTTCGACGACGGCTCGGTCCTGCGTCTGGCCGAGAAGACCGACGTCGAGGTCCTCGCCTTGAAAGAGGACCTGATCCAGATCCGGGCGCTCATCGGGCTCTCGACGCTGACGGTCCAGAGCGGCCTTCATTTCGAGTTCGACACGCCGGCGGCAGCGTTCACGGCCGTCCGCAAAGGGATCTACCGCTTCGATGTGCAGGAAACCGGGGACGCCGACGCGATCGTCCGCAAGGGTGTGCTCGAAGCCGCGGGGAGGGATTTCTCGAAGCGGATCGAGTCGGGCGACCTGATCCACGTGACTGCCGGGGAGCACGGCACGCAGACCGTAGCGCGCTACGACGGCCGCGACGCCTGGGACGAGTGGAACGACCGACGGAACGCCGACCGTGTCGCCGAGACGTCGAGGCGGTATCTCCCGCCCTACGTCTCGATGGGGGTCAACGACCTGGACCGTTACGGTCACTGGGTCACGGTGGACGAGTACGGAGCGGGCTGGGTTCCCTCCTACGTCGACGCGGGGTGGTCTCCGTACGGGTCCGGCCGCTGGTGCTACCGCCCCTTCTGGGGGTGGACATGGGTCTCGTATGAGCCGTGGGGCTGGCTCCCCTATCACTACGGCCGCTGGCACTGGAACGCGGGGCTCGGGTGGGCGTGGCTACCGGGCCCGACCTTCGGTTTCCACTTCTGGTCGCCGGGGCTCGTCCGCTTCTACTCCGGGCCAAGCTGGGTCTCGTGGTGCCCGCTCGGTCCCGGCGATTACTACAGCTCGTCCAACTTCTTCTATCATCCGACCTACCGTTACTACCTGAACGACCTGCGCACGACCTACAGGCGTGCTCCGGCTGATCTGGCGAACCGCAACGTCCCGGGGGCCTTTCGAACCGCGCGTACCGACCAGTTCGCCAGCTCGAGCTTCGGGGGCGGTCGGGGAGCCCCCTCGGTTGAGGGCGTCGACCGGCCGTGGGAGCGAGGTCGGATGGTGAGCGACCGTCTGGACGTCCGGCCCACGTCTCGCAGCTTCGCTCCGGCGCCGGACCAGCCGGCCGCTCGCCCCACGGCGCGGGCCGATCGCCCGGTCGTGGTGCGCAGCGAGCCCACGGTCGAACCGGGCTCGACGACTCGCTACACGCGGGTCACGAATCGCGTCGATGCGGCGGGCTCCCCAGGCGCCGGTCGCTCGGCGCGCGGGGAATCAGGCGCTTCGACCAGCGTCGGGCAGCGCTCGGCCGACCCCGCAGGTTCCGGGCGCTCGGCTGCGGCCGGCGAGCAGGGTTCCGCGCCCGCGCCGAGGATCTGGAATCGCATTCCGCCCGAGACGCGCGACTCAGGCAACGCGCCCGCAACTCGTATCTATCAGGTCCCGGCGACGCGCGGCGGCACCAATCGCGAGGCAGCTCCCTCGACGAGCGGCCGGCCCGAGGCGTCCGGAACCGGGCGCGAGGCAACTCCGGCAGTGCCGCGCTATCAGCGGCCGGCAACCGACCGGGCGCCGTCTCCCGGAGTCCGCCCGGAACGTGCGGCTCCGGCCCAGACGCGGCCCGCGGAGCGAAGTGCCCCCGCGCCGCGCCCGGAACGGCCTGCCCAGGAGCAGCGGGCTCCGGAGCGCGAGCGACCGCGCCAGGAACGTCCTTCGGGATCGGCCTACGCGCCGCGCGTCTATTCCGCGCCGGCGTTCGAGTCCCGTTCCGCATCCGCAGTCCATGTGCGCTCCGAAGGCCCTTCCGGGATGGCGTCGGCCAGGGGCTCCGCGCCGGCCGCCGAGCGAGTATCGGGCGGCGCGCCGACCTGGAGCGCCCCGCGCGTCTATTCGGCGCCGGCGTTCGAATCCCGCTCCGCGCCTGAAGTCCATGTGCGTTCCGAACGGTCTCCCGCGATGGTACGGGCCGTGGGTTCTGCGCCATCCGCCGAGCGAGGATCGGGCGGCGCCCCGACCTGGAGCGCGCCGCGCTGGAGCAGCGCGCCGCCGGCGAGCGCGGCGCCGGCGGGCCGCGCGTTCGCCGGACGCCCGGCAGCTCCCAGCGGCGGCGGATTCCATGGAGGTTCTCCCTCGGGCGGCGGATCGATCCGCTCGGCCCCTTCCGGCCACGGTGGGGGCGGGGTCGTGAACCGGCGCGGGCGCTGATCGCCGTCTTACAGATCCCAGCGCCGTATTGACTCGCCTGCGCGGGAGGCCCTAGAATCGCGCCCTCTCTATGAGTGACTTCCGCAAGCTCTTTCCCTTCGTCCGACCCCACCTCGCACGGCTCTCCCTCTCGCTTCTGTTGCTCATGCTCGCGGGGGGCTTCGAAGTCTTCACCACGGCGCTCGCGATCCCCCTGTTCGACAACGTCCTGCCGACGTCGCCGGGCTCCGCATCCGCTCACGCGGATCGGTTTCGATTCCTCGAGAGCGCGCTCGCGGCTCTCCCCGGCTCGCGCGCCATGCAGCTCGCGCTGGCGCTCGTCGCGTTCACCGTCTTGAAGGGGATCTGCCTCTATTACTCGAACTTCCTGATGAACGCGGTGGGACAGAGCGTCGTCACCGAACTGCGCAACAATCTCTATGCGCACGTCATCGGTCAATCGCTGGGCTTCTTCGTCCATCACTCGACCGGCCGCCTGATGTCGCGGATGTCAAGCGACGTCGAGCAACTCCAGGAAGCGGTCTCGACGACGATCGGCGAGCTGTTCCGGGAGTCGGTCCTGCTCGTCTTCCTGGTCGCCTGGGTCTTCTACGTCGACTGGCGGCTAGCGGCGCTTTCGCTCGTGATCGCGCCGGTCGCGCTCGGGCTCTCGCTCACGATGGGGCGCCGGATCCGGCGCGCGAGCTGGAAGGGGCGCGAGCAGGTGGCGGGACTCGCCGACACCCTGCAGCAGACCATCAGCGGCATCCGGATCGTCAAGGCCTTCGGAATGGAGGGCTGCGAGGAGAGCCGCTTCCGCGCCGCCAGCGCGCGCCTCTTCCAGGTCAACCTCCGGACCGCCGCCATCCTGTTCCTGAACTCGCCGCTGATGGAGCTCGCGGGCGTGCTCTCGTTCGCGCCCCTGCTGTTCTACGCCGAGCGGCGGATCGCCGAGGGGAGCCTGAGCATCGGCGTGTTCAGCGGTGCGCTCTTCTCGCTCTTCCGGATGTACGATCCGATCCGGAAGCTGAGCCGCATTCACGTTCAGTTCCAGCGGTCGTTCGCCTCGGCCTCGCGCATCTTCGAGCTGCTCGAAACCCGCGTCGCGATCCAGGACCGGCACGGCGCGCGCGAGCTGCGGGGCCTGCGTGAAGCGATCGAGTTCGACGACGTGTCGTTCTCCTACGGCGAGGGCGCGGGGCGCACGCCGGTGCTCGAGGGCATCCGGCTGAAGGCGCGGCGGGGCGAGGTGGTGGCGCTGGTGGGCCCGAGCGGGGCGGGGAAGACGACGCTGGTGGACCTGATCCCGCGCTTCTACGACGTCACCTCCGGCGCCATCCGGATCGACGGCGTCGACCTGCGGGACCTCACGCAGGCGTCGCTGCGCCGCAACATCGCGGTGGTGACCCAGGAGACGTTTCTCTTCAACGACACGATCCGCGAGAACATCGCCTACGGCACTCCGGGCGCGCCGGAGGAGCGCATCGTCGCGGCGGCCCGCGCCGCGCTCGCCCACGACTTCATCATGCAGCTCCCGATGAAGTATCAGACCGGCATCGGGGAGCGGGGACAGCGCCTGTCGGGGGGCGAGCGCCAGCGAATCTCGATCGCGCGCGCCATCTTGAAGGATGCTCCGCTGCTCGTGCTCGACGAGGCAACCTCCGCCCTGGACTCCGAATCCGAAAAGCTCGTTCAGCAGGCGCTGCTCAACTTGATGCTGGACCGGACCACCTTCGTGATCGCGCACCGGCTGTCGACCATCCGCCGGGCCGCCAAGATCATCGTGCTCGACGGGGGCGTGATCCGGGAGGCGGGGACGCACGAGGAGCTGCTCGAGCGGGGCGGGATCTACAGCCGCCTCTTCCGCCAGCAATTCGCGACCGACGATCACGTGCTCCGGGCCGCGAGCGCGTGCCCCTGAGCGCCGAGTCGACCGATCCAGATTCCTTCACATCGATGCGAGAAAATGCTAAACTATAAGATTTTGGACGGCGAGCGCGGGCCTGCGGATGATCCGAAGCATGACCGGTTACGGGACCGGTTCCTGCCAAAATGACGACCTGACCATCACGGCCGAGGTGCGCACGGTCAACCACCGCT
>Ga0066710_100005200_pt1 | contig 11787 bp, 9 predicted proteins | sample GraSoiAngelo_159_FD_79666 | JGI IMG/M metagenome (GOLD analysis project Ga0066710, IMG submission 79666) | Grasslands soil microbial communities from the Angelo Coastal Reserve, California, USA - 14_1009_16_40cm | ecosystem: Environmental > Terrestrial > Soil > Grasslands | place: USA... | reverse complement strand
TTCAGATCAACGACCACAAGGTCCGCATCGGAGCCGACGGCGATGGATCCCTTCTTAGGATAGAGACCAAAAATCCGCGCCGGATTTTCGCAACAGACTCGCACCAGCTGCTCAAGGGAAATCTTCCCTTTATGAAATCCCTCGGTCAGCATGACCGGCAAATAAGCCTCGACGCGCGAAGGGAAGCCGCTGCTGGTTTCCCAGACGTTGCCCTTATCCATCTGCTCGCGCGACATTCCCCAGTCCACGTGATCCGTGCCGATGCAGTCAATATGGCCGGCTCTCGGCGCTTCCCACAGTTGCGCCATCGTCTGCTCGCTTCGCAGCGGGACATTGATCTTCCACACGTCGTGGTTCAGCGTCAAATAATGGTGTCCGGTCTGGCTGTAAACTTTGACTCCTTCAGCCCTGGCTTTGAGGATTTCGTCCACCGATTCCTTGGTCGTGGTATGAACGATGTATAGCGGGCAACCCGTTATGCCGGCATAGTACGCATAGGTCCTCACGTGTCCTGCCTCGCAAAAATGTGGCGACCGCTCGTCCCACGCCGCCATATCTGTCCGTCCTGTTCTTTTCAGGCGATCTTCAAAGATTCGGACAATCTCATAGTTTTCCGGATGGATGCATATGAGCCCCGGTGGACCAATTTCAGCGGCCTTCTCCATTCCCAGATAGACCGTGCCATCATCGAAACCGAGCCATCCTCCCTTTTGTCGCCCCGACCATACGCTAAAAGTCCGCGGACCTTGCATCATGTGCAGGTAATACTTGAAAGAAGTGACGCCAAATTCTCGGGCCACCTTGGGAATGTCCAAGGCCTGTGCGTCTGTGGTGATGAATCCGGTAAGAAACATGTCAACGAAGGAGTGAGACTCAACAAGTTCAATGAACTCCGGCATCACCTGAGAAAATGGCACCACATCCTCCGGCTTGGGTTCATCGATGTAATTCCTTCGCAGCTTGGGACTTGCCTGCATGATACCCCAGCTCGTTACCCCGCCTGCGGCCGCCGCACGGGTTTCACTATTCAGACTGTCCTTCAACGGGCGTTGCGTGCCAAGATGATTTTCCGGGTCTACGAGACCGGGGAAAATATGTTTGCCACGGGCATCGATAACCTCCCCAGCCAAGCTTAAAGCTTCGTCCGCAGCGAGAACAGCGACCTTACCGTCCTTGATCCCGATCGCGAGGTCTTTTATGCCCGCTGCCGTGACCACTTGTCCTCCCTTAATGATCAGATCTAAACTGCCGTCTACCATCCGAATCCCCTTCCTTGACTCACAGCACCTACATCAAAAGAAGCAAGGTTGTCAATTTGTCCGCAGCAACCACAATGTCACTTCAGCAGGCGAGGAGTCCCCGTATTTTCTTTGAATGCCCGTCGATACAAATTTCGCAGCGCCATCTCCACCTGGTCTGCGGCCTTTTTTAAGATAAGCCCATAGATTGTTCGCATCCGTTGGCTAATGGGTTGTATCCTCCGCAAGAGCGTCTTTTCCCTGACGCGAGTCAGGCGACCGCCTTTCACTACGATCCTGCCATCCACTAGAACCGTATCCACAGACTGCCCCCCCTCACAAAAAACCAGCTGCTGGATAACGTCATTTAACGGGCGCAGACGAAGCTGAGGATTAAGAACGATCAGATCCGCTCGATAACCCTTTTTGACCTGCCCAATCTTGCCCCTCCATAAGGGAATGGCCTGGGCGCCGTTCATGGTGCCCATCCGTAGCGCATCCAACGCGGTCAGCCAATTTTCAGGATCTGCCACAGTCAAGCGTGAAAGAAATACAGCCAGTCGCATCTGTTCAAAAACGGAATAACTGTCACTGGTATCGCCGCCGTCCGTGCCGAGAGCAACATTGACGCCGCGGCTTTTTAGCTCGACGACAGGAGCGATTCCGCTTCCGAGCTTGAGGTTGCTCGCCGGATTATGAACCGCACTGACGCCCGAAGAGGCCATAAGCTCCATCTCCTTTTCGTTCAACCAGATGCAGTGCGCAGCGGAAAGCCGTGGGGAAAAGAAAGCTAGTCTTTCAAGCCGCTCCGCCAGACCCTGGGGGTATAGCTTTCCCGCCCCCCACTGCTGAAGTCGAGTCTCAAGAAAGTGCGTATGAATCCCAAGGTCATACCGTTCGGCAATCTCGACTACCTGTCGCAACAACGGATCGCTGCAGTTGAAAGGCGACGAGGGACCTAACATCAAACCGGAGATCCCGGATGATCGTTTGACAAAGTCCAGGATCTCCAGCACCGGCTCCTGCCATAGTCCCCGGAGCGGCTTTTGTGACCGATTGCGAGGCGTGCGGGATCTGAAATACAGCATTTGAAAGAAATCCTGATCACTCAAAGAGGGAGTTAGGACACCTCGAATTCCGGTTTTCTCGAAAGCCGCGAGGATCGCCTTCATCTTTGGTACCGATAGTCCCGGACGCGTAGAAAAATGGTCGACGACCGCTGTGACTCCGTTCTTGAGCATCTCCGCGCACGCCAGTTCAGCCGCCGCTTCGATTTCTTCTGCCGTCAGATCGGCCATTTCTTCGGTCCGCGCCCGGTACCCGCGCCAGATCTCCATCCTGACGTTATCGCGAAAGCTTCTCTGGAGAATCTCCGTCAGGTGCGAATGGGTATTGATCAAGCCGGGCATGAGGATCTTTCCGGCACAATCGATCCGTTCTTCTATGCGGAACCCGTCTGTCCTGATATGTTTCCCGACTTCAGCAATAACACCTTGATGGATCAAAAGCTGTTGTTCTTTCAGGACCGGCTGCTGCTGATCCAACGTAACTACCAGTGCATCTTCAAAGAGAATCGCCATGCTTCTACAATCCAAGAGGGTTAATACCCGCCGAGCGGAATGGAATCGTGAGGCGTTAGAGTCGGTCCCGTCTTGAGGCTGGAGTTCTTGCAGGGATAGAGTTGATCGGTAACCACATCAACCACACTGAGTTCTGTGAAGACAGATACTCCTCTGATTGCCTTCAGAATCCGCCATACCAGACATACTATTTTCCAGGAACTTTTTTCAACATCGAATGCGTTGTAATGCGGTCGAGCCCGGAATAAAGAAAAGAACTCTTTAAGTAGGCAACACGCCGCAAAAGAGGTGAGAGGTGATGCGCGGCGACGTGGAATTCATCGGGATGACTCTAAGAAAGCGCAAACATTTTTCGCAGGGCCTTCTCGGCTCTCTGACGGACATCCTCGGGAAGGGTAATCTCATGCCGCATGACCCGCAGGGATTGGAGGGTGGCCTCGAGTGTGATCATCTTCATATACTGGCAGAGCTTGCATGCCTTGTAGAATTTCTTTTCCGGCGCTTCTAGCAAGAGTCGATCTGAGAGCCCGCACTCGGTTACGATCAAAAACTCCGACGCATCGCTCTGCTTCGCATATTGCACCATGCCGCTGGTGCTGAGCACGGCATCGGCAAGCTCAAGCACATCCGCCCGACACTCCGGATGGGCCAGGACCTTCACGTGAGGAAGGTTCTTTTTGACCGCAGCGATCTGGTCCCGCGTGATTTGATGATGAACATAACAGTTTCCATCCCAAGAGATAATCGTCTTATCGGTCTGTTGTTGGACGTAAGCGGCTAGGTTTTCATCCGGAACAAAAAGGATATGACGATGGGGAAGCCGCTCGACGATCTTCACCGCGTTGGAAGAGGTGCAGCAAACATCGGATTCCGCCTTGACCTCGGCCGTGGTGTTGACATAACTCACCACCGCAAGATCCGGATAGAGCTTGCGGAGCGCTTCTTTGCGATCCGCCAGGGAATCCGCATTCACGCTGTCGGCAAGGGAGCAACCTGCGCGGAGATCAGGAAGCAGGACAGTTTTTTCCGGGTTAAGAATCTTGGCCGTCTCCGCCATGAAGTGAACGCCGCAGAAAACGATCACATCGACTTCGACCTCGCTGGCCTGCCGCGCCAGCTCTAACGAGTCGCCGATAAAGTCCGCCACCTCGAAAACCTCCGGTCTCTGGTAGTTGTGGGCCAAGAGGACGGCGTTGCGCTCCTTCTTTAACCTCCGAATCTCCTGGATCTGCTCGTGAATGCGCTCGCACCTCTCGGGCGTATAATGGACGGGGTGTTCCAGGCGCGAGAGATGCCCGTAGAGCTCTGCCGTCGTCCTCTCTTGCTTCTCTATAGCAAAATGCATGTGAGCGCCCTCCGCTTTAGCTTAGCGTAGAAAATACGCAAAGCTAGTGTGAGACTTACACAAACTGAGTTGAACGTCAAGAAGCGTTTCACAGTTGACGGTCACGGTCTTTTACCTTAAATTGAAACCCTATGATGGTCGGACTGGATATCGACGGCGTCGTCGCGGACTTCATCGAGCCTTTTCTGCGTGTCGTCGAGAAGAAGTTGGGAAACGGTCCCATCCATATGGATTCGATTACCGACTTGAGCTTTAAAGAGCACCCCTATCTTTCGGAAGAGGCTGTGTGGAAATGCATGGAAGAAGTCTCCTATGATCCGGCATTCTGGCGGAATCTCGCCCCGCTCATATCTCCTCAAGAATGGCAGGAGCTGGATCGCCTCAGCCGTAAAGGAGAGCTTGTCTTTGTCACCCATCGCTACGAGCGGGAGACCTATAGCATTCATGAGGTAACTTGCGAATGGCTCAAGGAGCATGGTGTCAGCAGTCCGATCGTTCGCTTTACCCAGGAATGCAAGAGCGACCTGGTTCAGGAACTCGGCGTCGGCCTATTCATGGACGACCGGCATGAGAATTGTGCCGCTGTTGCCGAGAAGACCGCGGCGGTCGTGCTGATGCCCCACCGGCTCTACAACCAATCTTTTTCTCATCCTCGTGTGAAGAGAGTTCAGAACTTTAAGGACCTGTTTGACCACCTGTAAAGCGAAAGAGAACACGAGATGACCGAAAATTCTTTCGGCTAAGGAGGAACGGACGATGTACGGATGGCGAGCGCGGATCGGACATGTAGCTCCCTCTCGCGGGGACACTCTGGTCTATGAGTTTTACCGGATGTTCCCGGAAGGGTTTATGCTGCTGAACAGCACGGGCACGATCCGCCAGCTCGTGGACAATGACTTCGAGCGGCAACTCAAGCGCATCGAAGAGGCAACGATGGATTTGGCGGAGAACAATTGCGATGCGATCATCGTCGGCGGCTCTCCGCTCTTCACCAAGCTTGGCTACGGCAGCGACGTCGAAATGGCAAACAGACTTACGGCCAAAGCCGGGGTTCCTGTAGTCGCCGGAATCACCGGAGAGATGGAAGCCCTCAAAGCGATGGGAACCAAGACGCTGGTCGTCGCCACCCCACACGAGGATGAGTTAAACCAAAGGATGAAGAAATTCCTGGAAGCTTCTGGTTTTGAAGTGCTCAGAATTGAAGGGTATGGTGTCCGGCAGAACTCCAAGATCTCCGACCTGCCGGTGCACGCCTCCTACAAAATCGCCAAGAGACTCTACGAAAAGGCGCCGCAGGCTGACGGCATCTTTGTCCCCTGCCCGCGCTGGCCGACCATCACCGACGTGGATCTGCTCGAGCGCGAGATCGAAAAGCCCGTCGTGACAAGCTGCCAGGCTTACATCTGGTACGCGGTCAAATTACTCCACATCAAAGAAAAAGTCGCCGGCTTCGGCCGCCTGATGGCGAGCCTGGCGAACTAAGCGCACATTGACGTGATAACCTGATCCTCCCGCGATTCACGGACAGCCGCACATCTTCCACTCGAGGCCGGTGCTACCAATAGCTTTGTGACGCGGCATGGAAAGGCATAGCGCTGCACACTCCTACCCTGAGTAGACGCCGAAAAGGCGTTTGTGATAATGGGATAGCGTACCGAAAGGGGGAATCGGTGATGGCGCGAAAATCTCTAATTCTATCCCTGGCCTCAGCCGCTCTGCTTATTGCCGGCTGGGGAACTGGTCCGGCACCGGCGCAGGAGCCGTTTTACAAAGGCAAGACCATCCGTATCATCGTAGCCTTTGCTCCCGGCGGTGGATTCGACACCTATGCTCGGTCATTGGCGCGTCACATGGGCAAACATATTGCGGGGAATCCCACGTTGATCGTAGAAAACATGACTGGCGCCGGAGGTCTGATTGCCGCTAACCACCTCTACAAGGTCGCTAAGCCCGACGGCTTGACCCTCGCGACCTTCCATGGGAACCAGATCCTGGCGCAGGTCATCGGCGGGCAGGGCATCGAGTTCGACGCGCGCAAATTCGAGTGGATCGGCACGCCGGGAAAAAACCACGATCTCTGCCTGCTAAGCAAGACGAGTGGCATTAGCAGCGTTGACCAATGGCTCGCATCTAAGACAGCCGTCCGACTCGGCGGCGTCGCGCCCGGCTCAAGCACGGATGACATCCCCAAAGTTTTGCGAACGGCTCTAGGTCTCCCCTTGCGCGTCGCGTCGGGTTACAAGGGAACGTCCGAGATCCGGCTCGCCGTGGAAGGAGGAGAGGTTTTCGGATTGTGCGGGCTCTCTGCAGCCTCGGCAAAGGCCACCTGGAAGAAACAGCTGGAGGTGGGAACCGTGACCATTGTCCTTCAAAATGCGCCGCAGCCCCACCCAGATCTCCCTTCTAACATCCCGCTAGCCATCAAATTAGCTAAGACCGACGAGGGACAGCAGCTGATCAACGTCGGTATCCATACCCCAAGCGCCATCACCTATGTTTACTCGGCGCCCCCAGGAACCTCGCCGGAGCGGGTTCAGATTCTGCGCCGGGCATTTTTGATGACAACCAAGGATCCAGAATTTCTCGCCGAGGCAAGCAAGGCTAATCTCGAGGTCAGCGCTGCAAGTGGCGAGGACGTGGAAAAGATGGTCGCCGATCTTTTCAAGCTGGAACCCGGAGTGCTCTCCAAACTCAAAGAGGTGCTGGGCCAGGCTAATTGAACATGGCCATCCTCAGAGTAGAAGGTCTCGTCAAGAGCTACAAAGATAGTAGAGCTCTGGACGATGTGAGCTTTGAATTCGACAGCGGAATCCTCTCCGTTTTGGGACCTTCAGGCTGCGGCAAAACCACTCTGCTGCGATGCATCGCGGGTCTCGAAATTCCGGACGAAGGTTCCATTCATATCGCCGACAAAGCTCAGACATCGATCAGCAAGGGAATCTTTGTCCCGCCGTACTCCAGAGCGATCGGATTTGTCTTTCAGAATTATGCTTTGTGGCCTCACATGACCGTGCATCACAACGTCGCCTTCGGCCTTAAACTGCAGAAACTTGCAGCCGATGAGATTCGCAGAAGAGTCCAGTCGACCTTGGAGCTAGTGGGCTTAAGAGACTATGAAGGCCGGTACCCCTCTCAACTGAGCGGCGGACAACAGCAGCGGGTGGCTCTGGCCCGGAGCATCGTCATGGAGCCTCGACTCATTCTCCTGGATGAGCCGCTGAGCAACCTCGACGCCAAGTTAAGAGAGGAAATGAGAGTCGAGTTGAGGAAATTGATCAAGCAGGTCGGGATCAGCGCGGTCTATGTGACTCACGATCAAGAAGAGGCCTTTGTCATCTCCGACACCGTCGTCGTCATGGACAGAGGCAAAATCCTCCAGTACGCGCCGCCGGACGAAATCTACAACAACCCTGCCAATCAGTTTGTGGCTTCTTTCATCGGTAGAGCCGCCGTCGTGGATGGGACACTCCTTCGGGTGGAGGGGGAAGATTGCTTCGTTCAAGTTCGGGAATTTAACAACGCTACTCTCATGTGCCAAAAACCAAAAAACGCCATCAGCGGCCAGGATTGCAAGGTGGTCATTCGAACCGCAGAGGTCAAGCTCGACAGCGGAAGATTAAACGACAAAGGCAACGTGCTCGAAGGGCTCATGCTCAGCCGCGAGTACCGGGGCGGGTTGACAGACCACCGCATTCTCGTTGGATCCAAGGAAATTGTCGTCACCTCTCACAAGCTTTGTCCAATGATTCACATCGAGGATGGAAGAGAGAGGATCTATTTGTACATCGAGAAGTCTGCGATCAGCGTCATCGCAGAACCTCGGCCATCCACGCCACGACTTGCAGAATTCTGAGTCACCATGGCGAAAGACATCGCAGCAGAAGCTGCTGTTAACTGGAGATGGGTTAAGCTGATCTACAAGCAGGGCACCCTCATCCCGCTTTTCGCCAGTATCATCGCAGGATCTCTCATCATCGCGCCGGTGCTCATCGTATTGTCCCGGAGCCTCACCACGGCCCGGCTCGGGACCTTTGTCGGGTTGACCGGCGAAAATTACGTTCGGGTCTTCACCGACCCCAAACTCCTCCCCATGCTGTGGAACTCCCTGATCTACGCCGCGGGGTCTGCCACGATCGGCACCGTTCTGGGAGGACTGCTCGCCTGGATCTTGGCCCGGACAAACACGCCAGGCAAGGCGCTGGTCGAGCTTATGCCCCTCTACCCTATCCTCATGCCCCCCATCATGAAGAACATCGCCTGGATCCTCTTACTCGCTCCCAAAGCGGGTATTTTGAATAACCTGTTGATAGAATATTTCGGCGTGCAGGGGCCGGTCTTCAACGCCTTTTCCATGGCGGCGATGATATGGGTTTTTGGCCTCGCCTGCGTTCCCCTGGGATATTTATTCCTTCTGCCGGTCTTTCTGTCATTCGATCCTTCCCTCGAGGAGAGCGCCTACATCGCGGGGAGCAAGCCCATTCACACAGCGCTCCGCATCACTTTTCCGCTGGCCATACCCGCTTTTCTCTCGGCTCTCGTATTGAATTTTCTCAGGGGGCTGCGTTCCTTCGAGACTCCCGTGCTCCAAGGCAGCCCCGCAGGAATTCAGGTCTTCGTGAGCAGGGTCTACGATGCGATGTCCGTAGACTATAACCCCGGGTTGGGGACGGCCTACAGCACGGTGTTGGTCGCCCTGTCGATCCTGGTGCTCTTGTTTTACACCAGGATAACTCGCTTCTCCGAAAGATATGCCACCATCACGGGAAAGGGCTACCGGGTCAAAGCCATCGACATCGGCAAATGGAAGTATGTTACTTTCCTGGTTGTCTTCAGCTATTTCCTGGTCGGAATCGTCATCCCCTTTCTCGTATTGATCGTCGTCTCTTTGATCCCTTATTACGATTTCGAGACCTTCATGAAGTTTCCCGCCAACATGGTGCTGACAAATTTCTATCGAGTGATGAGGCACCCGAGTTTCGTCACCGGCCTGTACAATTCCCTTACTCTCTCGGTGACGATCGCGGTGATAACCGTGCTCATGGGAATCGTCATGGCATTCACCATGTACAGGACCCGGACCTACGGCACGAAGATTTTCGAGTTTATCGGAACGCTTCCCTTGGCGTTTCCGCCCCTGGTTCTATCATTGGGTCTGGTCATCGTTTTCCTGGGGACGCCCCTGTACAACACGCTCTGGGCGCTCGGATTGGGACTTTTCGTGGCCTATTTCCCCTACGCGCTTAGGAATGCCTCCGGCTCCATTGTGAACATCCACAGAGAACTTGACGAAGCCGCCTGGGTCCATGGCGCTAGATGGAGACATGTGTTCTTTAAGATCACCCTGCCGATCTTGAAGCCCTCCGTCGCCGGCGCTTTTTTTTACATCTTCATCGAGGCGATCCGCAATATCGACGTCGCCGTGCTCCTGAGCGCTCCGGGACATGAGTACGGGCCCGTGACTCTCTTCGAGTACTTCAGAGTAGGCCAATGGGCCGAAGCCGCGGCCGGCGGAGTGATTTACCTGCTGATTTTGATTGTGGCAGTCTCCGTGGCGAAGTTCGTTTTCCAGGTCAAACTCAGCCTGTAAGCTTATGTCTGCAAGAGGACATAAAGACGCTTGAAACTTGATGAGGTTGACCGGTACAATCTGCCTTGCTTGCAAAGTTCAACGACAAACGAAGACTGATGAAACGCAACTCTAAACTCAACCTGAAGGGAGATACGGACATGGCGAAAAGAACTTCGACAGCGTCGGCCGTTCTTGTGTTGTCGCTTGTCGCGTTTGGCGGGGCCGCATTAGCGGCGTCCGCAGAAGATGACTCGTTCAACAAAGTGAGCGCCGGCCTATACGAAAAGGCCAAACAGGAAGGAAGCGTGATCATCTACTCGGTCTGGGATGTGGAGCACCTGGTTAAGATCACGGAGGCCTTCTCCAAGCGTTTCCCGGGAATCAAGACCAGCTACTGGCAAGGGAGAAACCCGGAAATCGTCACCAGGGTAGTGATCGAATTCCAAGCCAACAACCCAAGCGTGGACGCCATCCTTTCCGATAACGCTCCACCGGTCATCAGAGCGGCGGGCGCCATCATGCCCTATGAAACGGTACAGAAAAATCTCCTGATTCTGCATGATCCGACGATGCCCGTCGTCAGCCTTCAGATACAGACGTTGTCCTACAATACGAAGAAGCTCAAAGCGGCTGATGCACCCAAGACATGGGAAGACGTCGCCAATGCCAAGTATAAAGGCATGGTGGCTCTGGATGATCCCATGAGGGCCGGTCCGTTAAGCAGTATGCTGGCGGGACTTAAGGGGTTGTGGAAAGACGATGCGAGGTGGACGAAATTTGTCCAGGGTTTGAAAGCCTTGAATGTCCCCCTCCATAAGAGTACCAGCGCCATGATGCGGCTCCTAGTCGCGGGAGAGTATGCTATAGGAATGCCGACGCTGCTCCACGATACTCTCGAGGAGAAGGAGACGGGATCTCCGATCGATTATGCCAAGACGGCTCCTCCTATTGTCTTTCCCAGGTATGCAGGGATTTACGCCAAAGCGCCCCATCCAAACGCCGCGAAGCTCCTGACGGAATGGCTGATTTCAATCGAGGGCCAGCGCACGCTAGATGCAGTGGGCAGAGAATCTTCCAGAAAAGGGTTCCGCTCGAAGGCTTCGATCGACACCGCCTTCCCCAAAGGCACTCGCTCTATCCCGGTCGAAGACAAACTCTTCATGGAAGATCCAAAAAAATGGCTGGACACGAACGTGAAACCTATCTGGGGAGAGTAAGAAGGCTAAGCTGGATCGGGACATCCGAAACAGCTCAGTTGCCGGACGGTTGTTTGAAGAGCGAGCAGGATACAGCCCCGCTCAGGCACTTATGCTTTCGCCTTGATCGCGGACAGAAACTGCTCACGGCTCGCGCAAGGAGCGACCCGCGTTACCTTCTGCAGAATTTGCTCCTTCTCAGCTGCGGTTTTGGCGCTGACGTAGCGCTCCCGTAATGTTCTAAGCTTCCATCGCCGAGAGCGCTGGCGGTGCAGTTCATTTTGACGGGACACAGCGACGGATGCCTTCCGCTGGGGTCCTACTTCCCAAAGGCTTCCTTGAGCATGGGCTCAAGCTCTCCCCGCTCATGCAACTCGTGCACGATATCGCAGCCGCCGACAAATTTCCCATTGATAAAAATCTGAGGGATCGTAGGCCAATTGGAGTAATGCTTGATTCCCTCTCTAACGTGCTGATCCGCCAGAACATCCTCGGTCTGGAACGGATAGCCATAGGACTTTAAAATATCGACCACGTGAGCGGAGAAGCCACACTGGGGAGAATCGGGCGTCCCCTTCATGTAGAGCATCACCTTATGCTTCTTCACCTGCTCATCGATCTTGGTAACTACATTATCTGCCATAATTAAACCTCCCTTTACTTTTGCGATGCAAGACGCTCCCACTGCGCCGGCGTGTAAGTCTTTAGAGCCAGAGCATGAATCCGTTCGCTGCCGAGCGCGTCTCTCAGCACTCCATAGACCATCTGGTGCTGATCCACAAGGCTCTTTCCTTCAAAAGACTGTGAGACAATCCATACCTGAAAGTGATCTCCGCCTCCGGTCAAATCGTCCACGCGG
>Ga0066710_100005199_pt1 | contig 11788 bp, 9 predicted proteins | sample GraSoiAngelo_159_FD_79666 | JGI IMG/M metagenome (GOLD analysis project Ga0066710, IMG submission 79666) | Grasslands soil microbial communities from the Angelo Coastal Reserve, California, USA - 14_1009_16_40cm | ecosystem: Environmental > Terrestrial > Soil > Grasslands | place: USA... | reverse complement strand
CCGACAAGGACGGCCTGATCATGAATCTGCTCGCGGCGGAGATCACCGCGCGCACGGACCGCGAGCCGGGCGAGCACTACCGCGAGCTGACGGAGAAGTTCGGCGCGCCCTCTTACACGCGGATCGACGCGCCGGCGACGCGCGAGCAGAAGGCGCGGCTCGCGGAGCTGTCGCCCGACGACGTGGCGGCGTCGGAGCTCGCGGGCGAGCCGATCACCGCGAAGCTGACCGCCGCGCCCGGCAACGGCGCGCCGATCGGCGGACTCAAAGTGACGACGGCGAGCGGCTGGTTCGCGGCGCGGCCGTCCGGAACCGAGGACATCTACAAGATCTACGCCGAGAGCTTCGCCGATGCCGCGCACCTCGACGCGATCGTGCGCGAGGCGCGCGAGATCGTGAACGAAGCGCTCGCGAGGAGGTGACTCCATGAGGGCGACGCAGAAGCTCCACGATCTGGGCCAGAGTCTCTGGCTCGACAACATCACGCGCGACCTGCTCGATCGCGGCACGCTCGAGCGCTACATCGACGAGGTCTCCGTCACCGGGCTCACCTCCAACCCGACGATCTTCGAGCACGCGATCGCGAAGAGCGCGGCCTACGACGCGGCGATCCGCGCCAAGCACGAGGGGGGGAAGTCGGGCGAGGCGCTGTTCTTCGAGCTCGCGCTCGACGATCTCACGCGCGCCGCAGATCTGTTCCGGCCGATCTGGGACCGCACGGACGGCGTCGACGGCTGGGTGTCGCTCGAGGTGTCGCCGCTGCTCGCCTACGACTCGGCGACCACGATCGCGGAAGCGAAGCGGCTCTTCGAACGCGCGGAGCGCCCGAACCTGTTCATCAAGATTCCCGGCACCGCAGCGGGCGTGCCCGCGATCGAGGAGGCGATCTTCGCCGGCGTTCCCGTCAACGTGACGCTGCTGTTCTGCCGCGAGCACTACCTCGCCGTGGCGGAGGCCTTCATCCGCGGGATCGAGCGCCGCGTGGATGCCGGGCTGCGGCCCGACGTCGCCTCGGTGGCGTCGCTGTTCGTCTCGCGGTGGGACGCCGCGGTGGCGCGCGAGGTGCCCGACGCGCCGCACAACCGGCTCGGCATCGCGATCGCCATGCAGACCTACCAGGCCTATCGCAGCCTGCTCGCCACGCCGCGCTGGCAGCGCATCTACAATCTGGGCGGGCGGCCGCAGCGCCTGCTCTGGGCGAGCACGGGCGTCAAGGATCCGGAGGCCTCGGAGGTGCTGTACATCCGCGCGCTCACGGCGCCGTTCACGGTCAACACGATGCCCGAGGCGACGCTGCTGGCGCTGACCGAGGAGACCGAGGTCGGGCCGCTGCTGCCCGCCGACGGCGGGGACAGCGAGCAGGTGCTCGCCGAGTTCGCGCGCGACGGCGTCGACATCGACGCGCTGGCCGCGCGCCTCCAGCAGGAGGGGGCCGCGTCGTTCGCGAAGTCGTGGGACCAGCTGATGGCGGTGATCGAGGCCAAGAGCGCCGCGCTGAACGCGTAGAATCCGGGCGGATGCAGACCTTCAACCGGATCTCCAACGCGCTGTTCGACAGCGTGATGGCGCCGTTCGGGCACGCGCACCCGGCGTTCGACCTGCTCCTCTGGCCTGCGCTGATGGGCGTGCTCGCGATGGCCGTCTACAAAGCGGTCTCGAACCAGAAGGCGCTCGCGCGCGTGAAGAGCCAGATCAGCATGCGGCTGCTCGAGATCCGGCTGTTCAGCCACGACATCCTCCAGGTGCTGCGCTCGACCGGGATGATCGTGCTGAAGAACTTCGTCTACCTGGGCAACCACATGCTGCCGATGGTGATCATGCTCGGGCCGTTCGTGGTGATCCTCGCGCAACTGGTCGCGAACTACGCCTACGACCCGTCTCCGCCCGGATCGGTGGAGCTCCTGCACCTGCAGCTCGACCCGGATTCGAACGTGAAGGCGCGCGACGCCGCGCTCGCGCTGCCGCCGGGCGTGGCGCTGGAGGCGGGCCCGGTCGCGACCGCCGACCACCAGGTGTTCTGGCGGCTGCGCGCCGAGCAGCCCGGCGACCACGTGCTGCGCGTGTCGCTCGGCGGGGAGGTGTACGAGAAGGACTGGGCAGTCGGCGGCAATGCGCGCAAGGTGCCGCTGCGCCGGCTGCGCGGGCTCGAGGCGATCCTCTACCCCGGCGAGCCCGCGCTGCCCGCGCACGGCCCCGTGGTTGCGATGGAGCTCGGGATGCACCCGCACGCGCTCGGCCCGCTGCCGGCCGGGGAGCTCGGCATCGTGCTGTGGACGTTCGCCTTCTCGCTGGTCGCCGGATTCGCCGTCAAGGGCGTGTTCGGCGTGACGCTATGACTTTGCAGGGGCCCGCCTTCGCTCGCCTTCGGCTCGCTGGCAGCCTTCTGGTCTTCGCTCGCCTTCGGCTCGCTGCGCGAAACTTGCGGCCGACTCCGTCGGCCTCCTTGCTGTGCTCGGCGCGCTGAAACGCCGGCTCACGCGCAGAAGCCGCGGCGAGCCGATCGTGGTGGTGAGCGGCCTGCCGCGCTCGGGCACCTCGATGATGATGCGCATGCTCGAGGCGGGCGGCCTCGCGATCCTCTCCGACGGCGAGCGCGCCGCCGACATCGACAACCCGAAGGGTTATTTCGAGCTCGAGCGGATCAAGAACCTCGAGAAGGAGACGGACAAGTCCTACCTGCGCGCGGCGCGCGGCAAGGCGGTGAAGGTGATCTCGTTCCTGATCAAGGACCTGCCCGACGAGAACGACTACCGCGTGCTGTTCATGCGCCGCGACCTCGACGAGGTGCTCGCGAGCCAGCAGAAGATGATCGACCGGCTCGGCAGCGCCGACGCGGAGGCCGAGGCCGCCGCGATGAAGGAGGCGTTCCGCAACGACATCGCGCGCGTGCGCGTGCTGTGCCGGACGCGCCCGAACTTCGAGCTGATCGAGCTCCGCTACCAGGAAGCGATCGCCGACCCCGCCGCCGCGAGCCGCGCCGTGAACCAGTTCCTCGGCGGGCGCCTCGACGAGGCCGCAATGCGCGCGGCGGTGGACGCGACGCTCTACCGGAACCGCGCCTCAACCGCCGGTTGACTCTGTCCGCGCGGGCGCGTAAGGTGGTGCGGTCCGGCTCGAAAACCGGGTGATTTCCGGTGCTTGCAGACCCGCGACCCGGCCTCGGGGCCCGCACCCGCGCTGCTAAGCACCAACCCCGCGAGAGCGGGGAACACAGGGCGGGAACAAGCATGAGCAAGCGCCCCGACCTTCCGGGCGACTCGACGCGCGCCGTGCACGGCGGCGAGCGGTCTCACCAGGCCACCGACGCGGTGACCACTCCGATCTACCAGACGTCCACGTTCTGGTTTCCCGATTCCGAGACGCTTGCGGCCTATCAGGAAGGCCGCGCCAAGCGCGACGAATACGGCCGCTACGGCAACCCGACCTGGCGCGCCGTGGAGCGCAAGCTGTGCGAGCTCGAGGGCGCGGAGGCTGCGGCGCTGACCTCCTCCGGGATGTGCGCGGCCACCACGCTGTTCCTCGCGCTCCTGCCGCGCGGCGGGCACCTGATCGTGACGAGCGACTGCTACCGGCGCACGCGCCAGTTCATCGAGCAGTACCTCACCAAGCTCGACGTCGAGACCACGGTGATCGAGCCGAGCGACACCAAGCGGCTGGCCGAGGCGATCCGGCCCGAGACGCGCCTGTTCTTCACCGAGTCGCCGACCAACCCCTACCTGCGCGTGATCGACGTCGCCGAGGCGGTGCGCGTGTGCCACGCGCGCGGCGTCGAGGTGGTGATCGACTCGACGTTCGCGACGCCGATCAATCACCGCGCGCTCGACGACGGCGCCGACTACGTGATCCACAGCGCGACGAAGTACCTCGGCGGCCACAACGATCTGCTCGGCGGCGTCGTGCTCGGCAGCGCGGCTGCCGTTCTGCCGGTGCGCGACGCGATCGGTGTGCTCGGAGGCGTGATCGACGCGCACGCGGCCTATCTGCTGCTGCGCGGCCTCAAGACGCTCGCGGTGCGCATGGAGCGCCACAACGCGAACGGCCTGGGCATCGCGACCTGGCTCGAGGCGCATCCGAAGGTGCGCCAGGTCTGGTATCCGGGGCTCGCGAGCCATCCCGATCACCGCACCGCGGCGCGCACCATGCGCGGCTTCGGCGGCGTCGTGACGTTCGAGCTCGACTGTGCGATCGAAGGCGCGTTCCGCTTCACCGACGCCTGCCGGATCCCGTACATTGCGCCGAGCCTCGGCGGGGTGGAGAGCCTCATCGAGGTGCCGGCGCTGATGTCGTTCTGGGACCGCACGCCCGAGGAGCGCGCCGCGCTCGGGATCCGCGACTCGCTGGTGCGGCTCTCGGTCGGCATCGAGGACGCCGACGACCTGATCGCCGACCTCGCGCAGGCGCTCGAGCGGATCTAGGCAAGCCGGCGAAGCCGGCGCGCAGCGAGCCGCAGGCGAGCGAAGTCGAACAGCGGCCTCCGCGCTGACAACTGCATCCACGGCGCGAGTCTTGGGTCGTTGCGCTAGCTCAAAACATAGTAGGCGACCGCGCCGAGCAGCGCGGCGAACGCGAGCCAGTTCGCGCTGAACGGGAGCGGGCCGTGCGGCTCGCTGATGTCGGGCGGCTCGGAGAGCCGCGACCGGTCGCCCATGTCGAGGCCACCGAGCTTCTGCACCGGCTGTGGTCGCCGCGGGCGCGGCGGGCGCTGCAGCGCCACGCGCGGCGCGCTCACGGACCGCTTCATCGGCGCCATCCGCGGCTCCTCGGACGTCTGCACCGCAACGCGCGCCTGCTGCAACGCATCGCGCAGGTCGGCGGCGCTGCGTTCACCCGGTGTACCCATGCCGAGCACCTCGAGCTTCTTGGCGACCGCCTTCGGGTCGGCGCCCGCGCGTTTCAGCGCAGCGGCTGCGGATTCGGCAAACGCTTGACGGAGGCGGGCCGGGTCGTCCAGGCGCCGGGTCACCTGCTGGATCCGGCGGAAGACCGTCACCACGATCGCGATCGGAATCGCGAGCGAGAGGAGCGTCATCACGAACCACACCACGATGCCACCGATAGCGCCATGGCGCGCCGCAGGCCAGAGCGATCCTTCCAATTGGAAGCGCGGCACGAGCACCGCAGCGGCCTCGTGTGAGACCCAAGCGGTGCGTCTTCCGGTTCGCGGTGCTCGTTACATCCGGCACGGTACGATGGGGCGTGACGACCGATCCCAATCCTCGAGCGCGCGGTCGCGGTGTTCGGGCTCACGATCGCGATGTGCTCGCTCTGGGGCCTGTTCGCGCTGCGCAAGGTGCGAACGCTCGATCCGGCGGACGTGTTCTGAGATTGCCGCGGGTGGGAACCCGCTGCGGCACGGTAGGATTCGGCCATCATGGAGGATCTGGCCGAACGGCTTCGCGAGCTCGGCGGCGAGCTGGGAATTCCCGGGCTCGAGCAGCTCGCCGGCCACGCCGAGCTCTGCACCGCGACGGCCGATTCGCCGCTGCAGCCGGGCGAGTGCGTGGTCGTGCTCGCGGGCCATCTCGAGCTCGTGCGCGCCGACGACGGCCGCTGCATCGCGGCGTTCGGGCGCGGGGCGATGCTCGGAGGGAGCGGAGCAGCCGATCGCGAGGTGACACTGCGCTCGGCCGGCGCCGAGGTCGCGCGCATCGCCGCGGCGGGCTTCGATCACCTGCTCGCCGTGGATCCGGTGTGTCTCGCGAAGCTCACGGAGTGGATCGCGGGCGGAGAGCGCTCGCTCCAGGTCGCGATCCACCTGTCGCACCTGTTCCCGCGCCTCGACCGCGCCGGCCTCGAGGAGTTCGCGGCGTCCGTCGAATGGGTTCCGCTGCGCGGCGGCGATCTGTTGTTCAGCGAGGGCGATCGCGCCGACGCGGCCTATCTCGTGATCAGCGGGCGGCTGCACGCGGTGGCCGGCCGCGGCGGTGCCGAGCGCGTGCTGAACGAGGTGGTGGCCGGCGAGACGGTCGGCGAGATGGCGCTGCTCGACGAGGCGCCGCGCTCGGCGAGCGTGTACGCCGTGCGCGACTCCCAGCTCGTGCGCATTCCCCGCGCGGTGTTCGACGCGCTCACCGAGCGGCACCCGGACGCGCTGCGCCGGATCGCGGGCTTCGTGGTGGAACGGCTGCGCCGCGGCTCCGCGAGCGCGCCGCACCGCGCGCCGACGCTCTCTATGGCCGTCGTGCCTGCGCGGCCCGACGCCGACCTGGAATGGTTCATGGAGCGCCTCCAGGCCGAGCTCGGCCACTTCGGAGCCGTGGCGCGCATCGATCGCAGCGCGGTCGACCGCGCGCTCGGCCGGCCCGGCATCGCCGACGCGCGCGACGACGAATCCGCGGGCATGCGGCTCGTGCGCTGGCTCGGGAATCAGGACGCCGCGAGCCGTTATGCGATCTTCCAGGCCGAGGCCGAGCTCACGCCGTGGACCGAGCGCGCGCTGCGCCAGGCCGATCACGTGCTCGTCGTGACGCGCGCCGCGAGCGGGCCCTCCCTCGGCCCGATCGAGGCCCGGCTCGCGGAGATCTGGCGCAAGACGCGCCCGCCGCGTCGCAGCCTGGTGTTGATCCACGCAGCCGGCTCCACTCCAGCGCGCACCGCGGACTGGCTGATCCAACGCGACGTGGAGCAGCACTTCCACGTGCGCGACGGGAATGGCGAGGACGTGGCGCGCCTCGCGCGGCTGCTCACGGGCCGCGGCGTGGGCCTCGTACTGGGCGGCGGTGGCGCGCGCGGATTCGCCCACCTCGGCGTGCTGCGCGCGTTGGAGGAGATCGGGGCGCCGGTCGACGCGATCGGCGGCACGAGCATCGGCTCGATCATCGCGGCGTTGCCCGCGATGGGCCTCGACGCCGCGGCGACCGAGGCGATCTGCCGCCAGAGCTTCTCCGCCTTGTTCGATCCGACGTTTCCGGTCGTGGCGCTGCTCACGGGCCGCCGGATCGGCAAACGACTCGCGGCCGCCTACGCCGACATCGACATCGAGGACCTGATCCTGCCCTTCTTCTGCGTCTCCACGAACCTGACCCAGGCCCAGGCGATGGTGCACCGGCGCGGGTCGCTGTTCCGGGCCGTGCGCTCGAGCATCGCGCTGCCGGGCGTGCTCCCGCCGGTCGCGCTCGGCGGCGACCTGCACGTCGACGGCGGGCTGGTCGACAACCTGCCGATCGAGCCGATGGCGGAGCTCTGGGGCGGTTCCGTGGTCGCGATCGACGTGAGTCCGGAAGAGGATCTGCGCGCGGAGCTCGACCTGGCGCCGGGGTTCTCGGGCTGGAGTTTTCTCTGGAAGCGCCTGAATCCGTTCGCGGAGGCGCCCGCCGTGCCGCGGATCTCGAGCGTGCTCATGCGCAGTGTCGTCGTTTCGAGCCTCGCCAAGGCGCGCGAGAGCCGCGCCCGCGAAACGGCGAGCCTGTATCTCAAGCTGCCGGTCGACGATTGGGACCTGCTCCAGTTCGACGAGCTCGAAGCCATTGCCGCGCGCGGCTACGAGGCGAGCGCAGGCCCGCTGCGGGACTGGTGGAAGCGGCGCGCCGACGGGTGATCCGCGGGACCCGCCGCGCGGCTCCCGGGTGGCCTTGCGCCGGTTTTTCAGGAAATTGAATGTGTTAGCGCCGCGGATGTACGATGCGGCGGTGTTGGCGCGACCTACTCCTCGTGATGGTTCGATCGTGAGGTGGGCTGCCGTGGTCGGCCTCGGCCTCGGAGTAGGCGCCGCCGTGTGCGCAGCGCGAGCCGAGGGATGGCTCGAGTGGGCGGATCTACGCCTGTACGACGCCGCGCTGGCGTCCCGAGCGCAGGGACCGCCCGTCTCACCGATTACGCTCGTACACATCCGCGAGGAGGAGATCCAAACGCTCGGGCACCCGCTGCCCGACGCCACGCTCGCGCGCGCGCTCGAGCGGATCGCGAGCGCGCAGCCGCGCGCGATCGGCGTCGACGTCTACCGCGACGTCCCGGTCGGCGACCCGGCCGGCCGCGCCGCGCTCGCCGCGGTCGCGGCGCGCACGCCCGGTCTCGTGTTCGTCGAGAAGCTCGCGGAGCCCGGCCTTCCCGGCGTCTCGGCCCCGGAGTTCGCTCGCGATCCCGGGGCGGTGGGCTTCACCGACGTCGTCACCGACCGCGACGGCGTCGTGCGGCGCGGGCTGCTCCTGCTCTGGGACGCCGAAGACCGCCCGGCGATCGGGTTCGCCCTGCAGCTCGCGCTGCATCACCTGCGCACGGAGGGCATCGAGCTGGGCCCCGATCCCGACCGGCCGGAGCACCTGCGGCTCGGCGCCGCGACCTTCCCGCCGCTCGAGGCGAACGATGGAGGTTATGCGGGCATCGACGCGGGCGGCTATCAGGTGCTGGTCGATTGGGGCCCGGGGCGCGACGGCTTCGCCGAGTACACACTCGACGATGCGCTGGCCGGCCGGATCCCGGACGAGGCGCTCCGCGATCGCATCGCGATCATCGGCGCGACCGCGGTGAGCGTGAAGGACTCGTTCCAGACCTCGCTGCCGGGCGGGCCGATCCCCGGCATCGCGGTCCACGCCCACCTCGCCGATCAGCTCGTGCGCTGGGCGCACGGAACGGCGCGGCCGCTGCGCTTCTGGAACGAGGCCGGCGAGGTCGGTTGGACGCTCGCGTGGAGCGTCGTCGCAGCGGCGATCTCCGCGATCGTGATCGGCCCGTGGACCGTCGCGCTCGGATGGCTCGTCGCGATCGGGTCGCTCCTCGGTTCGACGATGCTATTGCTAAGTGCGGGAATCTGGGTTCCCTCCGCGGGTGCGCTCGCGGCCGAGGTCGTTTCGGGCGGGATCATGGTCGCCGATGTGATGCGCCGCGCGCGCTCCGAGCGCGCCGCCGTGATGGACCTGTTCGGCCGCTATGTCTCGGGCGCCGTCGCGAGCGAGCTCTGGCAGCGGCGCAGCGAGTTCATGGACGGCAACCGGCCGCGATCGCAGCGCCTCGTCATCACGGTGATGCTGACCGACCTCAAGGGCTTTACCGGCACGGCGGAGAAAATGGATCCCGGCCAGCTCATGGACTGGGTCAACGAGTACATGGACGCGATGACCCAGGTGATCGAGGCCCACGGCGGATTCGTCGACGACTACTCCGGAGACGGGATCAAGGCCAACTTCGGCGTGCCGATCCGGCGCGACGCGCCGTCGCAGGTGGAGCGCGACGCGCGCGCTGCGGTGAGCTGCGCACTGGCGATGGGTCGTGCGCTCGAGCAGCTCGACCGGAACTGGGAGAGCCGCGGCCTGCCGACGGCGCGCATGCGCGTCGGCCTTCACACCGGCGATGCGGTGGTCGGAAGCCTCGGCAGCCAGGCGCGCATGAAGTACACGACCGTGGGCGACACCGTGAACACCGCGGCGCGCCTCGAGAGCTTCCAGAAGGAGGAGTTCGAGGCGGAGGCCGCGAGCGGGCGCGGCGCGCCGTTCCGGATCCTGGTCAGCGCCGCCACGCGCAGTCGGATCGGAGACGGGTTCGAGACCACATCCATGGGCGAGCACGTGCTGCGCGGGCGCGGCGAGGCGATCGAGATCCACCGCGTGGTCGCCGAGCGCAGTGTGAACGAGACGAGGAGATCGACGCCATGAAGTCCACCCCCGCAGCGAGATCGACGCTTGCGTGGATGCTATTCGCGGTGATGCTGTGCGCCGGGCCCGCCACCGCCGAAGAGAAGGAGAAGTCTCCCGCGAGCACGCAAGGCGCCGCCGCCAAGAAGGCGCCGGCGCAGGCGGCGCCCGTCAAGTCGCCGGCCAACGAATCGCACGTCATCTACACGCCGCCGCCGCGCGGCGGCTCGACCGGTACGCGCATGGGCGGCGGCACGCGCGGGGCGAGCCATGCGCCGCGGATCGCCGTGCTCGCACCCGACCACATCGGCGTCACCACGCGTGCACAGCCCTCCCTCGTCTGGTACCTGTCGGAACAGACGCGCGCTCCGGTCGAGCTGACGGTGATCGCCGACAACGCGGTCGAGCCGCTCGCCGTCAAGCGGCTGCCGAGCCCGCAGCGGGCGGGCATCCACGTGGAGGACCTGGCGAAGCACGGCATCCAGCTCGCCGAGGGCACCACCTACGACTGGTACGTCACGCTCGTGCTCGATCCGAAGGCGCGCGATTCCGACGTGGTGGCGGGCGGCGCGATCGAGCGCCGCGCCCCGACGCCCGAGCTCACCGCGGCGCTCAAGGCCGGGCAGCCGTCGTACCGCGTGCTCGCCGAGAACGGCATCTGGTACGACGCGATCGCGGACCTCTCGGCGGCGATCGCGGCGGTGCCCGGCGACACGCCGGCGGGTCGCGCGCTGCACGCCGAGCGCGCGTCGCTGCTCGAACAGGTGGGGGTCGGCGCGGCGGCGCTCTACGATCGCGAGGCGGGCGATGACCCGGACGCTCGACCGTAGGCGGACACTCCATCTCGGCGCGCTGCTCGCGGCGGGGCTCGCGGGACTCGCGAACGGCTGCGACGGCGAGGCGTCGAGCGCGAATGCACCTGCGGTCTCCGCGCCGCCGGCGCCGGTGCGCGCGATCACTGCACTGGGCCGGCTCGAGCCCGAGGACGGCATCTACAACGTCGCCGGGCCCTCGGGAATGGGATCGGTGATAGCAGAGCTGCGCGTCGACAAGGGCGACCGCGTCAAGCGCGGCCAGGTGATCGCCGTGCTCGACAACGTCCCGTCGCTCACCGCCGACGTGGCGCGCCTGGTCGCCGAGCTCGACAACGCGAAGCGCGAGCTCACGCGCAACAACGAGCTCAACACCAGCAAGGTGATCTCCGACTCGCTGCACGACGAGCGCGAGACGCACGTGCGCGTGGTCGAGGCGCAGCTCGCCCACGCGCGCGCCGAGCTCGAGCGCGGTTACGTGCGCTCGCCGATCGACGGCCGCGTGCTGTACGTGCACGCGCGCGAGGGCGAGCGCGTCGAGCAGGCCGGGATCGTCGAGCTCGGCAGGACCGACCACATGTTCGCGATCGCGGAGGTCTACGAAGACGACATCGGCCGCGTGCGCGTGGGGCAGCGCGCGCAGGTGCGCAGCCCGGTGCTCGCGAGCGCCCTCTCCGGATCGGTCGAGTGGGTGCACCTCCGGGTCGCGAAGCAGGACGCACTCGGCACCGACCCCGCGGCGCGCAAGGACGCGCGCATCGTCGAGGTCGAGGTGCGGCTCGACGACAGCCAGCCCGCGGCCGGGCTCACCAACCTGCAGGTCGAAGTGGAGATCGCGCCCTAGCAATCGGCCGCGGGCGCGGAGACAGATGGCGATCGCGCTCGGCTGGATGCAGCTCCGCTACCAGAAGGTCCGCCTCGCGGTCGCGATCTCGGGCATCGCATTCGCGGTGATCCTGATCCTGATGCAGCTCGGGTTCCGCGCGTCGCTGCTCGCGAGCTCGGTCCGCTATCAAGAGCGGCTGCGCTACGACGTCGCGATCCTCTCCACCGACACGCTGTTCATCGCACAGCCCGCGCCGTTCTCGAGCCGGCGCCTCTACCAGGCGGCCGGCGTGCCCGGCGTCGCCTCGGTGAGCCCGCTCTACGCGAGCGCCGCGATCTGGAAGAACCCGTGGACCCACGTGACGCGCCGCCTGCTCGTGGTCGGAGTGGATCCGTCCGCCGACGTGCTCGACGCGCCCGGCGTGCGCGAGCAGCGCGAGCTCGTGCGCCGCGAGGATACGCTGCTGTTCGACGCGCTGTCGCGGCCGGAGCACGGGCCGGTCGCGGAGGAGATCCGCGCGGGCCGCGCGGTGACCACCGAGCTGAACGACCGCCGCGTCGAGGTCGCCGGCCTGTTCGAGATGG
>Ga0066710_100005198_pt1 | contig 11789 bp, 9 predicted proteins | sample GraSoiAngelo_159_FD_79666 | JGI IMG/M metagenome (GOLD analysis project Ga0066710, IMG submission 79666) | Grasslands soil microbial communities from the Angelo Coastal Reserve, California, USA - 14_1009_16_40cm | ecosystem: Environmental > Terrestrial > Soil > Grasslands | place: USA... | reverse complement strand
TGATCGAGGTGCGCGTCGCCCATTTGGGGCTCGACCGCACGACCAACACACCGGTCGTGATCCTACAGGAACGGGAAGGGGAGCGCGTTCTCCCCATCTGGATCGGGCCCGCCGAGGCGAGCGCGATCGCGATGGAGCTGGCCGGCGTGAAATTCTCCCGCCCCTTGACGCACGACCTCCTCAAGCAGGTGATCGTCGGTCTCGGTGCCGACCTGCGCAAGGTGATCATCACCCAGGTGAAGGACAACACCTACTTCGCCGAGCTGCACGTGTACCGCGGTGACGCCGTGATCCAGATCGACGCCCGGCCGTCCGATTCGATCGCCATCGCCCTGCGCCTCAAGGCACCCATCTTCACGAACGAGAACCTGCTCGAGCTGACGTCGGTCGAGACCGGCGAAGGGGGCGTCACCCCGGGCAGCGGCACCGCGCCGCTCGACGCCGACACCCTCAAGTCCTACCTCCAGAACCTCGATCCTGAAGACTTCGGGAAGTTTACGCCGTAGCCTCCTGATCGCGTCGTTGGGCGCCACCGTCGCCGCCTCCCTCTCTTCACAGGCGGTGACCGTGCGCGGGCGCGTCCTGCTCGGCGGGCGCGACACGGTGCCGCTCGCGGGCGCCTGGGCGGTGCTGCATCGCGTGCTGCGGGACTCCGGTGGCCCGTTGGATTCGGCGCGGACCGATCGCGCCGGGCGCTACCGCATCCCGCTGGCCCGCGTCGACACCAGCGCCGTCTACGTGGTGAGCGCTTGGTACGACAGCCTCGCCTACTTCTCGATGCCGCTCAATGTGGTCGGGCGCCCCGCCGCGGAGGCGGAGAATCTCATTGTCTATCGCACGACCAAGCGCCTGCCCCCGATCCGCCTCGCGCGGCGCCTCCTCACGATCGCGCGCCCCGGGGCGGATGGCACGCGCGACGTGCTCGAGATCCTCGAGCTCGAGAACACGGGGCTGACCACCCGCATCACCGACGACACCCTCGTCCCCACCTGGGCCGGCGCGATCCCCGGCACCGCCATCCAGTTCCAGGCGGGCCAGGGGGACATCTCGCCCGATGCGTTGCAACGCCGCGGCGACAACGTCGTCGTTCTGGGGCCGATTCCGCCGGGCCGCCCCAAGCAGCTGAGCTACTCCTACGTCCTCCCCGCGGGGAGCAACGCGCTCGCCGTCCCGATCGATCAGTGGTCCAAGGACGCCAACCTGCTGATCGAGGACACCGCCGCCGTCGTCACGGCGCCCCCGCCGGGCGTCGAATCGATCGGCGTGCAGGGCATCGAGCAGCGGCGCTTCGCGGCCTACCGCGGCGGACCGCTCCAGGGCGGTGCGGCGCTGACGATCGCACTGCCGCAAGGCGCGTTTCGGCCCCAGATGCTGTTGCCGTACGTCATCGGGGTGCTCGCCGCGGCGATGGTGGCCGCGCTTGCGTGGGCTCTGAAACGGAAGCCGTCAGCTGTCAGCGCTCAGCGGTCAGCGTGACGCCTGCTGATTGCTGACGGCTGAGAGCTGATGGCTCTTGCGCACCGTCCGCCATTTCTCTAGACTGAGTCCAGTTTCGCGAACGGGGATTCACGGAAGCCGGTGCGAGTCCGGCGCGGCCCCGCCACTGTAACGGGCATTGTTGGGGTGATCGGCCACTGGGTCAGATCCCGGGAAGGCCACACCGTTTTCGCCCGAAGCCAGGAGACCTCTCCGTTCGCGCCACCTGCAATTCCCTCGCGGGAGGGATGGTGGCGCTTGCGCACTTCAGGCGCAGACGCTCGCCCATCTCCGCTCCGCCGGGGGTGGGCGTTGTGACATGCGCCGTCTGCTCCTCGTTGCGCTCCTCTGCGTCGCCTGCCGGCCGGCGACCGACCGCGCGGCCGCGCCCGCCGGCCCGATCACCGTTGCCGACGCTGCCGGCCGCGCCGTCGCACTTGCCGCTCCCGCCCGCCGCGTCGTGTCCCTGCTCCCGTCCTTCACCGAGCTGCTGTTCGCCATGGGGGCGGGAGACCGCGTCGTGGGCCGCACCGCGTGGTGCGACTACCCACCGGCCGCGCTCGCCGTGCCGAGCGTGGGCGACGGGATGCCGCCGAACGTCGAGGCGGTGGCGGCGCGGCGCCCCGACCTCGTGCTCCTGTATCACTCGGGCGCCAACGTGACGGCCGCCGAGCAGCTCGCGGGGCTGGGCATTCCTGCCGTGCTGCTCCGCCTGGACCGGCTCGAAGACCTCGGACCGGCGGCCCGGGTGATCGGGCGCCTGACCGGTCGCGTCGCGCAGGCCGAGTCGCTGGCCGCCGCGATGGACACCCTGGCTGCTACCAAGCCCCCGACCCCAAGCCCCCAGTCCCTGGTTTTCATCGTGTGGGACAACCCGCCCATCGTCATCGGGCACGGCAGCTACCTCGACCGGCTGGCGGCGCTTGCCGGCGCGCGCAATGTCTTCGCCGACGTGGCGGCGCCCTCGGCGCAGGTGTCGCTCGAGACCATCGCCGCGCGGGATCCCGATTGGGTGGCGGTGCTGTCGGACTCCGCCGCTCCGCCGGCGTTCGCGGCGCGGCGGGAGTGGCGCGCCGTGCGCGCGGTGCGCGAGGGTCGCTTCCTCAACCTCCCGGGCTCGCTCTTCGGGCGGCCCGGGCCACGGTCGGGCGCGGCCGTGCGGCAGTTGCGCGCGCGCCTCGAGGCGGCGCCATGAGGTGGGCGGCGCTCGGAGCCGCGGCCGCGCTCGCCTTGCTCGCCAGCGTGACGCTGGGCCCGGCGGGAATCCCCCTCGGTGAACTCACGCAGTCGGACATCGTCTGGAACTTGCGGGCACCGCGCGCCATCCTCGCGTTCTTGGTGGGTGGATCGCTCGGCGTCGCGGGCGCGGGACTCCAGGCGTTGGTGCGCAATCCGCTGGCGGATCCCTTCCTCCTGGGCCTCTCGGGCGGGGCGGGGCTCGGTGCGGTCGTGGCCCTCGCCACACATCTCTCCGGTCCTTGGGCGTTACCGCTCGCGGCGTTCGCCGGTGCACTCGGCGCGCTGGCCCTGGTGTACCGCATGGGTCTGGTGGCCGGCGCGGCGCTCGATCCGCGCATCCTGCTCCTGGGCGGAGTGGCCGTGGGCGCGTTCGCGGCGGCCATCACGACCGCCATCGTGTCGCTCGCCGACGCGGCCGAGCTGCGCAACGCCTTCCTCTGGCTCTGGGGCGGCCTCTCCGCGGCGTCGTGGGATACCGTGCTCGTGCTCGCCCTCTACGCACCGCTGCCTCTGGTCGTCCTCTTCGCCGCCGCGCGTCCGCTCGACCTCCTGGCCCTGGGCGAGGAGCCCGCGCGCTACCTGGGCGCGGACGTGGAGCGCGTGAAGCGCCGCGTGTACATCGCCGCCTCCCTGCTCACGGCCGCCGCCGTCGCGGTATCGGGCGTGATCGGATTCGTCGGCCTGGTAGTCCCCCACATCGCCCGGCTGACGTGGGGCCACCGCCATCGCGCCCTGCTCCCGGCCGCGTTCATCGGCGGCGGCGCGCTGCTCGTGCTCGCCGACACCCTGGCGCGCACCGTCGTGGCGCCACGCGAGCTGCCCGTCGGTGTCGTGACCGCCCTCGTCGGGGTCCCCGTGTTCGCGCTGCTGCTCCGGCGATGGACCATCGCATGAGCGCTGCGATACTGCGTCTTCACGAGGTCACCTACCGTTACCCGGCCGCGCCCCGGGACGCGGTCGCGGGCGTGTCGCTCACGGTGCGACCCGGCGAGTTCCACGCCGTGCTCGGGCCCAACGGCAGCGGCAAGACCACGCTGGTGCGTCTTGCGCTCGGCGCGTTGGCGCCGGCGGCTGGGGCGGTCGAAGTCGTCGAGCGCTCGGCGCGCGCCTGGCGCCCCCGCGACCTCGCGCGGGTGGTCGGTGTGGTCCCGCAGCGCGAGGACAACCTCTTCCCTCAGCGCGTGCGCGAGACCGTCCTGCTCGGCCGCTACCCGCACCTCTCGCTGTGGGGCGCCGAACGGCCGGAGGACCACGCGGCCGTGGAGCGGGCGCTCGCGGCCTGCGACGCCGCGCATCTGGCGCGCCGCTGGCTCTGGACCCTCTCCGGGGGGGAGTACCAGCGCGTCCGGGTGGCCCGAGCGCTCGCGCAGGAGCCCCGCCTTCTCGTGCTCGACGAGCCGGGCGTCTCCCTCGACCTGCGCCACGAGATGGAGCTGTTCGAGCTGGTGCGGGGTCTCGCAGACCGCTCCCGCCTGGGCATTGTGATGATCACGCACCACGTGAACCTCGCCGCGCGTTACGCGGACTCGGTCCTGCTCCTCGCCGAAGGCCGGCCCGCGGGGGCCGGCGCCCCTGCGAATGTGCTCACGCGAGAAACCATCGAGCGCGTCTTCTCGTGGCCTGTCGCCATCCAGGTTCTGGACGGCCGTCCCCAGATGATCCCCCTCCGCCAATCGAAGGAGGAGCCCGCATGAACGCCGCGTTGCTCGTTCTCGCCTTCGTCGTCCAGGACACCGTCGCCCTGAAGCCGGTCGTCGTCACCGCTACACGGTTCCCCGTGTCGGTGGACATCGTGGCCGCTGCGGTCACGGTGCTGCGCGGGGAAGACCTGCGGGCGCAGGGCATCCGCACGATCGGGGAGGCCCTGCGGGGCGTCGCCGGCGCGGCCGTGGTCGAGACGGGAAGCTTCGGCGGCCAGACGTCGCTGTTTCTGCGCGGGGGCGAGAGCGATTACACGAAGGTCCTGCTGGACGGCGTGCCGCTGAATCGTGCGGGCGGCGGCTTGGATCTCGCACCGCTCACGACCGACAATGTGGATCGGATCGAGATCGTGCGCGGACCCGGCAGCGTGCTGTACGGGTCGGATGCGATGACCGGCGTGATCCAGATCTTCACGCGCACGGGGCAGGGGAGGCCGCGGGTCGGTGGAGAGCTGCGCGCGGGCACCTACGGGACGACCGACGGCGCCATCGATGTGAGTGGCGGTGGGCCCCGCGTCTCCTACGCGCTGAGGGGGTCCCGGTTCGAGTCGGACGGTCTGTACGCGTACAACAACGCGTACCGCAACGCGGTGGTGAGCGCCCGGGTGCGCGTTGCTCCGGACGCCCGCACCGACGCGAGCCTGGCGTACCGATATGGCGATGACGTCTATCATATCCCGACCAACGGTGCCGGCCAGCCGGCGGACTCGAACGCCTTCAGCACGGAGCGGGGGCCGGCGGTCAGCCTCTCTGTCAATCGCGCTTTCGGCGCGCGCCTCGACGCGCGCGTGCTGGCGACGCTCGGTGAAGGGCGGCTGGCATTCACCGACGACGCGGACTCCCCCGGTGAGGACGGCAGCTTCCGGAGCCGCGACTACGTGCGGCGGGCCGGGGGCGGGGCGCTCGTGACGTGGCGAGTCCGCGGTTCGGCGTTGACCGCGGGCGTCGATTACGAGGATGAACGTCAGCGCGGCCGCAGCGAGTTCAGCGCCTCGTACGGCACGTTTCCCGATTCCATCGCCGTGCAACGATCGACCACTGGCTACTACTTGCAGGCGCTCCTGGGCGCCGAAGGCCCGATCGCGGTCACGCTGGGTGCGCGGGTGGACGACAACTCGCAGTTCGGCGGACACGGCACCTTCCGCGCGGGGGCGGCCTGGCGGTTGGACGGCAACACGCGCTTGCGGGGTGCGGTCGGGACGGGTTTCAAAGAGCCGACGTTCTTCGAGAACTTCGCGCGTGGTTTCGTGCGGGGGAACCCCAACCTCGACCCCGAGCGGTCGCGCAGCTGGGAAGCAGGGTTCGAACAGGTCATCGCAGGCGGGCGCGTGTCGTTCGCCGTGACCTACTTCGATCAGCGGTTCCGCGACCTCATCGAGTTTACGTTGACGCCGCCCCCCGGCGAGCCCAACTACTTCAACGTCGCCGGGGCGACGGCCGACGGCGTGGAGGCGCAGGTCGATGCGACGGTCACGCGCCGGCTGGCGATCGGGGTCCAATACACGTACCTCGCGACGCGCGTCGAGGAGGCGGGACTGGATGGAGGGCCCGACGGCCTCTTCGTGGCGGGACAGCGCCTCATCCGGCGGCCGGCGCACACCCTGGTCCCGCATCTCGCGGCGACGCTCGGTGATCATGGGCGCGTGACCGTGGGCGCGCGTTGGGTGGGTGAGCGAGACGACCTCGACTTCCGCCGGCCGGTGGGCGATCGGCGCGTGACGCTCCGCCCGTACACGCGCATCAACGTCGCAGCGGAATACGACCACCACGGCCTGGCGCTCACGGCGCGCGTGGAAAACGCGCTTGACGACGGCGCGTCTGAGCTGGCGGGCTTCCGGTCGCGGGGACGCACCGTGCTGCTGGGGGGGCGCGTCGCATTTGAGCCCTGACACCGGCCCCGCGCGCCGCATCGTCTCCCTGTTGCCCAGCGCGACCGAGATCGTCTGCGCGCTGGGCTTGGGCGAGCGGCTCGTGGGCGTGTCGCACAGCTGCGATCATCCCGCCGAGGTGTTGGCCAAGCCGCGGCTGTCGCGGCCGCGATTCGTACCCGAGGGGCTGTCGGGCGCCGATATCGACGCGGAGGTTCGCCGCGCGCTGCGGGAGCATGGGAGCGTGTACGAGGTCGATGTCCTGGGCGTCGCGGCGCTCGCCCCCGACCTCGTCCTGACGCAGGGAATCTGCGACGTGTGCGCGGTGCCGGCGCACCAGGCGGTCGCGGCGCTGGCCGGGCTCCCTTCGCCTCCGGCCGTCGTGACCCTCGACGCTCACGACGTGGCGGCGATCCTCGCGGGGATCCGCGACGTGGGTCGCGCGACCGGGGCTCTAGGCCCGGCGGACGGGTGCGTCGCGACGATCGAGCGCCGCATCGCGGCCGCACGCACGCGCGTGGCCGGCCGGCCGCCGCCGCGGGTCCTGGCGCTCGAGTGGCTCGATCCGCCCTACGTGCCCGGGCACTGGGTGCCCGAGCTAGTCGCGTTGGCGGGGGGAGAGCTCGTGGCGGGCGTGGCGCGCCGGCCCTCGCACCAGGTCAGCTGGGACGAGCTGCGCGGTGCCGATCCTGACGTGCTGCTGCTCTTGCCCTGCGGCTTTGGGCTCGAGCAGACCCGACGTGAGGCCGGGCGCTACCGCCGCATCCTCCGGGATGTCGCCGGGCGGGCGATCGCCGCGGGCCGTGGGTATGTCCTCGACGCCTCGTCGTATTTCAGCCGCTCGGGACCGCGCGTCGTGGATGGGCTCGAGATCCTGGCGGCGCTGCTGCACCCCGATCTGTTTCCCGATGTTACCCTCGCGGAGCGCGCGGCCCGCTGGAATTAGGCCTCACCGGCTATATTCCCGACGAATCTCCCGGAGAGATGGTCGCGTGCGGCTCACGTTCCGATTGCCCCTGACCACCGGCGTCTTTGCGCTCGCCGCGCTGGGCTGCAGCGACGCGCTGGAGCAAGACACGACGGCGGGCTCCGTGATCGCCGTCGTGAACACCACGTCGAATAGTGTGTCGCTTGTGGACGCGACCCACTTTACGGTCGGCCCCGCGACCGACCTCGCACCCCCGAGTGGCACGCCGGGCACGGTCGCCGCGCGCGGGACCGTGATCCTCGTTCCGATGGGTGACGGCGACGCCGTCCGTGTCGTGAGCTCCGGCACCCTCCCGGCTGGCGCTCCGCCGGTGATCGCGCTGCCGACGGGGTCGGGCGCGACGGGCGTCGCGATTGACGACGACTCGCTCGCCTGGGTCGCGAACCCGAAGCTAAACTCGGTCACCCTGGTGAATTACGTTACCGGCGACACCGCCACGTTTAGTGCCGGCACGTACCCGCAGGCCGTCGTCGTCACGGAGTTGTCCGTGTTTTTCATCAACGGGAACCTGAGCGGCGGGCAGCCTGCCGGGCCCAGCACCGTGCGCTGGCTCACACGCCCCGGCCCGATCCGCGCCTCTGGGACTTTCGCTCTGTCGTGCACCAACGCGCGGTTCGCCGCGGTCGGCGGCGACGGCTTGCTCTACGTTGTATGCGCCGGGACACCGGGTGCCGGCGATGGCAAGCTTTCCGTCGTCGATCCGGCCGCACGGCGCGAAGTCGCGGTGCTCAACGGGCTCGGCGAGTCGCCGGGGCCCGCGGTGTACCATCCGTCTGGGCGCTTGCTCGTCGCCTCCCGGGCGGAGGGCATCCTCGAGGTCAACACGCTGACGCGCTCGGTCACCCGCGGGCCGGGCGCGGGACATAAGCCCCAGGGTGACGGGGTCGCGGCGCTCGCCGTGGACCCGCGGGGGCGTGTATACGCATTGGCCCCGGGCACCTGCGCCGGCCCGGGCACGGTGCACGTCCTTACAGCGCCCCCAGGATACGGCCCCATCACGACCGTCCCCGTGGGGGTGTGCCCCGTTGCCGCGGCGCTCGCAGCCGTACCGCTGAACCACTGACCGGTTAGCTTTACTCTGTCCCCTCGCCTCTCCAGGAGCCGGAGGAAGTCCGCGATGCGTCGCCTGCCGCTCGCCGCTCTGTTTGTCGTCCTGACCTGTCCCGCTCTTGCCCAGGCGCCACGGATCACGCCCGCCGGGGATCCGTCGGTCAGGAACGACACGATCTACCGCCTGGCGGTGAACCCGGCGGCTTATCCCGACGACGACTACGTCTATCTGCTCGACGATGGGGTGATCCGGTTCGAGGCCGACGGCCGCGGCAGCCGCACCTACCGTCAGATCGTCCAGATCCTCACCCAGGACGGCGCCGAGGCGTGGGGAGAGCAGAGCTTCTCCTATTCGAGCGGGTCGGAGCGGCTCACGGTCAACTGGATTCGGGTGGTCAAGCCCAACGGCGAGGTCATCAGCGCGCAGCCCGCCCACGAGCAGGAGTCCCTCGCGCCCGTCGCCTTCGACGCCCCCGTGTACTCCGACCAGAAAGTGCGGCGCGTGACGCTGAGCGGCGTGGCCCCGGGGACATTGGTGGACTGGAGCTACACGGTCGAACGCACCAAGGCCCTGGTGCCGGGCGACTACTACACCGGGTGGCGCGTGACGACAGGTCGCCTCACGCGTCGCTCACGATTGATGGTGGACGTACCCGCCTCGGTCACGCCGCGCATCCATGAAGAGAACGTGCGCTTCCAGCGTCGCACGACGGAGGCCAAGGGGCGGCGCGTGTACACCTGGGGCACGGCCGAGGTGCAGAAGATCGCGTCGGAGCCGTTCGCGGCGTCGCCCAACAGCCTGTACGTGGGGATCAACGTCTCCGCCCCGATTGCCTGGCCCGACGTCGCGCACTGGTACGCCCGGCTGTCGCGCGAGCGCTACCGTCTCGGCCCCGATCTCGAGGCCAAGCTCGCCGAGCTCGTGCGGGGCGCCCGTACCCTGGACGACTCGTTGCGCGGGGTGCACCGCTGGGTGGCGCAGGACTTCCGTTACGTGTCCCTGTCACTCGGGATCGGCGGTTACCTGCCGCGGCTGCCGGGGCAGGTGCTGGAGACGCGGTATGGCGACTGCAAGGACAAGGCGACACTCTTCATCGCGCTCGCCCGCCGGATGGGCGTGCCGGCCTATCCGGTGCTGCTCAGCTCGAGCGGCGGTGCCGACAGCACGCTGCCCACCGTCCAGCAGTTCGATCACATGATCGCGGCGGTCGACCGGCCAGGGAGCGCGGGGCGTCTCTACCTCGACCTCACCTCGGAGTTGACGCCCTACGGCGAGCTCCCGCCCGCGGAGCAGGGGTCGTTCGCGCTGGTCGTGCACGACGACGGCCGGGGCGAAGAAGTGGTCCTCCCCGAGGCGCCGGTGACGGCCAACCGGGCGGAAGTGCGTTTCGTCGGCGAGCTCGGCGCCGACGGCCTGTTCACCGGGCGCTACACCGAGACCAAGCTCGGATCCACGCAGTACCGCCTGCGTCAGGTGTACGCCCGCCCGTTCACGCCCGAGGAGCTGGGGCGGATCACGCAGGCCCTGGCGGACGGGCTTTTCCCGGGCGCCAAGGGCGACAGCCTGCGGGTGTTCGACGGCCGCGACCTCACGGCGACGGCGAGCGTGGCGGTGACCGTTCGCAACGCCCCCGCCGTCTCGACCTCCGGTGGGGCGCGCATTCTCACCTTGCCGAGCTCGCTGCCGAATTTCGCGTCGCTGGGCCTCGCGGCGCAGCTGGAACAGCGCAAGCCGCGCCGCTTCCCCATCGACGTCGCCGAGGTGATCGGACCACTCGAGACGGTGGCGGAGCTGCGCGTCACGCTGCCGGAAGGGTGGCGTGCCCACCTGCCGCCCGGCGTGGCGGAGGCGAGCGCCTTCGGCAATTACAGCGCCGAGTATGTTCAGCAGGGACGCGAGCTGCGCATCACACGCCGTATGGCGGGCCGGAAGGGGGTCGAGCCCCCCGACCGCGTGGACGCGTTGATCGCCTGGCTGCGCGCCGTCTCGAAAGACGACGTGAAGTACATCGTCCTCGAGTCGGGGAAGTGACGCTCGTCTCTACCCCCGCGGTCGTCCTCCAGACGCACCGCTACAGCGAGTCCTCGAAGATCGTCCGACTGGCGACGCGGGACCTCGGCGTGCAGAGCGCCATCGCCAAGGGCGTGCTGCGGCCCAAGAGCCCCTTCGGCGCGGCACTCGAAACGCTGAGTGAGGGGGTCGCCCAGCTGTACCACAAGGAGACGCGCGAGCTGCAGACCCTCGCGGCGTTCGACGTCATCGAGCTGCGACGCGGCCTCGCTGGTGACCTAGGACGCTTTGCGGGTGCCGCTGCGCTCGCCGAGGTGATGCTCAAAATGGCGCCCGCGGCGCCGCTCGCCGCCGCCTACGACGCGCTCACGCACGGCCTGGACGCCCTGGCCGCTGTCACGCCTGACCAGGTGGACGCCGTCGCCGTCCGCTGGGTGTGGCTGCTCGTCGGCGTCCTGGGCTTCGCGCCGGAGCTGGATGCCTGCGTGCGCGACGGCTCCCCGGTGACCGGGAACGGGGGGGGCGGCGAGGGCACCATCGCCTTCAACGCGGCGGACGGCGGTGTGCTGTGCGGCCGCTGCGCTGGTCTCCAGCCCTCCCCCCCCACCCGCCTCCCGCGCCAGGCATACCGCGATCTCCTGACCCTGAACGATGCCGGGGCCGAGCTGCCCGCGCTGGATGCGGCCCATGCCGCCGCCCACCGCCGCCTCGTCGCCCGGTTCGTCCGCCATCACCTGGGCGAGTCGGGCGCGCTCCGCGCCCTGGATTTCTGGGAGCACCACGCGTGGGTAACGCCTCCGCCCCGCCCCGCCCACATCTCCGCCACTTCGTAGTCGGCACCGCCGGTCACATCGACCACGGCAAGACCGCGCTCGTGAAGGCGCTCACCGGCGTGGATACCGACCGCTGGGAAGAGGAAAAGCGTCGCGGCATCACGATCGATCTCGGCTTCGCGCCGTTGCCGCTGCCGGGCGACATTCAGGCGAGCGTCGTGGACGTGCCCGGCCACGAGGGCTTCGTGCGCAACATGCTCGCCGGCGCGACGGGCATCGATGTCGCGCTCCTCGTGATCGCCGCCGACGAAGGCGTGATGCCGCAGACCGAGGAGCACCTCGCCATCGTCGAGCTGCTCGGCGTGCGCCGCGGCGTCCCCGTCGTGACCAAGGCGGACCTGGTCGACGCCGAGTGGCTCACGTTCGTTTGCACCGAGGTCGCCGAGCGACTGAAGGCGAGTCGGGTGCGCTGGCAGCCTCCCCTCGCGGTTTCGGCCCTGTCTGGGGCCGGGCTGGAAGAGCTGCGGACGGCGCTGGCGGAGTTGGCCGACGGCCTGCCTGTGCGTCCAGTGGAGGACCTGTTCCGCCTGCCTATCGACCGGGTGTTCAGCGTCGCGGGCGCGGGCACCGTGGTGACTGGCTCGACTTGGAGGGGCTGGGTGGCGGTGGGGGACGCCGTGCCGC
>Ga0066710_100005197_pt1 | contig 11792 bp, 7 predicted proteins | sample GraSoiAngelo_159_FD_79666 | JGI IMG/M metagenome (GOLD analysis project Ga0066710, IMG submission 79666) | Grasslands soil microbial communities from the Angelo Coastal Reserve, California, USA - 14_1009_16_40cm | ecosystem: Environmental > Terrestrial > Soil > Grasslands | place: USA... | reverse complement strand
GCAAGTGCTCGACCCGGACGTTGCACTCGCTGGCCAGTTTTTGAACTGCGGCAGGTTCCGCAAAGCCTTCTGGGAGGTACACCAGCGGCGCCACCTTGAGCTTCGGATCAACTACGCTCTGGCAATCGGTCATCGAGCGGCTAAGCGTATCCCAGGCGGAATCGATATAGGTCAGAATGGGCCTAAGTCCCGGCGCTTGTGAAGGCGTCGCCAGCTGTGCTGCGGGAGCCTGCGCCAGAGTCCTGCAAGCGATCGCAACAATCAGAATTGTCCCAGAAACGAGCCTCAGATTTCGGCGAAGATTTTTCGAAAACGGAATGTTCATGGATTTTGACAGCGGGAAGTACGCCTAATTCTAATGGAGCCCCTAAGACCTTCAAAATGAATTCGATGGGAGGAAATTCAGGGCGAGAAATTATTCTCCAAGAACCCCGCTCACGGCACTCTTGGTCTATTCTATGGAGTTTGGCTTTTTAGGTGTCTGAGGGAGCGCAAATGACCCCAACTTGTCTGTCAAGAACTGCGTCTGTGTCTGTCCTGATTTTCCTTTCTCTGGTTTCCGTCCACGCCCAGGTTCCTGAGAATGTTTACCAGGAATTGCACTGGCGAATGATCGGTCCTTTTCGCGGCGGCAGGACGCGCGCCGCAGCCGGCGTCCCCACTCAGCCGAATGTTTTCTATGTGGGCGCCGTGAACGGCGGCGTATGGAAGACCGATGACTACGGCCGCACTTGGACTCCCATTTTCGACGATCAACCCACGCAATCCATCGGCGCCATTGCGGTTGCTCTTTCCGATCCAAACATCGTTTATGTGGGCAGCGGCGAAGGCTTGCATCGCCCTGATTTGTCAGTCGGCGACGGCATCTACAAGTCCACCGATGCCGGCAAGACTTGGACGCACCTTGGTTCTGCAAGAGAAGGCTTGCGCGACGGCCAGCAGATACCGGGGCTGGCAGTCGATCCTCGCGACCCGAACCGTGTGTTTGCCGCGGTGCTCGGCCATCCCTACGGGCCGAGCACGGAGCGCGGCATCTACCGCTCGACTGACGGCGGACAGTCCTGGCAGAAAGTGATTTCGAAAGATGATAACACTGGCGGTTCCGACGTGCAGCTCGATCCCGCCAATCCAGATATCGTGTATGCCTCGATGTGGGAAGCGCGCGAAGGCCCGTGGGAAGACAACAACGAAGTCAACGGAAGCCACGGCGGTCTGTTCAAGTCCACCGACGGCGGCAACACCTGGCACGCTCTCAGCAACGGTCTCCCGAAAGATCTCGCGCAGATCTACATTGCTATCGCTCCAAGCGAACCGCGACGGCTTTACGCGACCGTGGGGACAAGCGGCGGTAAACTCGGCGTCTACAGGTCTGACGATGCCGGCGAAAACTGGTCGCAGATAACCGAAGATCCCCGCCCCGCGGGACGCATTGGCGGCGGAGACTTACCAGTCCCTAAGGTCGATCCGAAGAATTCCGACATGGTTTATGTCGCGAGCACCGTCACCATGCGCTCCACCGACGGCGGCAAAACGTGGACGAGCTTCCGCGGCGCGCCCGGCGGCGACGACTACCAGAACCTACGGATCAATCCCGACGACGGCCGAATCATCCTGCTTGTTAGCGACCAGGGCGCCCTCGTGACAGTGAACGGCGGCGCTACGTGGAGCTCATGGTACAACCAGCCCACAGCGCAGATTTATCACGTTTCAGTCAGCAATACATTTCCCTACAAGGTCTGCGGCGGCCAGCAGGAGAGCGGCTCCGTTTGCATTAACAGCCGGGGTAATGACGGCGCGATTACGTTCCGAGATTGGCATCCGGCGGGCGCCATCGAGTACGGCTACGTCGCGCCTGACCCGCTCGATTCCGACGTAGTCTATGGCGGTGGCCGCAGCGAGGTCTCGAAGTTCCACTGGTCCACCGGCCAGGTACAGAATGTCACGCCGATTCCTTTGCGCAGCCCCCAGTTCCGCACCCACCGCACCGAGCCGTTGATGTTCTCGCCCGTGGATCCGCACATCCTCTATTACGCAACCAACGTTCTCTTTAAGACCACCGATGGCGGAAACTCCTGGCAGACCATCAGTTCCGATCTCACGCGCGAGAATCCGGGCGTGCCAGCCAGCGTGGGAACGCTTATTCCCAATGGAGCCGACAAACAACGGGGCGTCATCTACTCGTTGGCGCCATCATTCAAGAGTGTGAACACACTCTGGGCGGGCACTGACGACGGCCTGGTCTGGATTACGTCGAATGGCGGGAAGAGTTGGAAGGACATCACTCCGCCCGAACTCACTCCGTGGAGCAAGGTCACGCAGATTTCAGCCTCCCACTTCGATGAGCAATCCGTGTACGTTTCTGTGAGCCGCTTCCGCATCAATGATGTGCATCCATACATCTACCGCACCCACGATGGAGGCAATAGCTGGAAGCTGATAACCGTCGGCCTGCCAGACTTCGGTCCCGTCGATACGGTCCGCGAAGATCCCGTGCGCAAGGGCTTGCTGTTCGCGGGCACGGAGAATTCGGTGTGGGTGTCCTTCGATGACGGCGAGCACTGGCAATCGCTGCAGCTCAACCTGCCGCACACTTCCATGCGCGATCTGTGGATTCATGAGAATGATCTGATCGTAGCCACCCATGGACGCTCGTTCTGGATCCTCGACGACATCGCTCCCCTGCGCGAAGCCGCCGCGCCACTGGCAAAGACTGACGCTCATCTTTTCACGCCCGCTCCGGCTTACCGCGTGCGCCGCGACACCAACACCGACACGCCTCTTCCTCCAGATGAACCGGGTGCAGCCAATCCGCCGGATGGCGCAGTGATTGACTTCTACCTGGCGCGGGCAGGTTCCGGTCCCGTCAATCTTGAAATCCTGGATGCGAAGGGCCAGTTGATTCGGCGCTATTCCAGCACCGATCAGCCCGAGGTTTCCGAGTCCGACTTGAAAAAGCAGTTGATTCCGCTCTACTGGCTCCGAATGCCACGCACTCTGCCGGCAACGTCTGGAATGCACCGCTGGGTCTGGGACTTGCAGTATCCGCCGCCCACTTCAGCGCGGCAAGACTATCCCATTGCAGCCATTCCTCACGACACTCCGCGATTCCCTCCCGGTCCGACGGTTCTTCCCGGTGAATACATGGTACGGCTCACGGCTAGTGGCAAAAGCTACTCTGCGCCGCTGACGGTGAAGATGGACCCGCGGGTAAAGACGTCGCCTGCCACCCTGGAAAAAAAGTTTGCGGTCGAGACCAAGCTGGCCTCAATCGTCAGTCTGACTTCTGCCGCCGTTCTTCAGGCCGGTTCGCTTCGAGACCAACTTCAGAAATTAGCGGAGCATGCCGACACCGCGCACAAAGACGCAATGGAGAAATTCCAGAAGAAGCTGGCCGAGTTGCTGGGGACTGCGTCAGGATCTTCCGCACCGCCACCGGACCAGGTGACGCTCGCGCAAGTCAACGCGCAGGCGGGCACACTTTACGCTCAAATCTGGCCGGCTGATGCAGAGCCCACATCCTCACAGATGGAAGCCATTGCGGCAACCCAACGTGGCAGAGAAACCGTGATGAAGCGTTGGGACGACTTCAAGGCGGCGGACGTGCCCGCGCTCAACCGTGAGTTGCAAGACGCCAAATTGCCTGAGCTCCAGTTGCGTTCAGACCTGCACCAGGAGGAATCGCAAACCGACGAGGAGTGATGCGCAGTTCGGTATTCCGACAACGATCGCTCTGGGACCACGCCAGCCTAGTTGTGGGAACGAACGGAATTCCATCTGCGTCTGTGGCAGTTACCATTAACTAGCGGCTATAGCAGCGGCCTTGATCAAAGGTGCCGCTTTCCCCATTTGTGGCAGCTCTAGCCTGGCTCGTTGAGGAATTTTGACCTGCTTCAGTTTCCCTGCTCGAGGGCCTCTTCACGAAATGTTCGTCCCTGAAATCCTCGGAAACGCTCAATTTATTGCGAATTACCAGCGTAACTTGATGGCGCTTACGTATGTACCTACGATGGCCTTGGTATGGGTTACCAAGCGCTCCTTTTCTGCCCCGAGGAAAAAACCGCCCGCACGGTGACGCAGGTTCTCAGCGAACTCGAGTTCTCGGTTGACTCGTGCAACGAGCCTTTTGCCGCGGTTAAGAAGTTGATGGCCCAGCACTTCGACGCCGTGGTGGTCGACTGCGATAACGAGCAGAACGCCACCCTCCTGTTCAAGAGCGCGCGCAATTCGAGGTCCAACCAAACGTCGCTCGCGGTGGCGGTGGTCGAAGGTCAGGCCGGAGTCGCCAAGGCGTTTCGTATCGGGGCAAACCTGGTACTCACCAAACCCATCAATGTCGAACAAGCCAAAGGTACGCTCCGGGTGGCGCGCGGATTGCTTCGCAAGGGAGATCCCGCAAAGCCCGCGGCTGTTGCTCCCACCGCGCCTGCGGCGCCAACCAAGGCAACAACAGTCCCTGCGTCGAAACCAGCATCCGTCGCGGCAATGACCGCGATTCCGCACCCGGTTGTTCCCGGATCCAATATGAGACCAGCAGCACCGCCGGAGAAGCCGGTCCCGGCCGCAAGCCCGTGGGTGGCTGCTCCAGCTTCGGTCGCGCAGAGTCCAGATCCGAACGAATCCGATGTCCTTGACATCGATGCGGAAGCTGATGTGGCCGCACTTCCGATTCCGGCGGCCACGTCATCGTTCAAGAGCACGCCGCAGCCCTTTCCCAGTACCTCTTCGCCAACTGCCGGCGTCAACCCGTTGCTTTCAGCTCCCACCGGCGGCATAAGTTCGACCGCCGCAGGCAGGGGCGCCGCCAGCGCCCCCGCACCAGCACGGGTCGCTCCACAACAGCCACCGTCGCCCATCAGCGAATTCTCTGCCGTAGCAAAGACGCCCCATACCGGCCATGTCGTTGCCGAAGTTTCCGAGTCTCCTGTACCAACCTTCACGTTCGGAGGCGCCAACGCTCCCGAACCGCCCGCCGGAGCCAACAAGAAGGCCTTCATCGGAATGGCTGCAGCTGTGGTCGTCACCATGGGCCTTTACTTTGGCTGGTCACAATTCCATGGGAAATCGACATCACCATCTTCTCCGGTTGTGCAGCAACCCGCTCCCGCCAGCAATACGGCTTCGTCGAGCGTGCAACCGAGCAAGCCTCAGCCATTCTCGACAACTTCCCGTGAATCAGCCGCGGCACCTGTGTCATCACCCGGCACCCACTCGGCAACGCCGTCGAAACCAGCCGCCGAGAAGCCGGAAACCGACTTCAGCACCGACGATAGTCAACCAGCTCCCACAAAGAGCCTAACCTCGGCCAAGAATTCATCGAAAAGTGCGAGCACGGAGTCATCTTCACCGGCTAAGTCAGCTCCAGAGAGTAAACCCGCGCCGCAGCCGATCATGGTGAAGAATGGCACGACGGCGGCTGCGCATCCGAAAACAGCCCCTGCGGCAGAGGCTCCCGCCCCCAGCGCTCTTGACATTGCACCCGCAGTCTCCGGTGGCGGCCTGCCCAACCTGGTCACACATCAAGATGGCCCGAAGCCTGTGCTGCAGACTTTGAATATTTCGCAAGGCGTATCGCAGGGACTGTTGATGAAAAAAGTATCTCCGGTCTATCCACCTTCGGCGCTGCGGATGCACGTAGAGGGCTCCGTACAGCTGCTGGCTACGATTGGCAAGAGCGGCAGCATCACTTCGGTAAAGGCCGTCAGCGGTGAATCTGTCCTTTCGAAGGCCGCTATCGATGCGGTGAAGCAGTGGAAATACAAGCCCTACTACCTGAACGGTGACCCGGTTGAGATTCAGACCCAGATCACCGTGAACTTCAAGCTTCCAAAATAGATTTTCCGGGCACCACCAACCAGAAGGGCATGCAAGGTAACCGCCTCGCATGCCCTTCTTTTTTGTATCGCAAGTTGTGTCTTAGCTCACTCTCGCTCGCCCCCATATGGGTTCAAGAACAGCACTCCATTGTTTCGGACCTTTGAGAAATCGAACAGCTGGGTGATCGGGTTCGCGATGCCATCGAAGGAGCCTTGTCCAATCCGTTGTCCACCCAGCCAGTTGTCTTCGATGAACCGCAGCACCGAGGTCTGATCGGTCAGAGAATGGTCCACAAAGTTCTGCTTTGCCCAGGGTGAGATGACCAGGAACGGCTGTCTCGGCCCATAACCGCAGCGTCCCCAGGCATGAGGGTTCGAAGGATTCACGCCCGGAAGAGCGACAGCCCCGGAGCCGCATGCATTCGGGCCTGTTAGGGCATCGGCTGTTCCCGTCGACTGGTTCACGATGGTACTCATCTGGTGGTCATACCAACCGTCAGAATCGTCGTACAAAATAATGACCGCCGTCTTGCTCCACGGAGGCAGCGCTTGCCGCATATTGATCGTGTTGACGAGGAATACTTGGTCATTCAGAGGGTCGGAGTAGCCGGCATGTCCGTCTCGGAGTGCCGGCGCCTTCACAAAGCTCACGGCCGGAAGATCCCCCAACGCAGCCGACGCGTAGAAATCCTCGAGGTCATATTGATGGTTGGCTCGTCCATCATGCCCGATCTCCAGCGTTGAAGCCGGGCGGGTGTGCGCCGGGTTGGCAGTCGAAGTCCAGTAGTTGAAGAACGAATGGTGTGGAATGTAATCGTTCACGGTTCCTCCCGAAAGCGAATTGACCGAACTGCGCGAACATCCCGTAGTGCTGTTCGGGTTCACGACTGACAGGTTGAAGCCGCCCATGAACGATCCCCAGCTTACGCCCGCCGCGCTGAGCAGATCACCAATGTTCTTGCTCCCCATGGTGACCTGGTTGCGCGATGGATTCGAGCAAACATCCCCGATGGGATCAGGATCGCCAACTACCGTCAGCGAGCCGTCGCTGCCGCCGCTGACTTCGTCAGCTGTCCCATTCAGGGTGGTCGTCACCCCATTCGTCTGACCTGAGACCAGGTTCATCAAGCTGGGGGTCGATGGACCGAAGGTCGTGCTGTACGAGTTGTCGCTCCTGGCAAAGGTTTGCGCGTAGTTCCAGAGGGCAGTAACGGTGTTGCCGTCAAAATAGCCCATCACCTCATTGCCGCCCGAACTTGCATACCGGGGAAACAGGTCCATAAAGCCGGCGTCGAAGGCCTGTTGCTCCGCGGTGTAATCGTGGTTCTGGTCGGCGGTCAGGGCCTGGGAGCGATCCAGCCGGAAAGGGTTCGACGCTCCCGCTCCATTGGCGGGGTTCAGGTTGGGATTGAAGTTCAACAAGGTACCGCATAGTCCGTTGACTGTAGGAGTGTTGGGCGCGGCATTAAACTTAGGCTGGCCCCTTGGGATTGAGCGCGTTGGGGTAGGTTCCGAAGTAGTGATCGAACGAGACGTTCTCCTGGAAAATGATCACCAGGTGTTCGATTGGAGTGGCAGTATCTGCGCCTTTCAACGCCGGTTTTGAGGCTGCAAATGCAGATGTGCTTATCGGTCCCACGGCCGTGACTAATGCCAGCTGCCCAGCCATGGTTCGTCGGGGGGCATCTGAAAACTTCAACTTCCTTAACATTCGTCCTCCTCCACGCGCTTTTGAATCCAGACTCAACGACTGGCCGCAAATTGCGACCGCCGATCTTCGAGATCACACACGTAGAAAAAAACGATAACCGCCGAATATTTCGCGCCGCTTGCGGCAGAGTTAAATAAACGTAAATCGACACCGCTCATCAAAAAGAAACCGCCTCTAAGGTTTTTCACTTAGAGGCGCTGGTCTGATAACTCGAAGGTTGGTGTCAAGCCTATTGCGGAGTCATATTCTCATCCACCACGACCTTGCCACCCTTATCGACCGTGACGACCTTGTGGATGGGAGCATATCCGCTGAGCGTGATGTCGATCACGTAGTTTCCGGGGTCAAGCATGACGTCAACCGGTGATCCTTTATCGAGCATGCGTTGGTTGACCGCCACTTGCGCGCCTTTCGGCTGAGTGTGGATGCTGACCGCGCCTTGACCCGGCTGGCCGCCGTTTCCCCCAAAGAGCTTTTTCATTTTTCCCACGGTTCTGATGCTGTCCACATTCCCGAGTGGACGCAGGGTCGGGGAGATGCTGACGGTCTGCCCCAGCGCAAACTGTGCGCTGGCGGTCTCATCGATGTAACCCATCTTTCGCACCAGGATTACATGAGTACCTTTGTCCAGGCTGACATGGGCCGGCGTTGTCTTGCCCACGTCGCGCCCATCCACGTAGACGCTGGCTCCAACTGGATCGCTGGTCACCGAAAGAGTCGCCGTCACCTGAGCCAGATGAATCACGAGAGTGGATTTGCTACCGGAGGCCACGTTGACCGAGCGCGTATCGCTCGAGTATCCCGGCTTGCTGACGGTGATGGAATGCGCGCCCGGTTGCAGATTCGTCACTGCCAGTGGAGTCACCCAGGTGGCATCGCCTTTGCCGTCAATTTGTACTTGCGCACCTTGCGGCGTTGAATCGAGCGCCAACTGCCCGGGCACAACGATGGGAACGGGCGCCGCTATCCGTCGGCTACTTCTTCCCTTTGTTCTGGCGGTGGCAACCGTCTGTGCTTCTTGCTGCTGCTCCTCGGGTTGCGCCGGCTCGGCTACAGGCGCCTGCGGTGCAACTCGCGTTGGCGAGGTGGCTGCATCATCTTGCGGGCCCGGTTGGCTGGGCGCCGATTGCGCGGATTCTTGCGCAGGTGCGCTCGCGCGAGACGACCCCGAGTCCTCGTCTCCACTCGCGCTGTAGCGAAACCACATCGCGGCCACGATAACCAGAATCAGTGCAATCGCGCCACCAACCGAGTACAGCATCAGCCGCGGTGGAACGCTCTTGATTTCCGTGATCGCCTTCTGCGCAACTTCGCGAGGCTGGATCTTCGGCTTATCCTCCTCTTTCACCTTTCCCTGAAACATCGTGGCAGTGGGCGCAGCCGTTTGGACCGGAGAAGGCGGTGGTGGCGGCGGTGCGATATAGACCTCTTTGAGCGGAGGCAACTCGGAAATCTCGGAGAAGCTGCTGCCTCCTCCCCCGCTCGGCCCTCCTTCCGCCATCATCGGATCAACCGCGATCTTTGGAGCATCGGGAGCGAATGTCTCGACTTCAGGAGCAGGCGCAGCCGCCGACAGATAAGCGGATTGGCTCTCGGATCCGTCGATCGTCGCGTTGGTTCCGGAAGGACTGAACTGATTCGAAGTGTCGAAATTCGGTGTAGCCGTGGCTCCGCTCCAGCCAGCAGCGGCTGCAGCCGCGTTCGGAGCACTCTCCACCGCAGGCCCTGCAATCTTTCGCTCGACCGGCTTAGGTGCAGCGGCTTTAGGTTGAGAAGGACGAGCCGGCGCTACAGGACTGGCCTGCTGAGGTACGGGAGCCTTCGGCGCCGGGGCTCCGACGAATTTTTGCTGGACCGCTGCTTTCACCTTATCTGGCACGACAAGACCCTTGGGCGCTGTGGCGGGTTTCGCAGCAGCCTGCGGTCTCGATTCTTTGCAGTTCTCCAGATTGTCGAGCAGCTCCCGTCCCCGCTGGTAGCGCTTGGCGGGATCCTTCTCCAACGCTTTCATGATCAGGTCGCTGAGGAGCGGATGCAGCTTGGGATTCACATGCAACGGCGGAGCCGGAGTAGTCTCCAGAATGCTCTGCCGCAGGGACTCCGCATCTTTCCCCTCGAATGCCTTACGGTCGGTCACCATCTCGTAGAACATGGCGCCGAGACTGAAAAGGTTCGATCTGCCATCAATGTCTTCGCCACGAATTTGTTCGGGCGACATGTACTGGAGGAATGAAGGCAGCCCCGCAGAAATTTGCGGCGTGAATTTTCCCGCGCTCGAAACGCCATACGACAGAATCTTAACCGTTCCGTCCCAGCCGCACATGATCTTGGCCGGCTCGAGGCTGTAGTGATAAACCTGATTGCCGTGCGCATAGTCCAAACCGGCGCACACTTGCCTTCCGATGTCGAGCAGATCCCAGATCGAGAACCCTTCTTTGCGCGCCAGCATGGTGGCAATGCTATTGCCCTGCACATATTCCATGGCGGCACAGAACTCGCCTTCGATTTCGCCCGCGCCGAAAATGGGTGTGATGTTGGAGCTGGTCAGAGCCTTGGTGCTCTCGGCTTCCTCTAACAATGCCTGCTGCAGAGCCGCCGCGCCCTCTCCAAAAGCGCTCAAATCGATCGCCTTCAAGGCAATGGTTTGCCCTTGCGCATCGTTCGCCTTGTAAACCGTCCCCGTGGGGGACTTTGCCAGCTCACTCAAAATCTCAAAGTGGCCTATCTTCGTGGACATTGTCCTTCCTGCCTCGCCCAGACAAGGCATGCGCTCGCCGCAACTCAGACGAGTACAGAGATTCCTGCCTAGGATGACGCTAGGATATCCCGCATCGCCTCCCGCTTCGAGTTACCAAAGTACTTTCGTATGAGGCGTTTAGCTATCGGGAAGCCGTTTAGCGCGGCGCTCCCGATGCGGAGTCCTGTCTGATCAAGGAATGGAGCTCTGATGTCGCATGGCACGACCCAGTCGCTCGATCAGCCTGCGGATCTCGTCGACGAGTCCCGGAGGTTCGTGGACTTCGAAGTCAACGCCGATCATCGCCAGATGGGCGCAAAGGATCTCCAACGAAGGAGCGCCCGTATAGAGCGTGCACGTGCGCTCGTCGATGGCCTCAAGCACGCCAGCGGTCGGCGGCACTCGCTCTGCCATCGTTTCGACGGGCGCATGCAAAGTCACGCGTGCACGATGCGGATAGGGAGCATAGGAGACGGACCTCGAAACGTAAGCTGCAAAATCTCCGTCGGGTGGCCTGCGGGGCGCAAACCGTGAGCCCGGGGTGAGCTTGGCCTCGATCCGATCGACCCGGAAGGTTCGCCAATCCTTGCGGCCACCGTCCCACGCCACCAGGTACCACCGCCGTCCGGTGTGAACCACCCGATGCGGCTCCACATTGCGCACGCTGCTCGTGCCGCCACGATTGCAGTAGTTGAAGCGGAGCTGATTGTGGTCGCGGCACGCGCCGGCAATCACCGACAGGGCGCTCGCGTTCACGGTTGGGCCAGTACTGTCCAGCGGCAGAATGAACGCATGCAGTGCTGCGATGCGGCGGCTTAACCGTGCCGGCAATACCTGCTCCAGCTTCAAGAGCGCGCGCACGGAAGCTTCCCCCAGCCCCACTACGGTGCCGCTGGCAGCGGTTCGAAGTCCAACCGCAACCGCCACCGCCTCGTCATCATCGAGTAGCAACGGAGGCAGCACCGCTCCGGACCCAAGCTGGTAACCGCCAGCAACCCCCGAAGTCGAATGCACGGGGTATCCAAGGGTCCGCAGCCGGTCGACATCCCGCCGCAGCGTCCGGTCCGTCACCTCGAGTTCGTCCGAGAGTTCGGCACCAGACCAGTAGCGCCTGGCCTGAAACAGCGACAGCAGCCGAAGCAATCGCGCCGAGGTCTGCAGCATGGCTCAAAGCCTACCATTGATTGCGGACCGAAACTGTCCGCAATTGCTGCTACAGTTCCTGGCGTTGAAATTCATCAAGGCGCAACAGGGGAGAGCGAGAATGAAAATGACCGATCTGTTCATGGCTGAACTGGAACGAGAAGCCGCCGGAACTCGCCGCACGCTGGAACGCGTGCCCGAGGGACGCAACGATTGGAAGCCGCACGAGAAATCCATGCCCCTCGGCTACTTGGCGGCGCTGGTCGCAAGGATGCCGGCCTGGATCGCAATGATGATTCAGCAAGATGAGTTGGACATGGCTCCCAAAGGCGGCTCGAAGTACAAGCCGGAGGAACTGCAAACAAACCGCGAGTTACTCCAATCCTTT
>Ga0066710_100005196_pt1 | contig 11793 bp, 10 predicted proteins | sample GraSoiAngelo_159_FD_79666 | JGI IMG/M metagenome (GOLD analysis project Ga0066710, IMG submission 79666) | Grasslands soil microbial communities from the Angelo Coastal Reserve, California, USA - 14_1009_16_40cm | ecosystem: Environmental > Terrestrial > Soil > Grasslands | place: USA... | reverse complement strand
GGACTTTCGGAGCACTGGCCGCGTCTTTGGTCATGGCCTGACCTTCAACAACAGAGTCGGCAACCTTCGATGCGAACAGACGAATCGCACGAAGCGCATCATCGTTGCCAGGAATGACGTAATCCACCACGTCGGGATCGCAATTCGTATCCACGATTGCAATCACGGGAATCCCCAGCCGACGCGCTTCAGCAACACCGATCTCTTCGTTTTTGGAATCGATGACGAAGAGGGCATCGGGCAAACCAGGCATGTTCTTGATGCCTGCAAGATTCTTTTCCAGAGCTTTGCGTTCCCTTTCCAATCGGGTGACTTCTTTCTTCGGAAGAAGTTCATAGCGGCCGTCGGTGGCCATCGCATCGAGCTCTTTTAATCTTTTGATGGATTTTTGGATTGTCGAGAAATTCGTAAGCAATCCACCCAGCCATCGCTGGTTGACGTAGAACATGTTGCAGCGCAACGCCTCTTCAGCGATTGCATCCTGTGCCTGGCGCTTGGTCCCGACAAAAAGAATTGTTTTTCCCTGGGATGAAAGTTCGGTGACGAACTGAGTAGCTTCTTTGAACAGGCGAAGCGTCTTCTGGAGATCGATGATGTAGATGCCGTTGCGCTCACCAAAAATGTATTGCTTCATCTTCGGATTCCAGCGCTTGGTCTGATGTCCGAAGTGGACGCCGGCCTCCAAAAGCTCCTTCATTGTAATAGACGCCAAATAAACCTCCGTTTCGAAATTTGAGACATACTGACCATAGTAGTAAAAAATCGCTAGCCGGGAGGCGATCCCCGCTAGCGACAACCAACGCTACCTCTTCGAGAACTGGAAGCGTTTTCTCGCTCCCGGTTGCCCGTATTTCTTTCGTTCCTTCATGCGCGGATCGCGCGTGAGGAAGCCTTCTTTCTTCAACACACCACGAAGTTCCGTGCTGAACTCGACCAACGCGCGTGCTATGCCGTGCTGTACTGCACCGGCCTGGCCGTGCGGGCCACCGCCGTCCACTCGCACCAGGACGTCGAATTTATTCAGAGTATCGGAAGCCTCCAGAGGGCGCTTCACCAGCATGCGGTGGATTTCGTCGAAGAAATACTGCTCTAAGTTTCGGCCATTGACTGTGAAATTGCCTGTGCCCGGCCGAAGAATCACACGCGCCGTCGATGTTTTTCTACGGCCCGTGCCCAAATGCTGAATTGAACTCAAACAACCTCCAAACTGTAACCCTCTACAGTAGCTTAACCGTTTCCGGCATCTGCGCCGCATGCGGATGTTGGCCGGCAAGGTAAATCTTCAAACGCTTCACCATGCGTTTACGAAGCTTGTTTTTGGGAAGCATTCCCAGAACCGCTTCACGAATGAGCTTTTGCGGCTTCGTCTCAAAGACCTTCCGGGCGGCAACTTCCTTCAGACCACCGGGATAAAGAGTGTGCCACCGATAGACCTTTTTATCGAGTTTTTCGCCAGTGAGTTTTATCTTCTCCGCATTAAGGATGATGACATGGTCTCCGCTCAGGAGAAAAGGAGCATACTCAGGTCTATGCTTCCCCGTTAGAATGGTTGCCGCTTTCGTCGCAACCCGTCCAAGTACTTGGTCCGTTGCATCGATAACGTACCATCTGTTCAGGGCGGCCATTTCGCCCGCCGTTAAAAATCGCGTAGACATGCTCAGTCCCCTCAAACAGCTAATGTGCAAAAGTTTGATAGTATAGGAGCTACTTACACCATGTCAAGAAGACTGGCCCTTGTCGTCATGAGCTTAACCTCGCTCCTTGGACCTGCCGCCGCCCAGAATGTCTCGATCGCCGACACCATCGCCGATCTTCTCCTTCAGGACGAAATACAGCAAGCCGAGAGCCTACTGAACAAGCAGCCGAGAACTGCTCAAAACGTCGCCTTTCGGGGCGAAATCGAATTTCGGAAGGGACACTTTGAGCAGGCGGACGCGCTCTACCGAGAGGCATTGAAGGTGGACTCAAGGAACGCGCGTGCACACTTCGGATTGGGCAAGCTCGCGATGGGTCGGGTCAAAGGCAAGCTGGCCGTCCAGGAATTGACGCGAGCAATCGATCTAGATCCGAAGGTACCGCTCTACCACCTGTACGCCGGTGACGCTTGGAGCATTGAGAAAAACTATGCGAAACAGCGAAGGGAACTCGAGGCATATCTGCAGATGAACCCGAACGATGAAGATCGTGTGGCCGAAGCCAAGGCCGGTCTGGAGACGCTGAAGGCCTTCGGTTCCGAAGATATTGCTGTTGTCGAGGCCCCGAAAGACCCTGCTCCGATCCGCTTCAGAAAATCCCTAAACCTGATCTTTACGACCATAAAGATCAACGGCAAAGGCCCATATGAGTTCGCAGTTGACACGGGCGCCACGCAAACCGTGATCAGTGAAAAACTCGCCACAGAGCTTCAACTCGAGCCGATCACATCGACGTTTGTTTTCGGCATCGGCGGGGCCGGCAAGGTCGAAACAAAACTTTACAAAATAAAGGAGCTTACGAGCGGCGACGTGAAGGTGAAAAACACGCCGGTCGGGACATTCAGTGACCCGCTGATTTCACAGATCGCCGACGGAATCTTAGCCACTTCAATCTTGTCAGATTTCACCATCACCGTTGATTATCCGGCCGGCCAATTGCTGCTGTCGCGCAAGCGTGTTTCCGCGACGTCCGGTGCGGAAATTCTGCCCGTCTGGTTTTTCAGCAATCTGCTGCTGGTTCCGGTTGAGGTTAACGGAAAACGCGGAAACTTCATCGTGGATACGGGCGCTGTAACCACCGTTCTCTCGCACAGCATGGCAGCTCAACTTGGCGTGAACGAAAATACTCCAGGAGCGAAAATCGATTTGGGCATCGCCGGGGTTGGAGGGTTTGAAGGGATTGTTTTGAAGCTTCCCAATATCACCTTTAAGACGCCGAGGAATACGGAGGTGTTTCCGCAGGTCGTTGCGATCGATCTGAAAAAAATTTCGAAGATGATCGGAACGGAAGTGGCCGGCGTTCTCGGATATGACTTTTTATCCGATTACAAGCTCACACTGGACTACAACGCAGGCGAATTGCAGCTGGTTAAATAACACGAGATCCGTACCAACACACATGATTACCGAACGCCGGAACCCACGGTCTGTCGATATTGACCTATTCCCGACTGAACGAGTTCTGAAAATCATCAATGCTGAAGACGCTCTGGTGCCCGCCGCTGTTGCGGCGGCCATTCCCGATATCACAAAGCTTGTCGATGCTGCGGTGCATTCCATTCGGGCCGGCGGCCACATGATTTATGTCGCCGCGGGAACCAGCGGCCGTATCGCCATCACCGACGCGGCGGAGATCCCGCCGACGTTCAGCGCGCCGCCAGAATGGGTGCAAGCCATCATTGCCGGGGGCCCGAAAGCATTCGCCAAGGCAATGGAGGGCTCTGAAGACGATCGAGACAAAGCCGCAACTGACCTGAGGTCCAAAAAGCTGACGCAGCACGATGTCGTCATCGGCATTGCTGCCACTGGGACTACGCCGTATACACTCGCCGCACTGGAATTCGCCAGGAGCAAAGGAGCAACGACGGCAGCAATCGTCTGCTCCGAAAACACGCCGATGTCGAAAATGGCCGATATCACCGTGCATGTAGCCGTGGGACCCGAGGTCATCACAGGCTCGACACGAATGAAAGCCGCCACAGCGCAGAAGCTCGTGTTGAATATGTTGAGCACAGCCGTGATGATTCGTCTCGGGATGACGTATAGCAATTGGATGATTAACGTCAGTATGACCAATCAGAAGTTGCGCGAGCGCGGCAAGCACATCTTGGAAGAAATTCTTGGTGTGAAGCCGAATGAAGCCGAAAAGCTTGTGGAAGCATCAGGAGCCAACCTGAAGGTCGCCGTGATTATGGGCGCGACAGGCTGCGATCGCGAGAAAGCCGAGAAGCAACTCGTGGCTGCACATGGAAATCTTCGGGGCGTGCTGAGCCACCTCGGAAGTGGCCGTGAGTAACAAAGCGCTCCTCGCCATTGATGCCGGCACGCTCCTCACTCCTGAACAGAAATTCTCGCCGGGCAGATTGATTATTGAGGGAGCAACAGTCACAGAGGTTGGCCCTCCCGAATCGGTACGCGTGCCCCCCGCGGTTACCAGAATTGACGCCTCGCGCCTACTCGTCACACCGGGCTTTATCGATCCTCACATTCACGGGTGCGGCGGCGTTGACGTGATGGACGGCACGTACGAATCGCTGAACGCCATCAGCCGAATCCTTGTGCGGCACGGAACCACATCATTTCTGCCAACCACCGTTTCATCGCCGCCAGATGTGCTTACTCATACCGTCGAGCAACTCGGAGCTGCGATCTCAAAATCCTTTGATGGCGCTGAGCCGTTAGGCATTCATCTGGAAGGTCCATTCATCAGTACTGATAGACGTGGCACGCACAAAGCATCGAATGTGCTGGCACCGGACTTCGGGTTATTCGAAGACTGGGTGCGCGCCTCCGGGCATGCGGTACGGCTCCTCACGATTGCCCCCGAGTTGAACGGGATCGACCCGCTGTTGATGATGGCTGCACACTTTGGCGTCACGGTTGCGATGGGTCACTCGAATGCCAGCTTCAGTCAGGCAAAAACCGCAGCGGACCGAGGCGTTTGCTATGCCGTCCACACCTTTAATGCAATGCGAGCGTTTTCGCATCGTGACCCCGGCATCGTCGGCACAGTGCTCACCGATGACCGGATCTTCGCGGAGATTATCGCCGACGGAATCCACATTGATCATGCCGTCGTCAGGTTTTTCGCGCGCGCTAAGGGAAAATCGCGCGTCTTGCTGACCACAGACGCGATCAGCGCGACGGACATGCCGGACGGCCATTATCGGCTAGGCGGAGACACAGTTGAAGTCGTGAATGGAATTTGCCGCGATGCCGATGGACGGCTTGCGGGAAGCACGCTGACACAAGAGGTCGCATTGCGGAATTTCGTCGATTGGACGCAGTGGCCATTTGAAGACGCCTTGCACGCTCTCACTCTAAATCCAGCGCGAGCGCTGAAACTGGAGAAAAAAGGCGTGCTCGAACCCGGAGCCGATGCGGATGTGGTTATTTTGGATGACAATTTCCGCGTGATGAAAACATTGGTGGCCGGTCGAGTCATCTTTCATCGAGATTGAAATGGACAAATTACGAATCAAAGGTGGCAATCGGCTGCAAGGGCAAGTCCGCATCAGTGGCGCGAAAAATTCTGCACTCCCGGCAATGGCCGCATCGTTGTTGACCTCGCAGGAAGTCATTCTCCAAAACCTGCCGCTCGTCAATGATGTTTTCACGACCCGGAGATTGCTTCGCGAATTAGGCGCGACTGTGGAATTCGAACAGGACCACTCGGCCCGGTTGCACGCACAGAAAATTCTCTCCCACGAAGCGCCTTACGACCTTGTGAAAACGATGCGCGCTTCGGTTCTCGTTCTCGGGCCGCTGCTTGCGCGAACAGGACGCGCCCGAGTATCGCTGCCGGGCGGTTGCGCGATCGGCGCGCGGCCAATCAATCTTCACATTAACGGACTTCAAAAACTTGGCGCTATTGTTCGGACCGCGCACGGTTACGTCGAGGCATCGGCGGAACGCTTGTCGGGAACTGACATCCTTTTCGATAAGGTCACCGTGACCGGAACGGAGAACTTGATGATGGCCGCCACGCTTGCTGAGGGCAAGACGGTGCTTCAGAACGCTGCATGCGAGCCCGAAGTCGGTGATCTGGCGGAAATGCTCAACGAAATGGGCGCTCATATCAAGGGCGCGGGTACACCGGAGATCACCATCGAAGGAGTGCGGGAATTGAATGGAACCACGCATCGCATCATTCCCGACCGTATTGAAACAGGGACATTCCTGATCGCGGGAGCTATTACCAACGGCGACTTGGAGATTGTGGATTCAGAGCCGGCTCACCTGGGAAGCATCATACAGAAGCTGCGTGACACCGGAGCGCAGATCGAAACCGGTGCCGGTCGGATGAGGGTGCGCGGCAATGGAGATCTGTGGGCAGCGGACGTTGTCACGAAAGAGTATCCCGGCTTTGCTACCGACATGCAGGCTCAATATATGGCGCTGATGACTCAAGCCGTCGGAACATCGGTTATTACCGAAGACATTTTCGAAAATCGGTTCATGCACGCGAGCGAGTTGATGCGCATGGGCGCGGTCATTCGCATTGACGGCGCGCGCGCAATCGTAACCGGAAAGACTCCGCTGAGCGGGGCCACAGTGATTGCATCCGATCTTCGCGCCAGCGCATCGTTGGTCATCGCTGGTCTTGTTGCCGACGGCGCCACGCTCATCGATCGCGTTTACCACCTTGACCGCGGGTACGAAAAAATCGAAGAGAAGTTACGCTCGGTAGGCGCCCAAATCGATCGCCTGAAGTGAGGTGTTTAACACCCCGAAGGGGTGGTAGGAAATTAGCCAGGCGTACGCGTTCTTTGCGTACCCCTGGATTACGTCGACAACTCTGGAATTCGCACCCTGAAAGGGGGTCGAGGACTCCTCGCACCCCTGCCGCGGTGCGAAATGTCGAAACTCCAGACCCCTTCGTGGTGAGAACCGGACCAGTCCTAATTCACAACAATGCGGCCGTCGAGTTTTGGTGAGATGGTGCGATGGGCCTTGATGTAATCGACGAGCACGTCGCGAAGGAAGATGCCGCCATCCATAATGTCCGTGCCTTTGCCGATCTCCGTGAATCCATCTCCGCCGGCGACAATGAAATCATTTGTCGTAACGGAGTAGAGTTTGGAATCGTCGAGGGCAGTCCCATCCAACAAGAGCGCGGAAACGACCTGCTGTCCGGAAGGTTTCATTCGATCGAATCGAACTTGAAGGCCGCTCAGGGCAAGTATTCCGACCGTAGGAACCAGCCCGCGCTCGAGCGTCTTCTTGAGCTGGGCCCCGGTGAGCTTCAACGTAACCAACGTGTTTTGAAAGGGCAGCACTTCGAAAGCGTTTCCCCACGTGATTTTGCCCTTCCTTAAGTTGGCCCGAATGCCACCGATGTTGTGAAGAGCGATTTGTGTCTTACCCTTCTCGCGAAATGCGTCGGCCACCGTATCTGCCAACGGTGACTCTACGGTTCGGGAATAAGTCAGATCGTCCGTGGCTTCACCGATCACCTCGGTCATTTTCAGTTTCACTCGACCAATGAATGGCTCAAGGATTTTTATTACATCCCGATTTGGAGGGATGTTCTTGACAGGAATCAGCCTGGCCTCCATGCGCAAGAGTTTCTTGTTCTGAAAATCGAGATCAACCCGGCCGACGTTATGTCCGGATACTCCTGTTTGTACAAGCAGGGTTTTGTCGAGCCATATCGGACCTAGAGCATTATGGTTATGGCCGCCCACCATGAGGCGAATTTCCGGGAAGGCGCTTGCGACGCGTTTCTCTTCATCATCCTCGAGATGGACCATGGCGATGACGAAATCGGATTTCGCGCGAACTTCTGGTAGGAGCCGCTCGAGCGTCTTGACTGTATCGAAAACCGTTACTCCCACGACTTTGTTAGGGTGGCTCTGGGTTTTCACATCTTCAGTCGTCAGTCCAATCAAGCCGAAACGGATTCCTCGCGCGCTCACAATGGTGTACTTCTTGATCTCCGAAACCGGTGTCTGCAGATTGGCCGATAAGACCGGAAACTTCGCTTCGCGCAAACGTAAGCGCAACGCGTCCTGACCATAATCGAACTCGTGATTGCCAATCGTGCCAGCGTCATAGCCGATCTTGTTCATCGCCTGAATCGTTGGCGCGCCTTTAAACTCATCGGCGAGGAACGTTCCAGTTGAGATGTCACCTGCATCCAGGATGAGATCCGGGTTTCCGCTCCGGATGATCGTCGCAATTTCTGCGATCCCCCCAACGCCGTCGCGCGGCAGAAGCTGGCCATGAAGATCATTGGTATGCATGATCACGATATGTGTGGGTGTTTCGGCGGCAAACCAAGAGGCAGCCGAGAAAGCCGCCAGCAGGAACACAAATGGCAGGATGCGCCGCATGCGCTACAATTTTACGATATGAAGAAATTTCTCGCGGCCATTTCAGTCCTCTGCTTTGCGGCAGCCGTGCCCGCACAGCAGAAGGAAACCAGGCTCTTTCCGTATAACTACACGATTGACGATCTGGACAATGGTCTTCGCCTTGTGACGGTCCCGACTGATTTTCCCAACATGATCGCGCTCTACATCGTCGTGCAAGCCGGATCGCGGAATGAAGTGGAGCCGGGCAAAAGCGGCTATGCGCATCTGTTCGAACACATCATGTTCCGTGGTAGCGAACACTACACGCCCGAGCAGCGCGATCGCATTTTGAAGAAGGCTGGGGCCGAATCGAACGCAACGACGAACTTCGACCGCACCACGTATTACGAAACATTTTCGAAAGAAGACCTCGAGCCGGTCATGAAGCTCGAAGCGGACCGGTTCCAGCGGCTCAAGTATCCGGAACCTGCATATAAGACCGAGTCGCTAGCCGTTCTCGGCGAGTACAACAAAAACAGCGCCGATCCAACCGAGAAGCTCGACGAGGTCCTGCACGCAACGGCTTTCAACAGACACACGTACGCACACACGACCATGGGCTTTTTGAAAGACATTCAGGACATGCCCAACCAGTACAACTACAGCTTGCAGTTCTACAACAGGTTTTACAGGCCGGAATATACAACAATTCTGTTGGTCGGTGACGTAAGCCGTGATCAGGCGCTGGGGCTCACAAAGAAATATTTTGGCGACTGGAAACGTGGCAACTACGTTCCGGATATCGCGGTCGAGCCGCCACAAAACGCGCCGCGTACGGCGGCTGTGGACTGGAACTCGCCGACTCTTCCGTGGCTCGCTGTCGCATTCAGGGGACCCGCCTATTCCGATGAAAAAATCGATAAGGCTGCGCTGGATCTACTGTCGCCGATTGCTTTCGGGCCCAACTCCGAACTGTACCAACGGCTCGTTCTGAAAGAGCAGAAGGTGGATGAACTGCAGCCCGACTTTGGCAATCACCCTGATCCGGAGCTATTCACGATCTACAGCCGTATCAAAGATCCGAAAGACGTCGATTATGTCCGAGAACAAATCCTTGCAACGTTCGAACGCTTCAGCAAAGAGCCGGTCGATCAAGCGAAGCTCGATGCAACGCGATCGCGTATCCGCTACAGTTTTGCGCTTCGCCTGAACAGTTCTTCTGCGATTGCGAATGCGCTCGCCGGCTATATTGGCCTGCGCCGAACGCCGGAAACCATTAACCGGCTTTTTGCGCTGTACCAACGAATTACTCCTCAGGACATCCGAATGATCGCTAATCAATACTTCACGCCGAACAATCGCACGATCGTGACACTCACCAGCAAGGGGGCGAAAGACTAGGCATGCGAATGATCTTCATCGGGCTCTTACTATGTGTTTGTCTCGTGTTCGGGTCACCCGCCAATGTCGGTAGCGTTCTTCAGCCCGGCACGTCGTCACTTGTGACTTTTCGTATTCTTTTCACTACTGGTTCGGCATTCGACCCTCCGGGCAAGGAAGGTCTTGCGGCTTTAACAGCTTCGATGTTGGCCCAAGGTGGCACCCGCTCGCTGAGCTACGACCAGATTGTAGAAGCGCTCTACCCCATGGCGGCTTCTGTGAATTCGCAAGTCGATAAGGAAATGACTGTCTTCACAGGGACTACGCACCTCGAGAACCTTGACCGCTATTACGGCCTATTAAGAGACATGCTGCTCGATCCGGGGTTTCGCCCTGAGGACTTCAAGCGCTTGCGCGAAGATGCCATCAACTTCCTGAAAGTTTCGCTTCGTGAGACTAATGACGAGGAGCTCGGCAAGGAACATCTTTACAATGTGATTTATGCCGGACACCCGTACGGCCACCACAATGCCGGCAAGGTCAGCTCGCTCGAAAAGCTGACGATCGAAGATGTGGCTGATTTCTACCGCACCCACTACACGTCCGGGAATCTCGTGATCGGACTTGCGGGCGGTTATCCCAAAGGCTTCGCGGAAAAAGTTGAGGCAGACTTTGGCAAACTTCCCGATCGCCCCGCCGATAAGAAGCGTTTTGACAACCCGAACCTTGCTGCGGGAACCCACATTGACATCATCACGCGCGACACACGCTCAACGGCAATTTCATTGGGTTTTCCGATCGAAGTGAATCGCTCATCGAAAGATTGGGCCGCTCTGGCGCTGGTGGCATCGTATTTCGGCCAGCATCGTTCATCGAACAGCTATCTTTATCAGAGGCTGCGCGAGGCACGTGGGCTCAACTATGGTGATTACGCGTACATCGAATATTTTCCTCGTGGCATGTTCCTGATGACACCGGATCCGAATATTGCGCGCCAACAGCAGATCTTCCAGATATGGATTCGTCCTGTCGAAGCGGAGAATGGCGTTTTTGCTTTGCGTGCGGCATTGTATGAATACGACAAACTGGTGCGAAACGGTATATCGCAAGAGGCATTCGAAACCACTCGCGAGTTCCTCACGAAATTCGCAAACGTTCTGACGCAAACGCAGGGTGCGCGGCTGGGCTATGCTCTGGACAGCCGATACTACGAAATTCCCGAGTACACGTCTTACATCAAGTCGCAGCTCGCTAAACTCACCATGGCCGACGTGAATGCCGCGATCCGCCGGCATCTCAAATCCGACCGAATGCGGATTGTTCTTGTGACGAAGGATGCGAACGCGATCCGCGACGCGATCGTGAACAATGTTCCATCACCGATCAAGTACAACTCACCGAAACCGAAAGAGATCATGGATGAAGACCAGGTCATTGAGGCGTATCGGATCAACGTGAAACCGGAAGACATCGTGGTTGTGCCCGTAGCACAAGTATTCCAATGATGGCGGTTTTGCCCGCACACAACCGGCGTGCGATGCTAGAATTTTGATCCATGTTACACACTCTGCTGATGGCCGCGTTGTTGTTAGCCGGTCAAGAGCCGCAACAGACGGGCATTATTACCGGCGCCGTTGTTGCGCCGGCGCAGCAGGAAATCTCGGGATCCGTTCAGGTCATCTTACTCGCGCCCCGGTACATGGATCTCTGGAACACCGAGGTTCAGAAGCGGCTCGACTTGTATTGGCAGCAATACCAACCAACATTCAGGAACCGAAAAGAATTTTTCTCCGAGTTCTCGAAACAGGCACACAGGGACGCGACAAACTACGTCCTCACTCGCATGAGGCGGGATGCATCCAGCAAGCTCTCGGAGTATCTGATCGAAACCTCCGCTGACGGCAAATTCGAATTCAAAAACATTCCTTTTGGCGAATATAAGATCCTGGCGCTCGGTAGGATCGGGAATCAGGATGTCATGTGGCAGGAATTCGTCGACGTGCGGAGCACGATCCCTCACTTTCTTGAATTGAAAAAGCGCGTGCCGTGAGTTCGTACCGGTTTTTGATGGTCGCCGGCGAAGCTTCAGGCGACATGTACGGAGCCGAAGTGGCGCGCGGCCTGTTGCGCAAATTCCCTGACTGTCAGATCTACGGCCTCGGCGGTCAACGCATGCGCGGGGTCGGTGTTCAGCTCGAAGGCGACATTAGCAAAACTGCGGTTGTCGGACCATTTGAGATGGTGAGCTCGCTCGCCGTTCTGTACCGCGTGTTCCGCCGGCTCGCAGACCGTGTTGAAACCGACCCTCCAACTGCTGCGATTCTCATCGACTTTCCCGATTTCAATTTAAGGCTCGCAAAGCGGGTAAAGGATGCGGGAGTTCCCATTGTGTATTACATCAGCCCGCAAGTGTGGGCGTGGCG
>Ga0066710_100005195_pt1 | contig 11794 bp, 8 predicted proteins | sample GraSoiAngelo_159_FD_79666 | JGI IMG/M metagenome (GOLD analysis project Ga0066710, IMG submission 79666) | Grasslands soil microbial communities from the Angelo Coastal Reserve, California, USA - 14_1009_16_40cm | ecosystem: Environmental > Terrestrial > Soil > Grasslands | place: USA... | reverse complement strand
GCTTGCTGGTGTCGGAGATACTGACGTTGTACTCCTTGCCTACTTCGACCGGCTTGTTGAAGGAACCGGAACCTCTTCCGAAACCTCCTCGATTGCCATACCCTCCGCGCTGTCCGAAACTCAATTTCTTTCACACATCCTACCGTTATTTCATCCAGTGGGTCGTGTACTATTGGAGGGCTAATTAAAGGGGCGCAATCGGGTCTTTACACGTCTCATCGGCGTTGTCCCCGTAGAAATAAGCTCAACCCATGGCGCGCCAAGGTATCCGAGCTAGCTTCGAGCTCTGCTGTCACACCGAACGATAGGAGTTGTTAACCGCTACAGGAAGTCTGTTAAAAGGACAACAGCCAGGGGAAAAACAATATTACGAAATTCAATACCGTTTGGCATGAAATGAAGGGGCTTCCAGACTCTGTCAAGAAGCTTATCGAGGCAAAGACGTTCGCGAACTGGGTACGTTGATGCCGGATGGCTCTCCTTAGGTCACGCAGACCTGGGTCGACCACGATGGCGACAACGTCTTAACCAATACTTGAAGGGAGTCAAAAACACAGGAATGCTTCGAGGAATCCCAAGGTCGCTCTGGATATCTGGGATCAGACCAATCCCTACAATATTGCCGTGATCCGTGGGCGCGCCAGCGAATTGACCTTCGATGAAGCGGAGGAACACATAGACAGAATGGCAAAGAAGTACCTGGGGCAGGACAAGTATCAAATGCGTCAGCCTGGAAGGCGACGCGTTCTCATAAAGGCGGTAGGACGATTGCCCCCAGATTCCACAAGCCTTTGTGGCAATCTTCGTCTCAGAGCTAAAGGATGCGCCGGGAGACATCTTCACACTCACCCTCCATCGATTTGTGGATAATGACTTGTACCGATTAACATATTGTCGACGAACTCAACTGGGCCATTCTTCCTCGTGAAGTATGGCAATCCAGTTCCCGAAACATCCTAATCGAGTTCTATATGTCATCAGATATCGAAGTAAGAGGTGGAAGATAACTTCTACCTATCACGAAGAAAAGGCCCACGAAATGCAAAAAGCTTGGATCAGGCTACCAAGGCAGGATCTTACCTTTGCCGAAAGCCTCGAACGCACGTCTCCGCAACAGCCATGACCTCGTCAGATCGTCTAGACCAATCTCAGCCAAAAGGAACGGTGCAGTGGGAGTCCACACAAGGGACGGCGGCTGTCCGGCAAACCCCAATATCCACTAACTGGGAACATCCCTTACTGCAAGACGAAGCTTTCTTTGCATGTTTAATTATCTGCGCCTCTCACATCCGTCCCATGTCCGAAGACAGACTCTCTTCCTTCCTCAAGACGGGCTCGGACTGGGCCAGAATGAAGACGTCTGTCCCCGGAATATTCATCCTCAAGATGCCCGCCTACAGGACCAGCCCGGCGAGGCTCGCCGTGGAGCTGAACCCGACCGACGAGTCGGGCACCCCCACCAAGAAGAGAGGCCTGGTGCTCAGGTCGGCCGCGGAGTTCGACGAGTACAAGGGGCTCTTCCAGCACGAGAGGCTCTCCTCCCTCCTCAAATCTGTCGAGGGCGTCAACCCGCCGCAGGCGAAGAAGACGGCGACGAGGGCCGGCGAAGAAGTGCTGCAAATCTAGCCGGTCGATCAGCGCGACATGCATGTCTCCCATCCTCTAATCTTTGACGCGACGGTCGAAGACAGGGAGTACCAACGGTCGATATCCCGGGCCGCGAAAGACAGGAACACGCTCGTGGTCCTCCCCACGGCCCTTGGCAAGACGATAATCTCCGCGCTGGTGGTCGCCGACCTCCTTCGCGATTACAGCGGCAAGAGGGTGCTGGTGATGGCTCCCACGCGCCCCTTGTGCATGCAGCACATGTCCTCCTTCCGCAAGGTCATGAGGCTGCCCGAGGAAGACTTCGTGATCCTGACCGGAAAGACCCCCGCAGACTTCAGGGAGGTCACCTGGAACGGCAGATCGAGGCTCGTCTTCGCGACTCCCGAAGTGGTGCGGAACGACCTCCTAGCCAAGAGGATGAACCTCGCCGGTTTCGGCCTTCTGGTCTTCGACGAGTGCCACAGGTCGGTGAAGGAGTACGCGTACACCGAGATAGCGAGCCAGTATGCAAAAACATCAGAGTACCCGCTGATACTCGGGATGACCGCGTCTCCCGGCTCTGACGCCCAGAAGGTGAGGGCGGTGTGCGAATCGCTCTCCATCGAGCACGTTGAATACAGAAGCGACGAAGACCCTGACGTAAGACCCTACATCCACCCCATAACCGTGGAATGGAAGACTGTGGACATGCCGCCAGCGTACCAGCCGATTGTCCGGCTCCTGCGGGGCATGCTCGACGGGAGGGTGCGTTGGCTGAAGGCGAGAGGATACCTGAAGGGGCAGTTCATCAACGTGACGAGGACGCAACTGATAGAGCTCGGGGTGGAGCTCAGATACACCGCCGAGCTGAGCATAGAGGAAGAGAGGGGCCCGATATACGGCGTGATCGCCAGGCAGGCCTCAGCCCTCACGTTGTACCATATGGTCGAGCTCCTGGAGACGCAAGGCGCGCACACGCTGAAAGCGTTCATGGAGAGGCTTGAGGGCGACGAGAAGAGGAGCCGGTCGGCGCTCTTGAATGAGCCGGCGTACACCGAAGTTTATAGCCTGCTGGGGGGCGAGCGCATCCTCGACCATCCGAAGGTCGGGGCGCTCGAGATGGTGACAGGCCAGCAGCTAGCTGCGAGCCCGGACTCGAGGATGCTGGTATTCACGCAATACAGGGACACCGCGACCCATTTGGTGGAGGCGCTCAACTCCGTCAAGGGAGTGAGGGCGGAGCGGTTCGTCGGCCAGGCCACGAAGCTGGGGGACCCAGGCCTGACGCAGGAGAAGCAGGCCTCTCTCATTAGGGACCTGAGGAAGGGGTACCTCAACACGCTCGTGGCCACCTCGATAGCAGAGGAGGGGCTGGATATACCCGAGGTCGACCTCGTCGTCTTCTACGAGCCGGTCCCTTCGGAGATACGGCACATCCAGAGGAGGGGAAGGACTGGGAGGAAGACCGCCGGGAAAGTCGTGATACTTGTCACGAACGGCACCAGCGACGCGTTCTACGTCCAAGCGTCCGCCCGGAGGGTCGAGAAGATGAGGGAGATCGCGGCGGACCTGAACCTGCTCCTCAAGCCGGTGCTGAGGACGAAGGAGAGGCCCCCTCCTACGCCGATGACGGCAGACGAAATGGCGAAGCTATTGCCGCCGCAGCGGCCGGCTGGGGAGAAGGAAGGAGGGCGGGAGGATGTCCTTGTCTCCCTCGTAGCCGAACGGGAGAGCGCCGAAGGAATTAGGAGGGGGATGGTGAGGGCTGCGAAGCAAGTATACCTGAGGATACTCGAGGTGGGTTATGCAGGGGTGAGCGACGAGGAGTTGTACGGAGAATTCGAGGAGGAAGGCTACCCGCGGAGCATAGTCAAGCTCGCCCTGGATTGGCTTGCAAAGACGAAACACATCGCGAGCTCCCGAGGGGGGTCGGCTATTCCAGCCAGAACGATTCCCGGAACCAGGAGGATGGAGATAGAGATTGAGAAGTTGGTCTCGGGCCACGCGGTCGCTTGGATAGACGGGAAGTGGAGGGCCAAGCTTCTGCCGGAGAACTACGCGGGTCCGAGGGAGCTGATAAAGAAGGGATCAAGGTTCGAAGCGCTCTGCTCGCTCTACGATGAGTCGGGCGTGCTTTGCGTGAACGTGAGGCAGGTAGTCCGGCGGGTGTAGTAGACGCGCCCCTGCGCTCTCCCAAATCTGAGGCTGTAGGCGGGCTAGCTGAATGCAAGCTGGAGGGCCTTCGAAGTCACATCCTGATAGACATTCTTCATAAGTTCGGTGAAGTCTTCCGGTTCCCGCCAGAATGCGGGCTCCCCGAGCCGCTTTATCACGGCGGCGTCGACGTAGGGCCTGTTCTGAGATACCCCGATGTGCCCCAGGGGCTTTTGTTCGGACCAGAAGGCGGCCACACAGTCTTCCAGCGCGGGCACCTTGGCATCCTTCAGGACTCCTTTGACGGCGGCTTCCGGGGCTCTGACTTCGCGCTCGTTCGGAACCCTCCTGCTCTCACGCAGTGCCCCCATCAGCTCTTCCTTGGTCTCTCCTCTTAGGAGAAACATCATGAAAGGGTCCCTGTCGAACTCCTCCGCCAGGATGTAGTAAGCCGCCGCTATGTGCTTGCACGGGTTGGCGTCGTCCGGGCAGGAGCAGTCCGTCCTAATCTCTCTCTTGGCGGGGAAGAGGGTCGCGGATGAGCGCGAGAACGCTTCCTCGACGTTCACGGGCATCTCCCCGGCCAAGAGCTTGGACGCGAACACCGCCTTGGAGGCCATGGACGCAGCGACGACCTTCCATTTCTCCTTCGGGAGCGACTTCACCTCTATCGTCACGCGGTAAGGCTTGGGTCTGGATCCTTGCACCATCGACTCCACTCTGTTCCGAGAGAGCTTGAGGCTGACCACCTGCCCCATGCGTGCGTACCTCCTCCCCCTCTCTAGCCTGTTGCTCCAACCATACGACTGGAGCGTCTCGAGCCACCTGTGACTCCACCACGTCTTCCCTATCTCCCCATGGCGGCTCCTGGCGCGCATTCCGTCCTTTACCTTCCTGGGGGTCGTTCGGCGGTAGCGATGATGAAACCATTCGTCATCTCCCCAGCCCATGTCCATCAACCCGCTCCCGAGCCTTCCCGCCTCAGGGTGAAGACGTCCCTGAGCTCCTCAGTGCTCAGCTCCGTAAGCCACGCCTCGCCGGTGCCGATGATGTCTTCCGCCAGCCCCTTCTTGTGCTCTATCATCGCATCAATCCTGTCCTCGAGAGTTCCTCCTGAGATTAGCTTGTGGACCTGGACGTTTCTTGTCTGCCCTATCCTGTGCGCCCGGTCGGTAGCTTGGTTCTCAACCGCAGGGTTCCACCATCTGTCGAAGTGGAAGACGTGGTTGGCCCGCGTCAGGTTCAGGCCCAGTCCGCCAGCCCGCAGCGAAAGTATGAACACGGGAGGTGACTCCGCTGCGGCATCGACGCTCTGAAACCGCATGACCATCTCGTCCCGAGCCTTCCTGGGGACGCTCCCGTGCAGAAAGAGCGCCTCGCACCCCAAGCTCGCTTGCAGGTGCCGCCTCAGCATCCCTCCCATCTCGGCGTACTGGGTGAAGACCAGCGCCTTCTCTCCCGAGGCGACCACTTCTTCGAGCATTTCCCTCAGGCGCTCCATCTTCCCGGACCTGCCCTGCAGGTCGCTGCTGTTGTCCGCCAAGAAGAGCGAGGGGTGGTCGCAGATCTGCTTTAGCCTCGTCAGCGCGGCCAGGACCAGGCCTCTCCTCTCGATCCCTTCGGAGGAGTCTATCTTGGAGAGCGTCTCCTTCACGTAGGCATCGTAGAGCGACGCCTGCTCGTCCGTGAGGCTGCAGTAGACCTTGGCCTCGAACTTTTCGGGGAGGTCGTCTATCACGCCCGGATCCGTCTTCAGCCGCCTAAGGATGAACGGCTGCGCGACCCTACGGAGCCGCTGCTGGGTTCCGGTGTCGCCGAACCTCTCTATCGGAATCGTGTAGCCCCTCCTGAACTCCTGCAGGGAGCCGAGGTACCCAGGGTTGAGAAAGTCCATTATCGACCAGAGTTCAGAGAGGCGGTTCTCGATGGGCGTCCCGGTGAGTGCTATCCTGTGGGAGGCCTTCAGCCTCCTCGCCGCCTGGGACTGCTTGGTCCAGTGGTTCTTGATGTTCTGCGCCTCGTCGAGCGCCACCGTGTCCCAATCGACACGCGAGAGCGCCTCGGCGTCCCTCGTCATGAGGGAGTAGCTCGTGATGACCAGGTCGTGCGCGTCAGCTGCCCTGATGAAGCCGTCTCCCCTCAGGCGATCTTGGCCGTGGTGGACCATGACCTTCTTCGAGGGCGCGAACCTCTCCACCTCGCGCTTCCAGTTGCCGACTATTGACGTAGGGCACACCAGGAGAGTTTTGTCGCGCCCGTTCGAATCGTCTCGCGCGGTGGAGGCATTGCGAAGCATCAACGCGATGAATTGTATCGTCTTGCCCAATCCCATGTCGTCCGCCAGGCACGCTCCGAGGCCCAGTCTCTCCATGAAGGCTAGCCACGAGAAGCCCCTTACCTGATATGGTCTGAGGACCCCGCTGAACCCTGTGGGAGTTGGCAGGTCCTGATGCGTCTCCCTTGAGACGAGCTGCTCCATCACCCCCTTCAACCAGCCATCAGCCTCGGTGACCTTGAGCTCGACTGCCCCCTTCGTCAAACCTGCGGCGGCTAGCTCGATGACTTCCGCCGCCGGGATCCCGCCCGCCTCCCTGTATGAGTGCAGCATCTCCAGCGCTGACTTGATGTCCTCCTGCCGGAGCTCGACCCACTGCCCTCGCACCGAGACCAGGGGCTGCTTGAGGGAGACGAGCCTCATGAACTCCTCTTCGGTCAGGACGACGCCGCCGTCACCGATAGCGACCTTCCAGTCGAATTCGACTATGGACTGCAGAGTGAATATCCCCGACCCGTTTCCCTCTCGCTGTTGGTGCTGCGGCTTCGCCTTCAACTGAATTTGCAGGCGGCTGCCCCTGCCTCCGGAGGACCACGATGGCACGAGGACGCCGAATCCGCTTTCCTTGAGCAGCCACGCGTCGTTGGCTAGAAATGCATGGGCCTCCTCCACGCTGAGCCGGGAATGCGTCGGGGTGGGCGAGAGACGAAGGCTTTCGTCTATCTTCCGGCAAAGGCGAGAGGCCTTTCCGAGGTCCTTCATCATCGTGGCTTCCAAGTCCGCGGCGTCGAACTGCCAGGTGCCATTGCCGTTCCACACCTCCTCAGCGGGCAGGAGGAGGCTCGGATCGTCCGAGGCCTGCAGAAAATAGCTCAGGGTCCACTCAGAGGCTTTGCGTTTCTTCTTATTGGCCGCACCTCCTTCCTCCTGACCCGGCGCCACATTGGGCTCTTCAAGCCGGAAGCAGGAACGCAGCCGTGGCCCCGCGGAATAGATTTCGCTCACCCACGATTCGAGTCCCTCGCGCAAATCTCCCAGCTTCTTGGAGTTACCCTCGACGGAAGCATGGTCCGGAGACACCAAAGAACAGAACCATTTTGCAGCAAGCGATTCACCGCCGCGCAGCCTCTCTGATGTCTTCCCCTTCGGGACCCACTTTCTGATCATCGCCTCCGTGCCTTCGGAGAGGAAGCTGTCGACAAGGCGGTATGGGTTGCGTTCGGGGCCCGCTCTGCAAGCCGGAGGCATCGACTCTGCGAAGAGGCGCACGCGGTGAAGGTCGTCGTTCTCGATCAGAAGGGGCATCCAGATGGCGCGATAATTGACCCTCAGATTCCCACCGCTGCCGTTTTCCAAGTAGGGGATGAACCTCTGCCGGACAAGAAGGTCAAGGAGCAGCTTTGCGGCCTTGCTCCAGAACAACACGTCCGCTCCCACCAAAGAAGCTACTTTGTGATTGTGGCCGGGGCCAGACGACTCTTGCGCCGAGTGAACGTCCCTGACCGACGTGAGCAGGGAGACGGCGTCTTCGACTGAAAGCTCGAACCCCTCCACGGTCCACGAAGCGAGCTTGAGGGCGCCACTCTGCCCGACTGCGACATTGATTTCGCTTATCAGTGGGGAGGACGCTAAGGGTTCCGCCTCCCCCATGGTTGGCATGAGCATGGAGAGCTTCCCGACTCTAGGTTCGCCTTCCGGCTGGGCGGGAAGAACAGAGCGCAAAACTTCGAGCAAATCACGGGAGCTGGCCTGATAGGGGAAATAGTTGGGAGCTACAGTGCTGGAATCGTGGTTTCCATTTCTAGTGGATGATTCAGCCCACAGGAAGAATCGACCCTTCTGCTTTGACCTGGGACACCAGACACAGTGGAGGATGACTAGAACTCCCCCGTCTGTGGAGATCGGTTCCTTTGGCCGGTCATCTCTCAGCTCTTGCAATTAGATTTCGTCGCCTAGTTGTCCTCCGCGGGAGGACCTGCTGTCGGTGTTCTCCTACGCAAATCCATCGCCACAAGCCAGCGCGCATGAGCTACCTGCCTACAAAGAATAAAAGCTTCACGCGACGAAATCGCCTGCAATCGAGCGCTGGCACTATCTTTTCATTCACCCAGTTTCAACGAATTTTGTTTCCGCTCGGACAGTCAGTAGGGTGCTGCACAATCTCAGTGTGCCGTTTCACGAAATCCTTGACGTCCTGTGGCACGTCGTCTAGGTACCAGCCGTCGGGATGCAACTGGACGGGAAGCCTCGTAAGGGTGGTCGAATAGAGTTCTACGACGCTCAGGTCGTCGCAAAGGTAAGGCCTAAGGCCACAATGATCGGCTGCACATGATGCTCTTATCCCTGGGGCGCAGTCTCTGTAGCGGCACAGCCTCCCAACGTAGTAGCCGTTTTCAAAGATGAAGACATCGACGCCTCTACCGATGGATTGAAGACCTCCCGACATCTTCCTGTAGATTGTCGCAAGCTCCGAAAGGCTGGAGCCAGTGATTGTACAGACCACCACGTCGATGTCTTTCGGCTCTCTCTTCGGCGTCTTAAGGGAGCCGGTCAGGCCGATTCGTTCGACGCATCTGAGTGCTCTCAGGGACGGTAGGAACTTGTCCAGAACTTCGAGCATGTTGTGCCTCACCTCACTCACTGATTGTCACCGCAATACTTGATAGTCGAACGATTGCAAACGGATATTAAAGAACGACTCCGCAGCAGTTTTGTCGAACGATGAGATGAGCCAGCGGTCACAGCCCAAAGGATCGTTTCTCCAAGAAAATCGACAGCGGAGATTATCTGATACTGGCCTTATGGTCTGGCAAGTCGAAGCCCGAAGATGAGGTTCTCAACATCCGGACAAGGAGACACGACGGAGAATGGAAGACCGTTCGGAGACTAGCTGTCTATCGTATCACGGACGGGACGTATTCCGACTCAGTCCTCCTTTTCAGTGTCGGGATCCATCCCGCGCTCGACTGCACAGGCGTGGCAGTAGGCTCGCTCGTCGACCCCGCTTACCAACTCACGGCGGCCTAGATGATACGCGCCGACCTTCGGAATGGTCTTGCCGCAGCCAGCGCATTCGGTGAATTGGCTCACAGATGCGTGAGCGTCAACCCACCGTAAGTCTCTTTCGCACGCCCGCTCGAGCGCGCGACCCCCCCCTGCTCGAACGCCGTGACCGGATCCCCAGGAGCTCGTGATGCTCCTTGACGCGGACGACGTGGCGCTGCAAGTGGTGAGCCTCTTCGCCCAACAACTGCCCGGTCGAGGCCGGGCCTATGCCGCCGAACCAGGTGTCTACGAGAGGGCTGCCCGAGGACTCTTCTCCCTTGCCTCTGGGAGGAGTCGAGCGAGGGAGCTCGTCCATGCCGTCCAAAGGATGGCCGTCATCGAAGAACGCGACGAGCCTCATGCGCTGCTCCGGCGAATCGGGGACGAAGAACAGGAGGACACAATTGGCTAGAGAGGAGCCATAATCGGAGCGACCGTCTTGGGTTACTTTGGAAAGGCTGGAGGAGACACGGTCGGCATAGTCTACGGAACTGTGATAGGCAGCTCCTTCGCGTTTCTCTACAAGTACCTCGGTGCCCCCGACGAAGGTCAGTCCTAGGTCGATGTCAACCTAATCCTTGCTACTCTGAGCGTCCATCCAGAATCCCATTTCAAACCCAGTCCCGTCATCATCGACGTGCAACGAAAACACGGCAATCGGAGTTGTCTTCCTCCTGGAGGAATCACGCTTCACGTCTTCCATCTCCTCCATTATTTTCTTGCGCTGGTATTCCTTTGTGCTGTAGGGATTGACGATGAACGACACCCAAACACCGTCGCACCGAAACCGACATAGGGCGTCACCGCCACGCATCTTCGAGTAGTTCATCGTGCCGAGCATTATTCCACCGAGCTCGGCAGCTTCCTCCTTTGACAAGTTAGCTAGAGCGTCAGCGATTTTTCTTCCGACCAATCTTGAGATCTGATTCTCTTCTTTAGATTTGCCAGTGTCATCGAGCGCCTCGGCAACACCTTCGATGACGAGAGCCTGAACTAGCTCAGGCATCTCCCGCATTTTCCTTCTCCTCTCAATGTCCTTCTCGGCAATGAGCACATCGAGCGAAGCCGACTGCAAGAGCCTTGTTGGATTCTTCCTCATGTCCTTGAGAATTGCCTCCTTGCGCCACTTTGGCAAATCAGCTTCTGTTGCTAGCCTGGCCCTATCGTGCAGGAACGTGCCAAAGTATCCGTCAGTAATCGTCTGTGGCGAGGAGATCTCGCCCTTGTCAAGGATAATCGTCTTCTCCCACCCGTCCAGCTTGACCGGAAAAATCGCTGTGGCGAACACCATCCAGGGGAGCTTCGTATACACCATCACTCTTCCCGATCCTTCAACTATACAGGCATCCACGGTTCGGAGCATGTATCGCTGCAGTCCAGAAGGGACGCCTTCACCTTTCTTGACATAATCCAAAAGAAGGAAATGCGTCTCATAGGGCGATCCATCGAATCGGCCCTGTAACAGTATCTTCCGCCAATCGATTTCGGCTTGTTCGACTTGCGACACAAGCTCGGGGACGGCGGCTTTGAACTCGTCGCCACAGTTCGCCTTCAAAGTACGCCAGCTTAGGGAGAGTGCAAAGAGCCGAAGCCTTTCGTCGTACTCGAACTCTCGCACCTTCTTGTTGTGGAAGGGATAGAACACCTTGCTCGCAAAGTAAGACTCAAGGCTCGAGAACTTCTGCTCGCAATCTGAGCACAGCAATGGGAGTGTAGGAAAGTCTTGAACGCGTACGGAGAGGTCGTCTGATTGCGAGAGAAATCCAGTGGCAGATGTGGACTTCGACCATTTCCCGACGAAGCTCGGGATGATGTGACTTGCACGGAGTTCGCCTTCTTTCCCACAGAGAGCGCAGATTGACAAAGAGTCCGCCGTGGAAGACCTGGCGGAAACCAGGTGCTTATGCTTGCCCCTGGGTTCGTTCTGTGATATTGCGCCTCGCGTCAGCAAAGAGTCTCTCCGCGATGGAAGGATACAGATCCCATGCCCCTTCGGCTAGCTTCGCCAGTGCGGTGGTATCCCCTTCCCGTTCGAGCTCAAGCTTCAGCAGTTGCAGCGAGTCCGAGACCGTCTTCGTGTCTCCCGCATGGGGCGGCTGTTGCAACCCCTTGGCGGCTCAGGACAGCGTCGTCGAGCATCCCTTCGGAGTGGACCGCGTTCACCGCGTAGCACAAGTGGGGTCTGACGTAATAGGGTACCAGATCAAGCGCGGCCAGCGTTTCCGTGTTAACTCAAAGCCCGAAGAAGAACTGCTTTCCAGGGATGGGAAGGTCATCAAACGTCAAACCATTGGTAGATAGAGATGGCCAGGGAGAGCAGAAGGAAGGCGTCGAATGTGATGAACCAAGGGCCGAGGACCCAGGAAGGAATGAGGTTCAACAGGATGAGAAAGAAGAGGAGGACGCCTGTCGTCTCGGAGACCTCCTCGCGATGTGCCGACTTCCAGGCTTCTTAGTCCCTCGTTCCTCGCAAGGCTGCCTCACGTTCCTGCTGGTAGCGAAAGACCTCCCGCGGATCGTCGTACTTCTCGGGGCCAAGGGCGTCGTAAAGGGCCCTCTTCTCGGGATCAGACAGGACTGAATGGGCCTCCGAGATTTCTTTGAACCTCTCCTCGGCCTCAGGCGACCTGTTTCTGTCCGGATGGTGCTCGAAGGCTAGCTTCCTGTAGGCTTCCTTGATATCATGGTCTGACGCCGACTTTGCGACGCCGAGCACATCGTAGAAGTCCCTCT
>Ga0066710_100005194_pt1 | contig 11794 bp, 8 predicted proteins | sample GraSoiAngelo_159_FD_79666 | JGI IMG/M metagenome (GOLD analysis project Ga0066710, IMG submission 79666) | Grasslands soil microbial communities from the Angelo Coastal Reserve, California, USA - 14_1009_16_40cm | ecosystem: Environmental > Terrestrial > Soil > Grasslands | place: USA... | reverse complement strand
TATGACGCGACAAATCATCTACGTCTTTTTCGGCAACTCACGCGTCGCCTCGGAGCGCGCGCACGAGAGCCCGCGCGTGATGACGATGTCTCTGATAGCCCTCGCGGTTTGCGCAATTTTCTTCAGCGTCGTACTCACGCCGGCATGGCCGTGGCTCCACGCGTATCTCAGGCGCGAACCTGTGCAGTTCGACCTCGCGCGCCTGATTCAGCCGATGCTCTTTCTTTCACTCGTGCTGGTCGGCACCGGCCTCGGCCTCGGCATTTGGATGTATCGCAAAGCGGGGGTGCAAAATCGACAACGTTGGGCTGAGGTCGATCCGCTCGAATACGCGCAGCCGACATTGTTTCGGTTCCTCGCCAACAAAATGTGGATCGACGAACTTTATGGCCGCACGGTGATTGCGTTCAGTTGGGCGGCCGCGCAGTTGTCTGACTGGATGGATCGCTATTTCTGGGATGGTCTGGTGCGCGGCTTCGGCGCAGTTGGCCGAGTTTTCGCAATGCTTACGACCAGTGTTGATGAACACGGCATTAACGCAGGAGTTGATGGAACCACCGCCGGGACGCGCGGCTTGGGCCGGCTCATGTCCAGGGCGCACTCGGGTCAAATTCAAACGTATCTCGCCGCGCTGGCTGTCGGCATGCTCGCGCTGCTTCTTCTCTACGCATGGTTGGGTTGATCACGGCAATTATTTTCATTCCGCTCCTCGGCGCGCTGGCGGTCTGGATCTGGCCACAGAAAAATGCGCGCCCCATCGCTCTGATTTGTAACGTCATCTCTGCTGCGTGCGTCCTTGCGCTATGGCGAAATTTCGACGCCACCGTGAGTGGGCTGCAGTTTGTGGAACGTCATGATTGGATTCCCGCAATCGGCGCCGAATATCTCGTCGGTGTCGATGGGCTGAGTCTGCTGTTGGAATTGCTCACCTCGCTAATCGTGCCGTTTGCATTTCTGGCGCAGCCCATGCCCCGCGGTTTCTACGCGACAGTGCTCGTCATGCAGTCTGCGCTCTACGGAACGTTCACCGCGCAGAATTTCGTTCTCTGGTTCCTGTTTTACGAAATGAGCCTGGTCCCTGCGTTTTTGCTGATCAAAATCTGGGGCGGCGAAAATCGGGACCGCGCGGCGACCAAGTTTTTCCTCTACACATTTCTCGGCAGCGTGGCGATGTTGCTTTCGTTTCTCGGGATTTATTTGGCCAGAGGCACATTCGATTTTGCGACTCTCGCGGGTCTTGGGAAAAACGATTTGCTCACCGGCAACCTCGCCTGGCTTGCTTTTGCAGGCGTCTTTGTCGGATTGGCGGTGAAGGTGCCACTCTTTCCGTTTCACACCTGGCTGCCTGACGCTTATCAAACCGCGCCGACTGGGGTCTCGATGGTGCTGACCGGCCTGCTCTCCAAAATGGGCGTTTACGGTTTCGTGCGCCTGTTGCTCCCGCTTTTCCCGAACCAGATCAGGGTCGTCGGCCCCTGGCTGCTTTTGCTGGCGGTCTGCTCGATCGTGTTTGCTGCACTCGCGGCATGGGCGCAACGGGATTTGAAGCGAATGGTTGCCTATTTGTCGATTAACCATCTCGGCTACTGCATGCTCGGTCTCTTCGCGCTCGCCGCTTCGCCTGTAGTTGCTGCCAGGGTCGATGCGCACGCGGCGTTGAGCGGCGTGTTCATGCAAATTTTCAACCATGGCATCACTGCGGCTGCGCTCTTCTATTTTGTTGGCCTGCTCGAACAACGCTCCGGCAGCCGCCGGAGAATCGACGACTTCGGCGGCCTGATGCAGCGGACGCCGCTGCTGTGCGGCTGGATGAGCGTCGCTATGTTTTCATCGCTCGGCCTGCCGGGACTGAACGGGTTCATCGGTGAATTTCTGATTTTCAAAGGCTCATTCGCCGTCGCGGCCCCGTTTACTGCCATTGCGGTAATCGGTCTCCTCGTCACAGCCATCGTTTTCGCACGCGCGATGCAAGCGCTTTTCAGTGGACCGCTCGCCGAAAGTTGCAGCGCGTTTCCCGATCTTTTGCGAAGTGAAAAATTGGTCGTCGTTCCCGTGACTTTGCTCATGTTCGCCATCGGCATCGCGCCGCAATTCATGTTCAACATTTTCAACACGACCGTCGTTCACATGGCGCGGCTGTTTGCGTAAATGAGCAAAGAGATAATTCCTGTAAGTCGGGTCGCGCAGGCCATCCGTGTCTTCCGCGGGGAGAAAGTGTTGTTCGATTCAGATCTTGCGTCTTTGTACGGCGTCGGAACGCGAGTCCTGAATCAGGCCGTGAAGCGAAATGCTGATCGGTTTCCGCGTGATTTCATGTTTCAGCTCAATGATGAGCAGATGGAACAGGTATCACAATCTGTGATAGCTTTACGGGAGCGACCTACCGGAAATGAGGTCTCGGACTCATCACAAATTGTGATGAGTTCACGCAAGCATCGGGGCAAGCGCTATCGGCATTACGCTTTCACCGAGCAAGGCATTGCCATGCTCTCCAGCGTGCTGAAGAGCGAACGTGCGGTGAAAGTGAATATCGCGATCATGCGCGCGTTTGTGAAGCTGCGCCAGACGCTCGAAACAAACCGTGAGTTAGCGCAAAAATTTTCGGAACTAGAGCGGCGCGTTGGCAAACACGACGAAGAAATCGCTGCGATCTTTGGAAGCGATCCGGCAGTTGATGGCTCCACCAGAAAAGCCGCGAGGCGAAATTGGATTTCATGTGCGCGAACGCGCGCCGCGATATCGGGTGCGTAAACGCGCATGATCGCCTGGACGATTTACATCACGGTCGCAGGCGCAGTGCTCTCACTTCTTTTGCCCCGCGCGCTCGCACGCTGGATCGCACTAGTTACAACCATCGCCGGCTTGGCGCTCACGCTACTGATGTTTGTTCGCACGCCCATTGAAAATCTTGCGCACTTCACCACAATCGTGCGCGTGCCGTGGGTGCCCGCGCTGGGGATGAATTATCATCTGGCGATCGACGGCGCCAGCCTGACGATGGTTCTCGTGACGGGCATCTCGGCGGTGAGCACGGTGCTGTTTTCGTGGGACGTCGAAGATCGGCAGAACGAATTTTTCTTCTGGTTACTGCTCGTAGTGGGCGGCTGCTACGGAGTTTTCCTGAGCGCCGATTTATTTTTGTTCTTCGTGTTCTACGAGCTGGTGATCGTGCCGAAATATTTTCTCATCGCTATCTTCGGCTCGACCAACAAGGAATACGGCGCAATGAAGCTGACGCTGTACTCCTTTTTTGGGGGCATGCTTGTGTTCGTGGGGATCCTTGTAGCCTACGTAACGGCTGGCTCGCTGGATCTGGGGCAGCTGTCGCAATTCCAGTTCCCGCCGCATCTGCAGACGTGGGCATTTCCCGTGTTGTTTCTCGGATTTGCCGTGCTCGCTGGCGTCTGGCCGCTGCACACGTGGGCGCCGACTGGCCACGTCGCTGCGCCTACAGCCGGCTCGATGTTGCTGGCGGGCATCGTCATGAAACTCGGCTCTTACGCGGGGCTCCGCGTGGCGATGAATCTTTTCCCGCAGGGATTTCAGATTTGGAGCAAATGGATCATCGTTCTGGCGGTCATTGGGATTATCTATGCCGCGGCGGTGGCGCTTCGCCAAGGTGATCTGAAATTTGTGATCGGTTATTCGAGCGTAAGCCACATGGGTTTTGTGTTGCTCGGGCTTGCGGCAGCAACATCGCTCAGTGTTTCAGGCGCGGTGCTGCAAATGTTTTCTCATGGCGTTATCGCGGCCCTGCTTTTCGCCGTTGCTGGACGCATGATCTATCGCCGCACGCACACGCGCGAACTCGACGCGCTTGCCGGGATGAATCTGAGCCGCGTGCTGCCATTTGCGGCATTTACCTTTGTGATCGCCTCGGCTGCGTCGATGGGCATTCCAGGCTTCAGCGGTTTCGCAGCCGAAATCACGATTCTGATCGGCGCATGGAAAACTTATCCGCTGGCGGTCTGGATCACCGGTGCGGGCATGGTGCTCGTTGCTGCATTCACATTGCGCGCGCTGAAGCAATCGTTCTTTGCCGACAAACCTGAAGGCGTCCGCGTGCAGGAAGGCCGGGTAGCGCTCGACCAGGATTGGAATGAGCAAGAGAGCATCACGGTCGCGGAAAAATGCGGCGCTTGCCTGCTCATGTTCGCAACTCTCGCCGTGGGAATTTATCCGAAACTGTTGCTCGATCGCATCATGCCGGCGGTGGAGACGATGAGATTTCTGAAATGAAATGTCCGCTTTTAACGATTTAACGCTTCAACGATTTAGCATGTCTTACCTCGAGCTTCTCAAGTTGGTTTCGCCCGAAGCGATCGTCGCGCTCACAGCTCTCCTGGTGCTCGCGATTGGCCTAACGAGCAGGCGCGCGGCTGCAGTAACAGGCGTGTCCTCCGCAAGCCCGCCCACCAGGGCAGCAGGCACGCGTGCCAACGCAGGATTGTGCTCATTCATTGCCGCGGCTGGCCTGATCATTGCAGCCGTCGCTGTGGTAATGCTGCCCCGGAACGTGACCCTTTTTCAGGGCATGCTTGTGGTCACGCCGTTGAATTCTCTTTTCAAATTCATCTGCATCGCGCTCGCATTTTTCACAGTTCTCCTTACTGCATCACAAAATGGGCTGCCTCACGCCGGCGAATATCTGGCCATTGTTCTTCTGGCGACGGTCGGGCTCATGCTGCTGGTCGGCAGCGAAGAGTTACTCATGATTTTCATCGGGCTCGAACTGCTCGGCTTGTCGCTTTACGTTATGGCTGCATTTGATAAAAGTGACATCCGCTCAGCCGAAGCGGGTCTGAAATATTTTTTGTTCGGCAGCACCTCGAGCGCGTTCACGCTTTTCGGAATCAGCTTGATCTATGGCATGTCGGGAACGACTGGTCTCGCAGCGATTTCACAAAAACTGGCGATGACGTCCGCGCAGCCGTTGCTTGCCGTCGGAATCGTGATGACGCTCGTCGGCTTTGCGTTCAAGATCGCTGCCGCGCCATTTCACCTGTGGGCGCCGGACGCGTATCAGGGCGCGCCGGTTCCCAGCGCAGCGTTCATTGCTTCAGGATCAAAGGTCGCCTCGTTTGTCGTGCTGGGAAAAATTGTGCTGATCGGATTTGCCCCTGTGCAGGGCAGCGCAAGCTGGCACGCGCTGCTCGCGGGCTGGTCGCCGGTGCTCGCAGCGTTGGCAGCATTGTCAATCGCCGTCGGCAATGTCGTCGCGCTGGCGCAGTCGAACGTGCGAAGACTGCTCGCCTATTCCGCAGTCGCACACGGCGGTTACACGTTGATCGGACTCGTCGCAGGTGGTCGCGACGGGTTTTCCGCGGCGTTGTTTTACACCACCATTTACGCCTTCACGCTCGTCGGCGCATTCGGCGTTGTTAGTCTGGTGCGGCGCGAAACCGGCGGCGACGATTACTCAAACTTTTATGGATTGGTTTCCCGTTCTCCCTTGCTCGCGGCATGTATGGCGATCTTTATGCTCTCGCTCGCAGGCATCCCGCCGCTTGCCGGATTTTTTGGGAAATTCTACCTGTTTAGTGTCGCGCTACGCGCTGGCGCAAACCAGGGCTTGCTCTGGCTCGTGGGAGTCGCGCTTCTTGGCAGTTTCATTTCGCTCTACTATTACGTGATGGTACTGAAGGCGATTTTCGTCGATGAGCCTGCACTTCCCGCCGCGCGACCGGTCGATGTCGTTCCGTCCGCTCTGCTTTCGCGAGCCGCGGTAGCTGTGCTCGCTGCGACAGTTCTTTTACTCGGTGTAGCACCGGAGATCCTGGCAGGCCCGATCCTTGCCGCCGTGCCGTGAGAAATTTTCAGCAAAAACGCGATTAACGCTTGACTGCCGCGGCAAAAGTTTTGCATCAAAAGCAGTAGCAGCCATTGCAAAAATTGGTGAGTAAAAATGGGCAGCATCAGCCAGTTCATTGATCGCCACTACCGGCACTTCAACGCTGCGGTCTTGAAAGACGCTGCCGATGCCTACATCGCGCATCTGGACAACGGCGGGAAAATGATGGTCACGCTCGCCGGCGCCATGAGCACCGCTGAGCTGGGCGTTTCTTTGGCGGAAATGATTCGCGGGGACAAAGTCCATGCCATCGCCTGCACCGGAGCGAATCTGGAAGAGGACCTTTTCAATCTGGTCGCACGCAGCCAGTATGTCCGTCTTCCGAATTATCGCGAGTTGAGTCCGCAACAGGAAGAAGAACTGCTCCGTCGCCATTTAAATCGGGTCACCGACACGTGCATTCCGGAAAAGGAAGCCATCCGCCGAATTGAGCGAGTGGTCATAGACGAATGGATCGCCGCCGGGAAGAAAAAAGAGCGCGCTTTCCCGCACGAATTTCTTTTCAAGGTTTTGAAAGAATGTCGGCTCAAGAAATTTTACGAGATCGATCCCGGAGACAGCTGGACGATCGCCGCCGCGCACAAGGACCTGCCGGTTTTTGTGCCCGGCTGGGAAGATTCCACGTTGGGAAATATTTATGCCGCGCGCTGCATTACCGGAGCGATCACCGATGTGCATACGGTTCGCTCCGGGATTGAGTACATGATCGCGCTCGCAGACTGGTATCGCCGGGTGTCGCAGGAATCCTCCATTGGCTTTTTCCAAATCGGCGGCGGGATCGCAGGCGATTTCCCCATTTGCGTGGTGCCCATGCTAAATCAGGACGTGGTCAGCATGGCGGTGCCAGAGTGGGGGTATTTTTGCCAGATCAGTGATTCCACAACCAGCTTCGGATCGTACTCTGGCGCAGTGCCTAACGAGAAGATCACCTGGGGAAAACTCAACGTCGATACGCCGCGATTTGTCCTCGAATCCGATGCAACCATTGTTGCGCCATTGATCTTTGCAAAGATTCTGGGCTGGTGAGGCGCAGCGTTGCGGTCGCTTAACAGTTATCGGTTATCTGTTCCGATAGCCTCTCGCCGCTGACTGATAACCAATTTGCGTACTGCTTACTGCCAATGGCCTGGAATGAATACCCAGCCGCGAGAACGACGCAGCCAATGTCCTTCCACCCAAACTGCGGTTGGTGTCGGGCGGACTACCCAAGTCCCCGGCACCCACACATAATTGGTTCCGGTCCATCGCCAATAGCCGCTTGTCCAGATGTATCTTGGTCCAGGTGCCACCGTCTGAGTTTCAACGCGAACTGGTGGCGGCGGTTGGGCTACCACGACCTCCCGACCTGGCCCGGTCGTTGTTACTTGTTGTGTCGTTGTAGTCGTAGTTATCGTCGTCGGTTCCTCGGTGCAGCCAGCAAACATGAGCGCGGCCACCGCCGGTAGATAAATGCTTCTTCTCATGGCGCCTCCTTTCCTCTCTTTGGATTCGCTTTGTGAAGCATTTTCGGCTTTGTGTTGGCGCCCGAAAAAGGCTCCCTAAGTCTGTCCGCTCGTGTATTGAATGGCGAAGAATGAATTCCGACGCGATGATCGGACATGCTTTACATCGTCGCCACACCGATCGGTAACCTGGGCGATATCACGTTGCGCGCACTGGATGTATTGAAATCCGCCGATCTGATCGCCGCTGAAGACACGCGGCATTCCGGAATGTTACTGAAACATTTCGGACTCAAAAAGCCGTTCATCAGTTATCACGAGCATAATGAAGCGATGCGCACGGCAGAGCTCGTCCAGCGCCTCGCGCGCGGCGAAAAGATTGCGCTGATTACCGACGCCGGAACGCCGGGACTGTCAGACCCGGGATCGCGCCTCATTCGCGAATGCATCAAACGCAAACTCGCATTTACAATCATTCCCGGGCCATCATCGATTCTGACCGCTCTTGTCGGCTCCGGATTTTCAGCTGAGGAATTTTCTTTCCGTGGATTTCTTCCGGTGAAAAGCGGACAGCGAGAGCGCAAATTGCGAGTGGCTGCCGAAGGGGATGAACCCGCAATCTTTTTCGAGTCGCCGTATCGATTAACGAAAACGCTCGCCGCCTGCGCCGATATCATGCCGGAGCGGCAACTTTGCGTCGCCCGAGAGCTGACAAAGAAATTTGAGGAATTCCGCCGCGGCACCGCGGGCGAGCTCCTTGCACATTACCAGGCGCATCCGCCGAAAGGCGAGATCGTGCTGGTGATCTCCGGTCGCAGGGCATCTCGCCAACTGCTCGATGAACAGTGAAGCGGAGTCCATCAAGCGCACGCGAGAACAGGGTGGCAACACATTCTCGCGAATAAACGAAGCGTGGCTGACGTCAAACTCTGCCACGCAAATCAGCGTAACACCGACTGTAAACAATGCGATCCGAGATTGCCTCTGCCGAAAGTCACACAAGTTCTTGCAATCTCGCCGGATTTCCTTTCTCCGCAGCGCTTCCTACTGGCGGGGCTGTTCCGGAGCCAAAAGCTCGCTACAGGGCGAGTCCGTCCGAATGGCGGACTTTCGCGAGCAATCGAGCTACGTTCTGCGATTGTGATGTGATGACCCGCTTGCGGTGGTTGCTCAAGCCTGTGCTCGCGGGGTTAGCAGTGACGCTGCTGCAGCTTGCAATGGCAGTGGGCCTGCTTGCGCCGGAAGGACCTGCGTCGGATCGCTACTCGGCGCTCATCCAGCACGATAGCTATTGGTTCATGAACATCGTCAATCGCGGGTACCAGACCATTGTCCCGCCCATCGATCACAAAGTGATGGAAGTGTCAAATGTCGCATTTTTTCCCGCTTATCCTGCGATTGCCGCACTCTTTCGCTATGGACTCAACATCGACACTGGCATTGCGCTCCTGATTACCGCTCAACTCGCTGCCTGGGGGTTCTGGATTTATTTCTTCCTGTTTTGCAAGCGTTGGAATATTTACCCGGCGCTCCGGATTTGCGGCGCATTATTAATCGCTGCGCATCCGGCAGCATTCTTTTTGATCGCCGGTTATTCGGAATCGCTGTTCCTGATGGCCGTGCTTGGCTTCATTTACTGGAGCACTGCGGACGGGCGCGCTGCGAAAGTCTTGGCGGCGATGCACGGGATCGTTATGTCCGCCGCGCGAATTGTTGGCATCGTGTGCGCCGCTTTCCCTTTAGTGTGCGCGGTTTTTCAAACTGGATGGCGTGGTTTGCTCAAGCCGTGGAAATGGGTTCGAAAGCATAGGTCGGCAATCGGTCTGACAATTGTGGCGATGTGCGGCGCCATCGTGTTTTTCGTTTACTGTCAATTGCACTGGGGCCACTGGGACATCTATATGCTTACACAGGCAGCCGGCTGGGGGATTGAGCCCGATTATTTGGCGGTGTTTAAGCCCTCTAATTATCGCTGGCTCGTTCCCGCATTAAATAATCCTACTGAGGCCAGCCAAATGGCGATGACGCTGGGCGCCCTGCTCTTTGTCGCTGTCCTAGTTTGCGAATTAGTCATCGCGTTCCGGCGCGCCCCCACCGCGCCGGGTAAACTGTGGTCGCGCCCTACCACGCTCTGGGACCGAACTAACTGGGCGACGCGCGTTGGCATCTATTTTTGCGCAGCCACGATCTACTACCTCTCTGTCAGCGGCGTGGCCTGCGTTGATATGGAAAGCATGCTCCGCTACGAATTTTCTGTGCACGCGTTGATCGTGCTGGCATTTTTGAATTTTCTGCGTCAATTTCGTACGCCGCCGATGCTCGCGCGGGCATTCGGCATCGCGGCAGTGGTGTTGCTCAGCGCTGCTGGGCTATGCGTACAGGGTTGGTACGTCTGGAATTTCACCCGAGGCAATTGGGTTGCGTAGAAGAAGATGAAAACCAAAGTCGCCATTATCGGTGCCGGACCAGCGGGTTTGACCGCAGGCTATCTGCTTTCAAAGCAGGACGTGGACGTCATCGTTCTTGAGGCCGATCCGGTTTACGTGGGCGGCATTTCGCGCACGGTCACCTACAAGGGTTTTCACTTCGACATCGGCGGGCACCGTTTCTTTTCCAAATCCAAAGCGGTCGAAGACCTCTGGACTGAGATTTTGCCTGACGATATGCTGGTTCGCGCACGCTCGTCGCGCATTTTTTACGGCGGCAAGTTTTTCTCGTATCCGCTGAAGCCGGTCGAAGCGCTGCTCAAGCTTGGCATCTTCAGGTCCACGCTTTGCATCCTGTCGTGGCTGAAAGCGCGCCTTTTTCCGGTGCGAAACCCGCGCAATTTCGAAGAGTGGGTGAGCAACCAGTTCGGCAAACGGCTCTTTAACACGTTCTTCAAGAGCTACACCGAAAAGGTGTGGGGAATGAGCTGCAAGGAAATCTCCGCTGACTGGGCTGCGCAACGAATCAAAGGCCTCTCGTTAGGCAGCGCCATCAAGAACGCGCTCATTCCTCAACGCTACAATGGCGACCGGAGCAAAGTCATCAAGACACTCATTCATTCGTTCCGTTATCCGAGGCGAGGTCCCGGCATGATGTGGGAATCATGCGCGGAAAAAATGCAGGCGCTGGGCGGCAAACTCGAAATGGGCTGCAGAGTAGCTCGGTGTTTCTACTATGAAACGTCCGGCACCTGGACGGTCGAATACAAGGACCGACAAGGCGATGCGCAAATTATCGAAGCCGAGCACGTGATTTCATCCGCGCCGATGCGCGAGCTGCTTTGCGGTTTGTCGCCCGCTGTGAGCGAGCGAACCAAACGTGCGGCTGAAAGCCTCAAGTATCGCGACTTCCTCACTGTTATGTTGATCCAGAAAAATCGACAGATGTTCGACGACAACTGGATCTACATTCACGACCCAAGGGTGAAGGTCGGGCGCGTCCAAAACTTCCGTTCCTGGTCGCCGGAGATGGTGCCCGAGCCCGACAAGGTTTGTTATGGCCTCGAATATTTCTGCTTTGAGCACGACGGCCTCTGGGATTCGAGCGACACCGATTTGATCGAGCTCGCCCGACGCGAGCTGATTCAAATCGGCCTGGCCAAAGAAGGTGACTTCATCGATGGCTGCGTCGTGCGTCAGAAAAAAGCCTATCCGGTTTACGACGACGATTACGCGCGACATGTTGCCACCATCCGGCAGGAACTGGAGATGCGTTATCCGAACCTGCACCTCGTCGGCCGCAACGGGATGCACAAATACAACAACCAGGACCACGCCATGATGACAGCGATGTTGTGCGTGGAGAATATTCTCGCCGAAGCCAAACTCTACGACCTCTGGCAGGTCAACAGCGACGCCGAATACCACGAACAAGGCTCCGCCGTGGCTGAAGAAACAAGCGGCTCCGCGTTACGTCTGGTCCCCACCCGCGTAGTCGCCGCCCCTGAGCTCGCCCCGGAAGGTTAGCGCATTTTTGTTTTTTTTGCGTCCCCGATTCCGGTAACAAGCGAGGATTGCTCGCTACATCAGGAATAATCTGGTCACCGCCCCGGATATGCGCGCGTCCGGAAGATTGGAAGTGGAGCAGCGCGTATCGCGCTCCGATCTAGCGCAGACTTCGAAGTCTGCCGTATCGCAGGTTTCCAACCTGCAAAGCGCCCGACATTGCGCTCCCCTGCCGATTTGTCCCGCGATGCGGGAGGCGATACAGCAGGTCTGCCACGGCGGATTCGTCCTGTGACGAATTTGGAAACCTGCGCTACATCAAAAAACAAAACAGCCGCCGCGCGGTTTCGCGCGGCGGCTGAGCTTGTATTCAGGAGGCGCTGACTTCTTGGACAGCGCTCCCTTCACAGTTTTATCGATTCTGTACCACTCGGGGCGCAGGCTTGACCGTTTCAAGCTGGGCACCCACTTTTTGGATTTGGGTGGCCTGCTCCTTGAGCTGGGCTGTGAAAGTCTCTGCCTGCTCTTTGAGCTGGGCTGTGAGAGTGTCTATTTGTTTCTGTTGCTGC
>Ga0066710_100005192_pt1 | contig 11797 bp, 9 predicted proteins | sample GraSoiAngelo_159_FD_79666 | JGI IMG/M metagenome (GOLD analysis project Ga0066710, IMG submission 79666) | Grasslands soil microbial communities from the Angelo Coastal Reserve, California, USA - 14_1009_16_40cm | ecosystem: Environmental > Terrestrial > Soil > Grasslands | place: USA... | reverse complement strand
GCCTGGGCAGCGAGGTGAACGACGCGTTGAAAGTCGCATCGGTCGAACAGCTGATTCATCGCTTCCGGGTCTGCCAGGGCGGTGCGCACCAGCTCGAAGTTGCGCTGCTGCTGCAGTATTGCGAGGCGCGCCTCCTTGAGTCTGACGTCATAGTAGTGGTTCACGGAGTCGAGACCGACCACCTCGTGCCCGTCTGTGAGGAGCCGGTTTGCGACATGGAAACCGATGAATCCTGCCGCACCTGTCACGAGTATTCGCATCGACTCTTCTCGGTTTGGGTTAGTCCGGGCGCGACAGAGCCTTTTGCTGCCCGACCGATGGGCTCCAGGGGCGGCCCGGTTCAGTGCGAGGGGCATAATAGTCGCACGGGACAGCCGTGCAAGCCTGATTGGCCGCTGGCGCCGCGAGCTCTATCTTACACTTCTCGTGACGCCCCCGAGCCCGGAACGGATTCGCGTACTGCGCGCGATCGCCCGCCTCAACGTCGGTGGGCCCGCCTGGAACGCCGTGCTGCTCACCGCGGGTACCCGCGCGCGCTATCCGACAGTCCTCGCCGTGGGCGCGACCGGCCCGCACGAGGCGGACATGTCGGGGTTGGCCGAGGAGCACGGAGTTCGCCTGCTGCGCATCCCCGGCCTCGGCCGCCAAGTCCATCTGGCGGACGATCTCCGAGCGCTCTGGAGCCTCTGGCGCCTATGTCGCCGGATCCGACCGGAGATCGTTCACACACACACCGCAAAGGCTGGGACGCTTGGTCGACTCGCCGCATGGCTCGCGGGCGTGCCGGTGCGCGTGCACACGTTTCATGGACACGTCTTCCGAGGCTATTTCGGGCGGTGGCAGACCGCGATCTACATCGCCATTGAGCGGCTGCTTGCGCGGATTACGACGCGAATCGTGGCAATCAGTCCGCGGCAGGAAGACGACCTGCGGAACTACCTGCGACTCGACAAGCGTCAGGTTAGCGTGATCCCATTGGGCTTTGATTTGAGCCGATTCCTCAATGCGGATGTCGAGGCTGCGCGCCGACGGTTTAGGGAGGGATTGCAGGCGGGCGAGCGGATCGTCGTGACGATGGTCGGGCGATTAACCGCCATCAAGAACCATGCGCTAGCAGTTCGCTCGTTGGCCGCGGTTGCGTCAACGACGCCCAACCTGTTGCTGGTCCTCGTCGGCGGCGGGGAGGAGGAACCGGCGTTGCGAGCGCTCGCGCAGGAGCTCGGCGTGAGCGATCGGGTCCGGTTCGCGGGCTGGTGGGATGACTTGGAAGCCGTGTACTACGGGTCCGACGTCGTGGCCCTCAGCTCCAACAACGAGGGCACACCGGTGTGCCTCATTGAGGCCTTGGCCTGCGGCCGTCCCGTGATCGCCACCGACGTCGGGGGCGTGGCAGACGTTCTTGGGGAGGGCGCTTTCGGGATTATGGTCCCTGCGGGCGAGGAGGCGGCGTTCGCCGCAGCCCTGCGCCGCATGCTTGACCCCGGGGAACGAGCGCGGCTCGAGGGGCGAGGGCGGGCATCGGTGTTGTCGCGGTATGACGTGGCTCGACTCGTGACCGACGTCGAGGCGCTGTATGACGAGCTGCTCGAGGAGCGCATCACGCGGATGCGCGGGCGTCGCGGCGCTCTCGGCAGGAATCGGTCCAGGGTCAGCAGTGCCCAGACCAGCTGATTCGCGTCCTCGCATGGCGGTGGCGACCCTCATACGAAGTCCTATATTGCCAGCTTCGGCCGATGGATCTTCCGGATCACCACCTCTCACACCGGAGTCTCCTTGTCCGTGGAAGTGGCGAGTGCATGTGTGGCATAGCGGGCTTCTGGGCGCTTGACGGCGTCGCAGTCGACGGCGAATCGGTGTTGCGGGGCATGGCCACCGCCGTTCGACATCGCGGGCCGGACGACGAGGGGTATTGGTGGGATGCGGGGGCGGCAATCGGGTTCGGACACCGCCGCCTATCCATCATCGATCTCTCGATCGAGGGCCGCCAACCCATGCGGTCTGCCAGCGGGCGGTACGTCATGGTGTACAACGGCGAGGTCTACAATTTCCCCGAGCTGCGGCGCGAGCTCGCCGAACGCGGATGCCGATTTCGGGGTGGATCAGACACCGAGGTGATGCTCGCGGCGATCGAGTGTCGCGGCGTCTGCGACGCGGTGCGACAATTCGCCGGAATGTTCGCCTTCGCATTGTTCGATTGCAAGTCCAGGGCGCTCCATCTGGTCCGGGACCGGCTCGGCGAGAAGCCGCTGTACTACGCATGGATGGGGCACACTCTGTTGTTCGGCTCGGAACTCAAGGCGCTGCGCGCCCATCCTGACTGGCGCGGCGAGATCGACCGCGACGTCCTCGCATTGTTCCTGCGCCACAACTACATCCCCGCGCCGTATTCCATCTATCGCGGCGTGCGTAAGGTGATGCCGGGCACGATCCTGACCTTCCGGGCTCCCCACGACGAGCCGGCGAGCTTCACGTATTGGTCCGCGCGCGACGTGTTGGAAGGGGGCACCGCCGACCCGCTGGAGGGCCGCGAGTCCGAGCTGGAGGGACAGCTCGATGAGCTGCTGCGGACCGTGGTGCGGCGGGAGATGGTGGCCGACGTGCCGCTAGGGGCGTTTCTGTCGGGCGGCGTTGACTCGTCGCTCATCGTGGCGCTCATGCAGGCGCAAGCGAGCCGCCCGGTTCGGACCTTCACAATCGGCTTTCGCGAACCGGCGTACAACGAAGCTCCCCACGCCGCCGCCGTGGCCCGGCACCTGGGGACGGACCATACCGAGCTGTACGTGACGCCCGCGGATACGCTCGGTGTCGTGCCCAAGCTCCCGACCCTGTATGACGAGCCGTTCGCCGACTCGTCGCAAATTCCCACGTTCCTCGTGTCGGCACTGACCCGGCGCCACGTGACCGTGAGCGTTTCAGGCGACGGGGGCGACGAGCTGTTTGGGGGCTACGACCGCTACGCCGTTGGGGCCCGGCTGCGGCGCTGGCTGCGACCTGTCCCGCCCATCGCGCGGCGAGCGCTGGCGAGTGCCCTGCGGACCTGGTCGCCCGAGCAATGGGACCGAGGCCTCGGGCGACTGGGGCGGATCCGGCTTCCCTGGTCGGTGAGCGGGGATCGGCTGTACAAGGCTGCGGATGTCTTGGGCGAAGCCACCGACCAGGCGCTGTACCGTGCCCTCATGTCGCATTGGCGCGATGCGGCGTCCGTCGTGCTGGCTGCCCAGGAGCCCGCGACCGTGTTTACGGATCCGGCGAACTGGGCCGCGGTAGACGGCATGGTGCCCTGGATGATGCACGTGGATCTCGTCAGCTACCTCCCGGACGACATCCTGGTCAAAGTCGACCGCGCGAGTATGGCGGTGAGCCTCGAGTCGCGGGCACCGTATCTCGATCACACGGTGGTGGAGTTCGCATGGCGGCTCCCGTTGCGCGCGAAGGTTGCGCGCGGGCAGGGGAAGCGCATTCTGCGGAGGCTCTTGGACCGCTACGTGCCTCGTCCGCTGGTCGACCGTCCGAAAATGGGGTTCGGCGTGCCGATTCCGTCATGGCTGCGCGGTCCGCTGCGGGAATGGGCCGCGGCTCTGCTCGATGAGCACCGCTTACGGCGAGAGGGGTTCTTCCGGCCCGAGGCCATTACCGCCAAATGGCGGGAGCATCAGGAAGGTACCCGCAACTGGCACTACCACCTGTGGGACGTCCTGATGTTCCAGGCGTGGCTGGAGGCGCAGGGTTGAAACCGGTAGCGCCTCCGAGGCTAGGTGACGACTGTCGCGGCTCTGCACAGAGAGCTCATGTTCAGTCATGACTGAGAGCGCTCCGCCTCGGATGCCCAACGTTGACCCTGCAGTGGTCCGTGACTTTGGGCGGGAGTGGAACCGGTTCGATCAGTCGCGGCTGAATCAAGCCGAGCTGGTGCGGCTGTTCAACGCATATTTTGTTGTGTTCCCATGGCATCGGATCCCAGCAGATGCTCGCGGCTTCGACTTGGGCTGCGGCAGTGGGCGGTGGGCGCGGCTCGTGGCCCCGCGTGTGGCTGAATTGCATTGTATAGATGCCAGCGCTGAGGCGTTGGCAGTGGCGCGCCGCAACCTAACGGGCGTGCCTAACTGCTACTTTCATCATGCCACCGTAGACCATATCCCGCTGCCCGATGAGTCGATGGACTTTGGCTACTCCTTGGGTGTGTTGCACCACCTGCCTGACACCGCGGGAGGGTTGCGAGACTGTGTGCGAAAGCTCAAGATGGGTGCGCCGTTCCTGGTGTATTTGTACTATGCATTAGACGGGCGGCCATGGTGGTTCCGGGCGCTGTGGCGCGCCGCCAACCAGGTGCGCCTGGTGGTGTCGAAACTGCCTCATTCCGCGAAGCTTGTGATCACGACGGTGGCGGCAGCCGTTGTCTACCTTCCGCTCGCTCACTTTGCCAGGTGGCTCGAGCGGGGAGGCTGGAGCGTGGAGCGGGTTCCGCTCAGCTACTATCGGGACAAGTCCTTCTACACCATGCGCACCGACGCGCTGGACCGATTCGGTACCCGGTTAGAGCGGCGCTTTACGCGCAAGGAGATGGGGGCCATGATGGTGAGCGCGGGCCTCGGCGACGTACGCTTCAGTAGCTCCCCGCCGTACTGGTGTGCAAGCGGCTTGCGTCAGCGCTAAGCGTCGGCCGAGCATCAGCGCGGCGAGCACAACCGGCAGCATCACCTCTCGGCGTTGCTGTTGAACTGCGCCGCATGAGTCTTCGCCTCCTGTTCAGGCAGTTCTCGGCGGTGTCGGCGGCCCACCTGATCAACGGCCTGCTGGGTGTCGCGTTTGTGCCGTTCGCCGTTTCCCGGTTGGGGCGAGCCGGTTACGGTCTGTTTGCCATCTACCTCATAGTACAGTCTTGGGTCGTGCTCGCTGAGCTGGGAGTCGGAAAGGACTTGCTGCGCCGGCTCGCAAGCTCGCGCGATGCGACCGCGCGAGCGTTCGCTATCCAATCAGGTCGTGACGCTTATGTCGTGATTGCACTGCTGCTAGGCGTGCTCGCGCCGGTACTGATGCTGACGGTCCCGAGATGGATACTACCGGTCGCTCCTGCCAACGTTGGCGCGGTCCAGGTCATGGTGCTTCTGGCGGTTTTGGAATACGTCGCGGCTGTGCCCATCTATCTCCGGCAGAACGTTTGCCTGGCCGATCAGCGATTCTCCGACTATGCGCGCTTCGTGATCAGTTCGGGGCTACTTCGTTACGGTCTCCTGTTCGGGGCGCTGGTGGTCACGACACGGCCGGAGCTGGTCGTGCTGGCCGCGGTGGCGCGGCGACCAGTCGAGATCTGGTTGAGCGGGCGCGGGCTGGGGTCAGCCAGCCTGCCCGCTCCGTGGGCCAGGCCCGCATTCGCGGGCACGGCGAGCCTTCTGACGCGTTCCGCGGTCCTTTCCGGAGCACAAGTACTTCAGACGGGTGTGGTTTCTCTGGGCGGCGTACTGGTCAACGCGTTCTATGGGATCGCAACATTAGGGTCTTTCCGCGCGGCCTTCGATCTGGCGAGCAAGGTGTGGTTCTTTTCCAATACCGCGGGGCTCGTTGCGTTTCCAAGATTCGCACGGGCTGTCGGAGAGGGAGGAGGGCGGCTCTCGCAGCCACTAGTGCGCGGGTTGTTGGTCAGCCGGGCGCTGTATGGACTTATCGCGGTTGCCGGAGCCGTCGCCGCACCGCTGGTGTTGCCAGCCGTGGGACTAAGCGAGTCTGTGACGGTGGGGTTGTTCGGTCTGCTGCTCGGCGGAGCGGTATGCAACGCGCACGCCAACGTGCCATATGAGCTGGTTCAGGCGTTCGGAGCCTACCGGCGCGCAGTGGCGCTTTCGGGACTGGCACTGGCACTCTTAGTGGCGGGGTTCTTCCTGCTGCGTGGCAGGCTGGGCCCGCTGGCGATCGGGTGGGCGTGGCTCGCCAGCCAGATTGTATACTCTATGGTGTGCGATGTGGCAGCGCTAAGCTTGACCGCGTCCCGCGGGGTATCGCGCACCAGCCTGGCGGCGGCGACCCTGGGTCTGATCGTACCCCTGTTAGTGGCCAATACTGTGCCGCCTAGCTCCGAGGGCTGGCCAGTAGGCGCTGCAGTCGCTGTGGTGCTCTCGGTTGCGTCTGCAGGCGCAACGTTGGCCTTCGTACTCCGGCAAGGACGATCCGCCGTCGTTGGCGGCTCATGATGCATGAGATCACGGATCCCACGTCAAAGGCGAAGCCGCTTTTCACGGTATTCACGCCCACCTTCAACCGTTCGTCCACATTGCGAGACGTGTACCATGCCTTGTGCCGCCAGACGTTGCAGGATTTCGAGTGGCTGATCGTGGACGACGGCTCGAGCGACGGAACGCGAGAGCTGGTGCAACGATGGATGGCCCAGGCGACGTTTCCAATTCGTTACTTCTATCAGGAGAACGCTGGAAAGCCCTCGGCCCACAATCGGGCGGTCACGGAAGCGCGGGGCGATCTTTTCGTGGTGCTGGATTCAGACGACACGTGCTTGCCTAACGCGCTGGAACGGTTTGCGACGTTGTGGAGTGAGATCCCTGCGCAGCGGCGGTGCCTCTATTCTGGCATCACGGTGCTGTGCGTCGATAATCGGGGCGCGGTCATCGGAAAGCCCTTTCCTGCGAGCCCGCTGGATGGCAAGCCTGTTGACCTGGTGATGCGCGGCGAGTACAGGGGAGACAAGTGGGGCTTTCACCGTACTGCCGTGTTGCGCGAGTTCCCGTTTCCTATCGTTCCGGGCGAGCGCCATGTCCCTGAGGGCCTAGTCTGGAACCGCGTAGCGGCGCGCTTCCTGATGCGGTTTGTCAACGAGCCATTACGTGTGGTTGAGTACCGCCGTGACGGACTCTCGGTGGATCCGGCACATACACTCGCGAGGTCCCCTCGCAGCGCAGTGCTGTTCTATCTCGATCTCGTCTCGCACGCCGTACGCTTGAAGTGGCGCCTACGCGCGGCCGCGAATGCCATACGGTACTCGTGCCACGGCCGGCTAGCGCTGCGGGAGCTACGGCGCGAGCTGCCCTCACCCCTATTCCTGCTGGCTGTGCCGATAGGTTTGGCCGCCTGGCTCGCCGATTTGTGGCGCTGGAGGCGCAGGTGATTATGCACAGTGAGCCGTTGCGCGTTTGCAACGTGATCACTGGGTTAGGGCAGGGCGGTGCCGAGTCGTTTCTCGAACGCCTGGTGCTAGCCACTGAGGGGAAGGGCCTCAGTCACCTTGTGGTGTCGTTGACAGACGAGGGCGTGCATGGTCCACGCCTCGCAGCCGCTGGGGTGCCGGTTGTGGCGCTCCACGGGCGAAGTCCATTTGGTGTGATCCGGCTTGTTCAGAAGCTGGTTAAGCTGTTCAAAGTTGAGCGCCCAGGCGTGGTCAATACCTGGATGTACCACGCAAACCTCGTGGGCGGAGTCGCAGCGCGATTGGCCGGCCCGTTGCCCGTAGTGTGGAACATCCGCGCGAATCGAGTCACGCGGGAACTGGCCAAGGATGCGACCGTGGCGCTAGCGCGCCTCTCTGGCGTAGCGGCGCGGTGGCTGTGCCGGTGCGTTGTAACCAATTCGGAACGGGGACTTGCAACCCACGTGTCGTGGGGCTATCCACGAGACTTGTTTACCATGATTCCGAACGGCTTCGACCTCGAGCGGCTCAAGCCGGACTGCGTGCTTCGCGGAGAAGCGCGGGCGGCGTTGGGGATCGCGCCGGATCAACTGGCAATCGGCATGCTGGCGCGGCGCGACCCATTTAAGGGACATGGCACCTTCATACAGGCGATAGCCAGCGCGCGAATGCCGCCTCGGACCATGTTTATCATGGCCGGCCCTGGCGTGAGTGATGGCGACCCCGAGATGTCGTCGTTATGCCGCGATGCCGGTGTGGCCGGCGTGAGGCTGCTGGGGCCCCAGGAGAACGTGCAGAGGTACTTTGCGGCTCTAGACGTTTTTACACTTCCGTCCCTCGACGAAGGGTTCCCGAACGTGGTTGCCGAGGCGATGGCCTGTGGCGTGCCCTGCGTGGTAACCGACGTGGGAGACGCTGCGCGCATCGTCGGTGACACGGGGTTGGTCGTACCTCCTCGCAGCCCGGCTGCAATCGCGGATGCATGGCGTTACCTCGCCGAACTGTCCCCACAGGAGAGAGAGGCGTTGGGAACCAGAGCCAGAGAGCGGATCCGAGTCGCCTTTTCCCTGGATTCTGTGGTGCGCCGGTATCAGGATTTGTTGGCGTGGGCCGCCGCATGAACCTCCTCGCGGCGGCTGCTCTCGCTGGGTTGGCCACGGGCTGCTGGGGTATTAGGCGATCTTTCCTCTATCCTCCCACGGTGTTTGCCGTTGTGTGGGCGGCAGCGCTGTGCTGGCTGTGGCTGGCGGGCGATGCATACTGGACTATCAGCGACGCGACGCGGCTTATCTACGTATCAGGCGCGTTTTCGTTCGCCGCCGGGGGGCTTGTCGCCAGCCTAGTGTGGGAACGCTGGACCGCCGCAGCCACCGTTGCGCGGACTGCAGTCTCGACCATACGCGAGCGGCTGCTCGACGGTGGATTGGCTCTGCTCATTGGTGGGCTGCCGTTCTACATGAGATCCCTGGGTGGGTGGGGCGATGGAAGCCTCGCCACCCTGCTGTTCAACGTTCGCCGGAAACAGGTGATCGAAGGCGCCCTGGGCCTGCGCGCGGGGCTGCTGGACAACTTCGTGCCCTTCTCGCTCATCCTTGCTGTTATCGCCTTTAGCCAGGTGCCGGCAGGGCGTTGGTCTCGCGTCCGCGCGATTGCAATCGGAACGGTGGCGTTGCTCTATCAAGCGCTCACGGGTGGGCGGGCAGGAATTACGGCGCTGGTACTTGCAGTCGGGGCGGCGATATGGATGCGCAAGGGACGGCTCCCGATTGCGGGAATGACCATACTCGGGATCTTGTTCCTGCTGTTGTTTGGCGCCATCGCCGTAGCGGTGCAAAAGGGGACGGCGCATCCCGATGCCCCGTTGAGCCATAACGTCGCAGCGGTGCTCGGCGGCCTTGAGTGGTACGCCGTAGGCGGCGTGGTAGCCTTCGACCGTATGGTAGAGGACCCACATCTCATACCATCGCAGGGCGCTGCCCTGCGGGGAGTGCTTTTGATTCTTAATCGGCTCGGCGCGCAGTTCGACGTACCAGTGCTGTACGCCCAGTACACCACAGTCGGTGACTTTAAGGACATCAACGTGTACACGCTCTACGGTTGGTACGTCCCGGACTACGGCGTTGCCACAGCCATGCTGCTTCTCGTGACGGCCGGGGTGTTAATAACGCTCGTCTATGAAGCTGCCCGCCGGGGAAGCCTGTTATATCGAGTTCTGTATGCCCTGCTGTTCGCCAGCATCGTGGTGAGCTTGTTCGTCGAGTCGTTCTACAACAACATCAATCTGCTTGCCAAGGCCGCATTGACTACTGCGCTCCTCACTTACGCGTCTCGGCGGCTCGCTCGTGGGAGCGCTCGTGAGGTTGGACCACAGCATTAGGGTGGTGGCACTCACTGGGGGCGCGACCGTTCCAAGCGCCCGGTTCAGAGTCCGGCAGTACGTCGGGCGATTGGAGCCCCACGGCGTCGAGCTGCGCGAGATTCCCGCGCCTTTCGGTTCATATCCGCCACATCGGAGAGTGCTGCGGCCGGCATGGGGCGTCGCCACCCTCACGGAGAGAGCCGCTGCCGCGCTGGCGACGCGCAGGTACGATCTGACCTTGCTGCAGCGGGAATTGGTTTCGACGTTCAGCACGTTCGAGGGCTGGACCCAGCGGCCGCGGGTTTTCGATGTGGACGACGCGGTCTGGCTGTTGCCGCGCGGTGGATTCGCGCACCGGGTCGCGGCGCGATGCGATATTGTCATCGCCGGGAATGCCTACGTGGCGGAGTACTTCGCGAAGGAACATCGCCGAGTGACGATCTTGCCAACCGCCGTTGACTGCGACCGCTTCGTTCCTCCCGCCGCGCCGCGCACCGGTGCAGTGGTGCTGGGCTGGAGTGGAACCAGTTCAGGGCTGCGTTATCTTGTGGACATCGCGCCGGCCCTGGCGGAGGTGCTGCGGGCGCGGCCGCAAGTTAGGCTACGCATAATGGCGGACGTGCGTCCCGAAATGCCGGAGCTGCCACCGGCACAAGTCGAATTCGTACGTTGGCACCCCGATGTCGAAGTTGCCGCGATCCAGACAATGGATATCGGCTTGATGCCGCTGCCCGACACACCATGGGAACGCGGAAAATGCAGCTTCAAGATGTTGCTATACATGGCGTGTGGCGTGGCGGTGGTTGTATCGCCGGTCGGAATGAACGTCGAGGTTCTGGCGGCTGGCTCGGTTGGCCTGGCCGCGCGCACCCTGGACGAGTGGAAGCAAGCCCTGGCTGCACTGGTTGATGACCGCGAAATGATAGTCCGTATGGGAACGGCCGGGCGCTTGGTGGTTGAGGCGCGATACAGCGCCAATGTTGTCGGTCCTCGGTTGGCTGAGGTATTGCGGAATGTCGCAACTGGATAACGATAGCCCGGGGCCTGATCCGATCCCCTCGAGCGACATGTGGCGACTGGCCACGGCGGCGCTACGTGGCTGGCGAACCTTGGCTGCGGTGCTCGGAGCGACATGGTTACTGACCTTAGCCCTTGTGCTACTCAAGCCTCGGGAGTACCGAGCTGAGGCGACCCTTGCTGCGGTGAGCGGTCGAGGGGGGCTCGGTGGAGCTGCTGGCTTCGCAGCCAGCCTGCTCGGCCAGGAATTCACGGGCGGTGTGCAGGCCACACCAGCGTTCCTAGTGCGCCTGTCCCGGCTCGAAGGCGTGCTCGTTCCGGTGGGGCTGGCGACGTCGTCCGGCGGCGAGCGGATCGTGGACCGCCTGGCTGGCCGTCGGGCTGGAGGTGTGGCGTTGAACCAAGTTGGGCGGATTATGCGTCTAGAGGTGGCCACTTCATACGACATCCAGTCCGGTCTGATATCGGTTAGGGTGCAACACCGCGATAGCGCCCTGGCGCGACGAGTCGTGAACGACGTAGTGCAACAGCTCAGCACGGTGTTCACGCGGGCCTCACGGGCCCAGGCATCAGAATTGCGCCACGCTCAGGAGCAGCGGGTGGACAGTGCCCGGCGGCGCCTTCAGGAGGCCGAGCAAGCGTATGTCGAGTTCATCCGTACAAACCGCAGCGTGGCTCCCTACTCACTTGCTAGCCTGGAAATGCAGCGTGTGCAGCGCCAGGTGAACTTGGCCCAGACGGTTTACACTCAGGCGGTCATGGACGTGGAGGCCGCCGTTGCGAAGGAGCTCGAGGCCACGCCAGCTGTCGTGGTGGTCGATCCGCCTGCGGCCGTACTGGCGCCCGTGCCGCGCAATGCGATAGCCAAGTTGGCGCTGGCAACCCTAGCGGCCCTGGCCGTTGGGATGGGCCTCGTGGTAGTGCGGGACGTAGGCCGTGCTGCTTGGCGCAACACCAGGCAGTATGTGCGAGATGAATCTGCGGCCGGCGGGTCGTCAAACGCCTTTGCCCACCGAGCGTCCTCCCAAGCTGTCGGCCACACGTTGTGACGCGGCCGGTTACGTCAGTACGCCCGGGTGCGCCTCGCCCCGGTCGTCATGACCTCCGCCATGAATCGGGCGAGTGCGTCTTCCCAGCGTGGCATCGGACCGCGACTTAGCCGCTCGAAGCGACCGGTATCAAGCACCGCCGCTGTTGGTCGCCGGGCCGGCGTGGGATAATCCTTCGTGCTGCACGGGGCGAGCAAGTCGGCTGCCGCTGCGGCCGCGAATACCCTGCACGCGACCTCATGC